>WNGJ01012362.1_pt1 | contig 17111 bp, 17 predicted proteins | sample 5400611 | NCBI WGS metagenome assembly WNGJ01 (sample SAMN13153375, study PRJNA577476) | soil metagenome | isolation source: 40 cm soil or saprolite under Garry oak tree replicate 1 | place: USA:California | collected 2016-06-15 | reverse complement strand
GAAACGAAACTCTGGACCCCCGCTAGCAAGGAGCCTGCATGAGCCCGTTGATTCCCATGGTCGTCGAGCAGACCTCGCGAGGCGAGCGCGCGTTCGACATTTACTCGCGCCTGCTGAACGAGCGCATCGTCTTTCTCGGCACCCCGGTCGACGATCAGATTGCAAATCTGATCATCGCCCAGCTTCTCCACCTCGAGTCCGAGGATCCGGACAAGGACATCTCTATCTACGTCAACTCACCGGGCGGCTCCGTGTACCACGGGCTCGCGATCTACGACACGATGCAGTTCATCAAGCCGGACGTGCAGACGATCTGTGTCGGGACCGCGATGTCGATGGGTGCGCTGCTTCTCGCGGGCGGGACGAAAGGAAAGCGGATGGCCCTCCCGAACTCCAAGATCCTCATCCACCAGGTGTGGGGCGGATTCCAAGGCCAGGCGACCGACATCGAAATCCACGCGCGCGAGACGATTGCACTGAAGCGGACGCTCGAGGAGATCATGTCGGAGCACACCGGGCAGCCCCTCGATCGGGTGTCAAAGGACATGGAACGCGACTACTTCATGACGCCGCACGAAGCCCAGGAGTACGGCATCATCGACAACGTAATCGTCCATCGCGACGGGTCACGCCCCTAGCGTTTCAGGCGATTCCGGAGTAAAAGGAGAACCGTGGCCCGAGCGACAGACGGCAACGAGCAACTTCTCTGCAGCTTCTGCGGCAAGTCGCAGCGGCAGGTCAAGAAGCTGATAGCAGGCCCCGGGGTCTACATCTGCGACGAGTGCATCGATCTCTGTAACGAGATCATCGATGAGGAGCTGACGGCTCCGGCTCAGCTCGATCTCGAGAATCTGCCGAAGCCGAAGGACATCTACGACGTCCTGAACGACTACGTGGTCTCACAGGAGGAAGCGAAACGGACGCTCTCCGTCGCGGTCTACAACCACTACAAGCGGGTCCAGATGGTGACCGAGGACGGCGAGGTCGAGTTGCAGAAGTCGAACATCCTGCTGCTCGGTCCGACCGGCTGCGGGAAGACGCTGCTGGCCCAGACGCTGGCGCGAATCCTCAACGTTCCTTTTGCGATCGCGGACGCAACGGCGCTGACCGAAGCGGGCTACGTCGGCGAGGACGTCGAGAACATCCTCCTCAAGCTGATCCAGGCGGCCGACTTCGACATCAAGAAGGCCGAGACCGGGATCATCTATATCGACGAGGTCGACAAGATCGCGCGCAAGGCGGACAACCCATCCATCACGCGGGATGTTTCGGGCGAGGGCGTCCAGCAGGCGCTGCTGAAGATTCTCGAGGGGACGGTGGCCTCGGTCCCGCCACAGGGCGGACGCAAGCATCCGCACCAGGAGTTCCTCTCGATCGACACCACCAACATCCTGTTCATCTGCGGCGGGGCGTTTGCGGATCTCGACAAGATCATCGCCAAGCGCATCGGCAAGAACGCGGTCGGCTTCGGCGCCGACATCCGCTCGAAGAACTCGACGGAAGCTGCCGAGCTGCTCACACAGGTGATGCCCGAGGACCTGCTCTCGTACGGCCTGATCCCGGAATTCATCGGCCGTCTGCCGGTCGTCTCGGCCGTGCACCAGTTGCAGCGTGAGGACCTCGTGCAGATTTTGACCGAGCCGAAGAACGCTCTGGTCAAGCAGTACCAGCGCTTCTTCGGTTACGACAACATCGAGCTCGTCTTCACCGAGGACGCGCTCTGGGAGATCTCGGACAAGGCGCTGGAACGCGAGACCGGGGCCCGTGGCTTGCGGTCGATCATCGAGTCCGCTTTGCTCGACGTCATGTTCGAGCTGCCGTCGCGGAACGACGTCGTCAAGTGCGCGATCACGAAGGAGACGATCTCCAAGGAGCTCAAGCCGACGCTCGTGACCAGCGGCGCTGCCGCCGCCGACGAGCCGGAAGAGCTCGCCGAAGAATCGGCTTAAGCCCTCCCCCAGTTCGCGCTAGGGAAGTTTTCTGGACCGGCGCCGGCCGACGACGGCCGCGTGCGGTCGGGTCCACACGCCGAAGCTGAGCTCGAAGCCGGATACCCGCGGCCGCACGTGAGGACGGTATGTCCCGTCGACTGCACGACGAACGAGCTCGGCGAGCGACAGGCCCGTGCGTAACGACTCCCCGATCAGAAACGCGTGCTGGCGATCGCTCAGCGTGATCTGGGTTCTCCGGCTCATCCGGTGTAGGTGTACACCTACATCACGCCGTGATTGGCGACGAACCTGCGTCGACTGTGCGCCGGCGTCGGGCTTGCGACAAACGGCTGAGAGCGGTCATACTCAGGGCATAGTCGCTGCCTGATCGCACCGAATTCACGCCCGCGGACGCGAAACGTCGGCAGCAATACGATGCCCTGATGGAGCCGCTGTACAACCCGAACGGGGTCGAGGAGCGCTGGCAGCAGACTTGGGAGGCCGAAGGCCTCTACAACGCTGAAGCCGACGATCCGCGCGAGAGCTTCGCGATTGCGCATCCGCCGCCCAACGTGACAGGGGATCTGCATCTCGGCCACGCCTTGCAGCTCTCGCTGGCGGACACGATCGTGCGGACGCGCCGTATGCAGGGCTACAACGTCCTCTTCCAGCCCGGCTACGACCATGCCGGCATCTCGACTCAGAACGCGGTCGAGAAGCACCTCGCCGAGCAAGGCAAGACGCGCCAGGATCTCGGCCGGGAGGCCTTCGTGGAGCTCGTTTGGGAATGGCTCCACGAGTACGGCGGCAAGATCATGCTGCAGTTCCGGCGGATCGGCGCCTCGCTCGACTACCGGCGGGAGCGCTTCACGATGGACGACGCCTACGTCCGGGCCGTGATGCACTTCTTCGTCCACCTCTGGAACAAGGGCTGGATCTATCGCGCGAACCGCATCGTCAACTGGTGCCCGTTCCACCTGACCTCGCTCTCCGATCTCGAGCTTGCCCACGTCGAGGTCGACGATGCACTGACGTACGTGCGTTACCCGCTGGCCGACGGTGACGGCCACATCACGATCGCAACCGTGCGGCCCGCGACGATCCTCGCCGACGTGGCGGTCGCCGTGCACCCCGACGACGAGCGCTACCGCGACCTCGTCGGCAAGGAGGTCGTCGTCCCGTTCGTCGAAAGGCTGGTGCCCGTGATCGCCGACGAGCGGGTTGAGACGGACTTCGGCACCGGCGCGCTCAAGGTCACGCCCGGGCACGACGCGAAGGACTACGAGATCGGAGTCGACCACGGGCTCCCCGCGCTGACGGTGATCGGCCCCGATGGGCGGATGAACGACGAGGCGGGGGAGCTCGCAGGCCTGACCCAAGAGGAGGCCGAGGAGCGGATTCTCGAATGGCTTCGCGAGCACGACCAGCTCGAGAAGCGCGAGTCCTACCGGCACACGGTTGCGCTCTGCGACCGCTGCAAGTCGCGGATCGAGCCGCGCATCTCCCTGCAATGGTGGTGCGCGATGGAGGAGCTGAAGCAGCCCGCACTCGAGGCGCTGCGCGAGGGCCGGGTGCGATTCCACCCCGAATCGCAGCACCGATTTGCGATCTCTTCGCTCGAGGAGGCACCCGACTGGAACATCTCGCGCCAGATCTGGTGGGGGCACCAGCTGCCCCTCTGGGAATGCCCGAACGGCCACGTGACCGTGCAGGAGACCGAGCCGGACGCTTGCGCCGAGTGCGGCTCAGGCGAACTGACCCGGAGCGAGGACGTTCTCGATACGTGGTTCTCGTCGGCGCTCTGGCCCTTCGCGACCCTCGGCTGGCCCGATGACACGCCCGACCTGCGCACCTTCTATCCGGGCGACCTCAACACCACGGCGCGCGACATCATCCGCCTCTGGGAGAACCGGATGATCTTCTCGGGTCTCGTGCTGATGGGGGAGGTTCCATTCAGGGACGTCGTCATCCATTCGCTGCTTCACGCCCCCGCCGGCGGACGGATGTCGAAGAGCCTTGGCACCGGGATGAATCCGATGGCGAACATCGAGGCGCACGGCGCGGACGCGACGCGCTACGGCCTGATGGAGATGGCGTCCTCGCAGGATGTGACGTTCACCGAAGACAAGATCCTGAAGGGTCGCAAGCTTGCCAACAAGCTCTGGAACGCGAGCCGGCTCTTGCTACAGGCCGGTGTGACCGAGGTTGCAGAGCGCCCCTCCTCGCTCGAGGAACGATGGATCCTCGCCCGCCTTTCACAGACCCAGCGCGCCGTCGAGGCGAACCTAGACGCGTTCGACTTCTCGCATCTGGTGCAGGAGCTCTATCACCTCACCTTCGACGACTTCTGCGACTGGTATCTCGAGGCGATCAAGCCACGGATCTACGCCGGAGATGCGGATGCGCTCGCGACCGTGGCCGCGGCGCTCGAGCGGCTCCTGAAGTTGCTGCACCCGGCGATGCCGCACGTCACCGAGGAGATCTGGTCGAACCTGCCCGGCCGCGAGACGCGCCTGATCGTCGCCCCGTGGCCCGAGGCAGGCGACGACGCGGAGGCGGGAGCGCTGGAGGACGTCCAGGAAGCCGCCGAGCGGTTTCGGCGGAGCGGGGTGCTGACGCCTCTGAGCGGTGAAAAGGATCGGATCTTCGCCGCCGTCGTGAAGCCCGATCGGGTGAAAGCCGACGGCGGGGGCGCCGAGGCCGAGATCGAGCGCCTGCGCAAGGAGGTCGAACGCGCGGAGAAGATGCTTGCGAATGAGCGATTCGTCGAAAACGCGGCGCCCGACGTCGTCGAGGCCGAGCGCGAGAAGCTCGCCAAGTACCGGCGCGAGCTCGATGCCCTCTCAAGCTAACTACATCGCATCGCTTTCCCCCTGGCCCGAGGAGTTCGGTCTGGGGCGAATGCGGGAGCTGCTCGCCGAGCTGGGCGAACCGCAGCGCGCTTATCCGGCGATCCACGTCGTTGGCACGAACGGGAAGTCGACGGCGACCCGGCGCGCGGCGGCGTTTCTCGCCCGGGAAGGCCTCTCGGTTGGCGCCTACACGTCTCCGCACGTCTCAGGGTGGAGCGAGCGGATCCAGGTCGACGGCGCGGACGCAGACTTCGAGGCCGCCGTCGAGCGGGTTCGCGGCGCGGCCGAGCACGTGCGAGCGACGCAGTTCGAGACGCTGACGGCTGCGGCGATGAGCGAGTTCTCGGCGGCCGGCGTCGTCGTGGCGGTGGTCGAAGCGGGCCTCGGCGGCCGGCTCGACGCGACCAACGTGCTCGACGCCGGTGTGGTCGCGCTCACCAACGTCTCGCTCGACCACACCGACGTCCTCGGTGACACGCGAGAGCAAATCGCCCGCGAGAAGCTCGCGGTCGTCACCCCGGGTGCGAACGTGGTGCTCGGTGAGCCGGAGTGGGAGGCGCTCGCCCGCGAACGAGGAGGCGTGGTCGTGGTGGCCGAAGACGTCGGTCGCGCCGCCGCAGAGCAGTTCCTCGGTCGCAAGCTCGCCGGCGAGGTGGAGGTCTCGATCCCCGGTCGGCTCGACTTCTCCGGCAACGACGTCTTCGCCGGCGCGCACAATCCCGCCGGCGTCGAGTGGCTCGTCGCCCGGCTTCCGCGTCACGATTACGTCATCTGCGCCGCGATCCTCGCGGACAAGGATGCGCGCACGATGCTCGGTGCGTTGGCAAGCGTCGGCCGCCGTTTCGTCGCCACTCAGACGGAAACCGAACGCACATTGCGCGCGCACGACCTGGCGCACCTAGCGAGGGAGTTTTTCTCTGACGTCGAATCGGTTCCAGATGCCACGAATGCCCTCGATCGCGCCCGAGAGACTGCGGGGTCTGGTGGAGCGGTCCTCGTTACCGGATCGCTCTATCTTCTTCGGGACCTCTTCGGCCGATTGGAACCCGTACGATGAGCAAGCTCGGCGAGAGGCTGAGCGTGTTCGCGGTCGCCTTGATCGTGATCGTCGCGGTCGTGGGGCTCGCGTTCGGCGCGGGCTATCTCGTCGGGAAGCTCCTTCTCTGACCGGAGCGTGAACATGGTTTACGACGTGCCCATCGCCAGCGGCCCCTTCGGCTTCTTCAGCACGGGCACCTGGACGATCGTTCGCAACCTCGCGATCTTCTTCGTCGCTGTCTTCTGGCTCTCGGTGGCCCTATGGGTCTACAAGGACGCGCGGCGGCGGATCGACGATCCCTGGCTCGTGGGAATGGCAACGCTGATCGGGCTGGTTCCCTTCATCGGCGCTCTCGTCTACCTGCTCCTGCGGCCGCCGGAGTACCTCGAAGAGGTGCGCGAACGAGAGCTCGAGATCCGCGCGATGGAGGACCGGCTTGCTACACGCAACCTCCACTGCCCCGTTTGCCGCGCTCAGGTTGAGGCAACCTTCCTGGTCTGTCCGGTCTGCACGACCAAGCTCAAACAGGCTTGTGTCAACTGCAAGGCGCCGCTCGAGGCCCTATGGCAGGTCTGCCCATACTGCGAGACTCCGGTCGAGGCGGCGCCGCCGGCGCAGCTCGGCAAGACGAAGTGGCTCGAGCCGTCGCGACCGCGCAGAGAACAGCGACGCGCTGAGTAGACTGCGCCCGCCTTGGCCGCGGAGCGCACACTCGTCCTCATCAAGCCGGACGCGGTTGGCCGCAAGCTCGCCGGCGAGATCCTTGGTCGCTTCGAAGGCCGCGGACTCGAGCTGCGCGCGGCGAAGCTCTTGACGGTCGACCGCGAGCTTGCCGAGGAGCACTACGCCGAGCACCGAGAGAAGCCGTTCTTCGGGGAGCTCGTCGAGTTCATCACCTCGGCGCCAACGCTTGCGCTCGTCCTGGAAGGCGAGTCGGCGATCTCCGTCGTCCGGACGACGATGGGCGCGACCAACCCGACCGATGCTGCGCCGGGGACGATCCGGGGCGATCTCGCGCTCGCGATGCCGGACAATCTCGTGCACGGGTCCGACTCACCGGAGTCCGCGAAGCGCGAGATCGGGCTCTGGTTCGGCGATGACCCAGTCTGAGCTTTCGGCCGACGCCGCCCGCAACCGCGATGTCTGGACTGCCGAGAATGCCGCGTACACCGGTAAGAAGGCCCGTGAGGCCTGGGCGCAGGACGAGATTCGCTGGGGTGTCTTTCAAAAGCCGGAGGCGGAGGTCGGCGCGCTGCCTGACGTCGCGGGGATGGACGTCGTCGAGCTCGGCTGCGGAACTGCCTACTTCTCGGCTTGGCTCGCGAAGCGAGGGGCGCGTCCAGTGGGCGTCGACGTCACCCCGGCGCAACTGCAGACAGCCCATGAGTGCCAGCAGGACTTCGGGCTCGAGTTTCCGCTGATCGAGGCAAGCGCCGAGGACGTGCCGCTTCCCGATGAGTCGTTTGACCTCGCGCTGTCGGAGTTCGGCGCGTCGATCTGGTGCGAGCCGGAACGTTGGGTCGCCGAGGCGGCACGTCTACTCCGCCCGGGCGGCGAGCTTGTCTTCCTTTGCAACTCCACGATCTCGATCCTCTGCTCGCCCGATGAGGGCAAGGTCGAGGAACGCCTTGTGCGCCCGCAGTTCGGGATGTATCGCTTCGATTGGCCTGGTGAGGACGAGGGCGTCAACTTCTATCTCCCGCACGGCGAGTGGGTGCGTGTTCTTCGCGAGAACGGCCTCGATGTTTTGGCCTTGCACGAGCTGCAGGCGCCCAGCGACGCGGTCGACCATCCTCACTACGACTTCGTAGCGGCCGAGTGGGCTCGCAAGTGGCCGGCTGAAGACATCTGGCGCGCTCGTAAGCGGGCGTGAGCGCGCCGCCTGCGCCGCCGCTCCTGCTGGCCTCGCGGTCGCCGCAGCGGCGGGCGATCCTGGAGCAGCTCGGAATTCCGTTCGAGGTGATCGTCCCGCAGTACGAAGAGGAATTGACGGGCGCCGATCCCGTCGCAGAGGTCGAGCGGCACGCGCAGGGAAAGGCTCGGTCGGTCGCCGGAGTCGCGGATGAGCGGCCCGTCCTCGGAGTCGACACAGAGGTTGTTCTCGGCGGCCGCGTCTACGGCAAGCCCTCCGATGAGGCCGAGGCCGAGGCGATGCTGGAGGAGCTGTCCGGCCAGACTCACGAGGTCGTCTCTGGCCTTTGCTTGCTGACCGCGGCCTGGGAGGAACTGCACCACGCGGTCACTCGCGTCTCGTTTCGCGCTCTGACGCCGCGTGAGCTCGGCCTCTATGTCGTCAGCGAAGAGTGGCGTGAGCGAGCAGGCGGCTATGCGATCCAGGGCCTCGGCGCCGCCCTGGTCGAACGGATCGAAGGCGACTACCTGAACGTGGTCGGCCTTCCGGCTGCGCTGCTGGTCAACCGGCTCGCCGAGCGCTTCCCGGGTGTGTACGGGTACGGCTGATCGGGGCGTGTCCCGGTGCCAGACCCGGGGACACGGCCGAAATGGCGCGGTGGCGCCGCAGCGACGAACTCGCGATAGAGCTCACGCGCTCGCTTCGGCTCCTTACTGAACAGTGAGAGCGCCCAAGCGGTCTGGAGGAACGCAGGCCTGTCTCGCTCTCCGACCATGGCGGAGTAGCTCGACCATCGCCACTCTCCGGGATGACTACAAAGTCCAGCGCGGACGGGATTGAGCACGATGTAACGCGTCAGCTCGAGCAGATGGGCGTGGCCCTCGAGGAGAACACTGCCGAATCGGCGGTCGAAGAGATGTCCCTCGAAGCCGTGCCGCCAGTTGAACCATTGGGCGTAGATACCGTTGAGCCTCTGCATACCGACCGAGACATCGCCGTGCGGTGTCTCGACGAGAAGGTGGAAGTGATTCGTCATCAGGCAATAGGTGTGGCATCGCCATCCGTGTCGCTCGACCACGTTTTGGAAGATCTGCTGGAATCGGAGCCGATCGCGGACATCGGTGAAAACGTCGGCCTTGCGGACGCCGCGTGAAGTCACGTGGTACATCGCGCCTGGAAACTGGAGCCTTGGTGGTCGAGGCATCTTTCGACGGTAGTCGCGAAGAAAAGACGAGGCGGACGGCGCGCGTGTTTCGGCGCGGTTTCGGCGCGCTTGGCCGTGACAGACCTCGTGACCGGCGAGGACGGCAAGGCACGGTGTCGCTGGGGCGCGAGCGACGAGCGATATCGCGACTACCACGACAAAGAGTGGGGGCGACCCGTCACCGAAGAGCGCGGCATCTACGAGAAGCTTTGCCTCGAGTGCTTGCAGAGCGGGCTCTCCTGGGCGTTGATACTCCGCAAACGCGACGGGATCAGGGACGCTCTTGCCGCTTTCGACCCGGACGCCGTCGCTGCGTTCGGCCGTAAGGAGACCGAGGCCTTGTTGCAAGACCCTCGCGTCATCCGCAACCGCCGCAAGCTCGAGGCGATCGTCCAGAACGCCCGAGCGACCGTGGCGATGCGCGACGACACGCCACTCCCGGAGCTCGTCTGGAGCTTCAGTCCGCCGCCGCGCAAGGCGCCGCGCTCCTACGCCGACCTGGACTCGCTCACAGACGAATCGAAGCAGCTCGCCAAGGATCTGAAACGACGCGACTTCGCCTTCGTCGGCCCGACCACGGTCTACGCCACGATGCAGGCGGTCGGCCTGGTCAACGACCACCTCGCGGGCTGCTTCGTCCGCGAGGAGGTCGACGTCGCGCAACGTGATGTGCAGCGACTTTTCCCCAGCAGGTAGCTAGACTCGGCGCGGGGCAATGGGGATCTTCACCTCGATGACCGGGTTCGGGGGCCGCGACATGGCTGTCGACCTCGGCACCGCAAATACGCTGGTCTACGTCAGGGGCCGCGGGATCGTTCTCAGCGAGCCGTCCGTCGTCGCGATCGACCAGCGTTCCGGCGAGGTCCACGCCGTCGGCGTCGAGGCCAAGCGCATGCTCGGGCGCACCCCTGGGACGATTGCCGCGATCCGCCCCCTCAAGGACGGGGTCATCGCAGACTTCGACGTCACCGAGCAGATGCTCCGCCATTTCATCCAGAAAGTGCACCAGCACCGGTTCGCGCACCCGCGCGTCGTCGTCTGCGTTCCGAGCGGCGTCACGGGCGTCGAAAAAAGAGCCGTCGAGGAGGCCACCCTCTCCGCCGGCGCCAGGCAGGCCTATCTGATCGAGGAGCCGATGGCCGCCGCGATCGGCGCCGGCCTCCCGGTCTCGGAGCCGACAGGGAACATGATCGTCGACATCGGCGGCGGCACGACTGAGGTGGCGATCATCTCGCTTGGCGGCATCGTCGTCAGCCAGAGCATGCGCGTCGGCGGCGACGAGATGGACGAGGCGATCATCCAGCACATCAAGACCGAGTACAAGCTGCTCGTCGGCCAGCAGACCGCGGAGGAAATCAAGCTCGAGGTCGGCTCGGCGTTCGACCTGCGGGACGAGGTGCAGGCGGAGGTCCGAGGGCGCGACATGCTCACCGGCCTGCCGAAGACCGTGATCCTCAGCTCCGAGGAAGTCCGCAGAGCCCTCGACGGCCCCGTCACCCAGATCGTCGACGCGATCAAGTCGACGCTCGACAAGACGCCGCCCGAGCTCGCCGCGGACATCATGGACCGCGGCATCGTCCTCGCCGGCGGCGGAGCGCTTCTGCACGGCCTGGACGAGCGGCTGCGCTACGAGACCCAGATGCCTGTGCATCTGGCGGAGAGCCCGCTCACCTGCGTTGCGGTCGGCTCCGGCCGCAGCCTCGAGGAGTTCGAGGCGATCCACCGCAGCGCCTCCAAGGCCCGGCGGAACAATCACCGGCCCTACTAGACCTAACAAGACTCCTTCGGTAACGGCTCTCCGAATCCTTCCCTAAACTAGAACGCTTCGTGCCTCGCAACCGCTCAGCACGGCTGGCGGTCTTGGGAGCGGGGGCCCCGCGCTCGAGGCCGGTTTCATACTCGTCACGACAGGCCAGCGCCGTCAGGCGCCGGATCGTGGCAGGTGTCCTCGTGCTGCTCTCGATCGCCCTGATCACGATCTACTTCCGCGAATCGAGCGGCGGCGGGCTGCATCAGGTGCAGAGTGCGGGTGCGACCGTGCTGCGCCCCTTCGAGGTGGGAGCCGACCGTGTTTCTCGCCCGTTCCGGGACGCGTACGGGTACTTCGCAGGGCTCGTCCACGCGAAGTCCGAGAACAACCGACTACGCGCTGAAAACGCACAGCTCCGCCAGCAGGCCTCGCAGAACGCATTCGCAGCGAGCGAGAACGCCGACCTCCGCAAGAAGCTCAACTTCGTCAATAGTCCGAGCTACCCGCGCGGCCTCGGCCACGTCACTGCCCCGATCGTGGCGCAGACGCCGTCCGCCTTCGCCCAGCAGGTGACGATTGGCGCCGGCTCTTCCCGGGGCATCAAGGAGTTCGACCCGGTCGTCACCGGTGAGGGCCTCGTCGGCACGGTCGTCCGCGTCGCTCACAACCAGTCACTTGTCGCTCTCTTGACCGACGATACGACGTTGGTTTCAGCGCTCGACGTGAAGACGGGCGCCCAGGGGACCGTCAAGGCCGGTGGCAGCTTCGATCACGTCGGCAAGGACCAGCGGGTGAGTCGGGGCGACATCCTCGTGACGGCCGGCTGGAAGGCGGCCGGGCTCAGCTCGATCTATCCGCGAGGGATTCCCATCGGCCAGGTCACCGCAGTGGGCCAGAACGAGGTCGATCTCTACAAGCACGTCCAGCTGCAGCCGTTCGTGAACTTCAAGACGTTGAGCTCGCTGGTCGTGCTGATCCCGAAGAACCGATGATCGCCGACATCGCGAAAGGGGCGGCCGTGCTCTTCGTCGCCGCGATCGTCCAGGTGACGCTGCTCTCACAGATCGACGTCTTCCACGGCGCGCCCGACCTCGTGCTGGTGACGCTGGTCTGCGTGGCGCTGCTCCGCGGGACGATCTTCGGCGCTGCTGCCGGTTTCGGAGCGGGTCTCGTCGTCGACACGGCGACGCTCCAGACCCTTGGCGTCACCTCGCTGCTGTTGACGATCGCCGGCTACTGGATCGGCCGCTACGGCGAGACGACGGGCCGCGACCGGACCCATGCGCCGTTCGTCTCCGTCGCCGTCGTGACGATCCTCTACTCGTTCGGGGCGCTCGTCCTGCACTACATGCTCGGCGACACGGCCTCTGCTTCTCGTGTGCTCCTGAACGCGCTTCCGTTCGAGTTGATCTTCAACCTGATCCTGACCGTGCCGGTGTACGCGCTCTGCAGGCGCCTCTTCCGTCCTCCGCCGAGCGGGCTCGAGGAGGTGCAGTTGCTTGGCTAGCACCGAGACCCGGACTGGACGAAGCCGGCGTCGGCGGCCCTCGACCAACGGCTCGGACTCGAGGCCGTTCCTACCGCCGACTGCCGGAGTCGCCGAGCCGTTCCGGCTGACGCCCCAGCTCGCGTTTCGGCTTGCGATTCTTGGCGGGATCGCGATCGCCGTCTTCGGCATTCTCTTCTTCAGGCTGTGGGCGCTGCAGGTGCTGTCAGGCCCGCAGTACCTCCACGCCGCAGTCAACAACCAGCTCCGCTCGATCCCGCTCGAGGCCCCGCGAGGACCCGTGCTCGACCGGAACGGCCGGACGATCGTCGACAATCGCTCCGCCACGTCGGTTCAGCTCTGGACGGCTGATCTCCCTAACAAGTGGCCCGCGCGGCTCAATGAGCTGCGGCGGCTCTCCAGGGTTATCAATGTCCCGGTCAGCGAGATGGTCGTTGAGCTCAAGAAGCGGGGCGGCGACCCGGCGACGCCGGTGACCGTTCAGGAGTCGATCCACCAGGAGCAGAGCATGTACCTGCAGGAACGCGCTCGCGAGTTTCCCGGTGTCGACCTCACGTCCACGTACCTCCGCCACTACCCCTACCAGTCCCTCGCGGCGCAGGTGCTCGGCAGCGTCGGGCTGATTTCGCCTGAGCAATACGCGCGTTTCCGGCGCAAGGGCTACCGCCTCAGCGACAAGGTCGGCCAGGGAGGGATCGAGTCGCGTTACGACGCCTACCTCCGGGGCAAGGATGGTCTGGCCGAGCTTCGGGTCGACGCCTTCGGGCGGCCGCGCACCGCACTGATCACTCAGATGGACCCCCAGCACGGCGAGGCGGTCCGCCTGACGCTCGACATGAATCTCCAGCGGGCCGCCGAGCGCGGGATCCAGGCGGGCATCGCAGCGGCGCACGCCTCGAACTGCGTGGGCTGCTGGGCGGCGAACGGCGGTGCAATCGTCGCGCTAGACCCTCGCGACGGCTCGATCCTCGCGCTGGCGTCCAACCCCACGTACCAGCCCGGAGTCTTCAACTCCCGCGACCCGAAGAAGCTCGCCCCTCTCCTGAACGCGAGCGTGGCCCGCAAGGAGAATTACCCGTCACTCGACCGTGCGATCGCCGGCGTCTATCCGGCCGGCTCCACCTTCAAGCCGGTGACCGCGCTCGCGGCGCTCGAGGAGCGGTTGGTGACGCCCTTCCAGCAGCTGCCTTGCACCGGCGTCTATTCCGTTCACGACAAAAACGGCAACGTGATCCCCGGCGGCACCTTCAAAAACTGGGACCCGTTCGTCAACCAACAGATGACGTTGCCGACGGCCCTGGAGCAATCATGCGACACCTACTTCTACGAGCTCGGCTACCGCTTCTACCAGCTTCCCGCGGCGCGCCGGCATCCGTTCCAGGAGTGGGCCGCACGCTTCGGTTTCGGCCGGGCAACGGGAGTCGATCTCCCGGGTGAGCTCCCGGGGTTGCTGCCGACACCCGAGTGGCGCAAGGCTGCCTACACGCCGAAGACCGATCCCAAGGGATGGCAGGTCGACAGGCTCTGGAAGCCCGGCGACTCGATCCAGCTCGCGATCGGGCAGAAGGATCTGCTTGTGACGCCGTTGCAAATGGCGCGCTTCTACGCCCTGATCGCGAACGGCGGGAAGCTCGTGCAGCCGCACATTGCCGGCGACGTCGAGGAGGTCAGCACCAAGCAGTCGCCCGGCCGGGTGCTCCACAGCTTCGCGCCGCCGCCGGCTCCGACCGTCAAGCTCGACCCGCTTTACCTCAATACGGTGCGTGAGGGTCTGTACCAAGCCACTCACAACCCGTACGGCACCTCGACGTCCATCTTCGGCACGTTCCCGGTTGCGGTGGCCGGCAAGACCGGCACCGCGGAGAAGAGCGTCCCGGGCTTCACCGCCAAGATGGACCAGTCTTGGTGGTGCGGCTACGCGCCGTTCGATGCGCCGACGATCACGGTTTGCGCGGTGATCGAGAACGGCGGTCATGGCGGAACGGCTGCGGCGCCGGCCGCTCTCAAGGTCTTCGAGGCGTACTTCAAGAAACACCCGACCCAGGTCGCGATACCGGTGAAGAGTGATTGAGGCTGTCGACACCAGAGCACGGGGACTCGGCACCCGGCGCGGCGAGGCGGTGGGGGCCGCTTCGATCGTCCGGCGACTCGACTGGATCCTGCTGGCGGCAACCGGGGCGCTCGTCGCCTACGGGTTGTGGGCCGTTGCGGGGATCACGCGGCACGACGTCGCCGGGAATCCGAACTACTACGTCGTTCGCCAGGGTGTCTATGTAGGGATCGGGCTGGCGGCGCTCATCGTGGCCGTCTTCGTCGATCCGGAGTACTACCGGCGGTACCGGAGGCCGATCTACGCCGGCACGCTCGGATTGATGGTGATCGTCCTGCTGACGGGCGCAGTCACAAGAGGCTCGAAGCGCTGGCTCGACCTCTCCTTCTTCAAGTTCCAGCCCTCCGAGTTCGGAAAACTGTTTTTGGTCCTCTTCCTCGCCGGCCTGCTGGCCGATCGCGCCAAACGAATTGGCGACAGCAGGACGGTGGTCTCCGCGATCGCCTTCGCGGCTGGGCCAATCCTCCTCGTCTTCGTTCAGCCCGACTTCGGCACTGCGATGGTCTACGCCGCCGCACTCGCAGGCGTGCTGTTCGTTGCCGGCACCCGCTGGACACATCTGGCGATTCTCGGCGGGGCAGCCATCGTCACCGCTCTCCTAGTCCTTTGGATCCTGCCGGCTTCGGGGATCCATGTTCTCAAGCCGTATCAGCAGGATCGGATCGTCGGCTTCATGCACCGAAACGACCAGCCCCAGGGCGCCACCTACAACGTCACGCAGTCGATCAACGCGGTCGGCGCCGGGCAGCTCGGAGGCCGCGGGGTCAAGGGCGCAACGCAGACGAACCTTGGCTTCCTGCCGGTGCACGCGACCGACTTCGTCTTCGCGTCGATTGCGGAGCAGCGCGGCTTCATCGGCGTCTCGATTCTGCTCCTGCTTTACCTACTCGTGGTCTGGCGTGGGCTGAAGGTGATCGCCGGCGCGCGCGACGCTTTTTCGGCGATCGCCGCCGGCGGGATCGTCATCGCCCTCTTGTTCCAGGTTTTCATCAACGTCGGGATGACGATCGGGATCGCGCCGATCACCGGAATCCCGCTGCCGTTCGTCAGTGTCGGCGGCTCGGCGATGATTGCGAACCTGCTCGCGATCGGAGTTCTCGAGGCGATTCACGTGCGCGGTAACGCAGGGCGCCGGCGCATCTAGTCCGTCCCGCAGCACGCTGTCGTCCGGTCCAGGTCCTACCCTTGCCGCATCGACCCGGAGGTGGACGTATGGCCGCCACGAACGAAGCCGAAGAGCTGTTGTTGATCGAAGAGGCGGACGCCTGGTTCGAGTACCTGGAAGCCACCCGCTCGCAGTCCGAGGTGCGCTACCAGGAAGTCGAGCCATGGGCCTGGGCCCGCCTCTCGCAACGGCTCCGCGCCGTGAGGGCGCGAATGGCGCGTTTGCGGCCCGCCGCGGCTGCTTAACGCTTCCCGATCCTTCGGCCGAGGCCGGCCGAAGGCCACCCGTGCTCTCGGTCACGGCGTCGTTCGGCGCCGCTGCTACCCTGCAGATACGCCAATGGCACGGCTTTTTCATACATATCCGCAGCGCGCGCTCCGCCCGGGACCGGGTGACGCCAGCGCGCGCGCACAACAAGGAGATTTCTTTTGCTGCAGTTGTTCCGGCGCAAGAAGCGCCAAAAAGACGCGCCCGTGGAGGGCGCTGCCGGACCCGAACCAGTAGTCACAACGCCGCCCACTGATACCCCGGCGGGCGAACAATCCAGACCGAAGCGCCGACGCGGTAACCGCGGCGGACGAGGCCGCAAGAAGAAGGCTGAGCCGAGCGCGACGGCCACGGCCGAGACAACGCGCCAGCCGGCGACAAAGGAGCGAGCGCCCGAGCGAAAGCCGGCGCAGCGAGCCCGCCGAAGCGGCACCACCCAGCGACGGCGCACGCCGCCGCGCCGCGCGCCGCTACCCGCCGCGAAGCGTGAGCTCCTCGTTTCGGTGGATGTCGGCGAGCAGCGTGTCGCGGTGCTCGAGGACGACAAGGTCGCCGAGGTCTACCTCGAGCGGCCCGAGCGGCGCTCGATCGCCGGGAACATCTACAAGGGACTGGTCGACAACGTCCTCCCGGGCATGGAGGCCGCCTTCGTCGAGATCGGCCTCGAGAAGAACGGCTTTCTGTACGTCGACGAGATCGTCGTCCCCGAGCTCGAGGGCCGCAGGCACGGCAAGAAGATCCAGGATCTGATCAGCCGAGGCCAGGAGGTCCTGGTCCAGGCGGTCAAGGACCCGATGAAGTCGAAGGGGGCGCGGCTGACGACGGAGATCTCGCTGCCCGGCCGCTTCGTCGTCTACGTCCCGAGTGGCGAGGGCCTCGGCGTCTCCCGGCGGCTCGATGATGACGAGCGGATCCGCCTGCGCGACATCGTCAAGGCGCTCGACGTCAAGGAGGGCGGCGTGATCGTGCGGACGGCGGCCGAGGGCGCGTCCGCGGAGGACATCGAGCGCGACCTGGTCTTCCTCCAGCGGCTCTGGAAGGAGATCGGGACGCGGGCGAAGACGGCGAAGGCACCGGCGCTCCTCTACCAGGAGGCCGAGCTGCCGCTCCGCGTCGTCCGCGACCTCTTCACCGACGACTTCGAGCGCCTGCTCGTCGACGATGAGCGGACGCAGAAGCGGATCGTCGGTTACCTGAAGAAGACCTCGCCGCACATGGCCGAGCGCGTCGTCCGCCACCGCGAGAAGGCGCCTCTGATGGACGCCTACGGCGTCGACGCGGAGATCCGCTCGACCCTTTCCCGGCGCGTCGATCTTCCGTCAGGTGGCTACCTCGTCTTCGACTACGCCGAAGCGTTCACCGTGATCGACGTCAACACCGGCCGCTTCGTCGGCTCGCGCGGCAAGACTTCCGGCAGCCGGCTCGAGGACACGA
>WNGJ01008130.1_pt1 | contig 17111 bp, 14 predicted proteins | sample 5400611 | NCBI WGS metagenome assembly WNGJ01 (sample SAMN13153375, study PRJNA577476) | soil metagenome | isolation source: 40 cm soil or saprolite under Garry oak tree replicate 1 | place: USA:California | collected 2016-06-15 | reverse complement strand
CGCAAAAGCTTTTGCTTCACCCGGGTGAGCTTATATGCTCTTTCGATCGTGCCGATTCGTTTTTCAAAGAAGAGCCGGAGGAATATCGTTCGCCAGGCGTCCGGGGATGGTGCAAGTAACAAGCGTTCCACGCGCGTGCGATTGCGCCCGTCGCCGGACTGGCACAAGCGCAATTTCCTGACCAGCGTGCTCATCCCTTCGCTATTTACCAAGCGCGCTGGTGATCATGCGCGGCCGCAATTTCCGAAGATTCGGCAGGGCGAAATTTGCGTTACCTGGATTGGACACGCCTCGTTCTTAATTCAAACTCACGAAGTCAATGTCTTGATTGATCCGATCTGGTCGAAGTGGCTCAAAGTCGTCAAACGATTGAAGCAGCCCGGCTTTGAAATTCATCATCTGCCCTCAATCGATTTTGTCTTGGTGACGCACGCCCATTTCGATCATCTCGATCGGCGCACTCTGCGGCGCGTGGCGGCCGATCAACCGATTGCTGTTCCCATCGGGGTGGGAAATCTGGTCCACGATCTCGGTTTTCACATTGTGCACGAACTCGATTACTGGCAAACGGTGGAGCTTGGGCCGATTAAGATTTCGCTGACGCCGTGTCAGCACTGGGGGGCGCGATTTCTCGCCGACTCGCATCGCGACTTCGGCGGATTTGTCATCGCCATGGATGGTCGCACGATTTTCCACTGTGGCGACAGCGCTTATTTCCCCGGGTTCAAGGAAATCGGCGAGCGCTACAAAATCGATATCGCCCTGCTTCCGATCGGCGCTTACGAGACGCCAACCGGCCGTGAAGCTCACATGAACCCGGAGGAAGCGGTGAAAGCGTTTCTGGAACTTCGCGCCAAAACTTTGGTGCCGATGCACTACGGAACTTTTCGCCTCGGTTTTGAACCGCTCCACGAACCGCCGGAGCGATTGCTCGCGTGCGCCCGTGCCCGTGGCATCGAGGACAAGGTCCTCGTCATGACTGAGGGCAAGCCGGTCGTTCTTTAAGAAAATAATTTTCTAGCCACAGATGAACACAGATGAAACACAGATCAGCAGATTTCTTTTTCTGCATCTGTGAAAATCCGTGTTAATCCGTGGCTAAATTTCTTCGGCGCGATCAGCGCTGGCTTAATTGTCGTCGCGTTCTGTCTCATTCTTGTCTGCCACGATCCGTTAGTTTTTTGGAATGACGACTATGAACTGTCGATCTTGCCCGTGTTCGCCGATGTAGCGCGCAGTTGGTCGGAAAGTCACTGGCCGCTCTTAAGTCCGTATTCCTGGGTCTGCGGGAATCTTGCCGGCGAATTTCAGTACGGAACTTTTTCGCTTTTTGTAAACGCGGCAGTCGTTCTCATATGGAAATTTCCGCTCACGTTTGCGCAACAAGCTGCCGCGCTTTCCATCACGCACCTGAGTTTTCTTGCGATCGGCGCATTTTTGCTCGCGCGGGACCGCCGATTTTCCATTGCGTTGTCGATCTTCGCCGCGCTCGTCGCGTCTTTGAGCGGCTGGATCATTTGTTGGGGCGCGACCGACTGGTTTGGCGCGCTCGGCGCGTTCGCCTGGCTGCCGTGGGCGTGGTGGGGAGCTGGACGCGCGCTGGATCAAAGACGGACGAAATGGAGATTTCTATGGCCGGCGCCGTTCGTTTACCTGGTTGTTACAGGCGGGTTTCCTTACACGGTCTTGATGCTGGCGCTTTTGATCGCGTGGTTGTCGATCAAGTCATTAGGCGAAACCCGCAGCATCATTTCGATTTTGCCATTGTGTTTCGGAACGCTTCTTGGGCTGGGACTTTCCGCGCCAGCATGGCTGTCGATTCTTGATCTGATTCAGGGTTCCGCGCGCGAGCTGCAGCCCGCATCCGCACACTGGCAATGGCTCGTTCCGCCTGCCGCGCTGCCCGGATTAATTCTTCCCAGTTGGACCGTAAACTGGGCCGATTTTTATACTCGTTATGTTCCGCACAGCGCAACAGAACTGGCGTGCGGTCTTGTGCCACCGGTGGCGCTCCTCGCCGGGTTAGTCGCTTGCGGTCACCAACTCGTTAGGCAAATTAAATGGGAACTTATCTTGCTCTTGTTCGTCCTCTTGCTTGCGATGCTGCCGACCGCCGGCGTTTTTCGTTGGAGCTTTCGCTGGCTTCCGTTTTTCCATTTGGTTCTCGCAATTTGCGCGGCGGAAGCGCTGCGATCTTTGTACGATTCGATCAGGCCTTGGTCACCGACCCCGGCTACAACGGCGCTCGTAATCGTGGTTCTGATCGCGGTTACGATGTCGATCCTGAACAAAGGCGGTCAATATGCTTTCCCGTTGACTTGGATTTTTCTCGGTCTCGCCGCGCTTTGGTTTCTTTTGGATGGTTTTTTCCGCAATTCCGAGCTTCGCGAATGGACCCCTGCGGCGATCACATTTCTCGCGCTACTAATAACGTATCTCTGCATCCCGCCGAACTGCGGTGTTCCGAAGTATAACCTCTCTCAAAAACTGCTTGAACCCGCACCGCTCGATCCACAACGCCTTTACCTCAGCATCTATCCATGGGCCGAGCAGACATATGCAGTCGAGAAAAAACCTCAGCCGGTCGGACAAATTGTGCGCCCCGGGAGCACATCGATGTGGGCTGGATTGCGTTTCATCAATGGTTATAGCCCAATCCGGCCCGCTGGAGTCGCGCGCGAATTCTATGCCACGATTCACGGCGAAATTGATCCCGCAATGGGAATGTATTTGCTCAATGACCAAGCTGGCCCAAACGGTGAGTTGGCGCGACTGGGCGTCGACGGGATCGTTGTGGCGCGAGAAGTGGATATCTTTCCTCAGCCCGCGTCTGAATGGGAGTTGATTACTGCGGCAGGTGAAGGACGGCTCTTTCAACGGCGCGGTGCGCCGTTTGCGCGAGTGCGTTCGGTGACTTCGATTGATTCGCGGCCTAACGAGCAATTTGTTGCCGCGACGATTTCACGAATTGGCGAAGCGCGAAATCGCGTTGAAGCAGATGTCGATGTACCCAGCGGCGATCGGTCGGCGCTGCTGACTTTTTCGCGCCCTTATTTCCGCGGATACGAAGCGCGATTCGGGAATCAAGAACTCGCGGTCAGTTCGTATCGCGGATTATTTCCCGTTGTCGAAGTTCCAGTCGGCGCGCATGGACGGCTCGCCCTCACTTACCAGCCATCTTGGCTAAAGTGGGGAAGCGCCGCGGCCACCGCTTGCGCTCTGGTAGTTGTTCTTGGCTTCTTCGCTGCGATCTGTGAAAGAAAAGCTGAGCGATTGCAATTATGAGTCGAGGCGAGCGTTTGCTTGTTGATGGGTGGCATCGGAAGAGATCTTGAGGGCTTTTTCGCGCTCCACTGACCCGAAAGGAGGGACAAAGGGATCGGGAAGAACCGGAAATAGCGTCCCGTCGCCAGTCTTCCCAGGCGCGTCCTACAATCGCGTTGGGTCTTCCAATAGTTCGATGACGCGTTTGATCAGGCGACCAGCGCCGCCGCCATCGATGCTGCGGTGGTCGAAGCTCAATGTGATCTGCGCTTCGGTCTTGGGAACGAATTCCTTTTTCTCTTCATCCCATGAGGGAACTTTTTTCCCAACGCCGAGACCGAGGAGCAACGTCTGATCGGGCAGGGGAATCGGCGTGCCCCATTCAACGCCGAACGTTCCAAAATTTGAAACCGCGGCGATACCGCCAGCTTGCATGTCGGGCGAGATGCGGCGCTGTCGCGCAAGATCGACAAGTTCCTTGTATTTCGCTGCAAGATCGGCAAGCGACGTTTTGTCCGCCGCGCGAATAATCGGCACCATGATTCCATCTTCGGCCTCCACGGCGACGCCTACATCGATTGAATCCGATTGCACTACGCGACCGCCGATCAATTTTGCAGCCGCGGCTGGATTTTCAGCGAGCGCGAGGGCAAGGGCACGCACCACGTAAAGCGCCGGACCCGGTTTTGGATCGCGCGACTGTCGATCTTGCAGAACAGCCTCAAGGCAAACGGACGAGCCAATCGTTGCAAGTGGCCGGCTCCAGCTTCGACGCATCGCATCGGCGACGCCGGCGCGAATCGCGGAAGCTTCTTCTGTTCGCTGGCTGTCGATCTTGTTCAGGAAATTTTCGAGGTCCTTAATCGTGACGCGATTGCCTGCGCCTGTTCCGAGTATTCCGGCAAGATCGGCATTGGTGAGTTGCAATTCCGCCATGCGCGCACGCACCCGGGGAGACAAAAATCCGGCGCCTTTCGCCGCGGCTGGAACCGGCAATCCTCCGGAAGGTCTTACACCGTCGCCGTCCTTTTGCCGCGCAGCGACGGCCGTTTGTTCTTCGCGCGCCGGAATTTCCCTGGCCATTCCTTTGGGAGGTTCGGGCGCCGTTTTCTTAAACCTGGCCGCGTCTTCTTCGCTTGCCTCCACATATCCGAGCACCGCGCCCACCGGATAGGTTTCCTTCAGTTGCACGCTGATCTTGTCGATCTTGCCTTTGCACGGCGTAGTCACGCCCATGACGGCTTTGTTAGTCTCGACGTCGATAATTTCCTGATCGGACACGACTTCTTCGCCCGGCTTCACTTTGATATCAACGACGGTTGCTTCGGCGATCGACTCGCCAAGCTGCGGCATAATGATGGGAACCTGGGGCATAAATCTTATTCTCGAAGCAACCCCCGAGCCTTCTCGGCAATCATTTTTGCATTGGGACGGTGCGCTGCCCAAAGATTTGGATGATATGGGATGGGTGTATCTTTCGCGTTGATGCGCTGCGGCGCGGCATCGAGGAAATGAAAGCCTTCGCTCGTGACTCGCGATATCACTTCCGCCGTTGTGCCGCCCCACGGAAACGATTCGCCGACGCAGAGCAAACGCCCGGTGCGCGCAACCGATGCGAGAACGGTTTCGGTATCGAGCGGTTTAACCGTGCGAAGATCGACAACTTCTATTTCAAAGCCTTCGCGAATCAACTCGTCAGCGACTGCAAGGGCTTCGTGCACCATCGCGCTATAAGCGACAATGGTGAGATCGCGTCCTTCACGTACGATCCGCGCCTGACCAGTGGACAAGCCTTCCTCGGTCGGAAGTTTCTCGGCCTTGAGATGGTAATAAAGATATTTGTGTTCGCAGTAAACAACCGGATCGTCGATCGTGACCGCCTCAATCAGCATCGTGTAAGCATCTTCCACAGTCGCCGGCGTCATCACAATGAGCCCTGGATAGTGGGCGTAGATGGATTCCATGCTTTGGCTGTGAAATGGGCCGCTTCCTTTTGTCCCGCCGCATGGCAAACGGACTGTGATTGGGACCGGCACATTCGTCCGCCAATAATGCGTTCCGGCGTTGTTTAGAATTTGGTTCAGCGCGGTGCTCGAGAAATCGGCAAACTGCATTTCGACAATTGGCCGCATCCCTTGAATAGCGGCTCCGATCGCAGCCCCAACCATCGCGTCTTCGCTGATCGGGGTGTTCAACACGCGCCCCGGAAATTCTTTCGCGAGCCCTTTGGTTGCTTTGAAAGCGCCGCCGAATGTTCCACCGACATCCTCTCCGTAAATGAAAACGCGCTCATCGTCGCGCAGCAGTTTCGCCTGCGCTTCCCGGATCGCTTCAAGATACGTGATGCTCATTCGATTTTATCGACAAGAGCACGCGTGGAGATCGCGGACCAATCTTCTTCGTCGGCCTCAGGCGCGGCTTCTTTTTGCGCTGTGGAAATCGCCTGATCCACCTGCGCCGCCGCCTCTTCACGCCATTCGCGCAGAGTTTCGGCATCAACCAAATTAAGATCGACAATTGTCTGCTCGGCGGCTTTCAAGCAATCTCGCGCAAAGGGCTGGCGCTTCATCTCATCGGTTACGTAACTTGCATCGTCATGCTCGCCGTGCCCGGACAAGCGCAGGGCTGAAGCGACAACCAACTGTGGCGGCCGGCCAGCGCGTGCCCGTTTCACCGCGCTGCCGATTGCATCCAAACAATTTGTCAGATCAGTTCCATCAACGGTGTAACCTTCGAAGCCGTACCCGATCGCGCGATCAACCAGATCATGGCAGGCAAACTCACGGTCATTCGGCGTTGAGTAAGCGTAATGATTGTTCGTCGCCACGACAACGAGCGGCACCTGTTCGACTGCGGCGAGGTTCATGCCTTCATGAAACGAGCCGGTCTGCATTCCGCCTTCGCCAATGCAGCTCAGACCGATAAAGTTTTTTTCGCCGTGGAATCGCTTCGCCATCAACGCACCTACCGTGACCGAAACCATCGCGCCGAGGTGACTAATCATGGCGAGCTGATTGTCCATTGGTCGGCCACGATGAATGTTGCCGTCACGTCCGCGCATTGGCCCCTGCCGAGAACCAAGATAAGTGCGCGTGACATCGATAAGCGGTTCGCCGAACGCCGATCGCCCTGCTTGGTCGCGAATCAACGGCGCAAAGATGTCGGCTTTTTGCAAAAATAGACCGCAGGCCACGCTGACCGCTTCCTGACCGCGGCCAACATAGACGCCTCCGGTAATCAAACCGCCACGATAGAGACTGACGAGTTTCTCTTCGAGCGTGCGCGCGAGCAGCATCCAGCGAAACGCTTCGAGGAAACGTTCATGCGGTGCCGGTTTCGATGCTGTGGATTTTTTGCGGCGCGGCGCGGTCTGAAGCATCCGGGAATTTTACGCAAGATCGACAAGCGCGCGCAATTTTTTTTGTGTTCCGCCGAAGTCGCTTTAGGTAGCGCACGCGTCAGGAAAGTTCGCGATCGCGAGACGCAATCGTCCAACACGCGAGAGGCGGTACACTACCCAGAATATCGCCAGAGCAGCGGCCGATCCACCTCAGCGCGTAGCTAGTAAACTGCGCTTTGTCTCTGACTCTGCGAGTGGAAAGCGGCGTTGCGTTGGGTTCTGCTCGTTTCCGTTCGACGTCACTTCTGTCGGAGCTTCGCGTGGCGGCGTCAGCTTCATTCCAACAAGCTTGCTTACCCCGCGCTCTTCCATGGTCACGCCGTAAAGCACATCCGCTTTTGCAATGGTGCGTTTGTTGTGCGTCATGATAATGAACTGGCTCTGGGCAACGAATCGCTCGAGCACACGGATGAAGCAGTTAATATTCCCCTCATCGAGCGGCGCATCCACTTCGTCGAGAATGCAGAACGGGCTCGGTCGCACCATGTAAATCGCGAATAGCAATGCGACGGCTGTCATTGCGCGCTCGCCGCCGCTTAGCAACGAGATGCTTTGCAGTTGTTTCCCCGGCGGCTTGGCGCTGATCTCAATCCCGCAGTTGAGCGGATCGTTCTCGTCCAGCAGGGACAAGTCCGCGCGTCCGCCGCCGAAAAGCTCAGCAAATATTTCGCGGAAGTTTCCGCGCACCCGGGTGAAGGTCTCGGCGAACAATTTTTTCGTCGTGGAATTGATTTGCGCAATCACGTCTAGCAACTCGCGGCGCGAGGCGGTGAGATCATTGTTTTGACCTTCGAGAAAGCGGTAACGTTCTTCGAGCTCGTCGTACTCATGGACGGCATCCAGGTTGACTGGGCCCATGTTATCGAGCTGGGCCGTAAGCTCCCCGATCAACTTTTGGAGGTCGATCCGGCTAAGATCGACATCCGTCGCTTCTGCAGTTGCGACCGCTTCACCGCTAATACTAGCATCGGACGACGGAGCGCTCGATCCACCTTGTCGCCGTTTTAATTGCGCGCGCAACGTTTTCTCGAATGCGGCCTGATCGGGCGCCGACTCGCGAAGGTCGAGCTGATAACGGCGAGAAATATGTTCGGCCACATTGTCGATTTGTAACTGCAATTGCGTTTCGCGAACCTGATGTTTCGACCGCGAATCGTGCAGCTCATCCAACGAGTTTCGCAGAGCGCGCAGGTGCGTCTCCATTTCATTCGTTGTCGATAAGCATTCCGTCCGCCGACTGGCAAATGTGGCAACGGTTGCTTCCAACTCAGCGCGTTGCGCCGTTTGTTTCTGAATTGTCGCTTCCGCGTTCTTCGATTCGTCTGCTTGCGATTCGAGCCGGTTTTCGAAATTGGCGATCTCCGCCTGGCGAGCAGCGATCATGTCCGACAATTCAGTTTCGCGGTCAGTCATCGGCTGGCGTTGTGCGACAAGGTTTTCGTACCGCTGCCGCTCAGTGGCGAGCGCAAGACGAAGCTCATTTAATTGGTGAGACGCTTCTTTCTCGCTGGCCGCTGCTTTTTCGCGAGCCGCTTCGACCGCACGCTGTTGCTCCTGTTGCGATTCCAGCTGCGCACTCTCGGCTGTCAATTCCTGCTCTAACTTTGTAATACGCTCGTCCGCAGCTTCGATTTGTTGCGCAAGCGTTGATTGCTCCGAGCGGAGGTGCTCGATCTTTTGTTCGATTTCGTGTGATTCCCGCTCGAGGAAGAGAATTTTGTTTTCGGAAGCGGATTGCTCTCGATCGACAATCTCGTGCTGAGCCCGGATTTCTTCGAAATCGCGCCTTGTCTTTTCAAGGTGCGTACTTCCGTCGTTACGCTCGCGGAGCAACGCGTCACGTTCCTGGCAGATAAGGGAATGTTCTACGCATAGGGTAGAGATCCGTGCTTTGCGCTCGAGCACTGAATCAGCCGACGCGTCACGGCTGCCGCCAAAAACAACTCCATCGGGTGAAACAAATTCACCGGATAGTGTTGCGGCGGCCAAGTCGGTTCCCTTTTTTTTGAAAGCCAGGGCTTCATCGAGACTTCGGAAGATTGCGACGTTATGGAGGAGTCGTGTCACAAGTGAAGAAAGTGAATCTGGTGCTTTCACTTTTTCAATCGCCCAGGCGAGGGCAGATCGCGGAAGCGCTGCGTCAGTTCGCGCGGACGAACTGGAAAACTTCGGAATCGCTAATGCCGCGAGGCCAAGTTTCCTTTCTTTTAACGTCGCAATGATTTCAGGCGCCAAATCAGCGTCTTGCAGAACGATCGCTTGCACGTTTTGACCCAACGCAGCTTCGATCGCCGCGATATATTCCGGATCGACATCAAGATTTGAGGCGAGAGCGCCTGCGAGCGCCGGCTGGATGCGCGAGGGATTATCAAGACCTTTAAGCACCGCTTGTGAACCTTGCGCCAGACCCTCGCCTTCCTGGTCTAGCTGACGCAGAATCTCAAGGCGCGATTCCTTTTGCGCCAGCGCACGCTCAATTTCGACGAGTTTTTTTTCTGTCCCCGCCAGAAGCTGCTGATATTCACGGAATTTTTCCTCTGCGGCGTGCGCCTTGTTTTTCAGAAGATTGGCTTTTTTTCGTGCGGTTTCTGTCGCTGCGCGCGCAGCGCCGATCTGTTTCTGGATCTTATCGCGAGTGGCGTGTGCATCTAAAATCGCGCGATCCAGATTCAGTCGGTTTTCGTCCGTTGCTTCCCGGCGGATCGCAATTCCAGAATGATCGTCTTCTAACTCGGCAACGCGGGCTTCGTTCTTTGATGCCGCCAACCGCAGCTTCTCCAGCTCCGCTTCGTGCTCTCCCCGCGCAGTGCGAAGGTCCGAGATCAGCTGAGTAAGCTTCGCGAATTCCGCTTCCTTGGTTTGGAGAATAGTATTTGTCTTTTTAATCAGTGCATTCGCGCCCTGTAATTCCTTTTCTTGCTGAGCCCGCTTTTCCTCGGCGACGGCGATATCTTTTCGGAACCGCTCAATCAACTCGGTTAGCTCGCCGGCGCGTTGACGATTTACCTGAATTCGATTTTGATGGGCCGCAATTTCGGTTTGCAAATGCTGTAAATCGCTCCGGCCATCGGTGATTTGCGTGTCGATCTTGTCCAGGGCGTTTCGCCGTTCGGCCAGTTCAGTTTCACTCATGTCGATCTCGGTGCGGGTTTCGTGCTCAGATTTGCTGACACGCGCTATCTCCGCGTGAGATCGGGCAAGCTCGGTTTCCAGCGAATCGAGTTGCTTGCGCGAATGATGGGTATCGAGCGTTTGCAGATCCGCGAGCAATGCCTGGTAACGTCGAGCTTTGCCCGCCTGTCGTTGCAGCGAGCCGATCTGTCGCTTTACCTCTTTAATGACGTCGCCGATGCGCAGGAGATTTGCCTCAGTGGCTTCCAGCTTGCGCAGCGCTTCACGTTTCTGGTTTTTGTATTTTGTGATTCCGGCAGCTTCTTCAAAGACCGCGCGGCGATCTTCCGGACGCGAGCTCAAGACCATGTCGATCTTGCCTTGTTCCATCATTGAATAAGCGGCACGTGCCACCCCGGTGTCGGCAAAAAGAGCTTGGATGTCACGCAGCCGACAGGAAGTTTTGTTGAGCAGATATTCGGAATTGCCGTCGCGATACACGCGGCGGGTCACGCGAACGTCGTGCCAATCAACCTCCAGCTCAGCTGCGCAATCGGTAAATGTGAGTGAAACCTCGGCAAAGCCGACGGGCTTGCGCGTATCGGTTCCATTGAAAATGACATCGGCCATTTCGTCGCCGCGGAGCGACTTGGCGGATTGCTCGCCTAGCACCCAGCGTACGGCATCGAGGACGTTCGACTTGCCGCAGCCATTCGGGCCGACAATGGCAGTGATGCCCTCGTGAAAGTTGAAAATCGTTTTATCGGCGAACGATTTGAAGCCGAAAAGTTCGAGCGACTGTAAATGCATGCCCGGGCCGAAATATCGGCCCTAAGAAGTGAATATAAGGAGGTTCTGCGGGTTACAAGTCAAAAATCACACAATCTGAAGCGGTTGGCGAGCACCCGAATACACTATATTGGGCTTATCTAAGCGGCTGAGTCTGCTTTGGCCCGAAAAAACTGGCGGACGAGAAAAAGCAGTGACGCAGCTACGAGGCACGCCGCTGTGAACGCAAATTCCTTTCGCGTTGCGTGCGCCAGAATCCATATGATCACGGCGATTGCGAGGATTGGAATGAGCGTCACGCCCGGAAACGTAAATGGCACGCCATCGCTGCGAAGATCGCGCCGATTCAATTCCAACGCGGCCAGACAGCAAAGAATATAGAGCAATAGCACCGCCATGTTGGAAAGGACCGCGAGCTCTTGAAACGTGGACCAAAACGAAAGCCCAAACGCCACCGTCGCATAGGTGATGATCGCAACATTCGGCGTATGAAAGCGCCGATGCACGTGCGCGAAAAACCGGCGAGCATTAATATCCGTCCGGCATTCCCTAGAAATCGCGCCGCTGCTTCGGCCAGGGCCGCGTCGCCGTATTTTCCCAGTTCGTTGCCCAGAATACCTGAGGCCACGAGTTGAATCATGATGTAGAGCACAGTCGTTATCCCGAGTGCGGCAAAAATTGCGCGCGGTACAGTACGCGCGGGACTTTTGATTTCTCCGCTCGGCACCAACGCGACCTCCACGCCGACGAAAGCGAAGAGCAACTGCAGAACGCTTCTACCAAGGGGGCCACTGCTAGGCCAACCGGGCCATGCCAGCGCGTCGGGCCGAAGAAAAAAAATTCCCGCGACGATGAAAATGACTAGCGGCGCGAGCTTAATCAATGTTACCGCTTCGACTGCACTCGCGCCGAACCGCACACCACGAATATTGATCGCTGCGAGAAACAGGAGAACAAACAAAATTACCACGACGCGTCCGGTTTGCGTTGCGAGGAGCGGGATCAATCCTCCCACCGATGTGGCAATAAGCTGCACGATTCCGGAAATGGCGAGTATCGCGGTGAGGAAATAAAGCACGCCGGCCAGGAACCCAATATAGGGACCGAAGGCGACTTCGACATACGCGTAAAGCCCGCCGGTGAGCGAAACCCGGCTACCGGCCATCGCAAATGAAGTGACAAATAAACACATTGCCAGGGCGCAAATGATGTAGGCGAGCGGAGCAGCCGCGCCGAGCTGAAGTGCGACTGCCGCCGGCAATGCGAAAATGCCCGCGCCGACGGTTGAATTTACAACGTTGGCGGCGAGACCCGGAATACCAATCGCGCGAATCAAACCGGCTTCTTCTTTCGGTACGGAAGGCCCGCGCATGGGCGCACGTTGCGACACACAGACAAACGAGACAAGCTCCATTTCGGATTTATGCCGCGTAATTCAGAGGCAAATTCGGGAAAGTTGGTCTAACATTTCCGCCATGCGCCAAAATTATCTTGAAGATTTTTATTCATTTCTTCGTTTTCCCAGCGTCTCCACTGACGATGCTTACTCAGAAAAAATCAGCGAATGCGCCGATTGGCTCGCGAAAAAGCTAACGAAGGTTGGTTTGGAGACGCAAGTCGTTCCCACGCCTGGTCATCCCATCGTTTGGGCTCGCAACAAACATCGACAAGGGCGTCGCACGATTTTGATTTACGGTCATTACGATGTGCAACCGCCCGATCCGTTGGAGCTGTGGGACTCGCCGCCATTCGAGCCCGTTCTTAAGAACGGCTACGTTTTTGCCCGCGGCGCCACCGACAACAAAGGTCAGATTCTTTCGCACATTCTGGGCATTCAGGAGACGATTGAAGAAAATGGCGAATTGCCGATTAATCTGCATCTGGTTATCGAGGGAGAAGAAGAAATCGGAAGCGCGAATCTCGGCAATTTTCTAAATCACAACCGCGATTTGCTGAAGTCTGATGTGGCAGTCGTGTCCGACACCGGAATGATTACGCGCGGAGTGCCAACCTTGAGCTACGGGCTGCGCGGAGTGACCGCTCTCGAAATCAAAGTGACCGGACCGAAGATGGATTTGCACTCTGGTGTTTTCGGCGGGGCGGTCGCAAATCCGATCACGGCGCTCGCACACCTTTTAGCTACGCTACACGATCGCGAAGGTCATGTTGCCATTGCGGGTTTTTACGATCGCGTTAAACCGCTCGAAGATTGGGAGCGTGAAGCGTGGCGCAAGCTTCCGATCGATGGTGATCGGGAAGTTCTCAAGGAAACCGGCGCGCCTGAACTTCTCGGCGAAGCCGGTTACAATTCATTTGAGCGTCTTTGGGCGCGACCAACCGCGGAGATCAATGGGATCGGCGGTGGTTATCAAGGGAAGGGGACAAAAACGGTCATCGCCAGTCAGGCGATGGCGAAACTGACATTTCGTCTGGTAGCAAACCAGGAAGGCGACGAGATCCTGAAGCTGGCGAGAGCGCATTTGCGAAAGAATTTGCCCAAAGGCGTGACGCTTGACATTACTGATGGTCACAGCGGCCCTTGGTATCTCACCGATCCGCATTCGCCGGACGGCGAAGCTGCGCAGCGAGCGTTGCGCAAGGCATTCAACGCGGATGTCGCGCTTATTCGCGAGGGTGGTAGCATCCCGATCGTCTCGCAGTTCCGTGGCATTTTGGGAATTGAAACTCTCCTGATGGGTCTCGCCCTTGCTGACTGTCGCGCGCATTCACCTAACGAGAATTTCCCTCTCGAGAACCTTGAAGGCGGAATTCGATTAAACAAGGCTGTCCTTCAGGAACTTGCCGGCTGATCTTTATCTCCCGCGATCAAGGCAATGCTTCGGCTCTTTCTCATCATCGCGATCTTGTTTGGGACGATCGCTGCGCCGGGAGCGGCTGAAGAGTCGTTAGGCACAAAGGTCAAGAAGTTTCTCGGGGCAACGCCGACGCCAACTCCGTCGCGGAAACACCGGAAACGCTCGACAACGAAGGCCACGCCAAGTCCTTCGCCGACCGTTTCCCCGAAAAAAAAGACCTCGCCAAATCCATCTCCTAGTCCCACGCCTGAGACAAAATCAAAACACAAGAAAAAATCCCGTACGCCTAGGCCTGGCGCGTCACCGTCTCCATCTGTAACACCGACCCCCGCGGAAACCGCAATGCCGAGTCCGAGCGTGACACCGAGCCCGATGGAAACTCTTCATCCTGCAGCTTCACCAATTCCGGGAAAAAAAGGTGCGCCAAATGCTACCATTTCCCCTAACGAGATTAGCGAATATGACAGTTATCCGACAAAGGTGCGGCAAATCGTCGAGTACGGTCTTGATCTAACAAAGCAAAATCTCAATTACACTTATGGCTCGGCAGACCCGGCGAACGGAGGAATGGATTGCTCCGGCTTCGTCTATTATGTCCTCCGCCAAAATGGATTTACCGATGTGCCGAGAGACTCCAGCCAGCAATACGTTTGGGTCCGGAAAGCGGGAAATTTTCACGCGGTCTTGAGTCGGCGCGAAGATTCGTTTGAGCTTGATGCGCTCAAGCCGGGCGATCTGCTATTTTGGACCGGCACCTACAAAATTGAGCGCGATCCGCCAGTCACGCATGCGATGATTTATTTGGGGCGCGAAAAGCGAACGGACAAGCGCATCATGGTCGGGGCGAGCGATGGCCGCACTTATGATGGCAAACAACGCTTTGGCGTCAGCATCTTCGATTTCAAATTGTCAAAGCCGCCGGATAGCAACGACGCAAAAATTAGTCCTGTTTTTGTCGGCTACGGCCCAATCCCGGGATTAAGCGAAGACTAAAATTTCTCATTCATCCTCGGTTTCAAGAGGATTTGGTGTCGCGGTGGCGGTGGCATGAACTGGGAGGTGATTAGCGCGGCGTTCATATCGCACCAGCGCGCCGACTACCAACGCGAGTACAACAATGACGATGACGAGTTGTTCGCTCTTGGAAAGAACAAAGATCCCCATCAGGCGTTTCATTTATTCGCGTAACGAATCGGATCTTCTACTCCCGCCTCGCGAAAACCTTTGAGGCGCAAGAGACAGGAATCGCACTCGCCGCAGGCGACACCATCCGGTAACGGGTCGTAACAACTGTGCGTGAGGGAAAGATCGACATCGAGTTCGATCGCTTTTCGGATGATCTCTGCTTTTGAAAACTTGATCAGCGGTGCGTGAATCCGAAAATGCGCGCCTTGCACACCGGCTTTGGTTCCAAGGTCGGCCAGCGTTTCAAACGCTGCGATAAACTGCGGCCGGCAGTCTGGATATCCGCTGTAATCGATTGCATTCGCTCCGATGAAAATGTCTGTTGAGCTAATGACTTCTGCCAAAGCGAGCGCGTACGACAGGAAGATCGTGTTGCGAGCGGGAACGTAAGTGACCGGAATGCCGTGCCCGATTTCTGCTGCCGATCGTTTCTTTGGCACATCAACATCGTCTGTGAGCGCAGAGCCACCGAAGATCCGCATGTCGATCTTCGCAACACGATGCTCTTTTGCGCCAAGTGCTCTTGCAATTCGGCGCGCCGCGTCGATCTCGATCTTGTGCCGCTGACCGTACTCGAATGAAAGGGCGCACGTTTCGTAACCTTCAGCGATTGCGGTCGCCAGCGTTGTTGTCGAGTCTAATCCGCCGCTAAGAAGAACGACCGCCCGCTTCATCGGCCGTCGCGGCCCATTTTTTTCTCGCGAATATTTTCGTCCGGATACTCGGCGCGCACGGTCAGCGCGATTCCGCCCCGCGCGGAGAATTGCGCGGTCACGATTGCCTCGCGTGGCGCAGAGGCGTTCACGAGGTCATCTAGTATCCGGTTCGTGACCGCTTCATTGAAAGCGCGCTCATTCCGATACGAGGCGAGATAAAACTTGAGCGACTTGCTCTCGACGCAGAGGCGATCAGGCATGTAGTCGATGTCGATCCGGGCAAAGTCGGGCTGACCCGTCACGGGACAAATCGATGTGAAATCGTCGGTTTCGAAATGGATGCGGTAATTTCGTCGCGCCGGGTTTGGAAATGTCTCCAGGCGCGCTTCCGCAGGCGACGCCGGGAGCTTCGCTTTGCTGCGACCGAGCAATGTTAATCGACGGCTATGTTTAATCTTGGCCACGCTGAAACTTAGCGTTCGTCAGCAACGCTTCAATTTAAACATAGAGGGACGGCCTCCATAGGATACGGTTTTCATCAGTTGAGAATTGCAGACAGAGGAGTGAGAAGTGTTGCATCAAAAGGCGAGCGGGAAAAACCAAAGGTCGCACGGGCATCATTGACATGATCGCGCACGACGCGAAAACGGGCGAAGTCGTGCTCGTAATGAACGAGCCTGACGCGTGGGACGGTTCGGACGCGCGGTTGCTCGGGTTGCAGGAGCGGTTTAACGCTTACGTTTCATTTTTGCTCGACGGCGAAATGGCCGAAGCGCATCCAGAACTCGTTACCAAACCTGCGCGCATTGAAGTTCGTTGCGCGCATGTGCCCGACGCGCGCGGGCTCGAGTTACTGGGCATGATTCACGATCAACTCGCGTTTCAGGAGATTAAAATGGAAGTGGTGGTTCTGAATGCCGAATGACGAATGTCGAAGGAATGACAGAATTATTAGTATTTCAAAAACGAGATTACCGATGTCGGCGCGAGCCTGTCCCGGCCATGCAGGAACTCAAGCTCAATTAAAAATTGTGCTTCAAGCAGTTGGCCGCCCACTTTTTTAATAAGTGCCGCAGCCGCAGCCGAGGTTCCACCCGTCGCCAGCAGATCATCCACCAATATAACTCGCTCCCCGCGCATCATGGCGTCGATGTGCATTTCCATTTCAGCTTCTCCGTACTCGAGCGAGTATTTCGCAATTTCGGTCTTGTAGGGCAATTTTCCGCGCTTCCGAATTGGAACAAAACCGACCCCGAGCTCATACGCGACCGTTGATCCGAAAAGAAATCCGCGCGCGTCGATCCCGACGATCTTGTCGATCTTTTTCCCGCGGCATCGCTCCAAGAACAGGTCGATCGATGCGCGAAACAAGGCGCGATCGCTCAGGATCGGTGTAATGTCTTTAAAAATAATTCCCTTTTTTGGAAAATCGGGAACGTCACGGATTCCCGCGCGCAATTTTTCGAGTATATCAGGCATTCAAGCGCGATGCTACCGGCGCGCACCGAAACGTCAACGCGTGCGCCTCTGACTCCCTTTTTAGCGCGGATTAGGCCGCGGAAGCCTTCGGCTTGTAAACGTAAAACGTAACGATGCCGAGGAGGATTGTTTGCGCGATGCCGGCGAGGAACCATTTACAGGCGATCGAGCAGGGCATGGGAATGACGACATACATAATGATGGCCCAGACTCCCGAAAAGAGGCCCATGAGCAAACCGTATCCAATGGCACAACCAAGACGGGCGGTCTCGGCCCAGCGGGTCCAAAGGAGGACGAAAGTAATCGCAAACAAGAGCTGAGCGCCAAGCATCCAAACCATGTGCGACTGCATTTCCGCATCTGTGCGCCAGAGCTGTTGCGTGGCCCGGTAATCGGGAGTCATCCAAACTC
>WNGJ01005049.1_pt1 | contig 17114 bp, 10 predicted proteins | sample 5400611 | NCBI WGS metagenome assembly WNGJ01 (sample SAMN13153375, study PRJNA577476) | soil metagenome | isolation source: 40 cm soil or saprolite under Garry oak tree replicate 1 | place: USA:California | collected 2016-06-15 | reverse complement strand
TTTCACCAGGTGAAAGGACCAGACCCGCCCCGTATGGACCCCTTTTGAATCGGTTTAATACATTTGTCAAGAGGAATCTTGTCAATTTTTGGATCTGCTAGCATCGCGTCGTCGCCGAGCCTTGGTCGGAGCCTCAGCTACAAGGCCACCTGAAACGTTCCCGCTATTTGCGCTTTTCCTCAGGCAATTCGTTGGCGGCCGGCTCGACGATCTTCTGGTATCGGTTCCGCTTGAGGTTTGAGAGGTGTTGGACCATTCCGCTTGGCCAGCGAATCTCGCCGGTGATCGGGACTGAACTGGGAATGTCGCCAAGGCCGACGATTACGCGCTTGTCGTGCGAAGACAAATAGCTCGCGCCTCCGGTCATCCAGCGGACCAATCTTCGCTTACCGGCGTCAACGGTAATCTTTGACCCGATTCCATCGCGATTGCTCTTTATTCCCTGAAGCTCAAGACCTATCCACGGGTGGTTTGGTCCTTCATTATTGCGAAGCAGGATAGGTTGTTCATCAAGACGCGTTAAAACGGCGTCTATCCCACCGTCATTATTGAAGTCACCGACCGCCAGCCCCCGGGCGCTCTGACCTGCGTAGAAACTGGTGCCAGCGAATTCGCGCATGTTGCGAAAGCGGCCCTTCCCGTCATTGCGAAGAAGCAGAGGTGGCTCCTTATACTTTACATCGAGGCGAGTCGCTTCAATGGCCTGATTGATGTGCCCATTCGCAATGAGCAGGTCCAGATTCCCATCGTTGTCGTAGTCAATAAAGTGTATTCCCCAACCGACAAAGGGTTTCGTGTATTCCGCCAATCGCGAGCTCACGGACTTATCGTCGAACAGAGCAGTCGAATTACTTACCAACATGGAATAGTATTCATCGTTGAAGTTCGTCACGACAAAGTCCGGCTTGCCGTCTCCGTTGACATCTCCGGCATCGACGCCCATGCCGGCCCTGGCAACTCCATCGGCGTTATAGGCGACCTCGGAGTCCACGGCGACATCACGGAAGGTGCCGTTTTTCTGATTGATGAGAAGCAGGTTGGGCGAGGCGTCGCGAGCGACAAACAGATCAGTCCAGCCGTCATCATTTACATCGACGGCAACAACTCCCAAACCTCGGCCAACCAGTTTCGCCAATCCGGAGCGCTCGCTCACGTCGGTGAAGGTGCCGTCGCCGTTGTTGTGATAAAGGGTAAGCGGCATCCCGGCATAAGCCTTTTGCGCGCAGTAGGCGGGCTTGCCATCGAGTTCGCAAGTCTTGACATCGTCGAAGGAGAACTGGGCGTAGTTGGCTACTAGGAGATCCAGATAGCCGTCGCGGTCAAAGTCAAACCATGCCGCGCTTGCAGCCCACCTGCCGGCATTCCTGACTCCGGCGCGGCCTGCAACGTCCGTGAACGTTCCGTCGCCATGGTTATGAAAGAGCGCGCTCGAAGGAAACCCGGTAACGTACAGATCAGGAAAGCCGTCGTTATCAAAGTCTCCGGCAGCAACTCCCATCCCATAGAAAGGTAAGCGATCGATCCCAGCCTTTGCGGCCACGTCCTGAAATTTCCCATTTCCCAGATTGCGGTAGAGTGCGTTGCGAATGGGCACAGTACTCTTGCCGTGAGGCGTTTCTCCTCCGTTCACGAAGAAGAGGTCCTGCAAGCCGTCGCCATCGAAGTCCAAGAAGGCCACGCCGCCGCCCATCGTTTCAATCAGAAAGCGGTCCTGGGATTCCCCGCTGAAGTGTCGCCAGCTGATCCCGGCCTCCTCCGTCACGTCCGTAAAGATTTCCGTGCTTGGTGAGGACGACTGAGTCTGTGCAGGCCGGTAACCACCGAGTGAAACAAAAGAAAGGAACGTTGCAAAGGGTGGAAAGAACAACAGGAATGTCCGTCGATAGCGCCAGAAGATCGTATCATTCCTAATTGCTGGATGGAGTTTCTGCTGGGACGTCGGGGGCACGCGATGTTTCCTGTTCTTTCAGTTTGTCGTATAAAGCCAATTGTTTAGCGGCTTCCTCGTTCCTTCCCAGCCGACGGAAAGCACGGGACAAGGCAAAGTGTACCTTGGCACTTGTCGGGTTCAGTTTTGCGGCTGTTTCCAGGTGGACCAGCGCTCTTTGCGGTTGACTTCGACCTAGCTCTAGCTCCCCCAATTGGTAGTGAGCCTCCGCAAGAGTGTCATCAAGGACTACGGCCGACTGGAGGAGTTGTTCAGCTCTCGTTCCCGCGCCTTCGTCGCCAGTTTCCGCTTCTTTTAAGAGCAATTGAGCTAGTTCAAGCTCGAAAGGTGCTTTTGCGGGAAAATTCGCGATGGCTCGCTCGAGTGTCGCTTTCGCCTGCTGGGTCATCCCTGCACCGAATTGCGCTCTTGCGAGACCGATGGATGCATCCGGGCTGCTGGGATCGAGCTGGAGCGCGCGTGAGAAAGAATCAACAGCGTCGGTAAAAAGAATAGCCGCCAATTCAACTGATCCTTTCAAGACGAACGCACGGGAAGAGTCCGGAAAGGCGCTTGCAGTTCGCTTGGTAAGCTCGAGAGCTGGAACAAGCCGCCTTTCGGTTAATAGGATTTTCCCCAGATCTAGATAGCCTGTCTCATTCGTGGGTTCGAGCTTGATCGCTTCTTGGAACGCGCGGACCGCCTCCTGATGGTGGTGCTGCTCCTGGCGGCACCACCCAAGCAAGCGGTAAATCTCGCCTGACTGCTCGCCGGCATCCAGGAGTTGCTGGACTAGCTTTTCGCTCTCTGCAAATTGGTTCGCATGAAATTTCACCAGCGCGAGCCGGTATTTCAGCGGCGCCTGGTCGGAAAGATCTGACGGTAAGGACACCAGCAGCGTTTCGGCCGTGTGGTAATCGTGCATTTCGTCCGCAATCTGCGCCCCTAACAAGACCGCTCGTGTTCCCGCTGGGTGATGCAACAATTCCTTGAGCCACAACCGTGCTTTACCGGCTTCACCGATGTGATAGTAGGATCTCGCAAGGGCCCCGATGGACTCCGGTTGCGCCCGAACTAGCGCCGGCACGGAAGTAAGCGCCTTGACCGCCGTGGCGTAGTCAGCCGTGTTCTCCGAGACCATTCCAAGAAGCAGTAATGCCTGAGGGTCGCCCGGTTTGGCCTTGAGCAGTACTTGCAGGTTTTGCTTAGCCTCGGCAAAGCGGTGCAGCTGCCAGAGATTAGCCGCGAGGTACCGTCGCGCTACCAGTGCTCCCGGCTCTATCCTCAGTGCTCGTTCGAAGAACGATGTTGACTCCTCGAGCTTCTTTTCCATTGCCAGGACCAGGAACTCGCCGTTGCCCGGCTCCAACGCCACCAGCTTCCGAAGCTCGTCTTCAGCCAATTGCAGATCCCCCGCCTGTGCGAGCTGGAGCGCCTTTGAAGCGCGTTCCTCGAGGCTATTACCTTGTGTGCCGCCGGGCGCTCGGTGCGTGCATGAGGCAGTGTAGGAAGACAAAAGGAGTGTCAAGGCGGACAGTTTCGAGACGAAAATGAGGAGGCGGCAAAGCCTGCACAACGTTTTTCTTGCCATGCTCTTCACCGGCTGCTTTGAGGCAATGAAGTCGCGAGTTTACCTCGTGCGCTTGCGCCGCGAAACTGGTAAATCGCTGCGGGCGGCTCGGCACATTGAAGTGCACTTCCGCCTCAGGCCAATGCTCTTCGGTTATTCATTGCAACGCGGCGGCCACGCGTTTGCAGCGGGTAGGCTGGTCTAGGCGTCTTTTGTGGCGCGAGGGCGCACGGATCATTGAGATAGATACGGCACGAAGCCGTGTGATCTCGTTTGCAACCGATACACGGAAGTCGTCGCAGTGATATAAAGCGTGGAGTACCCCGGATCTCCCCAGGCCAAATTCGCAGGTTGTTCCGGCAAAACGACGGTGCCCAGATGTCGCCCCTCGTGGTTCCAAACCCAGATTCCCTTCGGGCCAGTGACATAGATATTTCCCGCCTTGTCAACCCTCATTCCATCCGGCACGCCATCCCCTGCTCCGCCCGGTTCCTGCGCAAAAATTCGTCCGTGTTCCAAGGTATGTCTCGAAGTGAAATCAAACACCCAGATATTCCTACCCTCGCTGTCATCGACATAGAAACGCTTTCCGTCCGGAGAGAATGCCAAGCCATTCGGTTGTGACAATTGCTTCGTTAGCAGCGTCACCTTTCCCGAAGGATCGAGGCGATAGACGCCCTGGAACGGCAGCTCCTGTTTTTGTCCCTTTGGAAGGTCGAGGGTCGGATCCGTGAAATAAAGCGCGCCGTCGGGACCCATCACGATGTCATTAGGACTGTTGAATCGTTTATCTTCAAAACGATCTGCGAGGATTTCATATTTCCCTTGAGGGTCAATGCGTATGATGGCGCGCAGAACGCTGGCGCAATCGATGAGCTGTTGTTGACGGTCGTAGGTGTTACCGTCAGGGTCCCCGAGGGAAATCAGCTCCTCTTTCCTCCCGTCCATGTGAACACGAAGGATTTTGTTGGCAACTTCGTCGCTGACAATAACGAAGCCCTGGTGCTCCCACACCGGCCCTTCCGCAAAACCGAACCGCGAGGCGAGCGTAGATAGCCCGGATTCCCGATCAAAGAGCGTCCAAAAATCGTCAGAATTCGCCTGTAATTGGAATTCGCGCTTGGGTTTCTGCTGCCCGGCACCCCGCGCGGAGAGGAAAGAGAAAACAAGTACCAAGGCCATTGAAAATCTACATTTCATCCCTGCTTCACTCCCCTTCCGTCTCACTCTTCGTCCGGGTCTTCGGCATTTCTAACCGTTTTTCGCGTGTTCCCTTCCCGGGCTGCCTGAAGCAAAAAACTCACCAGGTCGTTCATTTCCACAGGCGACAGAATAGCGCCATAGTCTGAAGGCATTGGGGACCGTCCGGCATAGGTCAGCTCTCTGATATCTGACTTGTTTAGGAGATGGAACACGCCATCCGGAGTCTGGAGTTGCAGAGAAAAGTTGTCTTCGTTGCGTGCCATGCCGGAGAGCGTAGTCGAGTCGGCAAGAAGGACGGTAGCCAACCCGTGTCGGGGATCGAGATCGCTGTTGGGAGTGACGATCGCGGCACGAATATCATCGGCACCCCGCCTGGTTGCGTAGGAAGTAAGGTCCTGACCAAAAAAACCACCCTGGCCGCCGACCATATGACACTCCGCGCATTTCGCTTTGCCAAAGAACAGAGTTTTTCCCCGCGCAGGCTCACCCGGGAGAGGAACCATTTTGCTGCGGCCTTGCAGCGACCGCAGATAGGCAACGAGCGCCGACAGTTTGGCGGGTGCGTAGGATGCAAAAGACGGCATGCCAGCTGCGGTTTTTCCGTCGGTCAGAATCTTGAGGAGTTCCGCATCTGTCTTGCGCACGACTTCGGGGCGGGACACGAGGTCGGGTCCGCGTTCGCTGCCGCGTGCGTCGAGCCCATGGCAGGACGCACATGCGCCCTCAAAAGCCGCCTTAGCCACAAGGCGATTAGCGGCCTTCGTTTTGGATGCGGTGGTATCTCGCCTGTTCTGTGAGCTGAGTGCGATTGCAGTGATCGCAAAAAAACAAAATATGGTCGTGAACCGAATCAAGGTTCGCGTTGAGAGGACCGACCGCTTCCTTTGTTCCTCAGGCATGGCTTCCCGTCGCGTCATAAGGCTGCCCTTGCATCAGTTAGGAATAGCGAATGCACGCGGCGTTGTCCGACGCGTTTTTCCGGAGGCCAATCTTAATCAATTCGATCTACGGGAACAACTCTTCCGCAATGTACGCAAAAGACTTCACCGAGTGCTTTCAAAGGTGCTAAAGTGCGCGTCTTCAGTTCAAGGAGGGTCCATGTTGAGTGTTCTGCATTCTCGTCGTGGCGTCGCTTTGTTCCTCGGTCTGGCGGTCGCTCTGAGCCTGTTGGTTCTGGCACAGGCCGCAAAAATTTCGGCAAAACAAGAACCGCCCGCAGCACAAGCGAAAGATGAGGCATCTCTCCTCGATGGTTTTCGCCATGTGGAAGTCGCCTCCGTTTCCGATGCCCTGGAACAGATTGCCAGTAAAAAAATGTACATGACCCATCGCATGCGCCCGATCTTTCAGACCCGGTTCGCGGGTTATGCACTCACCGTTTCGCTGAAAAAGGAGGCAAATCACGATCCTGACGCCCTCAAAGGCATGCTCGAGGCCATCGACACGGGCACGCCCAATTCCGTGTACGTGATGGTTGTGGAAGATGGAAACGACATCGCCGGCATGGGCGGATTGATGGGCACGGCCATGGCCGCGAGAAACTTTTCGGGCGCAGTGATCGACGGTGGAGTGCGAGACACCGCCTATTTGCAAAAGATTGGCTTCCCCGTATACGCGCTCGGCGTTGTCCCTTCGACCTCCGTCAGCCACTACCGATTTGCCGGCGCGAACATCCCCGTGATTTGCGACGGCGTACCCGTGAATCCCGGCGACATCATCGTCGCCGACCCCGACGGGGTCGTGGTCGTGCCCAAAGCCCTTGCCCCGCAGATCTTGAAACTGGCTCAGGACATGGACTTCAAGGAGCATTCCATGTATGCCTACATTGAAAAACTCAAATCGATTCTGCAAGCGGTGGCCAAATTCGGCCGGTTGTGAAATATTCTGGCCTCCCGCCGGCGACTTGTAGTATATGAGGTTTCATTCTTTGGAGCCGCCTTCATTGTGACGAGGTTCCGATTGTCGCTCAGGAGACAAAACTCTAGCGATGGCTCGATGGCGACCATTTTCCTTTTACTTGCGCTGCTTGTTTTGCGGCCGATGCCGTTGTCCTCCCAGCACCACCGGATGACTTCCCTGGCCACCAGCATTGACGTGAACCCGGCTGAATTACTTTCAAGGCCCAGTGCCGCAAACTGGCTGTCTTACAACGGAGATTACACGGGCCGCCGCTACAGCGCTCTTCGCGAGATCCATGCTGGCAACGTCGCCGAGCTTCGCGCCCAGTGGGTGTTTCACGCATCGAACTCCAGCAACCTCGAAGTTACTCCTGTTGTCGTGGACGGAATCATGTTCGTCACCGCAGCCAACGACGCATTCGCACTCGACGCCCAAACGGGACGGGCACTCTGGCATTACTCGCGTCCCGTCACCGAAGGACTCATCGACGACGCCTCGCAACATCACAATCGCGGCGTCGGCATCTGGCGCTCACGCATCTTTATGGAAACCGACAACGCGCATCTGCTTTGTTTGGATGCCCGCTCCGGACATCTTCTCTGGGATGTCCCTTACACCGATGGTAACCCCAATTACGGCGCAACCAGCGCGCCTCTGGTGGTGCAAAATAAAGTCATCGTAGGAACTTCTGGAGGCGACGACGGCGTGCGCGGCTTTATCGCCGCTTATGACGCTGAGACCGGCAGGGAGGCGTGGCGTTTTTGGACCATTCCGGCTCCCGGCGAATTCGGTTCCTCGAGCTGGCCAGGCGAAAGCTACAAACTGGGCGGCGGCACCACCTGGATGCCCGGCACCTTTGATCCCGAACTCAACACCATTTTCTGGGGCACGAGCAATCCTGCCCCGGATTTTGACGGCGGCCCGCGCCCTGGCGACGACCTCTACACCGATTGTCTGCTCGCACTCGATGCCGACACCGGCAAACTCAAATGGTACTTCCAGTTCACGCCACACGACCTTTTTGACTATGACGCAACCGAGACCCCAGTTCTTGTCGACGCAACGTTCCGCGGACAGCCGCGGAAACTCATCGTCGAAGCAAACCGCAACGGTTTTCTGTATGTGCTCGATCGCACCAACGGCCAATTTCTCTCGGCAAGACGGTTTGCCGAGAAACTGAATTGGGCGACCGGAATTGACGAGAAAGGCCGCCCCGTCCGCACTGGAATCAAGCCCACCGCGGAAGGCACGCGCGTTTGTCCCGGCATGGTCGGAGCCACCAATTGGTACGCGCCTTCTTACAACCCCGAGACTTCCCTCTTTTATTTCATGGCCCTGGAGTCTTGCAGCGTTTTGGTTTTGAAACCCCAAGTGTTCAAGCCCGGCCAAACGTACTATTCCACCGGTGCCCGTAACAGCGAGGGTGACTACAACCAGAAAATCTTATTGGCCTATTCCCTCGACGCCAACAAGCCTGCATGGCGCTACGTCCAGGCAGGCAGGGGACATTCGGCAGGCGGAACGATGACCACCGCCGCCGGACTTGTCTTTTTCGGTGACGATGCGGAATCCTTTGAAGCCGTCGACGCGCAGACGGGCAAGCCGCTCTGGCACTTCCACACCGGCCAGAACATCGCCGCATCACCGATGAGCTACGCCATCAACTCGAAACAATATGTGGCGATCGCCGCGGGGAGCGACATTTTCAGTTTTGCCTTGCCGTGACGGGCACAGGCATGGCTTCGCACCACAACGATGTTCAAGGTAAGGGCAATTGGAAAGCACAGGACGAAGAACCAATCGAGAAGGAGGACCAATGTTTTCATTCATGACTTCGCGGCGTGGCTTCGCAACAAGGCTGGCCGCACTCATTCCCGGGCTTGCCGTTTCCGGAGCCAGGGTCGGCGCAGCGGCCTCTCCGCAAGCTGCAACAGGCGTGAAGAAACTCAATTACGAAGGCAAGCCGGCCGGAACCGGATTCATCACTCCGCTCGTCATACACAATGACGTCATTTATATCGCTGGACAGGGCGCGCACTCGCACGACCCCGAGGGGAAATTCCCGATGGATATCGAGACCCACACCAAAAAGGTGATGGACAACGTCAAAACTCTGGTCGAGACCGGCGGTGGCACCATGGACAGCATCCTTCAGCTCACCGTTTATCTGACCAAAATCGACGACTACGATGGCATGAACAAAGTGTTCAAAACCTATTTCCCTAATGGCGGCCCCGCGCGAACCACGGTAGCCGTTGCCGCACTTCCCGGGAATTCGCTGGTGGAAATCAATTGTATTGCCGCAGTCACGCAGAAGGGATGAGAGGCGCTCCCATGACCATCAGGAATTTCTGGAACCGGCGAAACTTCCTCGGGAGCGCCGGCGTGCTTACTGGCACAATGCTCGGCGCGCGCAGAGTATTCGGCATGCCAGCAGTCCTTGCGGCACCAGTCGAGGAAAAACTCACCGGCTTTGGCGCCACGGGAAACGTTTACGAAGAGCTGGGAGTCACCACCGTAATCAACGGCCAAGGAACCATGACTTATTTGGGCGGCTCACTCCCCCGTCCGGAAGTCGAAGCGGTTATGGCTCTTGCGGCGCAACATTTTGTTTCCATCGTCGAATTGGAACAGGCCGCAGGAAAGCGCATTGCGGAACTCCTGAAGCTTCCCGCTGACTATGATGTTATCGTCACCTGTGGCGCAGCCGCAGGCATGCAGTCCGGCCTCGCAGGAATTCTCACCGGCAATAATCCCAAATTCATCGAACAGCTCCCTGACCTCACCGGCATGAAATCCGAGGTCATTATTCAGAAATCCCATCGAAATGGCTTCGATCATCAACTCCGTGCTACGGGCGTCAAACTGGTCGAAGTGGAATCTCGCGAGGACGTGAAGCGGGCTATCAATTCAAAAACGGCCATGATGCACTTTTCGAATTTTGCCAACGCGGCCGGCCAGATCAAAGTGGACGAGTGGGTGAAGCTCGCGCATGAAAACCAGATTCCCGCCTTCAACGACGCCGCCGCGGACACGCCGCCCGTTTCGCATCTCTGGGACTACGTCAACATGGGCTACGACTTGATCGCTTTCAGCGGCGGCAAAGCTATCCGCGGACCGCAATGCGCCGGGCTGCTCATTGGCAAAAAGGAATTGATCGCCAACGCACTGCTCAACAACAGCCCGCATGAAGATACGCTTGGCCGCGGCATGAAAGTTGGCAAGGAGGAAATCGTTGGCATGGTCAAAGCCTTGGAATGCTACTTGAACGAGGATCACGCCGCGCTCGAAAAGGAGTGGTGGCGCCGCTTGGATGCCGTTTCCGCGGAAATTACCCGAGTTCCCGGGGTGGCAACCTCTTTCAATGTTCCCGACGTGGCCAATCACGTCCCGCACATGCGCATTTTCTGGGATCCGCGGAAGATTTCTCTATCGCCCCGCGATGCCGCCAGCGCGCTGCGAAATGGCAAGCCCTCCATCGTGCTTGGTTCATCGGAAGGCGGCCTGGGCATGAACTCGTTCATGCTGAAACCCGGCGAAGAAAAAATCATTGCCGCACAACTTGTCCAGCTCTTCAAATCCCATGCCGCGTGAAGGCGAGATGCGCCATTTGAGGGCCGGCGAGTTCGCCATGCTGGAAAGCCACTCGAGTATCTGCAAATGACTTCACCGTCGACAAGCCATGTACGCTGGTTTCTCGTCTTCTTGCTTTTTGTCCTGAGCGCCGTCGCGTTTCTCGACAGAGTGAATCTTTCCATCGCGGGCGCAAAGATCTCCGAGGAATTCGCCATCAGCAACATGCGCCTCGGGCTTGTCTTCAGCGCATTTCTCTTCGGGTATGCGCTCTTCCAAACTCCCGCAGGATGGCTCGCCGATCGCTTTGGCCCGAGGCGTATGCTTACTCTTGGAGTCCTGTGGTGGGGCGTCTTTAGCTCCCTGACGGCAGCCATCTCTCCCAACATTGGCAACGCCGTGGTGGTGCTGGTGGTGATTCGCTTTCTCCTTGGTGCCGGCGAGGCCATCGTATATCCCGCTTCAAACCAGTTTGTTGCCCGTTGGATCCCCAGTCACGAACGAGGTGTGGCCAACGGGATCATTTTCTCCGGTGTGGGCATCGGCGCGGGGATCACCCCTCCGCTCATCTCCTTCGTTATGCTGCGCTACGGGTGGCGCTCGTCCTTCTTGATGAGCGCGCTAATCGGGCTTGCCGTCGGCTCCGTATGGTTTCTGGCCGCGCGCGATACGCCTAATGAGCATCCCGGCTTGTCGTCGAATGAACTCAATCACATCGAGCGCGGCATCCCAAGCCCTGCTGCTTCGAAGAGCGACGGCTTTCTTTCCTGGTCTACCATCCTGTCGAGTCTCAATGTCTGGATTCTTTCGCTTGCGTACTTTTGCTTCGGTTACGTGGCCTGGGTTTTCTTTAGCTGGTTCTATCTCTATCTCGCCAGAGTGCGGGGCCTGGACCTGAAGACCAGCGCCGTCTACGCAACCCTGCCTTTTCTGGCTATGGCCGTCTGCAGCCCTTTTGGCGGAGCCATCAGCGACACCGTGACCAAACATCTGGGCTCAAGGCTCGGCCGGTGCAGCATCGCTGTCCTTGGCTTCACCCTTACCGCGACCTTCCTTGTTTTTGGATCGACTGCCCACGATGCACGAGTCGCGAGCGTTGTTCTGGCCGGTGGCGCAGGCTCTCTCTATCTCTCGCAAAGCTCGTTCTGGGCGGTTTCCGCAGATCTCGGCGGAAAATCCTCGGGCTCGCTCTCAGGCTTCATGAATATGGCAAACCAAATCGGCGGCATGATTACCGTGTCCTTGACTCCTTTCCTGGCGGACAGATTTGGGTGGAACACGGGATTTTACGTCGCCGCTGCAATTGCCGGGCTCGGCGCGATCGCTTGGCTTTTGGTCAACCCGGAAGTCAGCCTGTCCACTTCGTCGAGAAACTCGTTGATCTAACCAAGTTGATCTGGACAAAGAATACTCCTTGCGCCTCCCTCCGTCGGACCGACGCCTCGCGTCGGCTCGGGCGAAGTGGCGCCGACTCCGCTCCGCCGGAGTTGTCCACGCGGAAAGAAAGTAAAGTTACTTCGGCCCAGTGGTGGTTCTCTTAGTTCTCTTAGTTCGGCTTGACATCTTAGTGCGGCCCCCTTAGTTCGCCCTAGTTCGGCCCACTTGACTTCCACTACACTTCGTCATAAGCTCCGCGCCAAGTGGGGTGGCCGATGAGCAAGCGTCATTTGCGTGTTTTCCTCCTGATTTCAATCGTTTCAATAGTACTAACCAGTGCCGTCGTGTTGCGTGCGGACGTGACCGGATCGATTCTTGGCGTGGTACACGACCGCTCGCAGGCCGTGGTTGCCGGCGCGAAGGTTGTCGCCACAAATATACAAACCAATTTAAAGCAAGAAACCACTTCGGCCGGGGATGGTTCGTATCGCATCCTGGCCCTGCCAGCCGGGAATTATAGGCTCACCGTCACTGCCTCCGGATTCCGAACCTTCACCGAAACGGATATTGAAGTGAAGGTGAACGACCAGCTGCACTTCGATGTCACTCTTGACGTCGGCACGGTAACGGAGCACGTCGAAATCTCAGCCAACGCCGTTCAAGTGCAAACAGAAAACACGCAGTTGGGAGACGTGATTGACTCGAAGAAGATGCTCGCTTTGCCCCTCAATGGCCGAAGCTATCTTGATTTGTTGGGCTTGCAGGCTGGCGTGGCGCCCGGCAATTCTAACCAAGCGATCCAGCAGGACCGCCCGGTATCGGGCAACTTGAATCCCGGCAACCTCTCGGTGAACGGCCAGCGCGAAACGGCGAACGCCTTCCTGGTGAATGGAGGAGATGTGAGTGAAGGACGAAACCTGGGCGCCGGCTTGGTGCCCAATCTGGACTCGGTCGAAGAATTTCGACTGATTACCAATAGTTTCGACGCGGAATATGGGAAGTTTAGCGGCGCAGTGATGAACGCTATCACCAAATCGGGTACAAACGGCTTTCATGGTGACGTTTTCGAGTTCCTGCGCAACGACAAGTTCGACGCCAAGAACTACTTTGCGCCTGGGAAATCCGAATTGCGCCGCAATCAGTTCGGCTACACGTTAGGTGGACCGATCTGGAAAAACCACTTGTTCTTTTTCTCGGATTATCAAGGTACAAGGCAAGTGCAGGGAGCCGAAACGGGACTTGTAACGGTACCAACACCTGCTCAGCTTAGCGGCCACATTGACCCGGCGGCATTCATGACAACAGACTCTAATGGAAATCCGGTACCTACGACGGTCGACGGCGCCTACTGGGCACAGGTGCTTACGCAGAGGTTGGGCTACACCGTGAGTCAAAACGAGCCCTACAGTATCGCGGGCTGCACAACACCTGCTGATGCTCAAGCCGGAGTCTGCGTATTTCCCGGTGGCGTGATTCCACAGCCGGCCTTCGCAAAACCAGTTGCAGGTTACCTCCCGTTCATTCCGGCGCCGACGCTGCCGGGAGATGTTAGGAACTACTCGAATAACAGCCAGAAAAATACGGTAAACGACGATAAGTACGGGGAGCGCGTCGACTTCAATAACCGAAAGACTGGAAACTGGTCATGGTACTATCACCTAGATAATTCAAACCTTCACAACGCGCTGCCCAGTAGTTTTCCAAGTGTCCCCGGTTTCCCGACAACTACGCCTTCGCGAGCGCAAGCGTTCGTGATGAGCAACACGAAGACTTTTGGAGCGACAGCAGTGAATGAAGCGCGGTTCAGCTTCTTCCGAACGGTGCTGCACCTGGACAATCCGGCCGGAAGTTTCGCGGACCTTCCGTCGCTAGGTTTCATCACCGGGGAAGGTACGCTCGGCATTGTCCCCCTGCCCGGATATAAAACATATCTGCCGCAGATCACCTTGAAAAACATCAGCTTGAATCTTGGTGTGCCGACGCTCAATACGTTCCAACCCAACACGACGTACATGGTTAGCGACGTCTTTTCGAAGGCGACCGGCAAGCACACATGGAAGTTTGGAGGGGAATTCCGCTACCTGCAGATCAACGAGCGAAATTATGCGAGCCCGAATGGACAATTCGTTTTTGATGGCACAGTAACAGGAAGCGATATTGCGGACTTCCTCCTTGGCGCGACATCCAATATCGGCGGCAATGGTCCCTACACCCAAGCGGCGTTGCAGTTGCTTGATTCGCGCACACGGTACGGAGGCGCTTTCGCCCAAGACGCGTGGAAGGTAAAACCAAACCTAACGTTGAACCTCGGCCTGCGCTGGGAAGTGAGCATGCCGTTTTACGACACGCAAGGAAAGATTCAGACTTTTGTTCCCGGACAGCAGTCCACGGTGTTTCCACTTTCTCCGACGGGATTGGTATTCCCCGGTGACAAAGGCATCCCGAAGACGCTCGCTCCGACCGATTACAACAACTTCGCTCCGCGCCTGGGGCTGGCCTATTCACCAGGATTTAGTGACGGAGCATTGGGCAAGATCTTTGGAGGTCCGGGCAAAACCAGCATTCGGGCGGCGTACGGTATTTACTACACGTCGATTGAGGACCTGAACTTGTTCTACGAGGTGGCCGACGCTCCATTCGGTTTGTATTGGACAGCCCCCGTTTCAGTCATGTTTGACGAGCCTTTCCGGATTCGAGCCAACGGGCAGTCGTTGGGACAGCGGTTTCCTTTCACGGCGCCCATTCCGGGCGCGCCATCGAACGCGACACTGGACTTTTCGGTCTACGAGCCAATGAACTATTTTCCGGGTTACAACAAGCACAACGTGCTGCCCTACGGTGAGCACTTCAATCTGTCGATTCAGCGCGAGCTAAGCAAGTCGACGGTACTGACGCTGGCGTACGTCGGGACCTCCGGACATCACTTGATTACGCAAAACGAAGCGAACCCGGGCGACCCGGCTTTGTGCATGCAGCTCAACGCCGAAGGGGCGATGGATACGACCACAGGCGCAGTCGGCTGCGGGCCAGGCAATGAGAACGACGTATTCCAGAGGCCGGACAGCTCGTTCGTTTACAGCACCAGACTGCGCAGCAGCACATTTCCATACCCGATCCAAGGCTCCAATTTCTGCCCTGGCTCGGCTCTACAGGTCTGTTTCGGCTCGGGAAACACCAACACGTTAACCACCGCCAACTCCATCTACCATGCCGGGCAGATCACCGTGGAGCGGAGGGCCAACGACGTGACGTTCCTGGCGGCGTACACCTTCTCCAAGGCCATAGACGATTCATCAGCGTTCGGCGACTTGGTGAACTTTTTCAACCCCAAGTTGAGCCGGGGGCTGGCGTCTACCGACGTGACGCACAATTTCGTGGCCAGTTATGTTTGGGCCATCCCGTTCGACCGGCTCTTCCCTGCTGGACCAAAACGGTTGACCCAAGGCTGGCAGATGCAGGGGATCACGCGTTTCGCGACGGGTTTTCCGATCCAGATGAACGAATCCGACGACGACATATCGCTGACTGGCAGCTCGGCCACGGACATGCCGAATCGCGTGGGTCCGGTCAAAATAGTCAATCCCCGCAAAGCGAATCCCAATTGTCCCAGTGACAACGGTACGGGATGCTACTTCTTGCCCAGTGCGTTTGCGCCAAACACGACACTAGGAACATTTGGCACCGCGAACCGACGCTTCTTCCACGGTCCTGGATTCAACAACACCGACTTCGGGTTTCTGAAGCGAACCGTGATTCGAGAGCAAATGGCGTTTGATTTGCGCATCGAATTCTTCAATATTTTCAACCACGCTCAATTTACTAACCCTACAGGCAACATCAACGACTCAAACTTCGGAATCGTCACCAATGCGCGCGATCCGCGCATCGGGCAGATCAGCGCCAAGTTTTTCTGGTAGTCCGCAAGATGGGGCACCGCAGGGGAAGTACCAAGGGGTTCGCTTCCCCCGCCGACAGAACCGGCAAAGACCGGTTCGACCGACTCCAGCTCATTTTGGTAGGCTCCGGTAATGCTATTTCTGCTGGTTTTCGAGCTTTTATTTGCGGCGCCATCTTTTGCGCAAACTGCCGAGAGTTACCGTCGTGAGGCCGTCGAGTTCTCTCGTGCAAAATCGTGGGATGAGGCCATCGCGACTTACCGTAAAGCTCTGGACCTCGAACCTGACGACGCACTCACGCACTACAATCTCGGCCTGGCACTGAAATACAAGGGTGATGCAAGACAGGCGGCCGAAGAGTTCGAAGCCGTGCTGCGCCTGAAACCGAAATGGGCCGATGCGCACTACGGGCTGGGCGCGACTTGCTACGACCTCCGCGATTTGGTGACTGCCCAAAAGGAGCTCCGCACCTCTGTTGAGCTGGATCCAAAGAATGCCGCGGCGCGTCGCCTCCTAGCGCGGGTTTATGCGGAGCAGAGCGATCTTTCTGCGGCCGAGGGTGAATTACAGCGTGCCCTGGCGTTAAAACCCTCGGCAGACGTGCACTTCGAGCTGGGAACTGTGGAAGACCAGCTCGGCAAGTTGGACGCTGCTGCGGATCAATTCCGCGACGCTCTGCGTCTCAATCCACGGCTCGCGCAGGCCCAGGTATTGCTCGGTGTCACTCTCCGGCGCAAGGGTGACCACGCCACGGCGCTTGCGCACTTTCGCAAGGCTGTCGAAATCGACCCCAAGGATCCCGAGGCGCAATTGAATCTCGGAAAGGAGTTAATTGCCGGCGGAGACACGACCGGCGCAATCGCTGCTTTTCGGCGGGCGATCCAGCTGAAACCGGATTTCGAGGTGGCACACTACAACCTGGGTATTGCTTTGCGTAAGCAAGGGGATGTTGCCGGCGCTCACAAGGAACTCGATGAGTTGAACGCCTTGCACGAGTTTCGTGCGCGCTTGGCGCAAGCCAAGCTGCTTATCCTCCAGGGAGTGGAAGCGCTCAAGAAGCAGGAGCTGGATGCTGCGCAGACACTGTTTCAAAAGTCCATCGAGCAAAGTCCTGACTTGCCAACTGGCTATTACTACCTGGGCGTTACCTGGGAGCGTAAGGGAGAACCTTCACGTGCTGTTGCGGACTACCAGAAGGCGCTCGAACTCAAGCCCGATTATGCGCAGGTCCACTCGAGCCTGGGGCTCCTTTATTGGCGCCAGAACGATCGCGCCAGGGCGCTCGAGCAATTTCACCAAGCGGTGATGTCCGATCCGGATTTGGCGGAGGCGCATTACAACTTCGGCATCGCGCTGGCGCAATCAGGACGATTGGACGAAGCCGCTCGGGAGCTGAAGGAAGCGCTCAGTCTTGATCCCAAGTACACCGACGCGCGCGTCCAGTTGGGTTTGGTTCTTAGCCAGAATAACGACACCGCGGGCGCCACTAGCGTCTTCAAGGAGCTGGTGCGCCGCGATCCGAATTTTGCAGAGGCTCACAACAATCTTGGGTTGGTGCGACTGCAGGCGGGCGACATCAGCACGGCGGAGGCGGAATTTGCCGAGGCGGTGCGCTTGAAGCCGCTCTATGCGGAAGCCCACTACAATCTCGCCCTGGCCCTTCATCGGC
>WNGJ01003221.1_pt1 | contig 17114 bp, 17 predicted proteins | sample 5400611 | NCBI WGS metagenome assembly WNGJ01 (sample SAMN13153375, study PRJNA577476) | soil metagenome | isolation source: 40 cm soil or saprolite under Garry oak tree replicate 1 | place: USA:California | collected 2016-06-15 | reverse complement strand
CCGCGCAGTTGTTCGTTCTCGCTCTGGAGCCGAAACAACTCTTCTCTGAGCTCAAAGAGGGTGTCTTGCGCCGTGCTTAGTTCTCGAGAGCCAGGCTGATCTGAGTGCGTGTCTCCGTCTCAATCTTGTAGCCCAATGCGACCTGGAGAGCGTCCTTGGCGAACTTGAGCCCCGAGTACGCCCCGGCGATGAGAGCTATGTCCATATCCGCCTCCCGTTACATCGCAACCTTGACCCTTCCGTCTCTACCCTACGGCTGACCGCCGGCGCGAGCTATGATTCGCGGCATCCACGACAAGGAGCATTCGCATGGCTCAGCTCATATTCCTCCACGGACCCGGCGCCGGCGCCTGCGCCTATTCCTCCACGGACCCGGCGCCGGCGCCTGCGCCGACGCGTTCCACTATCAGATCAAGCATTTCCCCGGCAGCATCGCGCCGACCCTGCCCGGCCACCTCGAGGGCGTCAGGTGTCCGGACGTCGCGCGTTACACGGAATGGGTGCGCGGCTGGCTGTGGTCGCGAGATCTGAGGAAGGATCTCGTCCTCGTCGGTTACACGCTGGGCGCGTGCATCGCGCTGCAGTACGGGCTCGACTATCCCGACGAGGTGAAGGGCCTGGTGCTAATGACGGTCGCTGCGCGGCCCAAGACGCGTCCCCCGGGGACGTACGAGATGCGGCTGCGCGCCGCAGAGGATGTGAAGGCCTACGACGACTGGCTCCAGTACCAGCGGCACGCCATGAAGCTCGTGGAGCCCGGTCTGCGGGAGCGTCTGATCGAGCGGCACCGCCAGGTCGGCCCGCTCTCCCAGTACCATGATCTGAAAGCCATCGATGCCTTCGACGTGCGCGACCGCCTCGCCACGCTGAGGCCGAAGCTGCTGCTCCTGCGCGGCCTGGACGACCCGACGAACCCGCCCGAATACGAGAAGGAGGTTCATGACGCCGTGCCCGGCTCCCGATACGTGAAGCTCTCCGGGGCGGGGCATTTTCCGCCCACCGAGATTCCCGACAAGGTCAACGCGCTGATCGAAGAGTTCGTCGCCAGTATCGATTAATTCTCCGAAAGAAGGGAGGCCGCCATGGCGACCGGATGGGTCTATCACGAGCTGTACATGTGGCACGACACCGGGCGGGCCACGACGGCGTCCCCGAACCGGAAGTGGATGCAGGCCTGGGAGCACTACGAGAACCCGGAGACCAAGCGACGGTTTCGCAACCTCGTCGAGGTCGCAGGCCTGTTCGACGATCTCGTCGCACTGCAGCCGCGGATGGCCACCGTGGACGAGATTCTCCGCTTCCACACCCCGGCCTATGTGGAGTCCATTCGCGCGATGAGCGACGTGTCGGGAGGGAACGCCGGCGAGCTCACGCCGTTCGGGCCCGGCTCCTTCGAGATCGCGCTGCTGGCGGCGGGAGGCACGATCACGGCCATCGACGCCGTCCTCGAGGGGCGCGTGCGAAATGCCTACGCCCTGGTACGGCCGCCCGGCCACCACGCCGAGGCCGACCGCGGTCGGGGGTTCTGCATCTTCGGCAACGTCGTGGTGGCCATCGAGCACGCGCGAGCGAAGCGAGGCGTCGGTCGCGTGGCCGTGGTGGACTGGGACGTTCACCACGGCAACGGCACGCAGAAGGCCTTCTATCGCGACCCCCAGGTCCTCACGATCTCCATCCATCAGGATCGGCTGTATCCGCAGGACTCCGGCGCCATCGACGAGCGCGGCGAAGGCCCCGGTGCCGGCTTCAACATCAACATCCCCCTGCCGCCGGGCTCGGGTCATGGCGCGTACCTCGCGGCACTCGAGCGAGTCGTCGTTCCGGCGCTCCGCGCGTTCCGGCCAGAGCTGATCGTCGTGCCATCGGGCTTCGATGGCAGCCTGTACGACCCCCTCGGGCGGATGATGGCGTACAGCGAGACCTTCCGCGCGATGACGCGAACGCTCGTGGCAGTCGCGGATGAGCTCTGCGGAGGCCGGCTGGTCCTGAGCCACGAGGGCGGCTACTCCCCGGTGTACGTGCCGTTCTGCGGCCTCGCCGTCATGGAGGAACTGAGCGGTGTCAAGACCGCCGTCGACGACCCGATGGCCGCCCGGGCGGCGTCGGTGGGCGGCCAGGAGCTGCAGCCGCACCAGGACGAGATCATCCGTCGAGCCGAGCGGCACGCGTCGCTCCGGTGATCGAGATCGGGTCGTCAGAGCCCCACGACTGAAACCCGTGTGTCACGCAGGCGCCGGGAGCTCGAGAAGTGCCTCGCTAACGGCGTCTCATCTCAGCGAGCCTTGTACTTCTTGAGTGCGTCCGGGGTCAGCATCAGGCCGTGGCCAGGGCGCTCGGGCACCCGGAACCAGCCGTTCTCGCACTTCGGAAGATCGACGAAGAGATCGTCGGGCGCCCAGTTCATGTACTCGACCAGGAACGCGTTGGGCAGCGCGGCGGCGACGTGCAGCGAGATCTCGTGCACGACGTGCGGCGAGACCATCAGGCCGTGGGCGGCGGCGAGGTGGCCGATCTTCAGTGCCTCGCTGAACCCGTTCGCCCGGCAGACGTCGGGCATGAGATAGCGCGCGGCGCGCCGCTCGCACAGTTCCTTGAACTCGAAGCGCGTGTAGTGGTTCTCGCCCGTGGCGACCGGCGTCTTGATGGAGCGTGCCACCTCGGCCAGGCCGGCGTAGTCGTCGGCGAGCACGGGCTCCTCGTACCAGACGAGGTCGAGGTGCTCGAGCATCTGGGCCTGCTTGATGGTGGCGAGCACATCGAGCTTCTGGTTGACGTCCACCATCATCCGCACGCCGTCACCCAGCGCCTTCTTGACGGCCTCCACGCGCGCCACGTTCTTCCGCGGGTCGGGGTCGTGGATCTTCATCTTGTAGTAGCGGCAGCCGTGGCCGGTGTAGAAGCGCCCCTCGGCGATGATGTCGTCGACGGCGTAGTTGGCCCAGCCGCCGCTGCCGTACGCCTCGACCCGGTCCGTCACCGCGCCCCACATGCGGAACAGCGGCTGGCCGGCGATCTTTCCGGCGAGATCCCACAGCGCGATGTCGAGCGCGGCCACACCGTAGCCGGCCAGGCCCACCCGGCGGATGCCGCGGTCGGCGCGGAACATCTTCTCCCAGAGCTTGCCGACCATCCGTGGGTCCTCGCCGATGAGCAGCGGCTTGAGGCGCGTCTCGAGATAGACCTGGATGGCCTCCGCACCGCCGCCGCCGAACGCCAGCGTGTAGCCGAAGCCTCGCACGCCCTCGTCGGTGTCGATGAACGCCGCCACCATGCGGTGGTCCGGGAACTCCAGCGACATGGGCCGGGGACAGGGCACGTGCAGGACGGCCGTCTCGATACTCGTGACTTTCATAGGTCTATCCTATTTCGGTCCGAACACTTCGATGCCCACTCTCTTGTTTCTGGCCGAAGAACAGCTAGTCACGCGACTCCTCCCGCCACACACCGAGCGCCCGCATGACAGGTGCATCGGTATGGCTGAATAGCACAGCGTCGCGGCCGCCCGTGTTGACATGTTCGTGGAACGTCCAGGTGGGGACGACGAAGACGTCCTTGTCCTCCCAGTCCAGGCGCGAGTCGCCGACGATCGTAAAGCCCTCACCCTCGATAACGTGGTAGGCGGTATTGGAAGTGTGGCGATGTGCGCGCGTATGATCGCCGGACCGCAGCAGTTGTAGATAGCAACCGATAGTAGGCATCACCGGCCCGCCGGTTACGGGATTCTTGTATTCGAGTATCACGCCATCGAAGGGATCGACGTGACCCTGTGCGGCCTGCTTGTCCAGCGCCGCCCGTGTCTCGATGTAGGGGTAGCGCCATGGCGACACGCTCAACTCGTCGCGCACTGGCTGCGACTCGTGCGGATAAGTTTCGAAGAATGTCGCTTCCAGCATGCGGATCAGGCCCGAGTCGAGACCATCGAGCCAGATCATCGGTGCGTCACTATCATTGGCATGGTCGTGCCACATCCAGCTAGGCGTCAGTACGAGGTCGCCCGGCAGCATTGCGAGCTTTTCGCCGTTCACGGCGGTGTACCCGCCGCTGCTCTCGATAACCATTCGCAGGGCCGCCTGGCTATGGCGGTGACCGCGCGCTATTTCTCCCGGCATGACGACCTGGACGTTAGCGCTCAGCGTGTTGGTGGCCCATAGGCCAGGTGTGCCGGGATTGCTCAGCAAGAGCACGCGGCGCTCGGCTTCCTGAGTCCCGACCAACTCGGCGGCCCGCATGGCTTCAGGTCGGACGTCCCGCCAGTGCCACACGTGCGGCACCGCTCGGCTGCGCGGCTCGGTCGGCGGTGGCGGCTGCGTCCACAGCGCTCTCGCGGGGAGTCGTTCGAGGTCACGGTAGTATCGCTGCAACTCGGTCGGCTCGGTGACGATGCTCGATCGTTTGAGCATAGCCGGCTCCTCGAGGGACGTGTCGGTGGTGCGGTAGTATAACGCGGCGCAGCCGACGCTAGCTCGTGCGCGCCTGACCCCGCCCCTCCCTCGCGCTGCCCTGCGATCGTGCCTTACGAGTGGCAACGCGGCCGCTCGGTGACGCGAGGTCGGCGCCCCGAGCGCCTCAGCTCCGGGCGGCGGACGGGCCGAAGACAGGGAGGTTGTACTTGCCGAATTTGTCGGTGGCGTCGATCCAGCGGAGCTCCAGCGTCATGCCGTCGCGGAGGTCGCTGGGCTCGACGCCGACGGGATAGGAGATGAAGAGCGGGCCTTCGGCCAGCTCGAGCGCGACGACGGTGTGGGGCGGCGGATACTCCGGGAAGTAGCCGCGGTGGAACGTCGTCCACGAGAGCACCTTCGCCTTGCCGCTGAGCGGGGACCACGCGAAGTCGTCGGACAGGCAGCGGTCGCAGGTCGGGCCCGGCGGCCAGCGGAACTTCCCGCAGGCCGAGCACTGCTGCAGGCGCAGCTCTCTCGACAGTGTGAACGTCCAGAACTGCTCGGCGTACGGATCCATCGCGCGTACCGGTCGGGCCGTCGCCATCGTCACGCTCCCCTGGTGTAGATCAGGCTCTTGCACTTGCCGGCGACGTCGTGGACGTACTGGGCGACCTCGGCGCCCTGCACCTGCCGGTTGCCGAGACCGCCGCGCAGCTGGCGGACCAGCTCGGGCTGGTGGTTCCAGCTCTGCATGTAGCTCTCGGAGAGCATCCCGCCACTGGTGTTGCACGGCAGCTCGCCGCCGATCTCGATGCGGCCGCCCTGCACGAACGTGCCGGCCTCGCCCTCCTTGCAGAAGCCGAACCCTTCGAGCGAGGCCAGGAGGTGCACGCTGAAGCTGTCGTAGGTGGCGAACACGTCGACATCCTTCGGCGTCACGCCAGCCATCGGATAGACCTGGGCCGCCACGTCGTGATGGGCGCCGTGATAGAAGGTCTTCAGCCGGGGCCGCAGCTGGGTGGCGTCCACGTTCTCCTCGGACCATCCGAAGCCGCTCACCATGACGGGCCGCTGCTTGAGATCCCTCGCCAGGTCGGCGCGACGGACGATGATCGCAACCCCGCCGTCGTTGATGAGGCAGTAGTCGTTGAGGCGCAGCGGCTCGGCGATGTATGGCGCATTCAAATAGTCCTGGATCGTGAGCGGCTTCTGCATCACCGCGTTCGGGTTCAAGCAGGCGTGCTTGCGGAACGCCACCGCGACCGCGCCGAGCTGCTCGTCGGTGGTGCCGTAGAGCAGCTTGTGGCGCTGGAAGAAGAGCGCGTAGAGCGCGCCCTGCGAGGTCATGCCCCACGGGGCGTAGTAGAAGTACGAGGTGATCGCGCCGCCGGTCACGCGCGCGCCGCCGTAGGCCGTGTCCATCGAGCGCTGGGCGTTGCCGTAGACCAGGGCGACGGTCGTGCAGAGCCCGGCGTTGATGGCCAGCGTCGCCTCGATGATGCATTGCGCAGCGTCGCCGCCCCCGCTCCAGCGCGGGTTCAGGCCCCACTGTTCGCTGGCCCGCTCGCCGGACAGCGTGCCCCCGACGCACAGGCCGTCGATGTCGTCCTTCTTCAATCCCGCGTCGTCCAGCGCACGCTTGAGTGCCCTCGACGCCAGCGTGTACGAGTCGTAGCGGGCCTCGCCCTTGCTCACGGTCTGGCCGCCGGCTCCCCGGTAATCCTTCCCGTAGTCGGTCTCGCCGACACCGACGACCGCTACGGTATCCTTCAGCGGCGCGAGCCGCGCCCGGTCGAAGCTCACCGCCATCGCAGCCTCCTCAGATCACTTTGTCGTTTTCCAGCGACTTCATCTCCTCGTCGCTCAGACCGAGCAGCTCGCCGTAGACGTAGCGGTTGTGCTCGCGCAGCAGCGGCCCCCTTCCGTGCACGAAGGCCGGTGTGCGGGACAGCTTGACCGGATAACCCTCGTACTCGAACTCCCCGATCTCAGGGTGGTTGACGACCGGGTGCATGTCGCGATGCTTGAGCTGGGGATCGTGCTCGACCCGGTCCTCGGCGCTCTGGACCACCGCCGCGATGATTCCGGCCTCCTGGCACCGCTGCATGACGTCGTAGCGCCGGCGCGGCCTGATCCAGCGGCCGACGATGGCGTCGAGCTCGTCCTGGTTCGCCACGCGCGCCTCGTTGGTCGCGAAGCGCGGGTCCGTACTCAGATCGGGCTGACCCATCACCCGGCAGAGCGATTCGAACTGCGCCTGGGTCTCGCAGGCGACGAACACCCACCAGTCCTGCCCGACACGATCCTTGCCCGAGCATCGATAGGTGTTGTGGGGCGCCACGGCGGGCCACAGGGCGCGATTGCCCGGCGGAAAACCCGGGCGGCGTGTGGTCCGGCCGTTCACCTGGAAATCCAGCATGTACGTCCCCAGGAGCGACATCGCGCCCTCGGTGACCGCATAGTCGACGTAGGATCCCTCGCCTTTCTTCCTGGCCTGGAGCAATCCCATGACGAGAGCAAGGCCTCCCATCCATCCGCCCATCACGTCCATGTACGAGAACCCCCAGCCCGCAGGCGGCATGCCTGGCAACCCGGACGCGAGCGACAAGCCCGACTGGGCCGCGGCGGTGGGGCCGAAGCTGCGGTAGGCCTTGTAGGGCCCGGAATGACCGAAGCCGGACGTGCTCATGTACACGGCGCGCGGGTTGATCTCGTGGATACGCTCCCAGGTGAGCCCCCAGCTCGGAAACACTTCGCCACTGAAGTTCTCGACGACCGCATCCGAGATGCCGATGAGCCGCTCGGCCAGCGCGAGCCCCTTGGGGTGACGCGTGTTCAGGCTGATGGCCAGCTTGCCGTGGTGCAGGATCGTGAAGTACGGGGTGTTGTAGTAGGGCTTCTTGCCGTCGGCTTGGCCGCCGCCGTGCAGCGGCCCCGTCCCCTGCTCCGACGTGAACTCCTTCTGCGGGCCACCGACGATCGGACTCGGGTGGGCCGCGTAGCGATGATCATCCCAGGACCCGACGCGCTCGACGTGGATGACCTCGGCGCCAAAGTGCGTGAGCAGCCGCGGCGCCCACGGCCCGACGGTCTTCCACGTGAAATCGAGGATGCGCACTCCGCTGAGGATGCCTTTCGGGAGCGTGACTGACGCGTTCACCGGACCACCCCTGCGGCGGCCAGCGCATCGACCTGCGCGGCGGGGAGACCGAGATCGCCTTCCAGGACCAGCCGCGTGTGCTCGCCGAGATGCGGTGCTCTCCCTCGGGGTGCGATCCCGAGCGCGTCGCACATGAACGGGCCGCGCGGGTACCGAATGGCGCGGCCGATCTCCGGGTGCTCGACGTCGCGCCAGAAGTCGCGCTGCTGGTAGTGCGCGACGTCGTAGTTCTCCTCGGGTGCGCGCACGAGCCCCCACGAGATGCCGTACGACTGCGCGCGGGTGAAGACCTCCTCTCCCTTGCAGGCGGCGATCAGCCGGCGGATCCCGTCGAGCACGGCGGTTCCCTGGCGATAGTCGGCCATGCGGACGGCCTCGTCGCGGTACTTGGGATCGGTCAGCTCACCGGCGACGCCCTTCTCCTCCATCCACTCGATCAGCTTCGCCCAGCCCCGGTCGCCGAAGGTCTGGTTCACCGCGATCACGTACATGCCGTCAGCCGTCGGCACTTCCAAATCGGGCCGCCGGCGCGCGGAGGCGTGCATCCCGGTCTGCCGATAGAGGGTGGCGCCGTTGTAGAGCCACTCGGGTACCGCGGACTCGGTGCCGATCGAGCAGGCATCGTGGATCGAGACGTCGATGTTCTGCCCCTCGCCGGTCGTCATGCGGTCGAAGAGGGCCAGCGTGATGCCGTGCAACGCGAACACGCAGCCCATGTGCCAGGCCTGGTGACCCTGCCCGCCGATCGGCGTGAGCGTGGGATCGGAATAGCCGGTGCTGGCCATGTGGCCACCGAGGGCCAGGTGGGCGGCATCGTTCATCCGATAGTCGCGCCAGGGACCGTCCTGACCGAAGTCGGTTAGCGAGGTGTAGATGAGCGCGCGGTTGCTCGAGACCGAGCCGTGGTCGAGACCATACGCACGCAACGTCCCCGGCGGCGTGCTCTCGAGGAAGACATCGGCGCCGGCCAGCAGGCGGCGCAGCAGATCCTGAGCCGGCGGGCGACCGACGTCGAGAGCCACGCTCTGCTTGCCGGTGTTGTACCACCAGTAGTCGAGACAGCGGTCGGGATCGACCGTGTCGTCGACGAAGGGGCCGCACCAGCGCCCCGGGCCTCCCGCCGTAGGCTCGATCTGGATCACGCGCGCGCCGCCGTCGGACAGGAGCTTGCCCGCCCACTGGTTGCGGCGATCGGCCAGCTCGACCACGGTGAGTCCGTCGTACACGCCATTCATCTCCGTCTCCTACACGCGCGGCGTGACCAGGAAACCTGACCGGAAGATCGGTCTCCACCGTCGGCATCGCTGGCCTCACCCGCCGCTCGTCGAACACCACGAGATCCGCCTTGAAGCCGGTGCGCACTAGAGCGCGATCGTTGAGCTCCCAGGCCGAGGCGCTGTCGAAGGTGAGCTTGCGCTAGGCGGCCCCTGCCGCCGCTCCTGCCCCCGGCACAGCGCGGACAACCACGCGCGTCACGGGATTTTCTGCCAGAACAGAGCGTTGGTCCAGAGGGAGCCCTACAGCAAAACGCGGCGATTCGCGTCAGATCTGGGCAAGTGGATCGTAACTACGCGAGAAGTTGAATGGTGGAGGGTAAGGGACTCGTAGATTGCGCGGTCAATCTGACGGCACCTTAGCGCGCACGACTTGGTAAATCGTGGTAATCCGCATCATCCTCCCCAGAGTCAACTTCCTCGGTTGATAGCCCGCCGCAACAAGCTCGCCGAGTAGAGGCTCAAGCTCCTTAGCTTGCGGCACGGCTACAAGAGTCTCTGCAACATTCATCGGAACTCGTCAGCTCAACGGCGAGGTTCGGCGCTCGCCAGGCCTCACGCTCTGCCCACGACACAGAGGCTTTCAGTAGGAATACGAAGCACGCCATTCTCGTCGGCGTACTTACTCATCTCTTGAGCGACTGTCTGCCAGATTGTGCTCCGCTGGATCGGCGACGCCTCGGACAGCATGGTCCGGATGCTCGCGGAGGTGGCCGGACGTTCCGCAACGAACTCTTCGATTGAGCGGTATTCGACGGTGAACGTGTGTCGTTCGATCGCCACCCCAGCGAAGCCCGCCTGCGAGAATGAGCGCTCCAATACATGTTCGTCGGCTAGGCTGAATGTTCCCGGAGTGCCCGCGGGTGGTGGAGAAAGTTGCAGCACACGCCTGATGACGCTCATTGGGACACTCGTGAACGGCACCTTCTCAGGTGACGCCCAGACGGCGCCGGCGAATCGGCCCCCTGGAACTAGCAACCCGCGAAGCCTAGTGAGGGCGCGAATGAGATTCGGAAGAAACATCAAGGCCCATCGACAGAGAGCGGCGTCGAAAGCATGCGGCGGCAAGTCAGGCTCCTCGGCGTCCATTTCCCGGAACTCGACGTTGCGCAGTTCCAACCTTATGGCTTCTTCACGAGCCAGGGCAAGCAGAGCTGGAGACAAGTCGGTCGCCACAACCAGGCCACTCGGTCCCACTCGGCGCGCTACAGTAAAGGCTGGCTCGCCGAGACCAGTCGCGATATCGAGTACTCGGTGTCCAGGACAGATCCCGGCAAGCTCGACGAGGCGGTCATTCACGGACTGAGCGTCTCGCGCCCACATATCCCAGTGCCGCTTCCAGCCGTCTGCGGACACAGACCACTCGTCGCGTAGAGCAGCTTTGTACCGCACAGGGTCGAACCCCGGCATGTTCAAAAAGGCTGCCCTCGCCGCGTCTCCTTGAAGGTGCCGAACGTTCTCGCTAACCGGCGCGCGCCGCGTTTCCGCGCGTCCGGTTGAGCGAGCTGCTCGGCGGCGATATTCGTGACGCCGAGCTTCTCACTTCTTCGAGCACCTGGGCTATTTGTGCGCAATCGCAATGTTGACTTCGTCGGGCACTGCCACACCATCACCGTCGGCAAAGGGCTGCAACGCGATCTTCACTTGCCTCGCCAGGGCAGCACGTTTCTCCTCACTCAAGGACGCAACCGCTTCGGCCACAGGCGTGCCGGCGAGATGTCTCAAGACAAAGGTCTCAATTGCTGGCAGATGCACAACCATCGTGCTCGGGTGAATCTGTACCTCATGGAACCCTGCCGCGATGAATGACCGGCGCAACGCAACGTCGTCCGGCAATCCAACCCGGGTGGAGCGAAACTTGGTTGCCACCTCAACGCCCAGAGACCGCTCGTTCGCGGTGTTCACGACCGCGCCCAACGCGTTCGCCGACGGCGTGAACAGGCTCGGCGACATCACGGCCTTCGCGACCGACCAGCTCCAGAGCTTGTGACCATCCCGACCGGCGGGGACGCGCGGGCGCCTTCAGGGCTGAGGCTCGCCGCGCACGAGCGGGATCGCAAGCGGGACGATCACCACGAGGGCGGCGACGGCGTTGAGGGTGAACGTCAGCGGCGTGCCCAGCCCCGCCGCCAGCAAGCCGATCGTCAGCGTGCCCAGGGGCTGGGTGCCGATGCACGCCGAGAGAATGCCCATCACGCCGCCGCGCACCCGGTCGGGCACCGACAGCAGCACAAGCGTGGTCTGCATCGCCGCGAACCCCGATTCGGCCAGGCCCATGAGGAAGAGCAGCATGACGCCGAGAGCGAGCCAGCGCGAGCCGGAGAGCGCGATGAGGAGCGCCGGCGCCACCAGCACCGATCCGCCGAAGAGCGTGCGGTAGGCGAGGCCGCTCCTCCCCGACGCGATCGCCAGCGCGCCGAGCAGCGAGCCGCAGCCCTCGCCCGCCACCAGCGCGCCGAGCGCGACCGGGCCGACCGCGAGGACGTCGCGGGCGAACACGGGCAGCATGTGCTGGTACGGGAAGAACAGCGTATTCATCGCGATCGTCACCAGCAGCACCGCCCGCACGGTCGAGTTTCCCCACGCCGTGGCGAGTCCCGCGCGCAGGCTCTCGGCGACGGACATCGTTCTCGCGAGCCCCGGACCTTGCAGGCGTGGGCCGAGTCCCAGACACGCGATCAGCCCACCCGCGTAGCCCACGGCCATCAGGGCGAAGCTCGCCGCCGGGCCGAGCCGGGCCAGGCACGCGCCGGCCAGGAGCGGACCCACGATCTTGGCGACCTGCATCGACACGGTCTCGAGCGAGACGGCCTGGGCCACCCGCGCGGCGCCGAGCAGCGAGTAGAGGGAGGTGCGCCGCGCGGGAAAGTCGAGCGTCCAGGTCAACCCGAGCACGACCTCGCACGCGACCAGCACGCCGTAGCCGCCGAGACCGCTGCCGAAGACCAGCGCGAGCAGCAGCGCGGTCGCGGCCGCGACAGCCTGGGCGACGACGAGCATGCGCGCGCGGGAGACGCGGTCGGCCACGATGCCGGTGAACGGGCCCACGACCATGAGCGGCGCCGTGCGCGCGAAGGCCGCGAGGCCGACGAGGAACGGCGAGCCCGTGAGCTGGAGGGCCAGCCACCCGAGGGTGACGAGATCCACCCAGCGGGCGACGTTGACGAAGAGGCCGGAGACGAAGAGCCGCCGATAACCCGGGTCGGACAGCACGGCGGCCACCGGAGACCTCATTGCCGGCCCGGGCACACCTGAGGCAAAGGGGGCGAATCCCGAGCCCCAGACCTGAGCGCGACTGAAGAAGACTCGTTTACATCTCGGGCGAGCGCCTGAAGAGGCGTGAGCTTCATCGCGCTCGCTCCGTTGCCTGCGCATTGAGATGCGGGTAGACTCCCACGAGCAACGAGGAAGGCACGACGACTCTGACAGGAGGATGCTCGAATGAAGGTACACAGACCCAGCGAGATCCCAGCTCAACCCGTGAACGCTCCGCTATTCACCGGTGGTCCGGTGACGCGGCAGACGCTGCTCACGCCCGAGGCGAGCAAGGACTTCAATTTGGGCATCGTCAACTTCGGCCCCGGCGCGCGCAACAAAATGCACACTCACAGCAGTGATCAGGTGCTGTTCGTAACCGCGGGCAAGGGCATCATCGCCACGGAAACGGAGCAACAGATCATCGTCCCCGGCGATGTCGTGCACATTCCCTCGGAGGAGAAACATTGGCATGGAGCGACGCCCGACTCCGCGTTCTCCCACATTGCCTTGACGGCGAAAGGCAGTACGACGACGCAAGTAGAAAAGTAAATCGTGCGCCACGGGTGTGTGGGCAGGTCGTGCGCGCCTGAGCGCGGGCTACGTGCTCGGCAACAAGGGGGAGCCTATGGATAGGAAGAGACGCGCTCTGCTGTCAACGGGCGTGGCAGCGGCGGCCGCGGCCGCCGCGCCGCGCGCATTCGCACAAGCCGCGCCGGCCGGCGGAACCGCCGGGCAGTTCTATCAGAAAGGCAACGTCCGTATTCACTACCAGGAGGCCGGCTCAGGCATCCCGTTGCTGATCATCCCCGGCGGCGGGCAGAACTCCACGATCGCCTGGGCAGTGCAGAACGCGCCGTTCAATGCCATCGACGAGTTCAAAGGCGAGTATCGCTGCATTACGGCCGACCTGCGTAACGCGCCGAGCGGCCAGTCCACCGGCCCGCTCGAGATCGACCGGCCCTGGGACTCCTACACCGACGACCACCTCGGCCTCATGGATCACCTCGGCATCAAGAGGTTCATGGTGCTGGGCTTCTGCATCGGCGGCCCGTTCATCTGGAGCCTGTTGAAGCGCGCGCCGGATCGCGTCATCGCCGCCGTCGTGTCGCAGCCGGTCGGGTTCCGCAAGGAGATGCCGACCCTCGCGTACGACAACTACATGAAGGGCTGGGGCCCGCAGCTGACGAAACAGCGGCCCGAGATCACGATGGATACGATCGACCACTTTCTCCAGAGCATGTACGGCGGCGGCAGGGCCGACTTCGTTTTCTCCGTGTCGCGCGACGACGTGCGTGCCTGCAAGACGCCCGTGCTGGTCATGCCGGACGACTCGCCGCCGCACCCCTACGTGATTGCCATTGAATCTGCGATGCTCGCGCAGATGTCCGAAGTCGGCATGTACCCCTGGAAGGATACTAAGGACAAGATTCCCGTGGCGGTGCGCCAGGTACGCACGTTCCTGCGGGCGCACCGAACGGCGAAGGCCTGACAGTGCAGAGCTGAGGAAGTGGTCGTGGCTATCGGTGTTCTGGCTCTCGTCGCCCTCAGTCCCGAGCGCGTCACCGCGCTCAGCGCGGCCGGCTACGCCGTGCGCGAGGGCAAGAAGTACGAAAACCGTATTGACGCCGTGCGCGAGGCAGGCGAAAGCGTGAGGGCCGTTCTGACCAATGGCCGCGGCGGCCTGAGCGGCGACGAGATGGAAATGCTGCCCAAGCTCGAGATCGTCTGCGCGGTCGGCGCGGGTTACGAAGCGGTCGATCTGGACAAAGCCCGGAGCCGGGGCATCACAGTCGCCAATTGCCCCGACACGAACGCCTCCGCCGTTGCGGACTCCGCCATGATGCTGTTGATGGCGGCGACCCGCCATCTGCGCCAGGCCGATCGGCACGTGCACGCGGGCGGATGGCAGGATCAGTGGCGGGTGGATACGCCGACCATTTCCGGCAAGCGCCTGGGCGTGCTGGGCATGGGAACGATCGGTGGCAAGATCGCGCACCGCGCCGCGCGCGGCTTCGACATGGAGGTCGGCTATCACAACCGCAGCGCCGTGGCGGGATCGCCCTACCGCTACTTTGACAACCTGGTCGAGCTGGCGAACTGGGCCGAGTTCTTGGTGTGCGCTGCGCCTGGGGGCGCGGGGACGCGACACCTCGTCAACGCGGACGTGCTCACAGCGCTCGGGCCGAAGGGCTATCTCGTCAACGTCGGACGCGGCACCGTCGTGGACACCGCGGCGCTGGTCGATGCCCTGGGATCGAAGCGCATCGCGGGGGCGGGCCTGGACGTGCTCGAGGGCGAGCCCGCCGTGCCGCCGATACTGCCGGAGCTCCTGCAGTTCGAGAACGTCGTGGTCACACCGCACTGCGCGGGGCGCGCGCCGGAGGCCCGCATCGCGGCTACGGCGTTGTTACTTGCCAATCTGAACGCGTATTTCACGGGGAAGCCGCTGCCGTCGCCTGTGTCTTTGGCGAAGAAGTAACGAGCACTCTCTAGCGTTCCACGTCGAGACACTCGATCCACTCTTCCGTATCCCTGCCGAGGACGGCCGCGTCGGATGTGTTTCGACCCTCTTTCCTTACCTTTACCTTTTGTCCAAGGCTCTGCGGTAGTAGTCGTCAATCGTCAGCGCCATTATCATTGCCCGGCTCTCTGGCTTCGTCGACCACCTGCTGGCGATCCTCGCCAAGGCGGCCAAGTGAGGCGCTTCACCTCCCCTCAGCTCCTGATTCCCGTGAGACGATTGGGGCGTGGTGAAACGCGAAGCGAAGGGATGAGCGATGGCGAAGGCGAACCTAAACTGAACGGGTCCGATGGCCAATCTTGTGATCCGTCCGGCTGTCCAGGATGACCTCGAGGTACTGTGGGATTTTCTCGCGATGGCGGCCTATGAACCGGATGCAGAGGCGGCGAAGGCGGTTCCGCGCGTAGCCAAATATCTCGTCGGCTGGCAGCGACCGGGGGATTTCGGGTTCATCGCCGAACAGAACGGCGAAATCATCGGTGCAGCCTGGGCACGGCACTTTTCCGCCGAAGAGCTCAAGTTCCCCTACGGAGACGAAGAGACTCCGAAGGTGTCGATCGGCGTGAAACCGAATGCGCGCGGCCAAGGCGTTGGCGAGAAGCTCATGCGTGCGTTGATCGGCGAGGCCGCTCGCCGCGGGCTTGGCCTTTGTCTCAGCGTGCGGTCCGAAAATCCCGCCCGTCGCCTCTATGAGCGCCTCGGCTTTCGCGACATCCCCGATTCCGCTGTCACGAACCGCGCTGGCGGCATGTCGATCGGCATGGCCCTGAGGCGCGGTGGTTAGATGCAGATGCTAGCGCGAGCAGAGTCCCTTCGGTGTCCAATCGTCGGCGCGGGCGGTCCAGGGATGAGCCGTCTGGTGAAGTACGACCCAAACAGAGCGACGGACCTCGGTGCCCGTTGCGACAAGTGTCATCATCGACCAGCCAGTAGCGTCAGCCTGAATGATGAGACCTTGGCCAGCGCGACCAACATATGTCTTGCCATCCGATGCCTCCGCGCAAAACTCTCCTGCGATCGTATACCAAGCTTCGGGCCCGGGATGGCGGTGTTTGGGGGTGACATCGCCAGGGTTAGAGATGCCTTCGGCATATTGCGCCGTGTACTCTTCACCCGCTTTCACCATGATCGGTCCGATCTCGGCCACACGTACACCCCCGCGCGGCCGCCAGCCGGCCTCGCCAACAGTGAAAAGCCAGACTTGCCCAAGGCCTCGACAACAGTGCTCCGTGGACCCTTCGCCGACTCGGCTTCAATACGGTTCGGGTAACGGTCCAAGTGCCAGAACACTGCGGACTGGGACAGTCGTCCAAGCGGTTCAGACACTATGAGCCAGCAGCCGACATCGCGTCCGGCTCGCTCGCTAACCGGGAAGCACCCGCGGGGCGGAGGAGACTGCGCAAAAGCAGAAGAACCGGATGCAAGCAATAAGACGAACAAACAAATGCGCATAGCGACAACCGTAAGGTTCGAAGCGTCATATCCGTTCATCGGATCGACCCTCCTGTTCTCATGCCGTCGTCGTGTTACACAGATCTGTATGTCCCACCCCTACCCGTTTCGATAACATCCGACTTTGGGGATGGCTCGCTCGTACTCCCTGGGCCGCATCTTCCCTCGAGCTGCCCTTCGATCGTGCCTTACGAGCGGCAAAGCCGCCGCCCAATTCGAGCCCGTCTAACCTGCCCGGGCGCCCTTCCGGAGCGGCTTACGGGACAGAACACGCGAATGGGGCTGGGCGCGGCCCGAGCCGGACGCTACGAAAGGCTCCCCCGCGCTATGGATCGCGAAAAATGCGCGCTAACTACTCGAGAAAAGTAATGGTGGAGGGTAAGGGATTCAACCTTTCGGACACTCGCAACGCCAATGATTTAGCGGGCTCTCCCCTGCACCAAGCGGCACGAGGCGGCACTCCGCGTCCACCGGCGTCCACGATTTGATTCAGCAGGTTGCCAATCGCCCGCGCCCGAAAACCTGTCGCGGTCTCGTAGGTCGCGATCATCTGCGACCGAGGTGTTCCCGCCGCTCGCGCACCAGTCGGGCGACAATCTCCCGACCACGCGCCTCCTGTTCGGGCGTGATTTTCAGCTTTGACAGAGCCACGAGACCCTGCAGGATACTCTTCGAAAGCTGTTGACGACTGATCTCGTAGTAGTGGCTCCGCTGGTCGACCCATTGGAGGAGAGCGGCCGAATCGTGCGGGATACCGTCGTCGCGCTCCACGTGACGGCGCAGAAGCCATAGGACCAGGTCAGCGACACGTAGGGGCGCGACATTCTTGCGGGCGAGCGTGGACGGCTTCAGCCGCGCGACTGCAGCCGCGACGTGCGGGTAGCGGCTCGTGTGATCGACGCCGTTGCGGCTGACCAGGCGGACGCGGGCGCCGTCCTTGTTGGCCAGCATGCGGTAGCCGTCGACCTTCTCCTCGTAGATCCAGCCGGCGCGGTGGAAGGGCGCTCGGACGAGCGTGGGCGCCATCGGCGTGTACTGGCGGATCACCGTCGTTATCTTACAATCCT
>WNGJ01003064.1_pt1 | contig 17115 bp, 16 predicted proteins | sample 5400611 | NCBI WGS metagenome assembly WNGJ01 (sample SAMN13153375, study PRJNA577476) | soil metagenome | isolation source: 40 cm soil or saprolite under Garry oak tree replicate 1 | place: USA:California | collected 2016-06-15 | reverse complement strand
CATTCCAGCGACTCTCGGGACCGAGGTAACAGCTGGCTTCAACGGCTAGTCTCAACAGGAAAAAACCACCAGTGGATACTAAATCCGCTGGCACATGCGGCCTTGTGTGGACTCTTCGGATTCTCACAATCAGAGTGGCGGCGCGGCAGCGTGGGAAGGCAGGCTGTAAGTCGCGGTAGCGTGATTTGGTACAGATGGCGCACCCGACACGATTCGAACGTGTGACCTCCACCTTCGGAGGGTGGCGCTCTATCCAGCTGAGCTACGGGTGCATCTATTGCTTACGCAGTGCTTACGCGGATTCCTTGTGAGTGTGAAGCGATCGACATCGGTTCCGCAAGTCCTTGAATTTCAAATCGCTTTCAAACTCCTTTTCTGCACGAACAGGGTTGACACGAGCCTTCGGAGGGCAAAAGTCATTCTACGCCTGCCACACTCGATCACTGCTCAAGAATGGTGAACCACGATTGCACGTGCAGTTAGACTCTAAGTGGGATTGTTGTGGATAAAGCCACTCTCGAAGCTTACCGCATTGATTTTATGAGATGACGACGATTGCGCTGCGGCAGACGTCTGGGCGCGGTAATCGGCGCCTATTCGTGGCCATCCCGTTGCCGGGAGGCTCCTTTCCGATTGGCATTCTTGTAGCACGGTACATCACGATACTTTCGATCCCACGCGTTCAGTTCCGCGAGAGGATCGAGCGTGGTCAGCGTGCCGTCTAGAGCCCGCAACGTATGAGGCGTCGCCAAACCCGAGGAGGACTGCCGCGTGGGATTTCGGTGATCGTCGCATCGCCAAGTCCGTCGACTTTCCTAAAGCGAGATCCGGCCCGTGAACGACCTCGGCGAACGAGCCGAATTCTGCGAGAGCGATGCCGGAGAATCGGTCCTCCGGCATCATGGCTGCGATCATCCGACCCGCTGTGCGAGGGGGAGAAGGCTGAGTTCCTCCCTGATCGTTGTCGCGACCGAAGGTTTGCGGAATCGCACGTAGAAGATCCAGGCTGCCCCGCTCGCGAGGTAAACCAAGAAAAGATAGGGGAAATAGCGCACCGGTGCGTCGGGGATCGGATAGACGCTTCCGACGGTCGGAATCATCAGGAGAACCAACGCCAGTCCGCAGACTGCGACGTCAACATTGCGAAGCTCCCCAATCTTCTTCAGATAGACCGGCGCCGCTATCGTGATCATGATGTAGGGAACGATGAAGCCAAATGCGGCAAGCGTTCCAACGTAGTTGAACAGATCAAGCGGCTCGAGCCCGGCAATCGCTACGCCAACCGTTGGAATGATGAACGCGATCGCTGCGAGGATCGTTACGGCGACGTGCGGCGTGGCGTTGCTCTCGTGGGAATCGGCCGTCGACGCATGGAAGAGGCCGTGCCGTCCCATGGCGAACAACACCCGGCTTCCCGCGTTGACGCAGGAGAGACAGAGCGCGAAAAAACTGACCATCGCCCCGAACGACAGAGGTGCTTTCAGTACCGAAAGGTGGGCAAGAGACGCCATGGAGTTGAGCGGCGCGTCCATCTTGTCGAGCGCGGGATCGGAGCCATGCGTCGCCATGACCATGACGTAGGACACGAAGACGAAGAAGCCGCCCGAAATCGCGAGACTCCATATAACCGCCTTTGGAATAGTGACGAGAGGATCCCTTGCTTCTTCCCCGAAGGCCGTGCAGCATTCAAAGCCGACGAGACTGAAGATTGCGACGACGACGCCGAGACCGAGGCCCGACAACGGCAGCGACGCCGTTTCGAACTGGGCGTGATCGATCTTGAAACCGTGCTGGGCGAGAGTGGCCAAGCAGAGGATCATGATCAGCAGCATCGATGCACCTTCCAGGAACAACATCAGCATCGCCGACAACTGAACATTCTTCCAGGCGCAGAACCAGGCGGCCCCGACACAGGCGCCGAACAGCAGGGCGAAAGGCACGTGAATCCCGGCCATCTCGAGTAGCTTGTCACCGAAGATCGAGAAGCCCGTGACGCCCGCCATGGATATTCCGAGATACGCCCAGATCAGCGACCAGCCGCCGATGGCGCCGGCTGTGATGCCAAGCCCCCTGCAAATGTACAGGTACATGGAGCCTGCCGTGGTAGAGCGGCGGGCGAATTGGTTGAGATTGAATGCAACGAATACGAGCATGACCGTGCCAAGTGCATATGAAAGCCAACTCCAATCACCCGTGTTCCCGTACATGACGGGGATGATGAGAGCCGCGGTCATGGTTGGCGATATCAGCGCGATGCCTTGCGCCAGCAATTCCACGAAGCCTAGACAGTTCTTTCTCAGAGTTGCGTCGTACATCGATGTCGTCCCTTCCTGCGCGAGAGAATTGGTCCGGTGGTGCCCCTAAGCGTCCTCGTCTGAGGTTTTTCAGGATTGCATCACGCCGCTCGCTCAGGATCGGCCTCCAGTTTTTCCGTCCCCGCTGGTCCAGTCACTGGCCGAGAACGGCGAAAAGGCCGGTCCAGATGACCGGCCTTCAGCAGTGGATGATGCGCGCCCGCCCACTTCATGCCGACAACTCAGAAGTTCAACGCAATCTCCAGCGGACTTCCTGCCGTCAACCTCTTCCCGACGCCGCCAGCCACCGCCGCGTAGCTGCCAAAGCGGACGCCGACTTTCGAATTCCTGTAACGACCAAGTGTTTGGAGCGGCTCCTGACCGAACTCCGCCTTCTCCTGGTCGATCGTGGTCATGTTGCAACGATAGCAAACGTCGACGAAGCGGAGTGTGATGTCGCCAACGCTCGCACTCGCGAAATAGTCTTCCCCGTAGGCGTCGACGCCCTCGACGACGATGTTTGGCCTGAAACGGTTCATCGGCACGCCGGAGACGAGACGGTTATTCAGGTCGCTTCGCGAAGCCTCCGAGATCACCAGGATCCCGTAGTTGTCGACGAAGCTGGTCGGAGCCTCGTCCCTTGATGGATACTGAACGCCACCCTTCCTGAGGAAGCCCGGGTCGCGGGAAACGAACTGGAAGTTTCCTCCGAGATATTCTCCGAACCATTTCGATGGCTCATCACCAACAAAAAGCGATGGCATCTTCTCTCCGAACAGTTCGACTTCGCAACGCTGCATCGCCTGCGCCTTGCGCGAAACGACGAGTTCGGTCATCCCGGGTGCGTTCAGAGTCAGGCTGTTTTCAGTGAGTGTCGGCTCCACGAGGGCAAGCTTCGGATGCTCGCGCTGGGTGACGAACACCCCGGCTTCGTCCACGACCATCCAGTTCCTGTCGCCGAGAAATCCGGTCGGGGATAGCTCAATCTCACTTACTCTAAGTCCCTTGCAGGATTTGATGGGATAGACAAACAGATCCTTGATCTTGATCATGAAGCAGACCTTTCCTGGATTGAATAGGTTGGCACGCGGTTGGCCCCGAGTGATGGAAGCTGTCCGCGAAAAAGCGATCGGGCAGGGCGCCGCGCGCGCTCAGAGCTTCGTAAGTTGCGTCGACCATCGCCGGACTTCCGCATGCGTAGACGTCGAAGTCCGACAGATCAGTGAAGTCGTGAAGCACCGCTTCGTGGACCAGCCCCGTGCGTCCCTCCCACGTCTCGTCCGCCTCCGAGAGGACCGGCACATATTCGATACCGGTGCCGCCGGCGCAAAGGTCTCTAAGTTCTCGGTCGATATAGAAGCCGCTCCGCGTCCTGCTGCCCCAATAGACACGGGCCGAGGATCGAAAATCCTCTCTTGTGAGCGCTTCGAGAATAGCGCGCACCGGTGCGATGCCGGTGCCGCCGGCTACGAAGATCGAAGGCCGGTCCTGCGATGAATAGGTGAAGTTTCCATAAGGGCCGCTCACTTGGAGAACGTCGTTTATCTTCAATTCCTCGAAAACGCGTCCCGTGAACGAGCCACCGGCCACACGTCCGATGTGCAACTCGATCGTTCCGTCATCGCGTGGAGCATTGGCAATGGAGAATGATCGGTCCATTCCGTCGGAATGGCGAATACCGACGAACTGGCCGGGCCTGAAGGCGGGTTTGTAAAACGGCGGAAACCGCAGCGTAAGGCGGATGAGGCTCTCGTTTTCGCGCTTCAAGGCCACGGCGCGCGCCAGCACCGGCGGCTTTTCGCTTGCTGGCGGTTCGGAAAGTTCGAGCACGTCGATCGTAACGTCGGTGAGCGCGCTGGCCCTGCATAGCAAGGCGGAAAGAGGATCATGAGCGCGGCCCAGACCGCCGACGGACCCGTTGTGGATGAACTCGCCCGTGACGATCCTGGCTTTGCAACTCCCGCATGATCCTGCGCAGCATGCGCTCGGCAACCAAATGCCAGCCCGCGTGGCGGCCGCGAGAATCGTCTCGTCCGATCTGGCTTCGAATGTCCTTCCCGACAAAAGCGTTGCTTTGATAGTCCTCATGCTCCGACCTCGAACCATTCCCGATCAGTAAGCCGGGAGGCGAAATGGAGCCGTGATCCAGTTTTCCGATCACGTATGGGCCAGTGCACTTTTTCGGACGGCCAGGCCTGGTGCCGTGTCTAGAGGCCGATCGCCGCCTTCATCCGCCTGACCGCATCGCGGATGCCGGCATCGTCAAGGCCGGCAAAGCCGACCCGAATTCCGCGGGGGCCATCTTCTTTTGCGGCAAAACTGCGGCTAGGTAAAAATTGCAGTCCATGCTTCGGCGCATTCTGCTCGAGCCGATCCAGATGTGCCAAGGCGGCGAACGTGAGCCAGAACGCCAGCCCGCCGTCGGGAAGACGGAAATCGACGGCATCGCCGAGCTCGGCACGCAACATCACCGCCAGCTTCTCCCTGCGCGCCGCGTAGATCTTGAGCACCCTGTTGGCATGCCGTCTTACTTCACCCGACTCTACAAGTTCAGCGACCGCATCTTCCGTGACCGGATCGCCTTGCCGATCGATAAGGCAGATTTCCTGCGCGGCTCGTTCGATGAATTTTTCGGGCGCGGAAATGTATCCAAGCCTGAGGCTGGGAGAGAGAAGCTTCGACATCGATCCGATGTAGAGGACCGAAGGATCGAATGACGCCAACGGCAGGAGAGGCTGGTGCTGGAAATGAAATTCGTGGTCGTAGTCGTCTTCGACGATGGTGAAGCCGAACTGTGAAGCCAATCCGAGCAGCCGCAGTCGCCTGTCTGGGTTCAGAAGCACGGTGGTCGGGAAGTGGTGATGAGGCGTCAGGTAGACCAGGCGGACACGGTGGCGTCGACAGGTCTTCTCGAGGCTATCCATGTCGGTGCCGTTGTCGTCGACACGCACCCTGAGAATATTGGCGCCGGCTGCACGAAACGCCTCGCGGGCGGGCGGATAGGTCAGATCGTCGACGACCACGCCATCGCCGTTTCGAATCATGATCCTCGACACCAGATAGATGGCCATCTGGCTTCCTCGCGTGAGGCAGATGCGGTCCGGCGTCGTCGCAAGGCCGCGGTCGACATTCAGCATTCGCGAGATTGCGCCCCTCAGGTTCGGACTGCCGCGGGGATCGCCATAACCAAGCTTTCCAACCTTGCCCCCGATCGTCATTGCGCTCCTGTAGGCGCGCGCAAAACTTTCGGCGGGAAAAAGCCGCGTGTCCGGCGTTCCATCGTCGAGCGAAAGCAGGCCCGGTCGGGGGAAAAGGACGGGAATATCCATCGGCGGCGCAAGCCGGCTGAATTGAGGGCCTTCGCCCCGTGAGCGCGGCCCATCGAGCGCCGATCGTGTTGGCCTGCCTTTCGGCTCTGGGAGTTTCGCAGAGACGAAGGTGCCCTTGGTGCCGCGGGATGTCAGCCAACCTTGAGCGATCAGCTCGTCGTAGGCGACGACGACGGTTTTACGGTTGACGCCAAGCTCTTCAGCCATCCCACGCGAGCCCGGAAGGACTTCACCGGCGATCAACCGCCCCCGCCGTATCTCGGCGACGAGTCCGTGAGCGATCTGAACGTAGACAGGCGCGCCGCCAAGCCTGCGCTTCAGATTAAGCTTGAGATTGAGCCTCCACTCGCGCAGCACCACTACCTCTCCACTGGCCCATCTTCGATCCTATATCTTGGCTTGTGCCTGGTCCAGCCCCCGGCCATAGATGGCTCGCGGCGACGGCCAAATGAAGCCGGTCTTTCGCCGATTCCGCAATTCTGGAGGCTTACTGGCCTTGGGCGCGGCGATACTTTTCGGAAACTGGCCCATCTGTTTTTCGTTCGATGATGGCAATTCGTTGCTAGCCGTGACGCTGGAGCGGAGCGGGGATTGAGAGCGAAATCGGCAGCCCGGAGCTATCATTGGTCGGCAGGAAAATCTGTACCGCAATCCGACACGTAGCTTTCGAGGACCTCGGCTCATTCGAAGCCGCGTTGGTCGAAGCCGGATATGAAGTGCGTTATGTAGACGTCGGTCTCGATGATCTGGATGCGATCGCGCCGACGGCTTCCGATCTGGTTGTCGTCCTGGGTGCGCCGATCGGAGTCAACGAGCAGGACCGCTATCCGTTCCTCAAGGCCGAGCTTCGATTGATAGGCGCGCGCCTGCAAGCGAGACGGCCGACCATAGGTGTTTGTCTCGGTGCCCAATTGATGGCAAGCGCTCTCGGCTCGAAGGTCTATCCGTGCCTCGAAAAGGAAATCGGATTCGCACGCATGTCGCTGACGCCCGAAGGCCGGCGCTCATGCCTTTCTGCATTCGAACACATTACGGTATTGCATTGGCACGGAGATACGTTCGATCTGCCGGCCGGCGCGGTTCGGTTGGCGTCGACGAAGGCGTGCCTTAATCAGGCGTTCGCACTCGGTCGCGAAATCATCGGCTTTCAGTTTCACCCCGAAGCGGGCGCGCCGGGCTTTGAACGATGGCTCATCGGACACGCAGTAGAACTCGGAGCGGCTGGTATGGATGTTTCCAGTCTGCGCCAGACCCAGCTGTCACTTGCAGTCGAACAACGGCGAAGATCCAACGATTGCATCCGTCGTTGGCTGAGCGATTTGGGCTGACAGCCAGGCCCCCAGCCAGGGGTTCGAATAAGGCCGGCTTCGGGCAGGCCATAAAGATGCTTCCCAGCGAGCTAGACTGCCGGCCAATAACAAAACAGGGCTCCCGCGATAGTTGGTTCCGCGATGTAGCGAACCTCCGCCACCGCGCCAAGCACTCACGCCACCATGCTAAGGACAAACAGCGGTTCGTCGTGTCGGTGGTTGCGTATGATTCCGCCCCTGGGCACCAAAGCCACGCTTTTGTGCGCTAGACTACGATTTTGTGCGATTTCTTACGCTTGATTGTGAACAAGCTTTCAAAATTGCCCCCTCCACGGCTAGGTGGATCAATAGCTTAGCGTGCCGATCGGCGTCGGGACCCCACGCCGATTCACACGCTGAAGACCTATGAGGGCTTCAGGCAGCCGGCCTGATGCGCCTTCGCTCCGCTAATTGGCGTCATCGCCCGCGGTACCGGAGTGCATCCACCAGCAAAGAAAATGCCGGTGAAGGCTGGTGTCGGCTCGGATAGTAAAGGTGGTAGCCGGAAAACGGCGGGCACCAATCCGACAGCACCCGAACGAGCCTGCCATCGGAGACGTAAGGCTGCACGTGACGCTCCATGAGGTAAGCGAGGCCAAAGCCGTTCAGGGCAGCCTGCAACAAAGGTCCCGCGCCGTTGAAGACAAGCTGGCCGTCCACCCGCACGTTCAGCGCACGCCCGTCCTTCTCGAATTCCCAGGCGTACAGCCCGCCATGGGTTGGTAGGCGCAGGTTCAGGCAGTTGTGGCCGGTCAGATCCTGAGGCGTTCGCGGCCGCTTTCGGTTGGCAAAGTATGACGGAGCCCCGACGACCGCCATCCGCAAATCCGGACTAACCCGAACAGCGATCATGTCCTTCGCGACGAGCTCGCCGGGGCGGATGCCGGCGTCGTAACGCTGCGCTACGATGTTGGCCAGCCCGTAGTCGACGATGACCTCCACCGTGATATCCGGGTAACTCGGCAGGATCTTCGCCAAGGCGGGCAGCAGGACCGCTTCGGCGGCGTGCTCCGTCGCCGTGATCCGGATGTTGCCGGCCGGCTTCTCTCGCAGTTCGCCCAGGGCCGAAAGCTCCTCGTCCATCTCCTCGAATTTCGGTCCGATGCTCCGGAGCAAGCGATCTCCCGCCTGGGTCGGCGCCACGCTTCGGGTCGTGCGGTTCAGCAGCCTCACCCCAAGCCGTTCCTCAAGGCCGCGGACGGTCTGGCTGAGGGCCGATTGCGATAGTCCAAGCTTCGCAGCCGCGCCCGTGAAACTGCGCTCCCTCGCGACCGCCAGAAATGCGATCAGATCGCCTGCGTTTTCGCGGTCCATTCATTAGCTCCACTAATAATTCCAATCAGTTTCTATCACCTAATTGGCGGCTATCGGAAGACTTAGGTTCAGGTGGTTGGACCGCGGCGCCGCCCTGGACCAACAAGGAACCCTTTTCCATGGCACTCATGACGAGCCCAGAGCAGGTCACGACCCCTTCCGTAACAGCCGCGCTGCTGCCGATCATGGGTGTGGTCTTCGTCGCCTTTCTCGTCATTGGCGTCGCGATGCCCGTCCTTCCGCTTCACGTTCACGACGGGCTCGGGTTTGGTACGTTCATGGTCGGTCTCGTTGCCGGCAGTCAGTTTGCCGCATCGTTGATCTCGCGGCCCTGGGCGGGTCACTACTCGGACGGTCGTGGCGCGAAACGCGCGGTGATCGCAGGTCTGCTGGCGGCCTCCGCGTCAGGGCTGCTTTACCTGTGCTCGCTCTCGAGTGGCAACGTTCCGGAAGTCTCGGTCGCAATCCTGCTGCTTGGGCGAGCCGTGCTAGGCGGCGCAGAAAGTTTCGTCATCACTGCCGCGGTCAGTTGGGGACTGGCGATCGTCGATCCCCGGAACACCGGCAAGGTCATCGCCTGGGTGGGATCCGCGATGTTCGCCGCCTTCGCGATCGGCGCGCCGGTCGGCTCGGCGCTCTATGCGCATTACGGTTTTGCGGCGATCGCGCTCGTCACGGCGCTTGCTCCCCTGGCGCCGCTGTTGCTCATCGCATCTCTTCCCGCCGTCGAGCCGGTGCCGCGCGCCCGCTTATCGTTCGCGAAAGTGGTCGGGGAGGTGTGGGTACCGGGTTTCGGCTCGGCGCTCGGTAGCGTGGGCTTCGGCGCCGTAACCACATTCGCTGCGCTGCTGTTCGCCGATCGCGGTTGGGCCAACGGGTGGCTCGCCTACACCGCCTACGCGGTCGCGTTCATTCTGGCGCGCCTGTTCTTCAGCCATACGGCGGACAGGATCGGCGGCGCCAAGGTCGCACTGATCTGCGTATTGATAGAAACCGCCGGTCAGGCGCTTATCTGGCTGGCTGTTCGTCCCGAGTTGGCTTTGCTAGGGGCCGCTCTCACCGGATTCGGGTTCTCGCTGGTTTATCCCGGCTTCGGTGTCGAAGCGGTCCGCCGGGTGCCGGCACAGAGCCGTGGCTTGGCCATGGGAGCCTACACCGCCTTTCTCGACCTGGCTCAGGGGCTCGCGAGCCCGGCGCTCGGATTGGTCGCGAAAGGGGCCGGACTGAACGTCGTGTTTCTCGTCAGCGCCATCACTGTGCTTTGCGCCGCGCTCGTCGCGTCATGGCTCATGGCGCACCCAGCGACCATCGGAGGACAGCCGCAATGAGAATACTCGCAGCAACCCTGCTTTCGTTGTCGATCGTCGCCGGCCCGGCCAGCGGCCAGCAGACAACCACCGAAGGAGTAAAAACCATGCCCACGACCGAAGACATTCGCGCCGTCGCGCCCGCCCTTGAAAAATATGCAAAAGGCGTCGTACTCGGCGATCTCTGGAAGCGCCCAGGCCTGTCGGCGCGCGACCGGAGCATCGTCACGGTCGCCGCTCTGATCTCGCGCGATCAGACGGTCGAACTGACGTACTACCTCAATCTCGCGCTCGACAATGGCGTGAAGCCTGCCGAGATTTCGGAGATCATCACACACCTCGCATTCTACACCGGTTGGGCCAACGCTATGGATGCTGTTCCGGCGGCGAAGGACGTGTTCAAGAGCCGCAACATCGGAGCCGATCAACTTCCGCCGGCTTCCGGTCCCCAGCTTCCGCTCGACGAGACCGCGGAGGCGCAACGGGCGACGCGGGTCGATCAACAACTCGGACAGATCATGCCCGGTCTTGTCCAGTACACGACAGACGTCCTGTTCCGGGATCTCTGGCTGAGACCGGGACTTGTGCCACGGGACCGCAGCCTGGTCACTGTCAGCGCTCTCGTCGCGACAGGCCAGGTCGCGCAGATCACGTATCATTTGAACCGAGCGATGGACAACGGGTTGACCAAGGAGGAGGCCGGAGAGGTCGTCGGCCATCTCGCGTTCTATGCGGGCTGGCCCAACGCATTCTCGGCAGCACCGGTGGTCAAGGAAGTCATCGAGAAGCGGCCCCGGTAGCAAATGTCGCCGTACTCACGCCGACAAGTCATCGTCGCCACCGCCGGGTTTGCTGCGCTCGCAGCCATGAGCGCCAAAGCGGAAAACTCGAACGTGCAGCGCAGGAGCGCAATTATGGACATCGACATCAAGCGGAACGGTTCTCGACCCTCTACTAAAGGGTCTCCAGACTGGTTCACCGGATCGGTCCGGGTAGATCCACTGTTCCAGGCGCCGGATCCGGCAAGGGTGAGCGGGGGCCAGGTCACCTTCGAACCCGGCGCCCGGACAGCGTGGCATACGCATCCGCTCGGCCAAACCCTGATCATCACGGCCGGTCTCGGATGGGTGCAGCGCGATGGCGGTCCCATCGAAGAAGTCCGTCCGGGCGACATCGTGTGGTTTCCGCCGGGCTTGAAGCACTGGCACGGCGCCACGCCGACGACCGCACTGACCCACATTGCCATACAGGAATCCCTCGACGGCAAGAACGTCGACTGGATGGAGAAGGTAGCCGACGAGCAATACCGCAAATAGTTCCGAAACGTCATTGTGCCCAACACGGAGACAGAAGATGCAAGCAACTGTTCTGTATGGCCCGCGCGACATTCGCTTCGAAGACCGCGATGCGCCAACGATCATGAAGCCGACGGACGCTGTCATCAGGATCGCGGCGACCTGCGTGTGCGGATCGGATCTTTGGCCCTACCGCGGCATCAACGCCGTCACCGCTCCGACCCCGATGGGACACGAGTATTGCGGTGTCGTCGAGGAGGTCGGCAGCGCGGTCAAATCGATCAAGCCGGGACAGTTCGTGATCGGATCGTTCTTCGCTTCCGACAACACCTGCCCCCACTGTCATCATGGCTATCAGACCTCATGCCAGCACAAGGAATTCGTCGGAGGGGCGCAAGCGCCATTGCTGCGCGTGCCACTCGCTGACGGGACCCTGGTGCCTACACCCGATGTCCCACCGGACGACATGCTTCCAAGCCTATTGGCGACTTCCGACGTGCTCGGCACCGGTTGGTTTGCCGCGGATGCCGCCAAGGTGAAGCCCGGCATGACTGTGGCGGTCGTTGGCGATGGTGCGGTGGGCCTGCTCGGCATTCTCTCGGCGAAGCAGATGGGCGCGGACCGGATCATCGCCATGAGCGGGCATGCGGCGCGGCAGAAGCTCGCGCGCGAGTTCGGAGCGACCGATGTCGTGACCGAGCGCGGCGACGAAGGGGTCGAGCGCATCAAGGAGATGACAAAGGGAATCGGTGCCGACGCCGTGCTCGAGTGCGTCGGCACACCACAGTCCATGATGCAGGCGATCCGTTCCACGCGGCCTGGAGGCGCCGTCGGCTATGTGGGCGTGCCTCATGGTGTCGAACTCGATGGCGAGAAGCTGTTCTACACGCATGTCCATCTCCACGGTGGTCCCGCCCCGGTACGGCGTTATCTGCCCAAGCTGATCGAACTCGTATGGAGCGGCAAGATCAACCCTGGGAAAGTGTTCGATTTGACGCTGCCTTTGGACCAGGTGGCGGAAGGCTACCGCGCGATGGACGAGCGGCGGGCCATCAAGACGCTGCTGCGTCCGTGACTTGCCCGAGGTCCTTGAGGGGAGCCATGCTCTTCGCCTTTGTGGTGGCAGTGGCTCCCAACCAGTTCGCTCACGGCGGAGATCAAGGCGCTGGGCTCAGCGTCTCGTCGATGGGACCGGGCGGGACATCCGTTCAGCAAGGTGAACCGATGAAGGTAAGTCTGAAAGTGAATGGCAAGTCGCTTGAGGCGACCCTGAGACAGGGTGAGACGACCCGCGATTTCGTGTCGTTATTGCCGCTGACGCTCACAATGCATGATCTCTTCGGGCGCGAAAAGTTTGGTCATCTGCCGAGAGCTATTTCCGATTCTGGCGAGCGGACCCACAGCTATCAGGTCGGGGAAATCGCCTACTGGTCCCCGGGGCCGGACATCGCGGTCTTCTATCGCCATGACGGGCAGACGATTCCCGCACCCGGCCTCATTATCATCGGCAAGGTGGAATCCGGAGTGGAAACGTTGAACGTGCCCGGATCCCTCGAAGTGACAATCGAACTCGCCAAGAATTAGTCAGGAAGAACACCGCATGGCCGCCTGGTCCAAGGACGAACTGCAAAAAATGGCCGAGGCGGATGACCTGCACATCTCGCCATTCCGAGAGGATGGCGCGACGTACGGCACGCCGACATGGATCTGGTCGGTGGCCGTCGATGGCGGGCTCTACGTGGGCGGATACAACGGCCAGAACTCGCGCTGGTATCAAGCCGCGGTACGGCAGAAGGCGGGAAGGATCAGAACCGCCGGGATGACCAAGGAGGTCGCATTCGAGGCGGTCGACGGCCGGTTTAACGATCAAATCGATGATGCGTACCGGGTGAAATACCGCGGTAGTCCGTATCTCGCGCCCATGATCGGCGCGCGTGCCCGGTCCGCAACGGTCAAGGTCATGAAGCGAGAGCCGGCCGACTGAGGCCAGGACCGCGAGTTTTCGTTTCAACAACGGTAGGAGTGAGTTCAGATGGATCTCTCTTTCAAAGACAAGGTGGCCCTGGTCACGGGAGCCGCTTCGGGAATGGGACTGGCGACGGCGAAAGCGTTCGCGGATGCGGGCGCGGCAGTCGCCTTGGCCGACGTTCAGGAAGAGGCTGAGCGCTCGGTCGCAGACGAACTGGCAGCCTCCGGCCATAGGGTCATCGGTGTCCGCTGCAACGTCGTCGACGAATCAGAGGTCGCAGCGATGGTCCAGCAAACCGTCTTGACGTTCGGACGGTTTCGAGCGCCGGCGATTGGACGCCAGCATTGTTGAAAGCGGCGTCCAACCGCCGACGTCACCGGCGAGGAATTCGATCGGGTGAACTCAATCAATCTTCGTGGCGTCTGGACCTGCATGAAGCATGAGCTCCGCCAGATGCGCGAACAGGGCAGCGGCGCGATCGTGAACTGCTCGTCCATCGGCGGCCTGATCGGCCTTCCCGGGCGAGCGGCGTACCACGCCACAAAGCACGGCGTAATCGGGCTCACGAAGAGCGGCATCTCCGAGACCATGGGCGTGTCGATCGTCCCCGGACACACGGCGTTGATACGGATCCCGCGCGAGGCGTATTCGAGGGCGGCGAACCTTGGTTTTCACGACGCGACGCGAAGGCGTACGGTGTGGTGCTCGACGCCCACGGCAAAATCGGCTGGGGCCGTTCTGACATCGGCGGCGATCCGATCGTGGTCGTGCTTTCCAAGGGGGTCGCAGACGCTCATTTGGCAGGCCTGCGCAATGAGGGCGTGTCCTACATCTTCGCCGGAAAGACGGAGCTCGACCTCACCCTCACGCTGGACATCCTCAATCACGAACTCGGCGTGAAGCGCATTCTGCTGGAAGGAGGGGGCGGGGCCAACGGAGCCTTTCTGCGCGCGGGGCTTATCGACGAACTCCACCTTATCTTGTGTCCGGCCGTGGACGGTGCGAAGGGGGCGCCGAGCGTTTTCGACTCCACGGAGACCGATGCCGACCAGCGCGCGCCCGTTACGGCGATGATGCTGGAGAGCAGCCAGACCATGGAAGGCGGTGCGATGCTGCTGCGGTACCGGATCCAGAACGCGGGTCCGCAGGCGAGCGTTCGGTAGACTTCCCGCATGGTTCGACCGCAGACAGAACACATCGTCGTTATCGGCGCCGTTAGCTCAAACGGTGGGTTTCGGTCTAGGAAGGTCGAAAATGCTTTTTCTTTCAATGGAGATTGACTGACACTCTCTCCGCCATTTGCACGATTGTGTGCGCCAAACTACGATCCTCTACGATCCTACGCGTTCGAACCGTCCTTGGTCCGTGATAGCGTCGGCGCGCGTCCGCGGCACGCGACGCTAAGAATCGCGGCCGCCGGCGCGATTGCGACCATGGTCGGCTCGATCGTGCGGTCGGCGACAAGCGGCTGTCAGTCTCCCTTCTGGAGGCCGGTCGCCAAGCTTTGCACCATCAAGCCGCGCGCGCCAGCGCGGGAGCGTGTCCGGCCGGCAGCATCTGAATTCGACAGGAGCTGCATGGGTGAGTGAACCCGTCATTGCCAACATCGAAAGATGACGCTCGCGTTGACGCCCCCAAAACCGAATCCGTTGGAGATCGCATGCTCTATGGGCATACGCCTTGCCTCGCGGGCCACGATGTCGACGCCTTGGGCCGCCGTGTCGCCATTGTCGAGATTGAGAGTGGGCGGTGCCACCTGGTCCCGTAGCGCGAGGATCGTGAAGATTGCTTCGGCTCCGCCGGCTGCGCCGAGCAGATGACCAGTCGCCGATTTGGTGGCGCTCACGGCAATTTTTCCGTCGCGGCCGAACACGGCTTTGATCGCTTCCAGCTCGGAAACGTCGCCAACCGGCGTCGAGGTGGAATGGGCATTGAGATGCTGGATGTCACCGGGCCTCAGGCTGGCCTGCCGCAACGCGCCTTCCATAGCACGGCGCGCGCCGTCGCCGTCCTCGGGCCCTGACGTGATGTGGTAGGCGTCGGCCGTCGTGCCATAGCCGACGATTTCGGCGAGCGGTTTGGCGCCGCGGCGGATCGCATGCTCCAGCTCTTCAATGACGAGGATACCGGCACCTTCGCCCATGACGAAGCCATCGCGGTCGCGATCGAAAGGGCGGGAAGCACGCGTTGGCGTTTCGTTGAAGCCCGTCGAAAGGGCCCGGGCAGCGGCGAAGCCGCCGAGGCTCACCAGATCGATGCAGGCTTCCGAGCCGCCGCAAACCGCAACGTCGACTTCTCCGGTTCGGATGAGACGTGCGGCATCGCCGATCGCCTGCACGCTCGCGGCGCAGGCGGTGACCGGCGTACCGATCGGCCCCTTGAAGCCGTGGCGGATCGAGATATGGCCGGCCGCGAGATTTGCGAGAAAGGACGGCACGGTGAAAGGCGAGAGGCGCCTCACTCCGCGCTGATCAGTGGTGCGGACCGCTTCGACGATTGCCGGAAAGCCACCGATGCCCGATGCGATCACGGTCGCCGTGCGCTCCACGGAATGCGCATCGGAAGGAGTCCATGCCGCTTGTGCCATCGCCTCGGCCGCGGCGACTAGTGCGAACAGGATGAAGCGATCCATCCTCCGCTGATCCTTGGGAGCAACCACCAGGTCCGGATCGAAGCCTCCATCTGCGTCGTTGGCCTTGGTCGGAACGATTCCGGCGACTCGTGCGGGAAGGACAGCCGCCCACTCCGGGAGTGCGGCAAGTCCCGAGCGGGCCGAGAGCAGCCGGGACCATGCCAGCTCACTGCCGCAGCCCAGCGGTGACACAAGTCCCAGTCCCGTAACGACGATGCGGCGCATGATCAGATGACCTTGAGGACGGCTTGACTGACAGTCGGGAAACTGGTGTCTCGGGAGCGTCGGCGTTCACGATTGCAATGTTGCGCTGTGGTTGATCATTGCGGTCATTCTGTCGCCAATATCACGCGAGCCAGCTCCGACGTATTCTCAATAGCCGAGAAGTGGCCGGTATTCTTGAGCATCACCAATTGCGCGACAGGAATCAGCGACCGTGTGCGTTCGCGCTCATTTGGCCGAGACCAATCGCTATCGCCATAAATGAGCGTCACCGGTGCCGAGATCTGCCGATAGTAATCGCGGGCCTTGCTCCAGGATCGCCACCCTGCCAGCACCTTGCGTGCGATCCGCTTGTATCCCGGGCGGTGGGCTACGTCATCGAACTCGGCGAGCAGGTCTGCCGGCAGCTTGCGGGGATCGTGATATCCCCCGCCCATGATCTTGCCGAGGATCATCTTGTTTTCGAGCGATGCGTTGATCGCGCCGAGCACCGGGACCTGGAGACTTCCAATGATGAAATTCGCGAGCCAGTTGCCGCGTCGAATACCGTCGCCGTAGCGGGCCTCGTAGTCGTAGGGGTTGATCGCGTAGACCCGCTTCACCCGCTGTGGAAGCGACGCCGCCACCGTGAGGGCCAATGCGCCGCCGATCGACTCGCCGACGATCGTGACGCCCGAGAGATTGAGCTGCTCGATGAAGTCAATGACGGCCTGCCTGAAGTAGGGCTCGTCGAAACTCGCGCTTGGATCGATTGGCGAGTGGCCGTGGCCAGGAAGGTCAATGGCGTACACCGTGTGCGATCTGGCGAGGAGGGGCGCAAGAGCGCGGAAATATTCGAGCTGCGTCCGGATCGTATGTATGAGGAGCAGCGGAGGCCCGCTGCCGGTCTTTTGAAAACGTACGCTTAGCTTATCCGATATCTTCAGCAAACTTGGTTTGGCTTCAGTCATGCTGAGCATTCGATCTCTCCGTGCCGTTGAGGGGGCGCGTTTTCAAGCGGCAGCGGCGTCGCGAACCTGTTCGGCCGCGGCATCCAAGAGCGCCTGAGCCAGATCAGGGTCGTTGACGACGCGCGATAGCGTCACCGCACCGACCATCGTCGCGAGAATGGCCATGGCCTTGCCGCGGGAGGCCTCGTCGCCGGTCCCGGCGATGAAGCGGCCGAGCACGTCGAGATGCGCTTTGATTCCCGCTTCGAATTCCGCCTTCACGTCGGGGCCCTGTCGGGCGGCATCTGAGCCGAGCGCCACGATCGGGCAGCCGTCCATCTTTTCTTCGCGATGGTCGCCACTGAGGTAAAACGCGATCACCGCGCCAAGCGGATCATCAGGATTCTGAGCGGCCGCGTCCGACCATCGGCCGGACGCGCTCTCCAATGCCCGCCTCGACGCCTCTACCGCCAGA
>WNGJ01003283.1_pt1 | contig 17116 bp, 13 predicted proteins | sample 5400611 | NCBI WGS metagenome assembly WNGJ01 (sample SAMN13153375, study PRJNA577476) | soil metagenome | isolation source: 40 cm soil or saprolite under Garry oak tree replicate 1 | place: USA:California | collected 2016-06-15 | reverse complement strand
TGTCGCCCACCGCGGCGTCCGCGGCGCGCTTGTAATAGACGACGCCCGAATCGAAGTTCTGTTCGTCCGCATAGAGCGCGGCGAGCGCGAAGAGGGACCTCGCATCCGAGGGGAACACCCGGTAGGCGAGGTGGAAGGCCGCGGCGGCGGAGTCCTTGTGGCCCGCCTGCCAGGCCGCCGCTCCCTTGTTGTGGGTGGCGGCCGCCAGCGCTCGCCGGTAGTTGACGATGTCGGCCTTGCATTGGGGGGCGAGCGCTGCGGCGCGCGCGAACGCCGTATCGGCGCCCACCGCGTCGCCCGTTTCGTTGAAGTAGCGGCCGAGGTAGTACCAAGCCGCCGCGTTCTTGTCCTGATTGTCGCCGCCGATCGCTCGCACCAGCACGTCCTTCGCCTGCGCCAGCATTCGGTCGCGCTGCTCCGGCTTCTCTGCCGCGAGCTTGAGATCGACCTCCCCGGTGGTGACACGGAAGTGGCCCGGCCTGATGTCGCAAGGCGGCTGGGGGGGGTGGTTCGAGAATGACGGGTAGGGAGACGGGGTGCAAGAAGGGCCACGATGCAGGTTGCCGTCGCGGCCCGTAAGTTCAGGTCGTGCATGCTGTTACAGGTCAGAGCGGGCGACCGGATTCGAACCGGCGACGTCCAGCTTGGGAAGCTGGCATTCTACCCCTGAATTACGCCCGCGGGGTTACACCACCACGGCTTGTCCAACTTATCACCTTGTCTCTCCACGCGGTACTCCACCACGGCCCGGTACCGAATACGGACTAGGTGCCCGTGTGAACCACGGACCATCGTCCTATTATCAACCGCGATGGACATCCCCGGAAGGCGTTGTAGAAGGTTGCTCGTCGCCGCCGCGCTCGTGCCGGTGGCCGCCCTCGGGCAGCAGGACTCCGCACGGGCTCGGCTGGAGCGAGCCCGGGGGGGCGCGACCTTCCTCATTCCCGCAGCCAGCGTCCTGCTGCCGGGACTGGGACAGTACATGCTGGACGCTTGGTGGGATGGAGTACCGTTTTCGGCGAGTGGAGCAGTCGGCCTCGGCCTGTACCTGACCGGCGATACCGCTGCGGTGAATCTCACCGACCTGCCCAGGAATCCCGCTGGCCAGCAGGCATACTTCGGCGCCCAGCTCTACCAGACCGCCGGCGAGCTGAGCGCCTACGACGTCCTCCACCGCTCGCTGCCGGCCCTCCAGCGCGAAGGCAAGTTTCGGTTCATCACTCATCACGAGCCGGTGTCCGCGCTCCTCACCGCGCCGTTCGACGTTCGCTTCCTCCGTCGCTGGACTACCTGGGTCTGGCTGGCGTACACCGCGACCGTCGCCACCGTCGGCGTCCTCGACGCAACCAAGCCCGGCAGGGTCTACCTGCCGTACCACCTTCACGACGCCCTGTTCGGAACCGGCGTGTCCCTCCAGGCGGGCATCGGGGAGGAGGCGATGTTCCGAGGCTGGCTCTATCCGGTGATCTACCAGGCCCTGGGCCAGCGCTTCTGGCTGTCCAATTCCATTCAGGCGGGGATCTTTGGCGCGCTGCACGTACCTCGGGCCGGCCCCTACGCGCTGCTGATCGCGGGGGACTTCTTGTACGAGGGCTGGCTTACTCGCCGCAACGGGTGGAGCATCCGTGAGAATATCTTCCACCACTTCTGGTATGACGCCGTCATCGTGACAGCCGGCTTTCTCACGCAGGAACGCCTGCCGGCCGTCGTCATCATGGCGCCGCCGCTACGATTCTAGGCGCGTCTCTATCGCCCTCCCGTTCCCGGCTTGTGATTCGCGAAGTCGCCCGCTTTGACGACGCTGAACTTGCGCGGATCGATATGGCGGCGGCCCGCGGCCGCGATCCGCTCCGGCGTGAGCGCGGCGACCGTCCGCTCGAGCTCGGCATCGTAGTCGAGCGTGCGGTTCTGGTACGTCCGAGTCGCGAGCGTCGCCGCCAGCTCTCGGTCCTGCGCCCGGCTCACCTGGCGCGACTGGAGATAGCCGTCCTTCGCCTTCGCCACCTCCTCCGGCGTGAAGCCGTCCTGCAAGGCGCGGCCGATCTCCTCGTGGAACGCCTGCTCGAGCCGCTCCACGTTTTGCGGTGCGTAGATCGCGAACGCCGTGAATCGCCCGCTCTGGTCCAGCGCGTTCGCCGATAGCTGGCTGCCGACACCGTAGCTGAGACCTTCCTTCTGGCGGATGCGGGTGGCCAGGCGCGAGTTGAGGAAGCCCCCGCCCATCATGTAGTTCCACAGCAGCAGCGCCGGGTAGTCGGGATCCGTGTCCTGGATCTTGAGGTTCTGGCCCGCCACGAAGACCGCGTTGGCCTTGTCGGGCGTTTCGATCGCCTGCGCGATGGGGTCCACGTCGACATACGGCTGGGGGATGCGCACGAACAGCTGGGCGCTCTTCCACGATCCGAAGAGCTCGGTCGCGAGCGTCGTGATCTCGCGAGCGTCGAAATCCCCGACGATCGCGAGCTGCCCCCCTCCCCCTCCAGTCCCCGTCCCCGCCCCGTAGAAGTCCGCGTAGAAGCGGCGCGCGTCGTCCAGCGTGGCGCCCTGCACCTCGGCGATCTGCTCCTCCAGCGTGCCGGTATAGTTGGGATGCCCCTTCGGCCAGGGCGCGATGTGGCGCAGGTACGTGTTGAACCCCCGCGCCTGCGGCTCCGACAGCTGCTCCTCCAGGCCGGCCAGCCGTTGCTGCTTCAGCAGGTCGAATTCCTTCGGGTCGAATGCGGGCTCCCGCAGCGCCTCGCCCAACAGACGAAGCACGGCGGCCAGGTTCTCGCGCGTCGTCTCGATCGAGCCGACTGCCTGCGTCGGCCCGCCGCTCAGGAGGACCCGTGCCTTGAGGCGGTCCAGCTCGTCACTCAACTGCTGGCGCGTGTGATGCGTCGTCCCTCGGAGCAGCATGTCCGCGGCGAGCCCGGGGCCGGCGCCCCGATTCATCAGCGCCTGCTCGGAGCCGAGCCGCAACGTGAGCTGCGCGGCGACCGAGCCGCCGCGCGTCTTCTTCGGCAGCAAGGCGAGCTGGAGGCCGCTCGCCAGCGTGGCGCGGGTCATGCGCCGCTCGATATTCGCAGGCGATGGGTCGAAGGCCTCGCCCACCGAGCGCGCCGTGTCCCCTTTGTAATCCTTGACGAGCGCCGCCACGTCCGGGACCGGGGGGATCTCCGCGCGGTCCGGCTTGTCGATCGGGATGAACGTGCCGAGGGTGCGGTTCGAGGGCTTGAGGTACGCCACCGCCACCCGCTGCACGTCCGCCAGCGTCACCCGCTTGATGCGGTCGCGGTGGAGGAACAGCAGTCGCCAGTCGCCCATGGCGGCCCATTCGCTGAGCCTGAGTCCCACCTGGTCGGAGTTGTTGAGCGCGAGGTCGATGTTCTTGAGAAGCGTGGCGCGCGCGCGCTCCACCTCTGCCGCGCTCGCCGGCTCGCTCACCATGCCGTCGATCGCCCGACGCAACGCCGCCCGGGCGGTGTCGAGCGGATCCTGCTTGCGCACCACGGCGTACAGGATGAGCGCCCCGGGCTCCCGCAGCTGGAACTCGACGTCGCCCACGCTCGCGGCGAGCTTCGGCTCGACCAGTGCCTTGTAGAGCCGCCCGGCCGGCTCGTCGCCCAACACCTGGGCAAGCACCGCGACCGCCGCGAAGTCCTCATGCGAGCCCGCGGGGACGTGGTACACCGCGGCGACCACCTGCACGTCCCCCACCCGCCGCAGCGTGACGTTCCGCTCGCCGTCCTGCGTCGGCTCCACCGTGTAGGTCGGCCAGATGCGCATCTCCCCGATTCGCCGCGGTCGCGGGATGCGACCGAACTGCTGCGCGATCAACGTCAGGGCCGCCTGCTCGTCGAACCGTCCGGCCACCACCAGCATCGCGTTGTCCGGCTGGTAATACTTGTGGTAGAAGGCCTGGAGGCGCTCGATCGGAACGTTCTCGATGTCGGAGCGCGCACCGATCGTCGACTTGCCGTAGTTGTGCCACAGGTAGGCCGTCGCCACGGCGCGCTCGAGCAGCACGTTGAAGGGGTCGTTTTCCCCCGCCTCGTATTCGTTGCGCACCACCGTCATCTCCGACTCGAGGTCCTTCTTCGCGACGAAGCTGTTGACGAGCCGGTCCGCTTCGAGGTCGAGGGCCCAGGCGAGATGCTGCGGCGTAGCCGGGAACGTCTCGAAGTAGTTGGTACGGTCGAACCAGGTGGTGCCGTTGGGCCGCGCGCCGTGGTCGGTGAGCTCCTGCGGGATGTTGCGGTGCCGTGGCGAGCCCTTGAACAACAGATGCTCGAGCAGGTGCGCCATCCCCGTCTCGCCGTAGGATTCCAAGCGCGAGCCCACGAAGACCGTGAGGTTCACCGTCGTCGTCGGCTTGGACGGATCGGGAAACAGCAACACCCGCAGGCCGTTCGGCAACGTGTACTCGGTGATGCCCTCGACGGTCGCGCCGCGGACGGGCTTGGCGGGGGGGGGCGCTGCCGGGCGCTGCTGCTGCGCTGCGGCGGCGAGCGGAGAGACCAGGACGACACCCAGGAGGTACCCGACCCGGCGGGTGGACCATCGCTGGCTCTGCGTCATGGCGGTCACAGGTGATAGCGCCACGCCACGATTCCCTCTCCCTTGGGCTTCAACTCGAACGCCCGATTCTCCCCCGGTCCGATCGCCGCGACGTTCGGGGTCTCCGTCGCCACGACGTCCCCCTTCGCGCTCAAGAACTCCAAGGTGAGCTTGAGCGAGGGCGTCGGCTTCGTGCCGGGGTTCGAGAACAACCCGGTGAGCGTCGCGCCGTGCTCGTCGCCCGCGAAGTTCGACACCGTGACCTCGAGCGGGATCGAGTCGGCGATCTGGAGATAATGTAGCGTGGAGTCGCCCCGCCCCTTCAGCCGCCACGCCTGCGCCACCATGTGCAGCGTCGCTCGGTTGAGCGGGTCCAGGGCGTACAGGCGCTGCGCCGCCGCAAGGGTGCGTGCCGTGTCCCCGGCGAGCGCCGCGGCCCCGGCATAGGTATACAGCCCCTCGCGATCGTAAGGGTTCTTGGCGAGCCCGGCTTCGAACGCTTGCGTGACGAGGCGATAGTCAGCCACTGCCGCCGCGTCGTAGTCGCGCAACGCCTGCGTCCTCAGTGAGTCGCACCGTGCCGCCACCTGGCGGGGAGTCAACGTGCGGCTCGCGCGCCGCGCGTCGGCACGGCACTGAGTCCCCTGGGCGGCTGTATCCGGAGGGTTGGGAATCCCGTTGAGGATGGCCCGGCCGACGCCGAACAGATCGGCCGCGCTGGCGGAGTCGCCGTGCTGCAAGACCTCCGTGTACATCGCCATCGACTCGTTGCGCTTCCCCTGGAGCGAGTAGACCGCGGCAAGCCCGGCGGTCGCCTGCATGTCCCGGGGGTAGGCGGCGAGGTACTCCTTGTAGGTCGCCACCGCCTCGTCGTAGCGCTGAGCGGCGTGATAGACGCGCGCCAGGTTGAACAGCGCGTCCCGCCTGTCCTTGGCGAACTTGGGGTCGGCCGCCGCCTGCACGGCGAGCCTGAAATACTTCGCGGCGGAGTCGGGGTGGCTCGCGTTCGCCATTAAGGTCGCGAGGTAGGAGAATCCCATCGGCTCGCCGGCGTATGCCTGGTTCGCCCGCCGGAACAGGGCGATCGCCGAGTCGGTGTTGCCCGCCTGCCAGGCGGCGATACCGGCATTGATGACGGGAACCCAGAGCTGGCGGCGATACGTGTTCACGTCGGCGGCACAACCGGGCGCCAGGGCGACGGCCTTGGTGAACGCCGAGTCCGCGCCGGCGCCGTCCTTGATCTCGGCGTAATAGCGACCGAGGTAGTACCACGCCGCGGGATTCTTCTGCTGGCCCCCGCTCGTGAGCGCCTGGTCGAGGACCCGCAAGGCATCGTGCAGGTCCTTGTCCCGCTTGTCGGCGAACTTCGTGTCCACGGCGTCCCTCAAGTACAGGATGCCGCTGTTCACGAGGTAGTGCCCGGGCTTGAGATCGCAGGTTGCCCCCCGCCATTCCTGCTGCGCGCCAGCCCGGGCCGCCCAGGCGGCCGTCACAAGGGCCAGGACGCGGCCGGTCCGCTCCACGACTCGGCTCACGCTCACTCCTTGGACTTGGCGACGAGCGCCTCCGCGTCGCGCTGCGCCGCGCGGGCCACCTCAAGCGGCGGCCGGCCCAGCGCGCTCGCGGCGGCGAGCACGTCGTCGTACTCGGGTTTGACGCGAACACCGCCCGGCTGCTCCAGCACCTTCACCCGCACTGCGACATCCGGCGACAGCTGCACCGTCACCTGGCGGCGCGGCAAGGTCGCCCGCTCGGCGACCCAACGACGAATCCCCGCGGTCGTGCTGTGCCGGAACAGCGCCGCCGTCACCTGCTCCGCCTTCTCCTCGGACGCCACCACCTCCACGCGGAAGCCCTGGCGCCCTTTCTTCATTTGTACCGGCCACGTCTGCACGTCGAGCGCGCCGGCCGCCACCAGCGCCTGCCGCAGCGGCTCCACGTACTCGGGACTCATGTCGTCCACGTCCGTCGCCAGCAGCGCCACGCGCCCCGCCTCGGCGGCCTGCTCGGCGAGAATGATGCGCAGCGCGTTGGGGTAGTGCTTGGGATCGCGCTGCCCCGCTCCCCAACCGCTCCGCAGCACGCGCCACGTCGCCGGCGGCCGCCCCGCCGAGAGCACGCGCAGCAGCGTCGCCCCGGTCGGCGTCGTCGCCTCACCCTCCACCGGCCCGCCGCTCGCTACCTCCAGGCCCTCCAGCAGGAGCGCCGTGGCCGGCGCCGGCACCGGCAGCTTCCCATGGGCGGCGTCCACCCAACCGTGACCGACGGCCACGGGCCAGTGGTAGATCTGGTCCACGTCCAGCTGCTCGAACCCCTCGATCGCGCCCACGATGTCGAGCACCGCGTCCACCGCGCCCACCTCGTGGAGGTGCACCTCCTCCGGCGCCACGCCATGCACCCGCCCCTCGGCCTCCCCCAGCAGCCGAAACGCCGCCACGGCACGCTCCCGCACCCAGCCCGAGACCGGGGCCTGCTCGACCAGGCGCACCAGCTCGCCTACGTGACGGCCATGCGGCTGCTCCGGAACGGCGAACTCGACCTGCGTGCAGCCGACGCCAGAGCGCCGGATGTCGCGCACACTGACCCGCACGCCGGCGAGACCAAGGCGGCCCGGCAATGCTTCGAGCCACGAGACAGGCAGGCCGAGGGAGATGAGACTCCCCAGCGTCATGTCCCCGCTGATGCCAGCGGCGGGGTCGAGGATGGCGATGCGCATGCGTGGAAGTTGCCTAATATAAACGGGTTAGCCGCGGTAGAGCCACCCGGCACCGGTGTTGAAGACCACGATCCGCTCGTCCCTGCCGACCACGCCCCGCTGTTGCAGCGCGATCGCTGCGGCGAGCGCCGCGCCACCCTCCGGCGCGGCGTCGATCCCTTCGACGGTCTGGAGCTCCCGCGCCGCGGCGGTGAGCTGCGACTCGCTCACCGCTACCGCCCCGCCACCGCTGGCGCGCAACGCGCGCAGCATCAGCCGGTCACCGAGCGGCGCCGGCACTCTGAGCCCGGCCGCGACGGTCACCGGATCGGGCCAGGGGGTGCACGCGTCCGCGCCCGCCTCGAACGCCTGCACCACCGGGGCGCAGCCGCTCGACTGCACGCTGTACATCCGCGGCAGCGCTCCGCGAATCCACCCTTGCGCCGCGAGCTCCGTGAACGCCTTCCACATGCCGATCAACCCGGTTCCGCCCCCGGTGGGATACACGATCGCGTCGGGCAGGGTCCAGTCGAAGCGCTCGGCCAGCTCGAGCCCGAGCGTCTTCTTGCCCTCGATGCGGTATGGCTCGCGCAGCGTCGAGACGTCCACCGCGCCCGACTCCGTCGCGTAGGCGCATGCCGCGCCGGCGCAGTCTCCGATGTGGCCCGCCACGAGCACGAGCTCTGCGCCGAAGCTCCTGATCTGCGATAGGATGGTAGGCGGCGTGCTGGACGGGGCGAATACCCGTGCGGCCGCCCCCGCGCGGCTCGCGTACGCGGCAAGGGCGATTCCGGCGTTCCCGGCCGTCGGCACGACAAAGCGGCGCGCGCCCGCTCGCACGGCGCGCGTCACGGCGGCGGCGAGACCGCGCGCCTTGAAAGATCCCGTGGGGTTCTTTCCCTCGTCCTTCACCCACAGATGGCGCAAGCCGTAGCGTTCGCCCAGCCGCTCGACCGGGAGCAGCGGCGTCGCGCCTTCGCCCAGGGTCACGGGCCGCTCGTCCGCGAGGAGCGGCAGCCACTCGCGGTAGCGCCACATGTTCCAGCGGCGGCCCCGGAGCAGCGCCTTGGCTTCCGGCGACGGTGCGGAGGCGTACCGCACGAGGTACGGCTGCCCGCAGGACTCGCACACTCCCGGGAAGCCTTCGGCGCTGCGCGTCCTACCGCAGCCGGAGCATTCGAGAGACCAGGGGAAGGTCATGGGTCATGCGCGAGCGTGCAGCTGATCCAGAATCCGCTCCGCCAGGGTGGCGGAGAACCCGCGCAGCGCGGCGATCTCCGCCGGAGTGGCGGTCTTCACACCGGCGAGCGAGCCGAAGCGCTCCAGCAGCACGCGGCGCCGCGTCGGCCCGATCCCCGGAATCGCGAGCAGCTCGGACGTGATGGTGCGCGCGGCGCGGCGCTTGCGGCTGAAGCTCACGGCGAAGCGATGGGCTTCGTCCCGGGCCCGCTGCACCAGTTTCAGGGAGGGGCTGCGGCGCGACAGCTTGAGGGGCTCGGAGCGACCGGGGAGGAAGATCTCCTCGTCCCGCTTGGCGATGCTCGCGATGGGAAGCGATTCCATGCCGCCCCCCATACTGCGCGCCGCGTCGAGCGCCGCACCGAGCTGGCCTTTGCCGCCGTCGATGATCATCAAGTCCGGCAGCCCCTTGCCTTCGTCCCGGCGCCGCGTGAGATAGCGCGTCACGACCTCGTGAATGGCGGCGAAGTCGTCCTGCGCTCCGGCAGCCTTGATCTTGAAGCGGCGGTACTCGGACTTCTTGGGACGCCCGGCCTCGAACCAGACGAGCGACCCGACGGTGTCGCGACCCTGGTTCGTGGAAATGTCGATGCACACGAACGACCGCGGGACGACCGTGAGCCCGAGGTCCCGGCCGAGGGCGTACACCGGATCCGCCGCGCGCTCTTCCACGTCGAAGGTCTCGATGAGCAGGCTCTCGAGGAGGTGCCGGGCGTTCTGGTCGGCGAGCTCGACGAGCTTGGCGCCCGTCCCACGCTGCGGCACGTGCCAGTCGACGGCCGGCGCAAGGGAGCGCAGCGACTCGAGGTCCTCGGGGGAGAACGGCAGCAGCGCCCGCTCCGCCCGCTGCTCGAGCGGCAGGTAGGAGCGCACCAGGAAGGCCGCGAGCACGGCGCCGTCGGGCTCGTGCTCCACGTTCTCGAGGAAGCGGTGCTCCCGCGCGATCATCCGGCCGTCGCGGACCCGCAGCATCACGCCACAGGCATCGTCGCCGTCCCGCGCGAAGCCGATGGCGTCGGCGTCGCCTCCGCCCACCAGCTCGACCGTCGGCGGCTGCTCCACCTGATCGAGCCATTTGAGCGCATCCCGCAGCTGGGCCGCACGCTCGAAGTCCTGCCGTCCGCTCGCTTCGAGCATCCGCGCGCGCATGCGGCCGCGCACGTCGACGGTCTTCCCTTCGAGAAACAGCAGCACGTCATCGATCATGCTGCGGTAGTCCTCCCGGCTCTGGTAGCCCACGCAGGGCGCCCGGCAGCGATCGATGTGATAGTCGAGGCACGGGCGGTCCGGCGCGTCATGCGGCAAGTCCCAGGCGCACGAGCGCACCGTGAACAGGCGGCGGATGATGTTCAGGGTCTGCCGCAGCGTGGCCACATCGGTGTACGGCCCGAAGTAGCGCGCGCCCGGAATGGTGACCCGCCGCGTCACGAGCACCCGCGGGAACGGCTCGCCCAGCGTCACCGCGATGCGCGGGTAGCTCTTGTCGTCCGTGAGCCGGATGTTGAAGCGCGGCCGGTGCTCCTTGATGAGGTTATTCTCGAGCAGCAGCGCCTGCGGCTCGCTCGGCACCACGATCGTCTCGAGGTCCGCGATCTGGCGCACCAGGGCGGCGTGCTCGGGGGTCGCGCCGGCGTCGGGACCGAAGTAACTCGGCACCCGCGCCCGCAGGCTCTTCGCCTTGCCGACGTAGAGGATCTCGCCCGCGGCACTCTTCCACAGGTACACGCCGGGCTGGTCGGGCAGTGCGTCGAGTTTGCGGGCAATCAGCGCAGGAACGTCCACAGGCGACGGGCGTCGGGGTGCCGGAGTGCCAGGGTACCGGCGAGATACACGACTCCAAAGATAACGAGGGCCGCGCCGGCGGCGGCCAGCGCGCCGACACCACCCACCACCCGGGCGGCCGCGAGCCCCGCCAGCGCCGCGGCGCCGCTCGTCACGAGGCTCACGGCGAGCGCGCGCCATTCCGTGCGGCCCAGGATCGCGCCAATCCGGGCATCGAGATCCCGCAGGTGAAACACCACGTTCACCGTGGCGCCGAGCGAGGAGCCCAGCGCGATCCCCGCGGGGCCGAAGCGCCGCATCAGCATGTACGCCAGCACGCCCGAGAGCACGAGCGAGGCCGATGCGATCCGCACCGGCGTCTTCGTGTCCCGCAGCGCGTAGAAGCCCGATTGGAACAGCTTCACGCAGGCCTGTCCCAGGAGCCCCACGCCATACGCCGCCAGCACGCCGCCCACCAGCTCCGTGTCGGCGGCGACGAAGCGGCCGGTCTGGAACAGCGGGCGTACGATCACGGGCCCGAGCGCAACGAACGCGAGCGACGACGGGAGGATGAAGAACACGATGCGCCGGAATCCGACCGCGATCCGAGCGCGGAGCTGTTGGTTGGGTTCCGCCCCCCCGCCCATGGCGTCGCGCGACAGGTCGGGCAGCGACACCGCCGCCACCGACGTGCCGAACAGGCTGATGGGCAGGAGCTGCAGCAGCTGGGCGTACTGCAGGCTCGAAGCGCCTCCCTCCCCCGCCAGCGTGCCGAGCAGCGTGTCGATCAGGCCCGAGATCTGGGTTACCCCGGCTCCCAGGACGACCGGCAGCCAGGCGACGAGGACGTCCTGCACGCCGTCCGCCGACAGGCTCCAACGGATCGGGAGCCCGTTGAGGACGCGCCAGCACGCTGGCAGCTGCACGCCGACTTGGAGCAGACTGCCGACCACGGTCCCCCAAGCCAATGCGAGCGATAGGCGGGTGAGGACCACCACGGTCGGGAGGTCGGGGGACAGGAGCCAGGTGCCGGCTGCCAGAAGCCCCGCGATGCCGGCCACATTCCACACGGCGGGCGCGGCGTACGGCAGGAAGAAGCGCCCGTGCGTGTTGAGCACGCCGAGGCACCACGCCGACACGACCATGAGCCCCGACATCGGGAACAGCAGGCGCATGAGGCTGACCGCCAGGGCCCGGGACTCCCCCGAGAGCCCCGCACCGAAGATCGTCGTGAGCGCGGGCGCGAAGGCGATGCCGATCAGGGCCAGCACCCCCGCCGCAAGCAGCAGCAGGCCCAGGATCGCACCCGCGAGAGCGCGCGCCGCCGTCTTGTCGGCGCGCTCGTTGAGCGCCGCGTAGACGGGGATGAAGGACGCCGAGAGCGTCCCTTCGCCCAGGAGGCTGCGGATGGCGTTGGGGATGCGCTGCGCGACGCTCAGGGCGTCGGCCGCCCACCCGTTACCGATGTAATACGCAATGGCGCGCTGGCGAACGTAACCCAGGACGCGCGTCAACAGGATGCCGGCGGCGACCTGGACGGCGTGGCGCCCGCCGGTCAAGACTGTTTCTTCTTGGGATCTTCCAGCAGCCGCTGCACGAACTGGAGCTCGTCGTGCATACCTGTCACGGCCCGCGTCAGGTCGGCGAGCTCGGTCTCCAGGACGTCCAGCCTGCCTTCCAACGCCTTCACCTCGGCGCGGCTCCCCCCCCCGCCGCCACTCCCGTCGCCTTCGAGCCGTCGCGCGACCGAGCGCCCGAGGGGGGAATCCACCAGGATCGCCGCGATCGGGATCATCAGTGCGACGAGCAGGATGACCGCCAGCACCCACATGGCAGGGATTCTAGGGTGCCTCCGCCCACCGCGCCACCTCTTGGGCCAGCGCGTCGAGCAACTCGGGCCCATAGCGAATCAGGAACGAGGCCAGCGTGAGCACGCGCTCTTGCGGCTCGCCCCGCGGCGCGAGCGCGGCCCGGGCACGAGCGAGCTGGCGCACCAGCGTCTCATTCTCGCGCTTCAAGCTCGCCAGCACCTTCTTCTCGATCTCCTGCGTGGCGGCGAGGGCGCCGTTGCGAGCCGACTGCACGGGCCGGGCGAGCGTCGGATCCACCCGCTGCACCGCCTCCGCTAGCCGTGCGTACTGCTCCTCGAGGGTGTGACGCAACGCGTCAAAGCTGGCGGCGGTCTCGGGCGGCAGCGTTTCCCGCACCAGCCGCGTCTCGAGCGCACCCGGCCGGCCGTCCACGTCCTCGAGCCGCAGCCCGTAGCGCGCGAGCAGCTTGTCCACCCGTCCCTCCACCAGCACGCCCGACCAGCGCGGCACAGGCGTCTGCCGCGCAATGCCCTTTCCTACGACGTCGTACAGCGAGGCCGCATCGGGGAGGTACTGCAGCTCCGCCGGCCCCCCGACGTAGGCCACCGTGGGCAGCAGCGTCGCCTCGACCACCGGGCGCAACAGGACGTTGGGGGAGAGCCGGTCGGGCTCGTCGCGAGCGATCTGCTCGAGCTCCGCGGCGGTGAAGCGCTCGCCGCTGCGCCGCGTGACGAAGCCCGTGCCGTCAGCCCGCAGACGGTCCCGGCCCTGCCGTGCCTCCACCAACACCGGCGTGTAGCCGTCCGGCAGCGTGACCGACAGCCCCTTCAGGATCGCTGGAGCGGCGGCTTGTTTGGCGCTGCGGTCGTGGGCGCGCAGCACGACGAGACCCCGGTCGCCGAGCAGCGCCTGAAGGGCGGCGGCGAACGCGTCTGCCAGGGTCACCTCGGGACGGTAGGCCGCCTCGAGCCACGCCAGCACGGCCGCCTTGAACTCGGTCTCTGGGGTCGCCGCCCGCAGCTGCTCGAGCGTCGCCCTGATCTCCGGACCACATCGCTCGCGCGCGAGAGGGAGCAGCGGCGCCTCGGCGGGGCGCTCACGCAGCCGCAGCTCCAATAGATCGCTGCTGGCGTCGAGCACGGACACGTGGTTCGCCTCGGCGAAATCATGGTCGTCGCCCGCCACCCAGAAGACGGGGATCACGGGGGCACCCCCCCATTCCCGCTCCAAGCGGCGGGCAAGGGCGAGGCTCGAGAGCGCTTTGTAGATCGTGTAGAGCGGGCCGGTGAACAGCCCGGGTTGCTGACCGGTCGTCACGGCGAGGATGGGGCCCTGGGCCAGCCGCTCGCGCGCCGGACCCGGCAGCGCCGCGGCAATCACCTCCGGCGCCACCCGTCGCGGCGCAACGTGGCGCTCGGGCAAGGAGAGCGGCGCGATCGGCGTAGGAGCAATCCGTGGCATCACGATTCCCGCATCCCGCCTCCCGCTCCCCGGGTTTCTGAGAACACGTCCGCTTGAAACGTGAAGACTTGGGTGCCCGGTTCCCGCCAGGCGTCCGGGGCAAGCCCGGCCTTGCGGCAGGCTGCCGCCAGCAGTGCCGCGGACCCCCAGTGATACTGGGGCGCCACCTGTGGCAGCAGCAGCCCCGACGCGCCGCCGCGACGCACCAACACGCCGTCGCGGCCGACCACGATCCGCTCCTGGGGGGGCGGGGGGGGCGGGGGGGGCGCGAGGGCCACGGGCTCGGTCAGCACGGAGATCTCGATTCGCAGGTCGTGCAGCTCGTGCGCCTCGATCGGCGGAAAGCGGGGATCGTCACGCGCCGCGGCGACCGCCATGGCGCGCACCACTTCCGCGAGTGACCGGTCGGCGCGCGCGTGTCCGATGCAGCCGCGCAGAGCCCCCGCAGCCTCGATCGTCACGAAGGCACCGCGCTGCTGCAGCATCGCCCCCCCCTGCGGCAGCTCGGGGGGCTCAGTCCCCGCTAGGAACGCCCGCAGTGCGTCACGCGCCAAGCGGAGCAGCGCGGCGCGATCCGTTGCCGTGAGGTCAATGCCCCCGATGGTAGGGCTCCCCGCGTCTGATCGTGTATGCCCGGTACAACTGCTCGCACAGGAGCACCCGCGCCAGCTCGTGCGGGAACGTCAGCTGGGAGAGGCTCCACACGCGCTCGGCCTGGCGGAGCACCGGCTCGGGCAGCGCCTCAACCCCGCCGATCGCGAACGTCACGTCGCGCCCTTCCTGTTCCCATCGGGCCGTCCGCTCTGCGAGCTGCTCCGACGTCCATTGCTCCCCCGAGGAGGACAACGCGACGAGGCGCGACCCCTCGGCCACCGCCGCGAGGATCCGCGCCTCGTCCTTCACTTCCTGCTCCTCCACCCGCGTGTAATGCCGCAGCCGGTCCAGATAGCCGTCACACGCCGCACGGAGCGCCGCGTCCTTCATGCGCCCCACGGCCACCACTCGGTAGCGCATCAGGCATACATGCCGCGCAGCCGATGCATGGCCGCCACTCGGTCCACCGCGAGCATGTAGCACGCGATCCGGTTGCTCACCTTGTGCCGGTCGGCCATCGCCATCACCTCCGCGAACGACCGCGTCATGATGCTCTCCAGCCGGTGGTTCACCGTCTCCTCGTCCCAGAAGTACCCGCCGCGGTCCTGCACCCATTCGAAGTAGCTCACGGTCACGCCGCCGGCGTTCGCCAGAATGTCGGGGATGACGAAGACGCCCTTCTTTTCGAGAACCTCGTCGGCGGCCGCCGTGGTCGGGCCGTTGGCGCCTTCGCAGATGACCTTGGCCTTGATCTGCGAGGCGTTCTTGCGCGTGATCACGTTCTCCGTGGCTGCCGGAACGAGCACGTCGCAGTCGAGCGCGAGCAGGGCGTCGTTGCCGATCGGCTCCGCCTTGGGGTAGCCGGCCAGGTGGCGCTGCTCCCGCACCCACTTCAAGAGATCGGCAACATCGAGGCCCTTGGGATTGTAGAGTCCACCGGACTTGTCCGACACGGCGACGAGCGATGCCCCCTCCTGTCCCATGAGCTCCGCCGATACCGAGCCCACGTTGCCGAACCCCTGCACCGCCACGCGCGCCCCTTTGAGCGGGCGGCCGAGCCGCGCCAGCGCCTCGCGCGTCACGAACATGCACCCCCGACCGGTCGCCTCCCGCCGCCCGAGCGAGCCGCCCATGGCAACGGGCTTCCCCGTGACGACCGCCGTGACCGTGTGCCGCTTGTGCATGGAGTAGGTGTCCATGATCCACGCCATCACCCGTTCGTTCGTATTCACATCCGGCGCCGGCACGTCCGAGTCGGGCCCCAGCGTCTCGATGATGCTCGCCGTGTAGCGGCGGGTGATGCGCTCGAGCTCGCCCAGCGACAGCGCCGCCGGATCGCACACCACCCCCCCTTTGGAGCCGCCAAACGGGATGTTCACCAGCGCGCACTTCCAGGTCATCCAGGCGGCCAGCGCTTTCACTTCCTCGAGCGTGACGTTGAGGTCGAACCGGATCCCCCCCTTCGCTGGGCCCCGCGACGTGTTGTAGAGCACCCGATAGCCGGTGTAGACCTCCAGCTCCCCCGTGTCGCGGATGATCGGCACGGAGACGATGATCTGCTTCTCGGGATTGCGGAGGACTTTGTAGAGGCCGGGGTCGAGCGAAAGGAGCTGCGCGGCGTGGTCGAAGCGCTCCATCATCGCTTCGAACGGGTTCTCCTCGGCCAGGAACGTGTCCTTGTCCGGCCGAATCGCCGCCTGGGTGTCGGGCTTGATCGCAGGGTCGCTCATGACCGTCGTCGCTCCGCTACGCTCGTGGGGCGAATGAACGCTCCGGGCACGGCGGCGAGCGCCTCCTCGAACAGCCGGCCGCCCTGCTCCCAGCGGACCGCGAGCGCCGCCACCAGGGGCTCCGGTGCCCCCTCCGGCCAGCGGTCGCGCACCTTCACGGCGTCCTTCTCGGTAATTACAACATAATCCGCCTCTCGTGCGGCCCGCACGAGCCGGGCGACATCGTCCGCGGCATAGGGCTGATGGTCTTGATACGCCACAAGTTGCACGCTCGCCCCGAGCGCCTCGAGCTGAGCGGCGAAGCTCTGCGGATCGGCGATGCCGGCCGCGGCCACCACGTGGCGGCCCTGCAGCACCGCCACGGAATGGCGCGTTCCCGACTGCAAGCCGTCGAATCGCTCGATACCGAGGTGAGCCACGGCCACAGGGGCCCTCGCGTCACGCGCGAGCCGGGCTGCTAAAGTCGCCGCGGCGGCGATGCCCGCCCGCTTGCGCGTTACCACGATATGGTCGGCGCGGGCGAACGCTCGCCTATCCCACCCCTCGCGCCACGGTCCCGCAGGAAGCGCCCAGGGGGAGACATCAAGGCTCTCGGCGCTCACGACCAGCACATTGAGGTCGCGCGCGATCCGCAGCAGCTGGAATGCATCGTCGAGCACGAGCACCCGCGCACCTGCCGCACCAGCCTGCTGCGCCCCCGCGCTGCGGTCCGGGTCGCCAATCACGATTGCTTCCGGCACGAGACGCCGGTGGACCAGCGGCTCATCTCCGCCATACCCGCGGAGCAGGATTCCCGGGCGCAGGCCGCGCGCCGCATAGTACTGCGCGATCCACGCGGTGAGCGGCGTCTTCCCCGTGCCCCCCACCGAGAGGTTCCCCACCGCGACCACGGGCAGGGGAAGGCGGTCGGTCGGCAGGAGGCCGCGCGCGTAGGCCGCCGCCCGCCATCGCATGGCGGCGCCGTACGCGAGCGAGAGCGGGATCAGGGGCAGCCGCGCGACTCTCGCCGCCGGCGTGCCTCCCCACAGCCAACGCACGATGTGCCCGCCCTTCACTCTTCCCCCTTCGCACTTCCGCCCTCCGCGTTCCCCCCGTACGTCACCTCTTGCAGCGCTCGCTCGACGACGGCGACCCCGTGTCGCACCTCCTCCTTCCCCGCCCCAATCTCGACGGGCGCAGCGTACACGACATCGATCCTGGCGAACGGCTTCGGGATGCAGAAGCGGTCCCAGGACTGGAACCACCACGCCGACGACGGCTGTGCCCCCATGGCGATGACCCAGGCG
>WNGJ01013952.1_pt1 | contig 17121 bp, 14 predicted proteins | sample 5400611 | NCBI WGS metagenome assembly WNGJ01 (sample SAMN13153375, study PRJNA577476) | soil metagenome | isolation source: 40 cm soil or saprolite under Garry oak tree replicate 1 | place: USA:California | collected 2016-06-15 | reverse complement strand
GGTGCGGCAGCTCATCGGGCTCACCGGGCAGTACGCGTCGGTAGATGAGGGCCTGTCCGGGACCAACAACCTCATCATGATCGGCCGCCTGCTCGGCATGCCGCGGCCGGACGTCCGGGACCGGGCGCGCGAGCTGCTCGCCCGCTTCGAGCTGACCGAGGCGGCCGCGCGGCCGGCCAAGACCTACTCGGGCGGCATGCGGCGCAGGCTTGACCTGGCGGCCAGCCTGGTCGGCAACCCCCGGGTGCTGTACCTGGACGAGCCGACCACCGGGCTCGACCCGCGCAGCCGGACCGATGTCTGGGGCATGATCCGCGAGCTGGTCGCGGACGGGGTCACGGTCCTGCTGACCACCCAGTACCTGGACGAGGCCGACCAGCTCGCGCACGACATCGTGGTCTTCGACCACGGCCGGGTGGTCGCCACCGGGACGCCGGACGAGCTGAAGGCCAAGACCGGGGGCCAGGTGCTGCAGGTAGCACCCGCGGACCCGGCCCGGATGGCCGAGGTTACCGCGCTGATGACGGAGCTGATCCGGGGCGAGGTGTCCACTAGCGCCGAGACCGGCGTGGCCACCGCGCCGGTCGACGACTCGGCCCTGGTGCGGCACGTGTTCCGCGAGCTCGATGACAGGGGCATCGAGCTCGCGGAGTTCGCCTTGCGCAAGCCGAGCATGGACGAGGTTTTCTTCACTCTCACCGGCCGCCGCGCCAGCGACGAGGAAAACGCCCGCGAACTGGAAGGCAGCTCACGATGACCGCGATTTCCGCCACCATCCCGGCGCCGGCGCGGAGGGTCAGCCCGCTCGGCGGGATGCGGAACACCTTCACGCTCACCTGGCGCAGCGTGCTGAAGATCAGGACCAACATGGAGGACGTGATCGGCCTGAGCCTGCAGCCGATCATGTTCCTGCTGCTGTTCACCTACGTGTTCGGCGGCGCCATCGCGCACGGCAGCACGCACGACTACCTGCAGTACGAGCTGCCCGGGCTGCTCGTGATGACCGTGGTCTTCGCCACCCTGGGCACCGGGCTCATGCTCAACCAGGACATCACCAGCGGGGTCTTCGACCGGTTCCGCAGCCTGCCGATCGCCCGCTGGGCGCCGCTCGCGGGCGCCGTCCTCGGCGACATGGTGCGCTATCTCATCTCGGTCGCGATCACCATCGGCTTCGGGATGATCCTGGGCTTCCGGGTGACGACCAACGCGCTCTCCGCCGTGGCCGGCTGCCTGCTGCTCCTCGCCTTCGCCCTGGCCCTGTGCTGGGCATCGGCCCTCATCGGCATGCTGGTGAAGACCCCGCAGGGAGTGCAGGCCTTCGGGTTCATCGCGTTCTTCCCGTTGGTGTTCGGCAGCAACCTGCTCGCGCCGACCGGCACCATGCCGGGCTGGCTGCAGGCGTTCGTCAAGGTCAACCCGATGACCCTGCTGACCAACGCGGAGCGTGGCCTGTACACCGGCGGGCCGGTGGCCACCCCCGCCGTCCAGTCGCTGCTGTGGGCGCTCGGCATCTTCGTCGTGTTCGCCCCGCTGGCCGTCCGGGTCTACCGGCGCCGCACCTAGGGTGGGCTTGGGGAGAAAGCAGAGCCCGTGACGGGGTTCGCGACCGCGCTGGCCGCCAGGGCGAGCGCGTCGTCGCGGGACAGGCAGCGGCCACGCTCGTAGGCGGCCTCGAACTCGTCCGCGCCGAGCGCCGTGCGGGCCGCGTCCCGCACGGCCGGCGCGTCGAGGCTACCTTCGTCGAAGCAGCCCCGGACCGTGTGGGCGGCGCCGAGCAGGGTCGCGGCGGCCGTCGCGTACTCGCCCGAGTGCTGGGCGAGTACGGCGATGGCGTCGATCACGTCGGCGACCGGCGGAAGCTCCACCCAGCTGGTGGCGACCTGGAGCGCCGCCGCCAGCAGGGTACGGCAGCGGGCCTCGTCCCCGTCCGCCAGCGCGATCAGCGCCAGCCTGGCCTGGATGATCGCCTGCACCCCGAACCACCAGGACGACTGCTTCTCCTCCAGCTGGGCGAGCAGGCCGTCGCAGATCCTCCCGGCGGCGGCGGTGTCTCCCTCGCGGTAGAGGAGCTCGGCGCGCACCAGGCCGAGCCAGGTCGCCGAGTCGCTCTGGCCGATGCCGCGCGCGGCCTCCTCGCGCTCGGCCCGCTCCAGGTCAGCGCGGGCGCCTGCCAGGTCACCTACTCGCAGCCGGACGGCGGCGAGCTTCCCGCCGATGTGGGACAGGTCGCCCCACGCGCCGAGCTGCCGGCCGAGGGCCCCCGCCTCCTCCAGCGCCGCGACCGCGGCCGCGTTGTCGCCGCGCAGCCTGGCGAACTCGGCCAGCTGCATGAGCACGGCGGCCGATCCCCACGCCTCGCCCAGGGCCCGGAAGGCCGCCAGCGCCTCCCGGCAGTCCGACTCGGCCCAGTCCAGCCTGCCCAGCATGCTGCCGAACGTCCCCCGCAGCAGCGGGACCGCCGCCCGCACCCACGGATCCTCCGAGGTCATGTAGCGATCGAAGACCGCGAAGGCGCGGTCGGGCTCCCCTTCGGTCAAGGCCAGCATCGGCTCGCCCATCGCCGCGATCGGATGGGAGGGCGCGGAATCCGGTGACCAGCGGTTGAGATCGGCCACGGCCGCGGCCAGCGCGGGCCCGACCGTATCGATCTCCCAGCTGGTACCGGCGGCGGTGATCGCGCAGACCACGCGGGCCTCGGCCATCCGCGGCGTCTGCTCGCGCGGTTCGAAGGCCAGAACCTGCCGGGCCAGCACCTCCGGTTCACCGGGCTGGCCGCGCAGCATCCAGTACCAGCCGAGCGCCCGCACGAAGCGCAGCGCGGTGTCGGCTTGCTGATTCCTGATCGTCCAGCGCAGCGCCGCGTGCAGGTTGTCCTGCTCGGCGGTCAGCTCACGCAGCCAGCGGCCCTGCCCGGCCGTGCGGAGCCCCGGGTCCGCGGTCTCGGCCAGGTCCAGGCAGTACGCGGCGAACGCGTCCCGCACCCCGGCTTCCTCATCCGCATCCGCCAGCCGCTCCAGGCCGTACGCGCGGACGGTCTCCAGCATCCGGTACCGCGGGGAGACGCCGTCCTGGCCCTCGGCCACGCTCAGGATCGACTTGTCGACCAGGCCGGACAGCGCGGGCAGCACCGCGGCCGACGGCAGCAGCCCGTCGGCGCATACGCACTCGGCGGCGGCCAGGGTGGCCCCGCCGGGGAAGACGGCCAGCCTGCGCGCCAGCACCTGCTCCGACGCCGACAGCAAGTCCCAGCTCCAGTCGACGACCGCCCGGAGCGTCCGGTGGCGGGGCAGCGCCGTCCGGCTGCCTCCGGTCAGCAACGCGAACCTGTCGTCCAGGCGCTCGGCGAGCTGGGCCGGCGTCAGCGTGCGGAGCCAGACCGCGGCCAGCTCGATCGCCAGCGGCATCCCGTCGAGAGCCCGGCAGATCCGGGCCACGGCGGCCGCGTTGGCCTCGCCCAGCTCGAAATCCGGCCGGACCGCCACGGCCCGGTCGCGCAGCAGCCGGACCGACCCGTAGGACGCGATCGTCACCGGGGCGGCGGGCGCGGGCGGGATCGGCAGCGGGGGGACCGGGCACAGCGTCTCGCCGTCGATGCGCAGCGGCTGCCTGCTCGTGGCCAGGATCCTCAGCCGCGGGCAGGCGGCGAGGACATGACCTGCGAGCGCGGCGGCCGCCTCGATGACGTGCTCGCAGTTGTCCAGGATCAGCACGTCGTCGCGGTCGCCGAGCGCGGCGGCCAGCCGGTCCAGCGGGCCGGTGCCGGGTTCGGCGGCGCGGCGGGCGATGACCGGCTCGCGGATGCCCAGCGCGTCCAGGACCGTGTACGCCACCTCGGCCGGATCGGTTACCGGCGCCAGCGGCACGAACCACGCGGCCGCGCCGAACCGTCCCGAGGCCTCGATGGCCAGCCTGGTCTTACCCACTCCGCCCGGGCCGGTGAGCGTGACCAGGCGGGCCGCGCGCAGGTTCTTCAGCACCCGGGGCAGGTCCTCGTCGCGGCCGACGAAACTGGTCAGAGGGCTTTGCGCCCGGGAGGCGGAGGGCCGTGCCTGGGCAGATACCTCGGCCCGTTCGGGATCATTCTCCTTCTCCCCACCCCGCAAGATGCCGAGATAGACCTGCTCGAGCCGGGCGGACGGGTCCACCCCGAGCTGGTCGGCGAGCAGCTCGCGGCCCTCGTGGTACGCGGCGATGGCCTCGGCCTGGCGTCCGGCGGCGTACAGCGCGCGCATGAGCTGGGCGCGGGGGCGTTCGGCCAGCGGGTCGGCGGAGAGCAGCACGCGGAGCTCACCGACCAGGCTGGCTCCCTCGCCGAGGGCCAGGTCGGCCTCGATCCGGTCCGCCAGGACGCTGGAGCGCAGCTCGGTCAGCCTGGCCGCGGTCGCTTCGGCGAAGTCCGATCCGGCGGCGTCGGCCAGCGGCTGGCCCCGCCAGGCGAGCAGCGCGTCGTGCAGGACCCGCGCGGCCTGCGCCGCGTCGCCGTCGGCCAGCGCGCGGCGGCCCTGCGCGGCGAGGTCCTCGAAGGTCATCACGTCGACCGCTTCCGGCGGAACCGCCAGGCGGTACCCGGCCGGGTGCGACTCGATCACGTCCCCCGCCCCGGCCTGGCGCAGTTCGGCCCGCAGCCGGGAAACCAGGGTCTGCAGCGCGTTGCCGGGGTTGCCGGGCGGATCGTCGGGCCAGAGTTCCCCGGCCAGCGAGCCGACCGGGACGACACGCCCGGCGTTCAGCGCGAGCAAAGTGAGCAAGACCCGCAACTGGCGGCCGCCGACGTGGACTGTGCGCCCCGTCTCGTCCCGCACCTGAAGCGGGCCCAGAAGCCCGATACCCAGTGCGTTCGGCATCTGCCCTCGCTGATCGCCCGTGTACTGGCCCTACTCCCCCGGATCATTCAACGCGTCGGATCACCCTACGCTTCCTAGTGGTGCAGGTTCTAATATCAACCGTCGGCAGGAAAGAGGCGAGAAGGTGACGGCAGCCCGGTCAGCACCGCGAGCAGGCCGCGCCGGGCGCCCGCTTCGCGCGCGGGCCGCGGGCGCGGCGCTGCTGGCTGCCCTGACCCTGGCCGGCTGCGGCACCGCCGGATACGGCGCGCCGGTGGCGCCGGCCGGCATGTCGGTAAGTAGCGGGGCGTTCGTCTCAGGTATGCTGGCGCAGCGCTATACCTGTCACGGCGCGAAAATGAACCCGCCGCTTAACTGGTCGGGCGCGCCCGCGGGCACCAAGAGCCTCGCGCTTATTGTCGATGACTCCTCGGCACCGATCACGCCGACCATTTACTGGCTTGTTTTCGACATCAATCCGGGGGCGACCGACATCCAGGAAGGCGCTCTGCCCACTGGCGCGCGCCAGGCGGTGAACAGCGCAGGTGCGGCCGCGTACGACGCCCCTTGCCCGCACGGCCGCCCGCACTCGTACCGGTTTACCGTTTATGCCTTGAACACCACGCTGAACTTGCCCAACGGCGCGCCGCTGCAGTCCGTATGGACCGCGATCGCGGCGGCCACAATCGGACGCGGACGAATAGTGGTAACCGGAAATCCGTGATCATTCAGATACGCCCCGTAATCAGCATTTTCCGGAAGTTTTTCAATCCTGTGACACGCTCCCCGCGGGTGAGTAACAATCGATGATCAAGCGGGTTTACGGCGCTCGCGACAACGAGGGAAGGTTCGCGTCATGGCCGCGTGTGCCTAGCGAGCGCCGTCCACCAGGCCCGGCATTGTGGATGGAGACCATGTTTCTGGTCGCGGGACTGGCCGTTGCCGGGCTTGTCGGCATCGCGGCAGCCTTCTACTTCAGCATCCGCTCAGGCAACCGCGGCGACAAGCGCCTCCGGTCCGCCGGAGCAGGCCGAGCCGGGGCTGACCGGCACCCGGGCAGCAGGACCCCTACCGCCAGACCCGACCTGAACGGCCATCCCCGCCGGACCGCCGGCGGCTCCGGGCCGGTCACCACCTTCAGGCCCGCCGCCTCGCCGAGGCCTTACCGCCCCAAGGCCGACACCGGACCCGATCCCGTCGCCGACTTCGACCAGGTGCCCGCCGGCGACCGCCGGGCCGCGCCGGGCGCGGCGGCGACGCGCGGCGGGAACCGCCGGTCCGGCACGCGGACCGCGGAGCCGGTCGCGGCCAGGCGGCTCGGCGACACGCAGGCACTGCCCGAGGACCCGTGGCCGGGCGACGCGGAGGCCGGGAATCCCTGGCCGGGCGACTCGTGGCCGGATGACTCGTTGCCCGGTGACCCGACCGCCACCGACCCGAAGCTCGGTGCGGCCGGGCGCGGGGCCGCCGAGACCCGGCCGACGGCCAAGATGGGCAAGCCGCGCCGCCGCGTGGGCTTCCGCAAGGGCGCCGACCTCGATGAGGAGCTGTGGCCGGCGGAGTCGTTCGGCGGGGTGAGCGACGAGCAGTTCTGGGACGACATGGCGTCGGACAAGCCGCTCGCCACCACCGCGCGTACCGCCCAGCAGGACCCGCCGGCCAGGAACCGGCTGTCCGGTCCCGCGCCTGGCGCCGGGCTCATCACCGGACCGCCCGCTGGGCTCGACACCGGGCCTGCCACCGACCCGCAGGCCGTCCAGGCCCAGGCGGACGACAGGAAACGCGACAACCGGGGGCCCGGCGGGGCCCGGCGGGGCAGGTATCCGGCCCCGCGGCCAGCGCCCGACCCAGCGGCCGAACGGACGGCGATACAGCCTGCCTACACAGCGACGCAGCCGGTCCAGAGCATGAAGCCGCCGCTCCCGGGGGCAACTCAGCCGGTCCGCGTGGCCGCGAGCAGCAGCCAGCCGATGAGCGCTACCAGCCGGCCCGGCGCGGGGAGCCCGCCGCGGGAGACTGCCACTCCGCCACGCGGGACCGCCGCCCAGCCGCGGGAGACTGCCACTCCGCCACGCGGGACCGCCGCCCAGCAGCGCGGGGCCGCGAGCCAGCCGCGCGGGGCCGGCACCCAGCCGACCGAGACGCGCCGGCGGCGGCCGAGCAGCGCCGAGGAGGACCCGCTGACCAGCTCGGCCTTCTCGCTGCGGCCGAGCGGCCCGGTCGACGGCCGGTCATCCCTCCGGGCCCGGAACGGTTCAACGGACCCGTACGACACCGGCGGATCCACGGGATCGCACGGCGGCACCTCCCCGTACCCGTACCCGGCGCCTTCCTACGGCGACACGTCTTCGGTTACCCAGACGATGAGCACCCCGCCGTACGGCCAGGACTACGGCAACGGAAACGGAAACGGAAACTCCGCGGCCCCGACAAGCGAACCGCGGCGGCGTAACGGCACCGGCAGCCACGCCCGGCCCGAGGGCACGGGCAACGGCACCAGGCCGGTGCGGCCGGCCTACCCGCGGGACAGCCACCAGGCCAACGGCAACGGCGGCAACCAGGGATCAGGCGGCTATCCGGGCAACGGCAGCTACCCGGCGAACCCGTACCCGGGCAGCGCCTATCAGGGCAGCGCCAATCAGGGCAATGGGCACCGCGGCAACGGCCACCGCGCTCCCTACGACCCGCGCGACGATTACCGGCGGTTAACGCACCAGCATTGACCTGACGCACACTGGGGTCATGCCCGAGGGAGACGTCGTCTGGTACACCGCCCGCCGCCTGCACGAGGCGCTGGCGGGGAGGGTGCTGACCCGCAGCGACTTCCGTGTTCCCCGGCTGGCCACCGCCGACCTGGCCGGCGACGTGGTGACCGAGACCGTCTCGCGCGGTAAGCACCTGCTGACCAGGACCAAGAACGGACTCACCGTCCATACCCACCTGAAGATGGACGGCAGCTGGCGGGTCCGGCCCGCGGCCGAACGGCTCCGCGACAGTCACCGGATCAGGCTGCTGCTGGCCAACGAGGAGTGGCAGGCCGTCGGCTACCAGCTGGGCGTGGTCGAGCTGATCCGCACCAGCGAGGAGTCGCGGGTCACCGGGCACCTGGGTCCCGACCTGCTCGGCCCGGACTGGGACCGCGACGAGGCGGTGCGGCGGCTCAGCGCCGAACCGGACCGGCCCATCGGCGAGGCCCTGCTCGGCCAGCGAAATCTGGCCGGGGTAGGGGTTGCAATTGCTACAGAAATGTTGTTCCTGCGGGGCATCGACCCCTGGCGTCGCGTCGGTGAAGTTAAGGACCTGCACGCGCTGGTAGAACTCGGGCAGCGGCTGCTCGACTTCAACAAGACACGGCTCGACCGGGTGACGACCGGCGACAGCCGACCCGGGCGGCGCAGTTGGGTCTACGGGCGCGCAGGCCAGCCATGCCGACGCTGCGGAACTCCGATCAGGAGGGGCGAGCAGGGGCCTCCAGGCCAGGAACGGCTCAGGTTCTGGTGTCCGTCCTGCCAGAAATAGCGTTACGCGCTGTCCGCACGTCACTCACAACGAACGCCGCCGCTCTTGATGGTCGGCAAGTTGTAGCCTAGTTGTCAGCGAGGGAGGGCGACGTGAAAGACCCCTGATCTTTCACGGGGCCTGATGGCTGCCGCTGGGTGACGTGCAACCGCGTTTCTGGCCCTTGATTTTAGGGCCGGGGTATGACGGTGGCCCGGCTGGCGGGCCGGCTGGCCGGGGTTCCACGGTCCCCGAAGTGTCCTTTCCTGCCTGGCGGGACGGGTTCTGGCTGGTCAGGTGGGGTGCGGGATGGCCTGGATGCGGTGCCATGCGGTGGTGACCGCCTCGGCCCAGGGCCAACCGACGGCGATTTTCAGGGTTCTGCGGCGCCCGCCGTGCACGAGGCGGGCAGCGGCGTGCAGGACGCGGTAGCGCAGCGTCTTCGGCTCGGCCCTGGCGAGGTCGCCGTCCAGGGCCAGCAGCTTCAGCCAGGACAGCAGGATGCACGCGGTCATGGACGCGTCCAGCCAGGACTTGTTCAGCCCGTAGTCATGAGATGGGAAATGGCCGAGCCCGGTGTCCTTGCCGGTGCGGATCACGTCCTCCACCCGGGCATGGACGCGGTGGGCTGCGTCGATGTAGGCGCACTGGCCCAGCCAGCCCCGCGTGTCCGCGGGCCGGTTCGTTACCCACAGGCTGTAGCGCCAGCCGTCTTCGGCCTCGAACAAGGTCAGCTGCGCGCCGGGGTGCGGCCGCTCCCGGCGCGCGAAGACCCGCATCGCCTTCGGCCAGGCGCGGAGCTGGTCGCCGCCGGGGCCTTCGCGCAGCAGCCCGGTCAGCTCGGTGACGTGCGCTTCTTCTATCCAGCACTTGCGGTGCGCGCAGCCCGGATTGGCGCAGGCGTCACCGGCGCGGCGCTCGCGGACCTCGCCCTTGCCGTCGATCGCGGGCTCCCATGCCGTCCCGGGGACCTTGCCGATCGCGGTCCTCTCCCGCGCGCCCAGCTCCCAGCCGACGGAGTAGGTGAGCTGGTAGCCGTGCCGTCCGGCGAGCCGGTCCAGTTCCCTGACCAGGGCATGGCTGGCCCCGGCACCGTCGCAGGTGACCATCAGCTTGCGCCGCAGCGCCGGCGGCAGTGCCGCGATCGCATCACCCAGAAGCCGCAGGTGATCGGATGCGGTGTTGCTGCCGGCCGAGCCGGGGCGCAGCATCCACGCCAGCGGCTCCCGCACGTTATCGCAGGCCGCGATGATCGGGTGATGGCCGAAGCCCTTGAAATTCGGCTCGGCCAGTTCCTTGTCCGAATGCGCCGTCACCACGGTGGCGTCCAGCCGGATGCAGGTCACGCCCTCCAGTTCCCGGTCAGCCACCTGCACCGGCGGCAGCCCGCCGGCCTGCGCCCACGCGTGCCGGCGCGCCGTATTCACCGCAGCGGTGACCTTGCGCCGCACCCGGTCCCCGCCGCCGGCGGCCTCCTTCAGCGCCCGCCACGCGGTCGGCACCGACGCCACCGGGCCGAATAGCTCCCGCTGGTCGCCCATCACCCGGAAATCGCTGATCACCCGCGCGCCATCGGCGATCGAGCACGCCAGGTCCGCGAAAACCCGGCCCCGGTCATGGCCACCCAGCGGCGACGGCAGCGCCGCCGACAGGCCGGACGTCAGCCCCGTCCGGTCCGCCAGCTGCCGCAGCAGCACCAGGCCGACATGCGACACGACGCCCGTCCCGCCCCCGGTGACCTCAAGACCGCGCGCCCATCCTGTAGCGTTCACCTAGAAAGCCTGTAGCGTTCACCTAGAAAGTGCTCCTCGAATCCGGACGGATAAGGACCTCGACAACCCTTATCGTCCCAGTTCAGGAGCACTTCTCCATTCAGGCGCGCCGCTCGGCCACCAGACCCCCGTGAAAGGACAGGGCTACGGATGCCGACTACCGCAATCTTCTGACCGAAGGGTTGATCGTTCCTGATACCAATGTCTTTCTGAATCTGTACCGCTATAACGAGCAAACCAGAAATGACCTGTTCACTGTGATGAGCGGTCTCGGTGACCGCCTGTGGGTTCCGCACCAGGTGATGCTGGAGTTCTGGCGTAACCGCGAAAGTGTACTCAGGGATCCCCGGGATACAGATAAGACGTCAGCTGAACTCGGCGCGCAACGTGAGGAAGCGGTCGGTATCTTCCGCGCGTGGGCGAATCGTGTGGGACTGCCTTCAGAGCGCGGTGACCAGCTAATCAGCGTTTTGACCAGTGCGTTCGGCCAGGTTATCGCTGGGGTGAGTGAACTAGCAGACGATGATGCAAGCCAGTTCGCCAGGGATACGAGCAAGGACCCGGTGCTTGCAGGCCTGGAGCCGATACTGCGCGGGCGCGTCGGAAAGCGCATGGATCAAGCCGACTACGAAACGGCGCTGCAAGAGGCAAAGAGGCGGGGGGAGAAGAAACAGCCGCCCGGTTATAAAGACTCTGGCAAGCAGGATCCTGCCGCCGCCGCTGGTGATTACCTGATCTGGACGCAGGTACTGCGAGAAGCTAAGCGCCGTGAACGCGACGTGCTTATCGTGACGGGAGACGTCAAGGAGGACTGGTGGCGACGCGATCACGGAGAGTTGCGCGGACCTAGGCCCGAACTCGTCGAGGAAATGCGGCTTTCATCCGGTGTCAGATTGTTCATGATGCGGCCGGAGACCTTGCTGCTTCATGCGAGCCAGATCCTGCAAGTAGAAGTGCAGGAGGAGTCCGTTCAGGACATCGAGCGCGTAGCGGAAGCCGAGAACGGAGGGTGGAGCGAGGATGCGCTCGGCCAGTTGCTCGCCAGACTCTCAAGCGAAGGTTGGGACGCGCAGGAGCAATCAATAAGGCTTGCAGCCCTTCGCGGCGGACTCGTGGAGCGCGAGATCGTATACACGCTTGGAGGGTACGACGCGGAACGCAGCCTGCGCGGGTTCACCCGACCTGTTAACCGGATCACACGGGAGTTCAGAGACCGCGGCATTATTCCGTCGTCTGCGGTTGATGTCCTGGAAGCCGAGTATGACCCCGCGAGCGTCCACCCTGCCGGTTGGGCGAGCGGCTTCCGGATCCCCGATGTCCTAGTGTCACTGGTCCGCGCATGGGCTAAAGGACACCAAGCCAGGACGGCAACGCCCGTTGACCCAGAACGACTGACCGCAGCGCTGGACGAATTCCGCGAGCTAGGCCACGACGTCGACAAAGACGCACAAGAGGCCGGGGAACTCGGTCTCCCGCAATGGCGCTGCCGTCGCTGCGGCAGCTACTTCACTCTCGAAGGCACTGATCAACGGTGGGTTTCAGCCTCCGGACGATCGCCATGCTCACAGTGAGTCCGGCACAGCCGATTCGCGCTGCATCCCAGAGATAGGCGTGGTTGCGGTTTCGGGTTCTCGGATCTCCCCGGGCCTGTGGCCGGACCACGCCGACGGCTGAGGTGACGCCGCCTCAGCCGATACTGGCTTGGGTAGCCAGGCTGATGCGGCGGCGATGGCGAGCCAGCACAACTCTTCTCTACTCGCGACCCGCGTGGTGTCCGCGACGGCCTCGATGTGGATCTTGATAAGCTTCCGCTCGCCATGGAATCCTCCAGGGAGATGCTGCCAGCGTGTCTCGATCTCAACCATCCGCTCGGCTGCTTTCAGCCGCTGGTTGTACCGCTCGCCCGTCTGGCCCTCGCCGGCGAGGTACGCCTTGTTCGCCTCGTCCCAGTCGATGATGTCGCTGATGATGTCATGCATCGGCCGGTCACGCCGCCAGGAACTTGCGGGGGATGTGGTAGCTGCCGCCGGTCATGGTCAGGTATCCGGTGGTGAGGCCGTACCAGATCGCCGCCGAGACGGTGTGGCTGATGGCGTCAAGCACGTCGGGCAGCAGGTTGCCGTGCCCGTCGTCCACGGCGATGCCGCACTGGCGGGCCACTTCCAGCCAGTCCTCGCACAGCAGGTCGACCTGGGCGTGGCCATCTCTGGTCACGAATGCCTCGTAGATCGCCTGCTCTAGGTCCGGGTCCAGGCCGGGGGCGGGCTGGCCGCTGGCTAGGGCTTGCCATGCCTGAATGGCGGCGAGATGGAGCAGGTCGCGTGCCTCGGTGGGCGGGTGCTCGGCCGCGTGCCGCTTGGCCGCTTCGTCATACGCCGGGGGCAGAGGCTGGGGGCCGGCAAGGCGGGCGCTGAGCCGGTCGACGCGCGCCTCGGCGCTGTCCAGCCGCCGGGTGACCTCTTCGAGCTTGATCGCGAGGTATTCCAGTTCCGGTGTCATGCGACCTCACCCGCCATGAGCGCCGTCAGGATCAGCGCGAACCGCTCCCAGGCCGGGGCGGGCGCGCTTTCCAGGACCGTGTCCATCGCCCGCTGCAACTCCGGGGGCACGACGTGGCCAGGGTGGGTATTCCACTTCGACACCGCCCGGGCGCCTACGCCCAGGCGTTCGACGAACCGCTCGTTGGTCATCCGCAGCGCACGGATCTCCCGGCCTGTCCACTGCATGACGACCGGGCTACCCAGTCCCGTCGGCGCGGCCGGGGCGGGCGAGCCGGGCACTGTCTGAAGGGTGAGTTGATCGTGCATCGATAAGACTCCTGAGAACTGATCGGCGCTGCACATGAGGTCAATTATTCCACACTCAAGTTGGAATACAAGACAGCTTCCATGTATATTCCATCCTGAGCGTTGACTAAGATCGTGGAGTCAGCCGAGACTGAAGGCGTCCACACAGACGTCAAAGGGAAGGCTGACGACCGGCTATGACCGACAAGAAGATCACGAGGATCAAGAGCGTGTCCCAGAACGGCGACGCGTGCCCGGACGGCGCGACCTGCCCGACTCAGTGGAAGACCAACTGGGGGACACGGATCACCCAAGGAAGACCAGTGACCGATCCCGAGGTGCTCGGCATGATCAACCCTCCCGACGGCGAGATCTTGGTAGAGACACCGGAGGCACTCTGGGAGGAGCAGTGATGCTCGATGTGCCGCAGCTGACGGCATTCATCACCGAGCGGTTCACCAGGCACGCGTTCCGCCTCGAGACCCTCGATGCTTACGACGTGGGCAGCGACGGCGAGGACGTCGCCCGCTACCTGCGCGGCGAGCGGTCCCCCGACCCCGCCCGCAAGGAGCCGTGGCTCTCCCAGCTCCGCGCCGAGCGGGCCGAGGGCAAACTGAGGCAGCGCGTCCACGTACTGCGCAGCCCGCTGTCTGGTTACCTCCGCTACGAGTGCGAGTGGGGATACCTGCCGAACGATGCGGCGGGGGAAGACATCCGAATCCTCGACCTCGCCGAGCGGACCCGCCCGGCTGGCCTGGACATCGACCACGACTTCTGGCTGCTCGATGATCAGCACGTGGTGCGCATGCACTATGACCAGGACGCGCACTTCACCGGCGCTGAGGTCCTGGAACCCGCCGCGCTTCCGCGCTACCTGGCCGCACGCGACGCCGGGCTCGCAGCCGCCGAGCCATTTTCTTCCTACTGGCGGTGGCACCCCGAGTACCACCAGGTAAACCAAGCAGCGTGACCAGCCCGGAAGACGACATCCAGACCCGGCTGGCGGCGCAGCTCCGGGAGCTGCGTCGCGCGGCCGGACTCGGCGGCATTGAGGCCGGCCGCCGAGCAGGCATCAGCCAGTCCAAGATCAGCAAACTTGAGCGGAAGCTGCTGCGCCCGGCCCCCGACGACGTCCGGACGCTGTGCGAGGTGTACAAGGCTCCGCCGCACCAACGGGAGGAACTAGTGAGGCTCGCCGAATCACTGCGCACGGGCATCATCGAGCCCTCTCGGGTAATCCTCAGCCGTGGCGCGCACCAAATGCAGCAGCGCATCCGGCGTCTGGAGGAATCCGCGACGCTCCTACGGTCCTACCAGCCCACCATGGTCATCGGGCTGCTCCAGACCCCGGACTACGCCCGCCTGGTCTTCGGGGCCAGCATTTCCAGCCCGGAGGTCGACCAGGCTGTTACAGCCAGGCTGGAACGCCAGGCGGCGCTGCGCGGCCACGTTCCGCACGCAGTCCTGATCATGACCGAGGGTGCGCTGCGCTGGCAGGCCGGCAGCCCGCAGGTAATGATTGAGCAGATCGGGGCCATCACTGCTGCCACTGAACTTCCCAACGTGGACATCGGGATCATCCCATTCTCGGCCTCCGCCGTCATCTTCCCCCGGCATGGCTTCCACCTGTATGACTCCGATGCGGTCATCGTCGGAACCGAGACCGGGACTGCGACGATCACCGACGCCGAGGACATCGCCAGCTACGAGCAGATGTTCACCCAGTTGCAGGAAATCGCCTCCATGGGCGCGGACGCCAGGCCCATCCTCGACCGCATCGCCGCTGACTACCGGAACCTGTAACGCCACAGCCAGGCCGAGACGAAATGGCATCAGCGGTTTCCGCAGGTAGACGCCGGATCGAGCACGAGAAAGCGGCCATCATCGCGGTCGTCATCCAGACTGTCCACTTACCTTCTGGACAGACTTTCCTTACCAGGGGTACCGGTCGGGGTACCGGTGCCTTGACAAAGCTGGGCCTGCGAAGCGTCCATGGAAGATGGCGCGCGACGGCCGCTTGACGCGGCACCGAATCTTGCCGGCCGGGGGCGTTGACGCGCAAGCCGATGGCTGGCGTACGTACCCCGGCGGGGAGCGTGCGGCATAGCAGGCCTCGGGCCAGTTCCTTGGCACCGGGGAGTTGACGCCGACGCACGCGCTAGCCCGGCTCCTTGTGGCGACTAGTCCTTTGGCCGGCGTGGTGACGACTGAGTCACCCGTCCGGTTGGCACGCGCCCGGCGCGGCTGACAGCCAGCAGACAGCACGGCTGACAGCGCAGCTCAGGCGGGTGCCTGACCGTGTGGCGGCACGAGTCCGCCCGCCTCTCGAAAATTTACCGCCTGCCCTGTTGGCATGAGGTCACGGCGGCCGTTTGGCCTGCGCGGAAGCGCCACGGTTAACCCCCTCCGGGGTGCCTCCTTCACGCGGGCCGCCCGCATCCGGCGAGGAAAGGACGATCACGACATGAAACCAGGTGTCAGCCAGTGCTCCGCCCGGCAACCCTGCCGGACGATTACCCGGCACTGGGGTATTCACTTAACTGGAGAAGCCCTGGTCACACGTATAGGCCCTCCCCAGCGACCAACCTCCGACCAGGAACGTTGCCGGACCTCTGCGCTGGCACTCCGCTTAACTGAATCCCCCGGACCCGGCAAATGATCCCATCGCTTAGACCGTCCGGCGCATTTGCCGCCCCTACCGGGCGGTATGCGCAGGTCAGCGGCGAAATGTACCTGGCGGGAGGTTCCGGGACTGATGACAAGTACGTCATCTCAATCTCAGATTCGCCGGGCTGGGACGGGAGCAGGGATAGGTACCACGGCAGCCAGAGACGAGGCTGCGGTGCTGGCCGCGTCGGGTCACCTGACCGATCGCGACCGGGAGCTGATCCGGCTGGTAGCCAGGCTGCGGGTGCTGACCACCGGGCAGCTCGCCGCGCTCGGGTTCGGCAGCGCGATCACCGCAAGGCACCGGCTCGCGCTGCTGGTGAAGCTCGGGATGCTGCGCCGGTTCCGGCCGTGCGCCGCCACCGGGTCCGCGCCGTGGCATTACGTGCTCGGCCCCGGTCGGCGCGGCCATGCTCGGCCAGGAAGACCGCGACGACAAGAAGTGGGCGCCGCAGGTGCGCGCCGACCGTCAGCTCGCGCTGGAGCGGTCCCAGCGGCTCGGGCACATGACCGGGGTGAACTGGTTCTTCGTCCAGCTCGCACGGCACGCCCGCGAGCACGGCGGGAACTGCGATGGAAAGACGAGCAGGAGGCAGCCGAGCACCTTTACGTCACCAGATGGGACGCTGAGAGCCGGCCGCACCCGGACGGCATGGGTATCTGGGCCGAAGACGGCACCGACATCGTGTTCTTCCTCGAATATGACACCGGCACCGAGCACCAGCGGCAACTGACCGATAAGCTGCCCGGTTACGCCGAGATGGCCAGGGTCAACATGACCTTCCAGGTGTCGATCCTGTTCTGCTTCCCCACCCCGCGCCGCGAGCAATCGACCCGCAAGGCCATGGCCGCCTCCCATGCCCTCCAGATCGCCACCGCCACGCTCGACCCGAGCGTCACCTGTCCCGCCTGCGGGCCGGTGTGGATACCCCTGCACGGGGGCAGACCAAGTACGGCGGAAAGCGGCAGTGAGACCGCCTCGGCTTTCTGCCGGGCTAGCTTCACTGCCGGATGCCTGCTGGTTGCAGTTCGGTGAATTTCGGCGTGAGGGATGATCGCTCACCGTTACGGTGCTTGCATCCTGGTTCGGCGTGATCGGAGGGGACCGTCGGGTGACGTCGATCGAGCGCACTGCCTATCCGCAGTTCCGGCGGCTGACCTCAGCGCGGGTGCTGCACGTGTTCTTCACGCCGTCGGAGGATGAGGCCGCGTGGGCGCGGGAGCGAACTGAGACGCCGGAGTCGCTGCTGGCGCTGCTGGTTGACCTGAAGTGCTTCCAGCGGATGGCGCGGTTCTGCTCGCGTGAGGAGATCCCCCATGCCGTCACCGACCACGTGCGGCACTGCCTCGGCCTGGCCCCGGAAACCGAGGCTGACCACGGGGCGGCGCGGACGATGAGGCTGCACCGCGGCCAGGTCCGCAAGCGGCAGGGCGCAACCCGTGACCCGCGGCGGGCCAGGGCGCTGGCGGCGGCCGCGATCCGCGAGGCGGCGCAGGTGCGGAACCACCCGCCGGACCTGATCAACGTGGCGCTGGAGCGCATCATCGAGGCCTCGCTGGAGCTCCCGGCGTACT
>WNGJ01013049.1_pt1 | contig 17125 bp, 19 predicted proteins | sample 5400611 | NCBI WGS metagenome assembly WNGJ01 (sample SAMN13153375, study PRJNA577476) | soil metagenome | isolation source: 40 cm soil or saprolite under Garry oak tree replicate 1 | place: USA:California | collected 2016-06-15 | reverse complement strand
GCTTCGCCCGCAACCCGATTCGCCTGTCGCCCTGTGCGGCGCGTGCAGGCGTCTTGGAGCGTGCCGTCTCGGGCTCGGCCGCGAGCAGCTCATGCCGGACGGCTCGGTGCAGACCGATCTCGTCTGCGGGCCGGAGAACCGTGTAACGGTAGCCGCCCGCCGGGCGGCGCAGCCGCTTCGTCCCGAGGGGCAGGTCACCGGCAAAGACGTCAGGGGCCCAGTCGAGCTCGTCAAGAGCGAAGACCACCAGATCACCAACCGCCCCCCTCCCGCACCCGGCCGCGGCCAGTGAACCCGAACAACTCTGCCAGCCGCCCGCTCATCTGGTGCACGCCCTGCTCGATGCTGAGGTCCGCCCGGTCGCGCACGTGCCGGGTGAGGGTCAGCGTCGTGTCGCCGATCGCGCACATCATCTGCAGGTGGGCACCCGCGTCGCTGTCGGCGATGACCGATGCCGGGTGCACGAGCGTGCCCGCGATGCCGTCCGCGCCGGAGTTGGCCACGCCGACGCCGACGATGCCGGCGTCCACGTCGTTCTCGATCAGCCAGTCGGCGAGGACATCGGACGGATGGCCACCGCGGTCGGCGGCGAGGTCCGCGAGCGTCACGCCCACCCACCGCTCGCTGCCCGGGCTGGTGACCGACACCAGCCTGATCCGCTCGGGGTGCTTGTGCGGGATCATCGTCCGTGGAACACGGTCCCACTCCTCGCGCGCGGCCTCGCGCCACCGCGGGTCGGCGAGCATCGCCTTCTTCTCCGCGCGCGGCGCCTGCACCATCGCGTGCCAGCCCTTCTCCAGGGCGAACCAGGACATGCCGCCGTTCCAGTTCAGGTGGATGTCGAGCGTGCGCGGGCTGATCTGCGGGTAGTTCGCCACGCCGCGGGCCTGCAGCTCAGCGGCGAAGTCCAGCGTTCCGCTGGCCCAATCCGGGTGTCGGTGTCGTGGAAGACACCGATCCAGGTGCTCACCACGCCGCGCGGGCCGGTCAGGCCGGCCATCCGCTGCACGTCCTTCTCATCTGGCGGCCGGAGGCGGCGGGAATGAACTGCACGAACTTGACTTAGTTCTCGACCGACAGCGCCATCGCAGAAGGGAAGACGACCGCCCGCTCGACGCCCTGGGCATCCATCAGCTTCAGCCGCGCCTCGCGATCGAGATACTCGGGCCGCATCGGCTCGGGCCGGCAGGTCTCCTCGGGGTTGCCCAAGGCCATCGGCCGGAGCATCTCCTTGAGCGAGCCGGGCCGGTAGGCGAGATCGAAGCCAAGGCCCTGTTCGGAGTTGAAGACCGCGATCCGGTCCGACGCGAGGATCCGCTCGGTGCCGTCCTGCGTCCGCACCGGGGCGATCGCGTAAGGAAGCCACTCCTTCTGCAGGTACCTGGTGAACGGGTCACGTGTCTCGTAGCAGTGGGTGTCGCAGTCAAATATCCCGTAGCCCAGCCCGGTCATCTCGTTCCTCCGGCGATAGCGTCGACAGAGCTGAGTCATATAACGTTTTTATCTGATTAGTGACCCGTGCCCGGCTCGCGCGCGGTGGAGCTGGCCGCAGGTGCGGGGACCACGTTCGGCCGCCACGAGGTGAGCAGGAGCAGGGCGGCGCCGCCACCCCCCACCGCCGCGGCGACCGCGAGCCCGCCCCACCCGGTCAGGCCGAACCCGATCGCATGGTCGGCCGACCAGTCACCGCCGCCAAGGGCGCCGATCGCGCAGGCGACCGCAGTGATCATCAGACGTACTCGTAGCCCTCACCCGGCCGGAAGATGAAAAAGCCGTTCCTGCGGTGGTTGGCGACGAGCGCCACCAGCATGGTGCCGACCACCCCGGCTGCCGCCAGCGGCGTGAGCAGGCCGAGGACGAGGAAGCCGCCGGCGCCGAGTTCCGTGACGGTGGCGAACACGGCGTGCGCCCTGCCGGGCCGGATGCCGATGGACTCGAACCACCGCGCGGTGCCCGGCAGCTTGCCGCCGCCGAACGCATGGTTCCAGCCGTGGGCGATCATCGTGCCGCCCACCGCCAGACGGAGCACGAGCGCCGCGATGTTCACACTGTCCATTCCGCCCGCCTTCCTGGCCTGCCGCGGATCGCCGGCCGACAGCAGCTTACGGCCGGGCCGGGCAGCGCCGGCTGCGAATGATCCGGCGGCTCCCCGCCGGATCATGAAGCCGACTCTATAAGTATACCAATACCACTTAACTGTCTGTATCGTGGGGGCGGCATCGCACGGCGTCCATCCTTCCCGCGTCCCTGCCGACCTCGGCATCCGGCCGGCCCGCGGAGCACGTCGCGCCAGGACTGGCCATCGTCACGGCCGATGCGGGCGCCACGCGGCCGGGCAGCACGTCAGCGGCAGCCGTTCGGGCAAAGATTTTTCCTGAACGGCCTGCGCACGCCGACCCGAACGCGCGTGGTTCCTCACGGCCAGGGGTGCGACCGTGGCGATGCCAGTGCGGTCTCACGCATCGAGGACGACGGGTGTGCTGTCGTACGCCCCGTCAGCGTCGAGGCGGAAGCCGGTGATGATCTCCGGATGGATGGAGATGAAATGGTCCGTCTCACCGGCCAGCCATGGCGGCAGGACCGACTGATAGCGCGCGACCTGATCCGGGTCGCCGACAAGCCGCGCCGTGCCGGTGACCATCACGCTCCAGCCCCCGTTCGCGGGATCGATCAGGTCCGCCTGGTAGGCCACCACCACACCGCGATCGCCGTCGGCCGCGGATACCACCGCTGCCCGTTCGTCGCCGCGGATGACGATGTCGCCGCCGTCGACGAAGTGCCGTACCAGCCGGATTGCCGGGAGCGCACGGCTGGTGAACACGATGCGCCCAAACGATGCTCCGTTGAGCAGGTCGAGCGACTCTTGGCCGGTGAGTTCCGTAGGCCGCCGCTGGCCGGTGCCCATTCACCACCTGCCTTTGCCTGCGGCCCAGATTCTTCCCGGTGAGCACGACCGGGGCAACTGTCGGCTCTGCCGACCACTATTCTCTACAAGGCGGGCGGTCCGTTGAGCTAGGGACCAAGGTCCCCAAGTTCCAGGTCTGAACTGTGTGTACCGTATCGGCTACTCAGAGATAATCATTGGGCGGCGAGAGGCGCCCGGGCTCGTCGGGTTCAACTGAGGTCAGTGGCTCGATGACCGCCATCCGGACGTCACTGATCAGCGCGTCAAGCTCCGCGACGGCTTGCTGCAGCCGGGATGACGCCTGGCCGCCAGCGAGGCTGGCGGCGGACTGGAGGATCAGTGCCGCGCCGAAGACGCGGTGGATCACGGTGCCTGCCAGATCCCTGCTGATGCCGCCATTTGCCGCGGCACCGGCACCGGCTTCCGCGCCGGCGGGAAGCCGCCACGCATCGGGCCGGCCGGTGTAGCCACCGATGTCGGCCACGCAGACGACGAGCCGGCCTGCCTGGCCTGGCCGCCACCACCAACGGCTTCGCCGCAGCCCACCGGCCATGGTGAGGTGGCAGTCCGCGCTGCCCGGATCACCCACCGTAGCCGCAAGCCGCAGGCGTGCGCGCAGCGCCGCCCGATCGAGTGGCTCGATCGCGTTCAGCCAGCCCTCACCCTTGGACTCGTCCGGGCCGAGCTTCGACAGGACCGTCCACGCTTCGTTCACCGCGACCGCTGACCCGTCGTCGGCCAGGACCAGCGCGGCAACGGGCAGCCACTCAAGCTCTGCGCCACGGTCCATCCATGTCGTAGCCTCGCCGTGCCGGTCGTTGCGGCCACCGGCAAAAACCTCGCTGCGCTCTTCTCCTGGCAACCGGTCACCCGGGCACCAGCCCATCCGACCCCTGGCATCCACCCTCGGCTCCTCTGTCGCAGGCTTGGCTGCTGGGTGGGCGGCCGCCTAACGATTCGCCGGGGTCCAGAGCGAAGTTACGAGCCCGACTCCTCGCTTACGCGGGATCTGGCATCGGGTTGACGTTCACACATCCAGATAACCAGGATCTTTCCAGAAAATGCGCCGTGGGCAAACTCCGCGCCGGCCTGCGTAGGGTGTTTCCCCTACGTTCATCACCCAGCGGGCGTGCGTGACGGGTATGCGCGGCGGGAGGCGCGGGGCGCGGGGCCGGCGTGCGGAACAGCCTGGGTGCGCCGCTGCGGGCACCGCGGCGACGGGCCCGGCGGCTCGCGTCCCGGACGGCCCCGCACCATGCGCAGCCGCTAGGCTCGGCCAGCAGGGGAAAGACGCCGGAGCAACGGCGCGCACCGGGAGAGAGTCAGGCGAATGATCGAGATGGACATCGCATCCGTCGTCCAGCGCACGGCGATGGGCACAACGATGCTCGCCGGGGCCGGCGCCCGCCGTGGGGATGGCACCTGGTACCGCGTTCGCCGCCATGGCCGCGACCACGCACTGCGCGGCCGCGGGCTGCCGCAGGCGGCTCTCTCGTTCGGGTCCACCGGCACCCGGCCCGGCAAGGTGCACGGGTCGCCGGCGACGCTGACCGAGTGCCGGCGGCCGGACGGGACCAGGGTGGCGGCATGACACACCGCGGCTGGCTGCCCGCCATCGGCATCTGGACCGGCGCCCTTGATTTCGTGCCCACGGCGCGGGCACGAGAGCTCGCGGCCGAGATCGAGGAACTCGGCTACGGCGCGATCTGGGTGCCCGAGGTCGCGGGACGCGACGTGTTCGTGCAGCTCACGCACGTCCTGAGCGCGACTGAACGCCTCGTCGGCGCGACCGGGATCGCGAACATCTGGGCCCGGGACGCCGTCGCCATGTCCTGCGGCGCCCGCGCACTGACCGAGGCCTACCCCGACCGCATGCTGCTGGGTCTGGGTGTGAGCCACCGCAACCTGGTCGAGGGGCTGCGCGGGCACGACTACCGCAATCCGCTCGACGCGATGCGGGCCTACCTCGACGCGATCGAGGCGGCGCCGTACACCGCGCAGCGCCCGGCGACACCGGTGCGGCGGGTGATCGCGGCGCTGGGCCCGAAGATGCTCGCGCTCGCGGCCGAGAAGACCGACGGCGCTCATCCCTACCTTGTCACGGTGGAGCACACGGCGCGGGCGCGCGAGACGCTCGGCCCGGAGCCGTTGCTGTGCCCGGAGCAGATGTTCGTGCTCGAAACCGACGCCGCCAATGCCCGCGCGATCGCGCGATCCGGGCTGGCGGTCTACCTGAGCCAGCCCAACTACACCCGCAACCTGCTGCGGCTCGGCTTCACCGAGGGCGACATCACCGGCGGCGGCAGCGACCGCCTGGTCGACGCGCTGGTGGCGTGGGGCGACGTCCAGGCGGTCGCCGACCGGGTGCGTGCGCACCTCGACGCCGGCGCGGACCACGTGTGCGTCCAGGCGCTGATCGCCGAGCGGCGCGGCGTGCCGCTGCGGCAATGGCGCGCGGCGGCACCCGCCCTGACCGGCCTCGCAGCCACCCGGCGGTGAGCGCGACCTCAGGACGGGCACGTTTTGTCGGTGGTGCCGCGTACGGTACTGGACTGTGGACCGAGATGACGCCGGGCAGAGGGCAGCCGCCAGCCTTGCCGTCGAGTTCGGCGCATCGGCAGCGAACGAGGACGAGCCTGCCGGTTAGATCGCGGCAGCGCGGACCGGCGAGCGGAGGGACCAACAGAGCGACCAGCGGAAGTACGAGCAAAGCGGCCAGCGGATGAACTAGCAGAGCGGCCGGGCCGTCATGCCCTGGCCAGCCTGCCTTCCGGGTGCTGTCATCACCATCTGTGCCCGGCCGAACACAGGTTCCTTCCTGATCACGCCTTCACACTTGCATCGTACATATGTTCTAATATTCGACATGCGAGACGTCGCCACTGCTGCCGCGTCACAGCCCCGCATGCCCCTCGCGGACGCAGGGGGGGCCGGGCTGCCGGCCCGCCTTCGCCTCGGGCCGCCGCGGGCCACTGCCCACCGACCCTGCCAAGAGCTACCCACAGATCCGCCTGGCACGGGTTACCCGGTGGAGGTGAGACCGTGAGAACGCACCTCGAAAACATAATTCAACGCCTCGCGGACCTGAAGAAGGATCTCGAGCAGGAACTCCCTGACCCCCGCCGATCGCTCGGGCGCGAGTTTGCACAGTCGACCTCCGGCCAGGAGGCCGCGCCTGGCCGCGGATACGAACCACCCCCATATGCGCCGGGCGATATGGGTCACGCGCATGATGGCTCCGACGCGCCTTTTCCATATGCCGCTCCGTATGCGGCGCCGAATCCTGCGGACGGCTATGGCGATGCGTTCTACGGCGGCCCGGCGCACTCGCCAGACGAGCGCACCGCGATACTCATCAACCACGGCCGGCGCAGTGTCTACCACCGCAGGCTCTCTGCCTATGGGCGCAAGGTAGTGGCAATAACCGCTGTCGCCGTCGCACTGCTCGTCACCATTCTACTGATAATAATGTTCAGAGGCGGAGCGTCGTGGCCGGCCAGCGTGGCGACGGTACAGAGCGAAATATCGCAGGCCTGCCAAAATCCCGATGTGATGTCCGAGCCCGGCCAGGTCAACTTTGCTTGCGGCAAAGGCACGCGGCAAATTCTCTGGGTGTTCGCGCTGATGACGAGCGGCAATAACCCGGACTTCGCTGACGTCCAGACCGGCCGAACGGGCCTGGAGCCGATTACACCCGGCCAGGGCGGGCAGGTGGCTTCGTCGCTGAACCTCCACCATCCGTACAACCCGGCCAACCCGATCGACAGCCTCGAGGTGGCCGCACGGGCCATCAACGACATTATCGGTGGCGCAACCCTGACCGACGCCAACGGCAATCCGGTCGTTCAGGGCGGCCTGGAAAGCCGGCCCGCAAACTGCATGCGTTACACCGGATCGGCGGCAGTTGTTTCGCACGTGGGCTTTCCGGCCGTCTGCGCCAGATCCGCGGCCAGCCCGGCGGGGCAGGCTGCCCTGGTGGCGGACGTCTACAAGAAGTGGGTTGTCGGCGCCTCGGCCAAGGTCGCGCAGGAGGCCGCCGTGCTGTTTGAGAACTCGAAGAACCCCGGCGACCCGCGCGTCCAGTCCATCCTCAAGCATCTGCCGCATTCGAGCCTGTCAGCATGACATAAATATTGGTTTTGCTCCGCACAGAAAGCCCCGCGCGTGATCAGGAAAGAGGTGAGCTTGTTGCCGTCCGTACGAAAGCCCTGGTGGCAGCAAGCGACTGCGCTGGTAAGCGTCAGCGCGGGCGGGGCAATAACCGGGTTCTCCTTCGCCCCCACAACGGCGGCCGAGATAAAGTCGCCCACCAGCATGCCGATCGAGTTGCTGGCCCTCAAGCACTCCGCGCGGGCAGCGCCCGCGGCGGATGCGACAGTGCCCGCGGCGGATGCGACGCTGCGCTCTGCCGTCGTCAACGTTGCCAGTTACTACCTCCGGATGGCCGAAGGCAAGTCCCCCGCTGAGATGGAGGCGATCATCTGGCAGCAGGACAGCATCGATGGTGCCGACCATGGCGCGTCGTGCGCGGCCTTCGCCAGCCTGACCCTGGAGTTGGCTGCTCAGGTAGTCGGCCAGCAAAGCTGGGTGGCAGGAGGCGGGTCCTATCCGTGGCCGCTCCACAGGTGGGCAGACGTCCGCGTCGATCCGAACCCGTCATCGCTTGGAGTCATCTCGATCCGCCAGGACGCGGCGGCACAGAGTCGCTGGCACCCCGCAGGCGACGGCTACGAACCCCGGCCCGGCGACTGGGTCCTGTTCAATGGCCATGTCGAGGTGGTGACGGAGTACGCCGGCGGAGTGCTGCATACCATAGGTGGCGACTCCCTGCCAAACTTCTCCATCAACGCGCACCAATACCCTGATCCACTTGACGCCCAGGGTGTCGAGGGATACGTGAACAATGGCTCGCTGCCAGCAGCCGTTGCGGATACCGCAAGCACGGCGCCGCATGCCCGCGCGCGCGTGCCTGGCGGTCACCACGCGCGAAACCGGGCCGCCTCCGGGCAACCGGCTATCCCGGGCTCCGCTACACCCGGCCCATCCCGGCCGACCCTGGCGCGGGCCCCCGGTAATGCGGATATCCCTGGCATTGCGGAGCCCGGGCCCGGCGCCGGCAAGGATAAGCAACCCGCGCGGCGCCATACGCTGCAAAGCAGAGAGCATACGTCAGTTGGCAGCCGGCCGCCGCGGCGGGCCGGTCATCGTAAGGCCGTCAATGGGGCCGCGCCGAGGGACAGCAGCTCACCCGCGGCTGCCACGCTTTCGGCTGAGGTGCCGGGCACCGCGGCGATTCCTGGACTCCCCGCGCCGGCCAGCCAAGCGGCCGGCTCACCTGCTCCGTCAACGGCTCCGTCAACGGCTCCGCGCAGCGGGAGCCAGCCTTCGCCGGCGGCAGCGCCTGGGCATGAAACAGCGGCTCAACGGGCGTTCATCAGCGCAATCGCACCGGGCGCGGTTGCCGCGCAGCGCAAGTACGGTGTCCCCGCGGCGGTAACGATTGCACAGGCGATCGAGGAATCCGGCTGGGGCCGGAGCGAGTTGGCCACCCAAGACCATAATCTGTTCGGCATCAAAGGCACCGGCCCGGCGGGCACCGATCCACGGCCGACGCGGGAGTACGAGGACGGCCAGTGGGTGACCCGCATTACCTTGTTCCGGGTGTACCACAACGTCGCCGAGTGCATCGACGATCACGGCAAGCTCCTTGCGGCAAGCACGTACTTCAGGCGGGCAATGGCTGTCCGGCAAATTCCTAATGCGTTCGCCGCTACCCTGACCGGCGTGTACGGCCGCGTACCAGCGGCTGCCGCAGGCCAGCCCACCGGCCCGCACTGTTTACGCAAAGCGAGCGCCGAAGCCGGCCAACTGCCAGACTAAAAAACCAGCCTCCCCCGATACCGGCGGCAAAAAGGAGCGGTACAAGCAGCATATTCCAGCGTCAGTCAGGAACGCCTTCATAGCTACCGCCAAGGTGCCGCTCACACGTGAGGAGCCTCTCTACAGGGACGTGGCAAGCCACAGCGGCATCCGCTGGGAGCTGCTGGCCGCCTGCGACTGGATGCAATGCGAAGCCCGGCCGCGCTATTCGCCGGTGCACGGCGAGAAGCTTGGTACGGTAAACCCCGACGGCACCAGGTACCGGACGAAGTCAGAGGCCCTGCAACAGTGCGCCGCCGACCTGATAGAGCTGGCCGGGAAGGTTTACCGGATCGACCTGACCGCGCCAGACCTTCTTTCTGTTCGTGATCTGGCCAGTGCCTTCGCGGCGTTCCGCTGGGGTGGTTTACTGAAGCTCCACCACACGTCCGCCATGGAGTTCCCCTACGCCGTGGCTGGCCTAACCGCCCAGCACATTAACATGCGCTGGCCCAACATAGACGAGCCGAACGCGCCGGATAAGCCAGGCGCGCGATTCCATATGCCCTTCGGGACCGTGCCAATTGTTCTGCTCCTGCACTACCCGGCGACCGTCTAGCCAGCCGTGTGCCATGCATAGGAAGAAGGTAGACCGCGTGTTTCGTTTGCTGGTCGTTCTGCTGGGCCTGCTGAGCACGAATGGGCCGGGGCAGCGAGAGGCGGCCTGGCGCCGAACTGACGATCCGTACCGCGGGACAGATCCTCCCGCGCCGCGCACGGACCCGGCCGCGCCCGGCGACGGGAGTGCCCTGCCAAGCCCGCCCGGACCGCTACCACCGTGGCATCCGGGCGCCACCGGCCCGGCGGGGCCGGACGGCCGGTGGGGCGGTGTGAGGCCGCGCCGCCGCCGCATCCCACCTTGGGTCAAGCGCGCCATCGCCGTGCTCGCGGTGGGCCTGATATTCCGCAGGGCCATCTCGGCCTTGGTGCTTGTCGCGCTTTCCGCAGCGCTGCACCTGGTCGGCGTCAATGTCCATCTGCCGCATATCAAGTTCGCCTGGCCATGGCAGACGGTCAGCGCGGGCACGACCACCAACGCCGATCTGGGCCCGTGGGTGCTGCAGAAGATAGAGGGAATCTCCAAGCCCGCCCTCGGCGAGGCGAACTTCAGCTTCTTCTTCACCCACAGGGTTTTCAAGAGCATCGGCCCCTGGCCGTGCTGGTACGCAAGCACCTTCTACGCGGCGGGCCGCGCGTCCGCCACGGTCGACCTCAATCCGGGCCCCGGCTGGTGGGCACCGGCCACCGGCCACTACCGGTTGCAGGTCCTCAGCCGCCCAGGGGAGGGCAAACCCGGTCACGTGACGGTCATGATGGTCTTTCCGCAGCCGCAACTGCCGCAGTCTGTGCACGACATCACAATTGACAATATCCCGTCCAGGCCGATAGACACGCAACACAGCTGGACGTACCCAGGATTCGGCTGTGGCGTGGTGCTGCGGCCTCAGTTTCCGCAGTCAGTGCTTTATTCCCAGGCGCAGCATATCGCCTTCTATAACGCTACACACGCCGCGCAGGTCACGCGCCCACTTATAAGGAGCGCCGAAACGGTGGCAGCGCAGACCGTTCGAGACAACTTCATTCAGCCGACAGTTAATGCATTTGGCTATGCCCTCGATCAGTTCACTATTCACTGGGCCGCCGCACAATGACCGGAGGTAATTAATAGAGCACTGCACAGGGATTGGCGGGCCGCTCCGCAAGTGCGGCGCGGCGCCTGCCGGCTCCCTGCCCCCTGTTGACCCGTGCGGACAGGACTTCCCCCCTGCCCGCCCGGGTCCCGGGCCGGCCTGTGCCCACCTTCCCTCCCCCGGCCGCTGGCCGTCATCGCCGCCGTCGGCGGCGCGGCGCTCGCCGCAGGCTCCCTGGCGAAACTGCCGAAGGCGCCCCCAGCCTCCGCGAACGCGGACGCGGGGAAGGCAGACGTGGGGAAGGACAGCAGCGATTCGCCTGCGCCGAAGACTTCAGCCGCGGCCTGAACGCGGCGCCGACAGCAGCTACTACGCGGCAAGAGCCAGGCGGCCGGCACGGGGCCGGCGGCTTGATTAACGCGTTAGTGATGACTAACGTGTTGTGGTGCCCGACCTGGTGGCTGCGGTAGCCGAACCGACCCGTCGCCGCTTGCTGCAGTTGCTGGGGCGCGGCGAGCAAACGGTGACCGAGCTCGCCGGCAATTTCACGGTGAGCCGGTCGGCGATCTCGCAGCATCTGGGCGTGCTCGCGGAGATCGGCCTGGTCGCGAGCAGGCGAGAAGGAAGGTTCCACTACTACCGGTTGAGACCAGGGGGCATGGCGGCGCTGCGCGCCGAACTGGATGCGTTCTGGACGAGCGAGCTCGACCAGCTCGTCCGGGACGCGCACCGGGTCACCCATGCGTCCAGGCCCACAGGAGGCCCTTGATGCCGTTCGAGAAGTCGGTGTTCGTGCCGCTGGGTGCCGACGAAACCTTCGCTCTGATCACCGAGCCCGACCGGTTGCGCCGCTGGCAGGTCATTACCGCGCGGGTCGACCTGCGGGCCGGCGGTGACTACCGCTGGACAATCGTTCCCGGGCACTCGGCGTCCGGCACCGTCACCGAGGTGGAGCCGGGCAAACGCGTCGTGTTCACCTGGGGCTGGGAAGGCGCGGCTGACCTGCCGCCGGGAGCGTCGACCGTGACCATCACACTCGAGCCGTCGGTGGGCGGGACGGTCGTCCGGCTCGTGCACGAGGGACTCACCGGCGAGCACGCCGCCAGTCACGCCATGGGCTGGACCCACTATCTCGACCGGCTCGTCAAGGCCGCCACCGGCGGCGACGCCGGAGCCGACGAATGGGCGGCGCCGCAAGAACTCGATGCCATCAAGGCCGCCGAGGCGACGCTGGCGGCCTGCCAGCTCGTCCTGCGCGGCGTAACGGAAGCCGATTACCAGAATCCGACGGTCTGCACCGAGTTCAACGTCGCCCAGCTGGCCGATCACCTGATCGGATCGGTCACGTTCCTGGGCGGTGCGGCGGGCGGCGACATCCCCGAGGCGACCGGCACCGCGCTGGAGCCGCGGGTCGCCGCCGCTGCCCAGGCCGCGCTCGAGGCATGGAACGCCCGCGGCCTTGACGGCATGGTCAAGGCCGGCGCCAACGAGATGCCCGCCGCTTCCGCCCTGGGCATCCTGTCCATCGAGTTCCTCGTCCATGCGTGGGATTTCGCCGAGGCCACCGGCCAGCGGGTCAGCGTCTCCGACGAGCTCACCCAGCACGTCCTCGGCGTGGCAAACAAGATCATCACACCGGCCGTCCGCAGCGGCGGCGGCTTCGCCGGCCCGGTCGAGGCCGGCCCGGACGCCGGGCTCATGGAACGCCTGATCGCCTTCACCGGCCGCGCCATATAATCCGGCTCAACTCACGTTGGAGGGGGAAGTCATGCCGAAACGGACCTCGTATGCGCAGGGGACACCGAACTGGGCGGACCTTCAGACCACCGACCAGGACGGCGCGAAGGCGTTCTACGCCGGGCTGTTCGGCTGGAGCTACGACGATCAGCCGATGGCTGAGGGCGCGGTCTATTCGATGGCCAAGCTCGGCGACGAGGCCGTCGCGGCGATCGCGCCGCAATCACCGGAACAGGCCGCCGCGGGCGCGCCGCCGATGTGGAACACCTACCTCGCCGTCGATTCGGTCGATGGCGTTGCCGCCAAGGTCGAAGCGGCCGGTGGCCAGCTCGCGATGGCGCCCTTCGACGTGATGGACGCCGGGCGGATGGCATTCGTCATCGACCCGTCCGGCGCGGCCGTGGCGCTCTGGCAGGCCAACAACCACATCGGCGCCACGCTGGTGAACGAGCCCGGCACTGTCACGTGGAACGAGCTGGTCACGACCGATCCGTCCGCCGCGGTGTTCTACGAGCAGGTGCTCGGCCTGACCACCTCGAAAATGGACATGGGGGCCGGTGAGTACACGCTGTTCGAGGCCGGCGGCCAGCAGGTCGGCGGCGCCGCCCCGTCGCAGATGCCAGACGTGCCCAACCACTGGCACCTGTACTTCGCGGTCGGCGACGCCGACGCCACCGCGGCTAAGGTGACCGAACTGGGCGGCTCGGTTCTGGCCGAACCGTTCGACACCCCGGCCGGCCGGATCGCCCTCGTGCGCGACCCGCAGGGCGCCGTGTTCAGCATCATCAAGCCGACCCCGCCGCCGGCCTAGCCACCGGGGGGGGGCGAGTAGGGGGCGAGCGCGCCGTGGAGATTCCCAAGCCGAGCGAGGAAGACAAGGTGTTCTTCCGGTCCCTGATACCGGAGGACCCGGAAGTCGAGGTCAAGCCGATGTTCGGCAACCTCGGCGCCTTCGTGCACGGCAACATGTTCGCCGGGCTGTTCGGGCCCGCAGTGGGTGTCCGGCTCGGCGAAGCGGCCAGCAAGGACCTTGCCGCCATCGAGGGCTCGGGCCCGTTCGGCCCTGCCGAGCGCCCGATGGGCGGCTACACAAGCCTGCCGCCGGGCTGGCGCGCCACGCCGGACCTCGCCGCGCAGTGGGTGGAAAAGGCGCTATCGCACGTAAGCTCGCTCCCTCCCAAGATCAAGAAGCCCAAACCACGCAGCCGGTAGCCCAGCGGCGCTGCGCTGTTCCACCTGGCACGCCCCCGGTCGCGCGCACGGGCCCGACCCAGACGGCCGAGTGGGGCCGACGGCAACGTCGGCCCGCCCGGCTCCCTTGATCTGGGAAATCTGCCGGCCATTACCCCCCGAATGGGACCAGTTGCGGGTGCTATCGAACTGCTGAAGGAATGTGTCCCATTGATCACGGTCCCTCACCCGCTTATAGCGCGGGTGAGGGACCGTGATCAAGAAAATCTCAGAATACGGAAAGATCGATCTCGTATTCTGAGAAATATATCGATCAGATCTGGCGTCATCAGCACACTGATCGTTGCTATCTATCAATCGTTTCCCGCAAGCCCACCCAGCCAAGGCCAGCCCGGCTGAACGGAGCGCTCTGGCGGCACCATCGACGAGTCCGCACAGAAGGCAGGGCCACGTGAGCAAGGTGGCACGGAGCGGGCAGCAGAGCGCCAGGGAACGCATCACCGCGCAGCGCGGCGCAGCCCGGCGCGCCGGGGCCCGCAGGCGGCTGCTGGTCGCAGGCGGCAGCGTCCTGGCTGTGATCGGCATCATCGTCGCGTTCGTTGTCATCAAGGTGAACAGCGGCACGTCCCGCCCGCCGGCCGGCTCACCTGTCGTAGCCGCCCTGCCGCGAGTGTGATCAAAGATGTCACCAGCGTGCCGGCCGCCACCCTTAACGCGGTGGGCGCGGGCCCGGTCACCTCCTACAACCCGGCTCCGATGCAGACTGCGTTCTGAGGGGCCGATCGCAACGTGCCCGGCCTCGCCGGCAGCTCGTCACGCATTGCTAGGCGGAGGTGGCGTGGTGTTTGGCGGTGACCCACTCCCGTAACTTGCCGGCCCGTTGGGTCAGTTCGTCCAGGCCGGTGAGCATGGCTTCGTGGTCTGCCCAGGCACGTGCGAACACGCCGAACGAGCCCATCTCATGAGCCACATGCTCGGGAGCACTGTGATCACGGCCGAACAGCAGGACCGGGACGGTGATCCCGATCTGCGCGGCCGCGACCACGGCCAGCCCCGCCCGCGCCACCGCGACGGTCACCAGCCGACGGCGCGGCAGCCGGGCACGGGCCCGCAGCGCGGCGAGCACCTCACCGGTTCGCTGCGGCGCCGCGGCGGCCGGCGCGATCCGCGCCCGGCGGGTCACCTCATGAGCCGCCTCCCGCCACACCCGGCACGCGGCGCAGCCAGCCAGGTGCTCCTGCAGGTCGGCGGCGGGCGACCCGGGCACCTCACCGTCCATCACCGCGGAGACAGCCTCCCTGGCCGTTTCGCAATCCATACCTGGTAGTCGGCTGGCCGCCCGGCCCGTTTCCCGTAACCGTGCGGCTACTTTCCGTGAGGCCACGCACCCGGGCGCATCTGCCCGCGCGTATGATGCCGGGCGTGGACGAGCTCAGCCGTCTCGCGCTCGCCGCCCGCCGCGGCGAGCCCGGCGCCTTAGAGGCATTCATTCAGGCCGGTTACGGCCAGGTTAAGCGCCTGTGCGCGGCGCTGGTCGACGGCCAGAGCGCCGGTGACCTCAGCCAGGAAACCTTCGTCCGCGCGGTCAGCGCGCTGCGCCGCTACCGCGCCGACGCCCCCGCCCAGACCTGGCGGCTGTCCATCGCCCGCCATACGCGCATGGACGAGCTGCGCGCCCGCACCCGGCAGCGCCGCCGCGACGGCCTGATCAGCGCCCAGCTCCACCCCGCCCCGGCCGTACCAGACCCTGCCGGCGAGGTCAGCATGCGGGACCTGGTCGGCAGGCTTGACCCGGATCGCCGGGCCGCGTTCGTCCTCACCCAGCTTCTGCACCTCCCCTACGACCAGGCCGCCCGCATCTGCCACTGCCCGCCAGGCACCATCCGCTCCCGTGTCGCCCGGGCCCGCGACGACCTCATCGGCATGCTCGCCGCATCCGGGCCCGGGCAATCCGGCCGGCGCCACGCTTGACCCGGGTCGGCCGCCGGGGCACGCTGGACGCGGACCCGGAGGGCCGGACGAATGCTCGGCGCGGGATCGGGTGCCGCAGCGAGAACGCCCGCCGCGGCGTGCCAGGTTGGGAGGGACGGTGTCCGCGCAGCGTCCGGTGCGCTCCTTGCTGCTGCACCCGGTGGCAGCAGCCGGTGCCCACCACCACTTCTTCCGCCGGCGGGACACGGACTCGATGTGGCGTCGGATCCCGCGGTGGTCCCGCTCGTCGTGGGTGGACATCGCCTGGGTGGGGTTCGCCGGCGCCAACCTGGCGGCGATGCGGCTGCTGCCCGACTGGCAGACCGTCCCGTTCCTCGCCATCTGGGTGAGCCTGACCGCGATCTACGGGTTCCGGCTGTGGCGGCTGCAGCCCACCATCCTGACCCTCGCCGCGGTGACGCTGGCCACCGGCGGCATCATCGGCGTGCAGGTCCTCAAGGGCCAGCAGGACGCCGACTACCTCGCCGAAGTCCCGCTGATCGCGCTGATGTTCCTGGTGATGGTCTGGCACGGCCGCAGGCGGCTGGCAGCGCTGGGCGAACGGCTGGCGGCCATGGAAGAGGTGCAGCGGGTCTCACAGGAAAACCTGCGCCTGCTGCAGCAGCAGCACCGGTTCCTGCAAGACGCCTCCCACGAGCTTGGCACACCCATCACCGTCGCGCTCGGCCACGCGGAACTGATCGAGCGCGCGGCCACCGACCCCCTGATCGCCGGGGACGCCCGGGTCGTCACCGACGAACTGATGCGGCTGCGGCGGCTCGCGACCCGGCTGCTGCTGCTGGCCTCGGCGGGGAGCCCCGGTTTCCTGCACCTTCAACCGGTCGCCGTCAAGACCGTGCTGGCCGACGCGCTCGGCCGGTGGCGCCACATCCCCCGCCCATGGCGGCTCGGCGCCGTGGCCGAGGCGACCATCCTGGCCGACCGCGACCGCCTCGGCGTGGCGCTCGATGCGCTGCTCGAGAACGCCGTCGCGTACACCGCGGCAGACGACCCCATCGACCTGTCCGCCCGCATCGAGGACGGGCACGCCGCCGTGACGGTGGCAGACTCCGGATGCGGCATCCCGGCGGCCGACCTCGACCGTATCTTCGACCGGTTCGCCCGGGCGCAGCCGCACACAAACCGCGAGGCCGGCGGGTTCGGGCTCGGCCTGGCGATCGTGCGCGCGATCGCGCAGGCCCACGATGGGTCGGTCCGGGTCCACAGCACGGTCGGCCACGGCTCGGCCTTTGACCTGCTGATGCCGCTCAGTCCGGCGGCGGTGGCGGTGGGGCGGCCACCGTCACCGCAGTCCGGTACGGACCCGTCACCGGGGCGACATGGCGGCCGCCGCGCGGGTGCCCCGGCGCCGGGCGCGGCGGCGGGCAAGTGCGACGATCACCCGGGAGATGACTAGGCCCGTGCGGTACCGGGAGTCCGCCCATCCGCTCCCGGGTACGCATGCAGACATGGCTTTTGTTTGCGAACCGCACGGTGGCCGCGGACGTGGGCGGGCGGACAGGCCGGCCTGGTGGCGGGAGGCCGCCTGGTGACAGCGTGGGGGGGAGGTTCCGCGGCCGACACGGCTGGCGGGCCGGTGGCTGGCTGAGCTCCTCGGTCTCGTCCTGGTGGCGGCGGCCGCGATCACGGTGGCGCTTTGGCTCACGCCCATGCAGACCGTCACGGTCGCGGGCCAGGTCATCAAGGTGGGCGCGACCGCGCCAGGCCTGAGCTTGTCCGGCCCCGGCGAGATGGATCTTTTCGGGCAGCG
>WNGJ01005281.1_pt1 | contig 17125 bp, 16 predicted proteins | sample 5400611 | NCBI WGS metagenome assembly WNGJ01 (sample SAMN13153375, study PRJNA577476) | soil metagenome | isolation source: 40 cm soil or saprolite under Garry oak tree replicate 1 | place: USA:California | collected 2016-06-15 | reverse complement strand
ACGGGCAGTGGAATAAGCGAGCCGCGTCGATGTTTCTATAACCGAAGCGGTAGGAGAGATTTCGCGATGCCCACGGCTGCCCTGGTCTCCCTGGCGACATCGGTCCCTCCAAACGTGTTTCTGCAAAAGGATGTTCTGGCCGCGGCCTGGGATGAACTCGGCCCTCGCTTTCCTGAATTCGCGACATTCTCGAGCATCTTTGCGAACACCGGAATCGTCAAGCGTCACGGCGTGAAGCCGTTCGACTGGTATCTCAAGCCGCGGGGTTGGCCGGAGCGGACCGAAGCCTTCCTGGAGGGGGCCGGGGCGTTGTTTGTCGATGTCGCGCACAAAGCCCTTGCGGCCGCGCACCTTGGCGGCGCCGATATCGACACCGTCGTAACCGTTTGCTCCACCGGCATCGCAACGCCAAGTCTCGAAGCGCGTGTCGCCCGCGCGATGGGTTTTCGCTCCGATATCATGCGCGTGCCGGTGTTCGGCCTTGGCTGCGCTGGCGGCGTTTCAGGCCTGTCGATTGCCTCGCGCTTGGCACAGGCACGGCCCGGCACCAACGTGCTGCTGGTCGCGATCGAGTTATGCTCGCTCGCACTTCGTCACGACGAACTCACCAAGGCCAACATCGTGGCCATCAGCCTGTTTGGCGACGGCGCAGCCGCGGTCATCTTGCGTGCCGGAGATGGTGGCGCGACTCGAATCGAGAACACCGGCGAACACCTTTGGCCCGATACACTTGGAATCATGGGCTGGAGCGTCGATCCGGAAGGATTTGGCGTGATCTTCCGCCGTACTATCCCCGATTTTGTCGCCTCGCAGCTCAATCCCGCCGTGGTGCAAATTCTCGCTCAGATGCAACTGTCGATGGCGGACATCGACCGTTTCGTCTGCCATCCCGGCGGCGCCAGAGTCATCACCGCGCTGGAAACGGCATTTTCGCTCAATCAGGGGACGCTCGATCACGAACGGCAGATCATCGCCGACTACGGCAATATGTCGGCGCCCACCGTGCTGTTCGTGCTCGAACGCGCGCGCGCCGAAGGACTGCCGGCTAGATCGCTGTTGACGGCGCTCGGCCCCGGCTTCACCGCGAGTTGCGTCGCGCTGCGGCATGCCGCGTGACACCGGCTGCGTTCATTCTCGCCCTGGTCACGCTGCAGCGCGCCGGAGAACTCGTCCTCTCACGTTCCAATACTCAAGCACTGCTGGCGCGCGGAGCCGTCGAGATCGCGCCCCGGCACTATCCGTTGATCGTGGCGGTCCACGCCGCATGGCTGATATCGCTGTGGGTATTCGGGCACGATCGGCCGGTGAATACCCCGGTCCTGCTGTTTTATCTTGTCCTGCAGGGCTTTCGTCTCTGGGTGATGTGGACACTCGGCTCGCGATGGACGACACGGATCATCGTCGTGCCGGAACAACCCTTGGTCTCAGCGGGACCTTATCGATTTCTGTCGCATCCCAATTATGCCGTGGTTACCGCAGAGATCGCCGCACTGCCAGTCGCCCTCGGTCTCCCGCTGCTGGCCACCATCTTCACGATCCTCAACGCCGCGGTCCTCGCGACCCGGATACGCGCTGAAAACCGCGCCCTCGCCACGTCGCGTGATACAATTGTGCGTGGCGCCTGATGCGTGAAGCGGCTCCCGAGCCGGGCGCGGCCACGTGGTTTGGCTTCGTCCTGATGTGCATCGGCATGTTCATGGCTATTCTGGACATTCAGGTGGTTGCGACGTCGCTGCCTGCGATTCAGGATGCGCTTCCGATATCGCGGGATGCGATCAGCTGGATCCAGATGGCGTATCTGATCGCCGAGATCGTCGCCATTCCATTGACAGGTTGGCTGACGCGCGTGCTGACCTTGCGGTGGCTGTTTGTCGCTGCGATCAGCCTGTTCACCCTCGCCTCGATCGGCTGCGCGTTCAGCGGCAACTTCGCGGCGCTGGTCAGCTTCCGCGTATTTCAGGGTTTTGCCGGCGGTGCGCTGATTCCAGCGGTGTTTTCTGCGGTCTTCCTGCTGTTTCCGACGCGCTTGCACCCGGTCGCCACCACCATGGCCGGCATCATGGCTGTGCTGGCGCCCACCGTCGGACCTGTGGTTGGCGGCTGGATCACCGAGACTTGGTCCTGGCATTGGCTGTTTCTGATCAATGTCGTCCCTGGCATCGTCGCCGCAGGCGCCACGCCCTTTCTGTTGCCGCGCGACAACCCTCGCCTCGGCGAACTGGCAACGCTCGACGGCTATTCTCTCGCGCTGCTGGCCGGCTCGCTTGCTTGCCTGGAGATCGGTCTGAAAGAAGCCCCGCAGTCCGGCTGGCTTTCTCCACCCTGCTCGCTCCTGTTCCTGTTGAGCGCCGCCGCGGCAACTGCCTTTGTCATGCGGACACTCAAAGCGAAGCATCCCTTGGTCGAGTTGTCGACGTTGAGGAAGCGCTCATTTGCGATCGGTTGCGCATTGAGTTTCTGCCTGGGCGTGGGATTGTTCGGCTCGGTCTATTTGATGCCGGTCTTCCTCGCCTACGTTCGGCGTCATGACGCCTTCGAAATCGGGATCATCATGCTCGTGACCGGCGTGTCACAGCTTGCGACCGCGCCGATTGCTGGCACGATGGAAAGCAGGCTTGATTCCCGTTGGCTGTCGGCGGCAGGGTTCGGCCTATTTGCGCTCGGACTGGGCTGCAGCGCATTCCAGAGCCGGGTCGCCGATTTCGATGAGATGTTCTGGCCGCAAGTCGTGCGCGGCGTCGCGATCATGTTCTGCCTCCTGCCACCAACCCGGCTGGCGCTGGGCGCACTGACCGAAGCTGAGGTGCCGGACGCCAGCGGCCTGTTCAACCTGATGCGGAATCTTGGCGGCGCTATCGGCATCGCGCTGATCGATACCGTTCTCTATGGCCGTACCGGCGGCCACGCCGACGCGCTGCGCGACCGCCTGATCGCGGGCGACATCACTGCGGCGCAGGCGATCGGACTTGATCTGCAGTTGTTCACCCACCGGCCCGCCGGCGTATCTGACGCCGCGGTCGAGGCCTACGTTCGTCCGATGGTCGAGAAGGCGGCGTTCGCGCTTAGTAGCAACGAAGCCTGGGCGCTGCTTGCCTGCGTGGCTCTGCTCGGGCTGCTGCTTGTCCCGTTCGCAGGCCCGCCACCGCAAGGCACGGGCGAGACCGCAGCGAGTGCCAAATGACGCGATCAGCCAGAATCCGAACAGACTCTGGCGGCTGCGGGTCTTGTCATTCAGAACTACTTCGACGCCGAATCCCCTGACAGCAGCGTAATCGCCTCCTGCACCGTCGTCATGAATTGGGCGGGAAAGATGATGGTGGAGTTCTTCTCGATCGAGATTTCCGCCATCGTCTGCAACGTCCGGAGCTGAAGCGCCACGGGGTGCTGCGTGATGATGTCGGCCGCCTCGCCGAGCTTGACCGCCGCCTGGTACTCGCCCTCCGCGGCGACGATCTTGGCGCGACGCTCGCGTTCGGCCTCGGCCTCCTTGGCCATCGCGCGCTGCATGTTGTCCGGCAACGTGATGTCCTTGATCTCGACCGCCGTCACCTGGGTGCCCCACGGCTCGGTGTGCAGATCGATAACGTTCTTGATCTGATCATTGATGCTCGCGGTATCGGAGAGCAGCTGATCGAGGCTGAACCGTCCAACCACGTTACGCACAGTAGTTTGACTGATCTGGTTGATCGCGTTGTAGACGTTCTCGATCGCGATCACTGCCTTCTCCGGATCGGTAATGTGATAGTAGGCCACCGCCGCGATATCGATCGAAACATTGTCCTTGGTGATGATCTTTTGCGACGGGATCTGCATGGTAACGGTGCGCAGCGACACCCGCACCATCTGCTGGATCGGAACGAAGATCAGCGTCAGGCCCGGCCCGCGCACGCCCGCAAACTTGCCGAGCAGAAACACCACTCCGCGCTCATATTGTTTCAGCACGCGGAGCGAGACGATGAGATAGAGGATTGCTGGCAGGATGAGAAAGGAAATCATATCCATGGTGTCCCTATCATTGGTCGCGCCAGACTTTGGTCGGCGATGTCGGCCCGCGCCCTCGCGCCGGACGCGAAGACTAGCACGTTGCGAACTGGCGGCCAGCGTCCTCTGCTCCAACGTGCCGGGCCTCGCCCGACGCGCCATCCGAATGTGTGGCGTAACGCCGCTTGCCGAGCCGGTAGCGTGGCAGAATCACGCGGAGTTTATCGACCGACACGCATTCGCAGCTCCATGGCCGACTGCCAGCGACGGGAATGCCTTCATATGGAATGATAACCATACTTCAATTAACTCGCGACGCGATGCATTCGCATTCTTTGCGGAGCTCGAAAGAGAATTAGTTTGCTTTTTTCCTGTGGCGATGGCGTTGCGATCCCCGGCACCCCAGTTCGGTTTGGGGGTTGAAGAAAAAAAGAGAGAAGCAGATGAAACAGCTCTTGAAATTAACCGCCGCGCCCGCCGCCGCGTTGTTCGCGCTCGCCTTGGGTGCGTCCGCGGCGAGCGCCGGCGAATATTGCCGCACCGATGTCACGTCCCATATGCAAAGTTGCAGCTTTGACAGCATGGAGCAATGTCAGGCGATGTCTTCCGGCCGTGGCGGCAGCTGTGACCGTGATCCATTCCTGGCCACCGCTCGCGGCGCTTTTGCTTATCAGCCAAAACACCGAAATTTGAATGGTTCGGCGCGCCGCGCAAGGACGCTGTTTCAGAACCGATAGCGCCGCATTATCGGCGGAATGTAAGCTCCGCGAGATCGCGGCCTTTGAAGCCGAATTTCAAAGGCCGCGATCCCCAAAACGAGACCGCGGCTCAGCCGGCGAACCGGCTGCGGTATTCCGACGGCGACACCCCGAGGTGCCGGATAAAAGCCCGCCGCATGCGTTCGTCGTCGCCGAACCCCGCGCGCTGCGCCACTTCGACCACGCCGCCGATTTCACGGCTTTCCAGCAATAGCCGCGCGGTTTCCACCCGCAGCGCCTCGACGCCGCTGGCGGGCGTCATTCCAGTGCGGCTGACATAGGCGCGGGCGAAGGTTCGCGGACTCATTCCGGCTTTTTCGGCGAGCGTTTCCACCTTGAGATCGCCGGCAATGTTTTCGATGATCCAGGCGTGCAGCGCGCTGAAGCGCCCTTCAACGTCCGATGCTTGCGCCGCGAGCACGGTGGAGAACTGGCTTTGGCCGCCGGGACGTTTGAGAAACACCACCAGCCTTCGCGCGATATCGAGCGCGGTCGTATGCCCGTAATCCTCTTCGATCATGGCGAGCGCAAGATCGATGCCGGCGCTGACGCCGGCCGATGTCCAGACCCGTCCGTCCTTGACGAAGATCGCGTTCGGCTCAACGCTCACATTGGGGAAGCCATCCGCCAATCTTGGACAATAGCGCCAATGCGTCGCAGCGCGCTTGCCATCCAGGGCGCCCATCCATGCCAGCGCGAACGCTCCGAGGCATACCGACGCGACGCGTCGCGCCTTCGGGAGCACTTGTGAAATCCAGTTCGTCAGGACGCGGTCCTGCCGCAGCTCCCAGATGCCGGGGCCTCCCGGGATGATGAGCGTATCGACCTGGCTTGGCCGAACTCCGGAGATCGGCGCGGTGTCCACCATCATTCCGACGTCGGTCGGAACCAGTCCACCCGAGGTCGAGAGATACGACAGCGAATAGCTCGCTCCCGGCAGCTCGATCGCCTGCAGCTCCGCAAACACCTGCGCCGGACCGGAGATATCGAGCAGCGTCACCCCTGGAAAAGCGACAATCGCAACGCGCCTTGCGACGTTTTTTTCGCGCAAGTCGGCTCGCCGGGATTTGGCAGATTTCGAGGGCATATTGTCCTTTAAGCGATTCAAGCCTCGCCTGTATAGCTGGCTCGAGTAGGGGGTGACGACATGTTACAAGAGCTGCGCCGCCAATACGGAACCGTCGGATCTCCCTGGGCCGAATACGCTACCTACAGTTTTCCGGACGCCTCGCTGGTCAACCAGGGCGAACGGAAGCCCCTGATGGACGCGATGAACAACATCATCGCCGTCAATTGGAAGGCGACCGAGCCGCATTGGAGCGAGGCCTCCTCCCCGTTCGATAGCAAATTCAGCCTCATTCTCGTCTACGCCAGTTCAGGACTGGTGGCGTTTTCAGCCTATCGCGTGCTGCGGATCGCAGACCAACCCGCGATCTACCGAAGCGGCACCGAAGTACTTCCCGCCCACCAAGGCCGCGGCCTGTATGGGTTTTTCACCACCGAAATTTTGAAGGCCGCGGGCGTCTCGGACAATGGCGATGCCGACCTCCTCTACGGATGGCGGACGCGCAATCCCATCGTGTGGGCAGCGAACGCCAGGATCTGTGAAAAAGTCACACCCTCTCTGCTCGGCGGCGCCCACGACCCCGCATTGCAGGCGGCCTGCATCGAGATGTGCTCGTTGCTTTATCCGGGCAAAGCCCTCGAAATTCCCGGTATGATCATGCGCGGCGCGTACGGACATATCAAACATCGCCGGCAGGCCTATCGCGGCTCGGCGTCGCTGGTTGACGCGGCGATGCAACGCATCATTCCGGATTCGGCTGACGCCCTGTTCACAGTCGGTATCGCGAGGGTGTGATGGCGATAACAGAGCAACATGCCGTATTCGCACCGCCCGTCCGCACAGCGGATCGCACCTATCTGGCGTGGGCGACGGTGGCGATGGCTTATGCGATCGCGTTCCTGCAGCGCGTGTCGCCGCAGTCCGTCAGCCTGGACTTCATGCACGATTTCGACACCGATGCCGCCGGTGTGGCGATGCTCGCTTCGAGCTACTTCTGGGGTTACACCCTGATGCAGATTCCGGCAGGCGTCCTGGTTGACCGCTATGGCGTCAAGCGGGTGGTGCTGTTTAGCATGGCGGCGTCTTCCCTGGGAAGTGCCGCGTTTGCGCTAGCGCCGAATCTGATGGACGTTTTTGCTGCACGGCTGATCGTTGCCTGCGGTGACGCGCTGGTATTCACCGCGCTGTTGAAGCTGGTCGCTCTCAGTTTTACCGACGAGCGGTTTGGCGTGATGTCGGGCATCTCGCAGGTGTCGGGCTATGTCGGCGGCGTGATGGCGACGACGCCCCTTGCTGCGGCGGTGACGGGTTTTGGCTGGCGCGCCTGCTTTATTTTTATCGCATGCATTGGCGTGGCCAACCTCGGCTTTGCTTCGTTTGCCCTCAAGCCGGATCCGGTGTCACGCAGCGCCAAGACTCTGGGCGGCGTTCTCGCGGCCAGCCGGCGATCGCTGTCGCAAATCGCGAACTGGGGCTGCGCCATGACCTTCGCATCCCATTTTGCGGTCGTGACGACGCTGTCGGGCGTCTGGGGAATTCCTATGGTGGCGCATTTCTTCAACATCTCGCCATCTGCGGCCAGCACTCCCCTCCTCACCTTCATGGTCGGCAACGCGATCGGATCGATCTTCCTTGGCCACGCCGCCGACCGGGCGGCAGCGGCGCTCGACACCGCACTTGTTCGCATCTGCCTGCTGCGCATGGCCTTGATCGCAATGTTGTTGCCGCCGTTTGCCCATGCGTTGGGCTTCCTTTACGTCAACGTAGTTTTCGCAGCGCTTGGGCTTGTCGCCGGCGGAACCGTACCGCTGGTGCTCAAATGCACCAAACGGCTTTACACGTCCGATCTGATTGGTGTCGGGGCTTCCGTCAACACGACAGCTGCAGGAATTTTCGCAGGCGCCTCGCAGCCCATTATCGGGCTGGCCATGGTTGGCGTCAGCCGGCTTACAGGTGCGGGCGCCGGCCACGATCCGGGTGCAGTCGGCGATGCCGGCTACAGCACCCTCATTGGAATTCTGCTGCTCATGTCGCTGCCGGGCATTGTCGGGCCGCTGTTGATGAGGAGCAAATTGATAGTTCGCAAATAGCGTTAAACTGGGGGGCAGAATGTCGCGCTTGTACCTGAGAAGAGCTGAAGTCGGATCGAGCTACGCGGTGAGTTCCTGGCAAAGCGTCATGTTCTCGGAATTTGAAGCACAGATGAGCAGCGAAGCGAGGCCGTTTCCCTGCGTCTTCGGGGTTTCGGGTTATCGCGCTGACCAATTGCGCTATTTGTTTCTCGATCCGTTCAAGGTCGACGTGCTCGGCGCCCAGCTCGCACAGTTTGTGGCTGAATCGCGCTCCCTCGGGCCTAACACATCGCTGGTGTTGTTTACGCGGCCACGGCCGGTGCAGACGCTTGACACTTACTACCGGAAAATGTGGCTGACGCTCGACCAGCTTGCACGGCTCGACAAGAGCCCCTGGCCGGACACCATTCCCGAACAGATCGATCATCCGATGTGGGAGTTTTCATTCGCAGGTGAACCGATATTCGTGGTCTGCAGTACGCCCGCACATGTGATGCGGCAAAGCCGCCGGTCAAGCGCATTTATGCTGACGTTCCAGCCGCGGTGGGTGTTTGAAAAAATTCTCGGAACGGAGAAAGCCGCATCGGCCGCGTTCGCCGAGGTGCGCAAGCGGCTTATTCCATACGACAGCACCAGTCCCTCGCCGCTGCTCGGACGCTATGGCAACAGTGACGGACGTGAGTACCAGCAATATTTCCTCCCGGACGACAATCATGTGCAAGCGGGATGTCCGTTTACCAAACTCGCGCAGAACAAGACCTCTCCAATTGAAGACAGGGAGCAAGCGGCATGACCCGGATCATCGCAGGCACGAAGACCGAATTCTCGATCGACCCCGCCATCCTGGAATTGCTTCCGGCGCAAGGCAGCGTCGAGCTGCAGCACGATGCCGCGGGCAAGGTGCATCCTTTCCATACCCACCCCGTGGATGAAATCCTGATGATTATCAGCGGCCGCCTGAACTTTATCTGGGAGGGCGGCGAGCGGGTCTGCTGCGCCGGCGACACCATCTTTCTGCCCGCCGGCACGCTTCACCAATCTGAGGCGCTGGATGACGCGATCTACGCGATCGCCACCCGCCCGCCCGCCGTCCTGCCGGCGATCAATTGAACAACATATGGGCGCGGTCAGGACAAGGCAGGGTCTCGGCCCGTGGGACCAGATTCGGGATCGGTCACGAGCCGTTCGACCAGCTCGATAACTTCAAACCGCTGGTCGGGTTCAAGTTTGAGGAAGGCCTTCAACAGTCGCAGGCTTTCAACAGTTTCGCTCGACGGAGCTCCGAGTCTCTTCTGCAGCTCTGCAACAAACGTGGGATTCTTCATCTCTCACCTTCAATGAGGAAACAGGAATGACATTTCCAGGCAAACGCGAGGGCTTGGCCCAAAAAGTCGATACCGCGGCTAAGGAGGCTGAACGTCTCGGCCTGACCACAGCTACCCTGATACTTCGAATGGCACGCCTGGAGATTGACCGGGCTGAACCCGACGAAGTTGAAAGTATGCCAAGAAACAACCCTCGCGGCAAGCCAAACTGACAGGCCGAAAGCGACGCAATCGGCCAAATTGTGCCAGATTCGTATGTCGTAGTTGGTTCCCTCCGATACCGGATCGGGGGATTCCGGCGCCGTCGTTCGCCTTGATGCGATCCGACATCGCGCGACATCAGCCTTTGCCTCGTGTCGTCCCAAAGACTCCTGTTTCGGCGAGTGCGGCAATTCGGCTCTCATCGTAGCCCAGCGTTTTTCGCAGCACCTCCGTGGTGTGCTCGCCCAGCATGGGCGCTGCGACGGGATCGGCGGCCGGCGTCAGTTCAAGCCGCAAGGGAGATTCGATGTTGGGGATGAAGCCGGCAGCCGGGTGCGGGATCTGGCTGACGCGATGGCGCTCGCGCACCTCTCCCGAATTGAAGGCTTCCTCGACGGTGCGAAGATAGCCGACCGGAATGTTGGCCGCTTTCATCTTCGTGACCCAATTCTCGCGACCCTCCTTGGCAAAAATCCCGGTGAGGATCGCGCGCAATTTTTCCTTGTTGGCCGTTCTCGAACGCCGGTCGGCGAATTCGCCGCTGGCCAGATCAGGCCGGCCGAGGACTTCGACCACGAGACGGCGGTACAGCCGGTCATTGGCACAGGCGACATAAAACGGCGCATCGGAGGCTTGGTAGAGGCCGACCGACGGAGACCCGTTCGGCGAATTGCCCTGACGGCTCGGATTCACACCGGTCATCAGATAGGCCATGCCGTAAAATCCGGTCATTGCCACCGCGATGTCGAACAGCGCCACTTCGACATGCTGACCGCGACCGAGCCGATCGCGGGCCAACAGCGCCAGCAGGATGGCGTTGCAGGCTGACATCCCCGTCACCATGTCAATCGCGGGCGGTCCGGTCCGCACCGGCGGCCCATCGGGAAAGCCATTGAGCGACATGAACCCGCTTTCGGCCTGCGTGATGGGATCAAAGCCAGGCCGCGCAGCAAACGGCCCTTGGCGGCCGTAGGCCGAGATCGAGCAATAGACCAGCCTGGGATTTGCAGGCGCGACGGCGGCGTAGTCGAGGTCATACTTCTTCATGATGCCGGAGGAGAAGTTTTCTACCACCACATCGGCCCGTGCGATCAATTCACGCGCGATGTCGCGCCCCTCCGGCCTGGTGAAGTCGAGCGCGATGCCGCGCTTGTTGCGATTCAGGCTGACAAAAGCGGCACTCTCGCCGGCGAGATCGGCATGCTCATAGCTGCGCGTATCATCGCCGCCATCCGGGTTCTCGATCTTGATGACTTCGGCGCCGAAATCCGCCAGCGTTTGGGTGCAGGCCGGACCGGCGACAACCCGGGTGAAATCCACCACCAGGAGACCGTCAAGGGCGGTCGGCACGCCTTTCCCTCTTGGCGTGCGATCCGATAATTGCGGCCTGCCGGTCATGATCCAATTTTCCTTCCCTGAAGTGTGGTTCTGGACGTGGCTAGATCGGGTTGATCCTCCCGATCGCGAGCCATGCCAGCCATGCCAGATCGAATGTAACGTAGACGGCGGGAATGCCAACCGGCGCGGCTGCAAGTCTCGGCCGCTAATTGCGCGCAACAGATGCGAGAGCAGCGCAAACCGCCGTCCGGCGGAATTTCGTGCCGGAAATCAGCTTTGGCAGCGGCCTCACAATTCCGCTCGCTTGACATACCGGTCCGTGTCCCCGGACGTGACCGCTCGAAAGAGAGGGGGTGGTCAGACCAGCCACAAATGTCGTAAATCTATTGAACCAAGCCGCGCCGACTTTCTCGCCGGCAATGGTCGAAGAGCGCCGTTTGAGCCTCGACGTTCAGCAAATGCTTAACCTTAAATGCATCGCCTGCAGCCGGGCCTCGACAAACATTCGCCCCGAAGCGAAATGGCCAGCCATTGGCCAGCCTCTCGAAGGCAGCATATGGCACGCAAAGCATGCCGCCGGAATACGACACCTGAATGGGCCGAGGTCGCCGCAACCCGGTAACTGCTTCCCAGCGGACATGGGCCTTGACCTTGCACAGGCCTGGACCTTGCAGACGAAAAACCCCGCCGAACGAGTCCGGCGAGGGCTAAGCCTAGGCAGTTTCTATGCCTCCTCAGGAAGGAGACAGAAACTTACTTCAGCGAATTGTTGACCGAGGTGAATTTGTCGTTCAGATTCGATCCGAGACCGTTAACCACGGCGATGATAGCCAACGCGATACCGGCTGCGATCAGGCCATATTCAATTGCCGTGGCGCCCGATTCATCTGACAAAAAGCTCAACAAGGTCCGCTTCAATGCTGCCTCCTGTGGGTCGTAGGGTTGATTGACGGAACCAAGGATAGACTTGAAGTTTCTAAAGGCGAATTAATACGGAACTCTCAATTTGTATTGAAAATCGGTCGATCCGGGCAGCTACAGGGACACGACCGCCCCGCCGCAAGCGCAATACCGTTGGCGTCGGCGTAGTCCAGCAGGCGGCGATGATGCGCCTGTGGAATCAGGCCACCGGTGCCGGCGCGGGATTTCTCATGCTGCCAACGATACGGCGCCGACAACATTGAACTTGCTGCCATCGATCGCAACGCTGGCTTCCTCCGCGAACAGGCCCGTAGCGCGGCAGAGCGCAACGAACCGAGCGCAGACCCGCCGGATGGCACGGCCGTTGTCCTTGCGGAAATCCGCAATTGTCTTGTGATCGGGAACGAGGCGGCCGGTGAGCCACACCACCTCGACGTTGCGTCCGGCCTCACGCTCGAGCCGGCGGCTCGACTGAACCCGGTTGAGGTAGCCGTAGATGTAGAGCTTCAGCAGTACCGACGGATGATACGACGGCCGGCCGGTTGCCTCGGGATCACCCCGCCCTATCCAAGCTCGGCCAGATCGAGTTCGTCGACAAAGACGTCGATGACCCGAACTGGATTGTCCTCGCCGATCCAGTCTTCCACGCATTGACGCGATTGCGAGTAAGAACACCTTGACTGTCCGGCAGCTCAATTTCTTTCGGCGCTACGCCATGCCGATTATACTCGGCATGGACGGCATGGTTAGCAAACGATCGCTGGAGGATACTCGCGAGCTGGGCACATATCGTCCTTTCTGCCACGTCGAGCTGAAGTATCTGCAAATTCTGCGCATACAGCTGCGCCAAGCCTTCTGTCACGATTCGTTTAATCGCAAGCTGTTGTATGCCCGTAGGATCACTCACTGAGTAGCCGTCCCCGCTGAAGAAGTTGCAAATCGATATCGATACTGCTTGACGACATCCGACGATGAAGACCATGCATTGCAGAGCCAGCGATAATCAAGAAATCTGAGGCTCTCGCCTATCCGAAAGAAACAGCCGAACCACTTTCCCCTCAAGTTCATAAGTACCTCGAACTGATTGAATTTCGAGAACCGTACCGAATAGGCGGAGTCCAGAGGTTCGGAGAGAAATGGACCTTTCGGAGAATGCTTAGGCGGTTCTATCGCTCGGGAGTCCAGAGCGCTGATTAGAAATGGCTACGGCTACTGGGCTCAATTGCCGACGAGACCGTCCGGAGAACAAACGACTTGGGTGAGCTGGCGGAGGGAGAGGAGCTGGGGTCGAACCTTCTCCACGTGCTCCATGGTATCCGGACGGGCCAGGCCGAACGCGGTTCGTTTCAGGGGGCAGCGACAGGCCTGGCAGCCCTCTCGGCCCAATGGACCAAGCCCAGGTTCCCCGATCAGGTCGCATCTTGGCCGGCCACACTGACGCGGCATCGGCACCCAACCTTTCCCTGAGAAGGGCAGCGGGGACTCCTAGCCACCAGGCCCTCCGATGCGGGCCGCCAGCTCGAACACCTTTCGCCTCAGGTCCTCGACCTTTTGAGCTCGCAGCAAATCCTGCCGATCCGCCATCGACAGGATGGCATTCAAGACCGCATCTGAGTGCTGCGCCAGTACCACAAGGTGTCTGCCGCAAGGGGCGTATCGGCCCAAAATCCAATTTTTGACCGTGCGCTCATGCGCACCCGTCCAGCCCGCCACCAATTTTGTCAATTTCGACCCTTAATGCGTCCGCGCACCACGCTCCTTGGCGTAACGTTCGCCAGCAGCCTCCACAGCTTTGGCATGCAGACCAGCGAGTTCAGGCCGCGCGGCGCGGGCGCGCTCGGCGGAATCAAGGGTCGACTGGGCCTGTCCCTGGAAGTGGGGCATGACGTGGCGGGCGATCAGCTCGAAGCTCTTGGCGGTCGCCTGCGGGTTCGCCCAATTATGGCCGAGCAGCAAATAGCAACCGAAGCCGCCGTTTGATTGCTTGACGAGCCGGTCGATCTGCGCGGCGCACTCTTCCGGCGTTCCGATCACGCCGAGCCCAGATTGGTTGATGAAATCGATCATTTCAGCGGCGCTGTCGCCGAGCACGGCCATTTGCGGAAAGGCCGCAACCGCCTGAAAGTAACGGAACCAATGCTCGATGCCGTACTGTACGTCGGCGATCGCCTGCTCCTTGGTTTCCGCGCAGTGCATCGGGCCGACGAGGCGCCAATTCGAGCGGTCGACCGTCTTGCCGTGCACCCGCGCTTCCTCGCCCAGCACATTCCAATGCAGTGCCAGGGCATCGAAGCCGGCCGCTGTCGTCGCGCCGACCGAGAGGAGCCCGATGCCATGCCGTCCTGCGAGCTTGGCCCCCGTGGGCGACGCCACGGCCGCCACCGCCACGTCGAAAAGCGGATTGGAATAAGGCCGAAGATGCAGCCGCGCATCTCGCAGATCCCAACGATGGTTCTTGAATGTCACCGGCTCATCTCCCGCCAGCAGCCTCATGATGACGTCGAGGCTCTGCTCGAGGAGCTCACGCGTCTCGGACTGAGGGACCCCGATCATGATGCCGTCCGTCGGCAGCGAGCCTGGTCCGGCACCGAACATCGCGCGCCCGCGGGTCAGGTGATCGAGCAGCACGATGCGCTCCGCGACCCACAGCGGATTGTGGTAGGAGAGGCTGACGACGCCCGTGCCAAGCTTGATGTGACGCGTGCGCTCGGCCGCAACCGCGATCATGATTTCGGGCGACGCGCTGATCTCCGTACCGGCGGAATGGTGCTCACCAAACCACGCTTCATCGTAACCGAGGCGGTCGAGCCAAGCGACCAGATCCAGATCGTTCTGTAGGGCTAGCGTCGGATTAATGCCGGGCTTATGGAAGGGCGCGAGAAAAACGCCGAAACGCAGGCGGGATGTCATAGGCATGTCCTCCATCGAATATTGGCGGCGGCGTCTCCCAAAAGGAAATGCGACCGTCTTTTCAAAGTAACCAGCCCTGCAGCCCACACACACCTTACGCGAGCGCGGTGTCATGGTCTATCGGCGCGGAGCGCAGCCACCAATATCTGTTCTATGGCCGCAGTTCTGGCTCATTGCAGCTTGTTGTCGTCTAATCCTAGTTTTGTCGCCCGTACTCGCGTTCTGGGATTGTCGTCAACGACAACGATGAGTACACCACGTCGTCCTTAAGTCTGCCCCGAAGCCCGATCATTGCGAGGCAAGCCGTGTCCTGGTCCCTGAAGATCGGTTCCATCGCCGGAACAGTCGTTATGCAGTAAATCGATATTAGTAGGACAGCGATTGTACTTGCGAGGTTACTGCCGCAGCGACGCGCTGGAGAAACGCACCATCATTGCGACGAGAAATCGATGCTGCGGTAGAAAAGTGTCGCCGCCATTCGAACGTTTCTGACTGATAATACCGGCTTGGCGAAACTGTTGAGAGCCGCGCGCGTCCGCTCAGCCAAGTTGACTGAAGCTTTGCAGAAGGCGGAGGCAACCAGCCGGGAACTGGAGGATATGCCATTTCGGTCCAGGCTTGAACTTGTCACCTGCTTGGAAGGCTCCGCCGTCGCGCAGCAAATCGAAAGCCCGCCGGAAGAAATGAGCGACGAGATCGGCGTTACCATGCGCGCCCTTATGCGCCTGCTGCAGCCAGGATAGGTACGCACCATCATTGCGACGAGAACCGCATTAGCAAAGTGCCCTTCTGAGAATTGGCCGAGTTGGTTGAAAAAAATGGCAGTAATTCGCGCTCCGACGCCGAAACCTATCAGAAGCCAAGCCTAATTGTCTGGCCGAAATGACGCACCCATTGGTGAAGTACGCGATGTCGGGTGCGGGTCCGATCTCCGTTCCTTCTCCGAAACAGAAATGCCTGCGCTCCTGGCCATGTCCGGTTTGGCCCGATGAGCGGACCTCGTCGAGCATGAATGCCTAGTCCGTTTCGTGCCAATTCCGGACTCATGCACCGCAACAAAATTCGTCCTATTCGCCACCTCGTTGCCGCGGCTGAGCATCGGATGCGCTATCACCGGATTGATCGCGACCGCGGTTTCGAATCACGCCGATGTTTGGTCGAACGCAGATTCCTGGGTGGCGAAGCCGAGCCAAGCCGTGCAGTATCGGCGCGATTGACAGTCATCGCGCGGCGGACCGTCACATGCTGTCACACCACGAACGCAGGTTCCTGTTGACGCAACGGGTCGGGCATCTTGCCACGGCCGATAGCCGGGCCATTCCGCACGTCGTGCCGGTGTGTTTTACGATTTCGCAAGGCACCCTTTACATCACCGTCGACGAGAAGCCGAAGCGCGTGGCTGGACCAGCACTCAAGCGCGTCCGCAACATCGAGCGCAACCCGATGGTCGCTATAGTGGTTGATCGGTACGACGAAGACTGGACCCGGCTTGGCTGGGTGATGTTGCGTGGACGGGCTGAGATCCTGCGCGCCGGGACGGAGCACGATCGCGCGCAGGAGCTGCTACGCTCTCGGTACCGCCAGTTGGCGGCGATGCAGATCGCCGAACGGCCCGTTATCGCGGTCCGCCTGGAGCGGGTGGCGAGCTGGGGCAACCTGTCCGTGGGCGCGGACGAGGCCGACCATGATGGTCAAGCCTAGAGGCTGTTGCGACCATAATGGCGTAAGTCCCGGTCGTCGCGCCCCGAGATCCTGCAATCCCGCCCGATGCGCGAAGCTCGACAAGCCGTCGCTGCGATGAGGGCCGGCGTTGCGACAAACAACGGTACGTCCGCTCATTTCTCTGATAAAGTTGAGAAGGACATTGGTTCGCGCCCCTGATGTGTGCGACCATCACGTGCGGTCGCGTGTGATGGAGCCTGGCCGCAACCGAGGAGCACTGAACATGCATGTCGGGCTTACGATGTTTCCGACGGATTACGCGATTCCACCGCACGACCTTGCCGTGGCGGCGGAGGCGCGAGGTTACGAGTCATTGTGGTTGCCGGAGCACAGTCACATTCCCACCAGTCGCAAATCGCCGTGGCCCGGCGGCGCTGAGCTGCCGAAGTACTATTACGATAGCTACGATCCGTTCGTCTCGCTAGCCGCTGCCGCCGCGGTGACGAAAACCATCAAGCTTGCGACGGGGATCTGTCTTGTCGTCGAGCGTGATCCAATCCACACCGCCAAGGAGGTATCGACCGTCGACCAGCTTTCCTCGGGCCGGTTCATTTTCGGCGTTGGCGGGGGTTGGAACGAGGAGGAGATGGCCAATCACGGCACTGCGTTTGCAACCCGCTTCAAGCTGATGCGTGAGCGGATCCAGGCGATGAAGCAAATCTGGACTCAGTCGACGGCGGCATTCGACGGCGAATTCGTCAAGTTCGAACCCATGATGCAGTGGCCCAAACCGGTTCAAAAACCTTACCCGCCCATCGTTGTTGGGGGCGCATTCCCCCACGCAGCAAGACGGGCGATCGCCTACGGCGACGGCTGGATTCCGATCGGCGG
>WNGJ01003211.1_pt1 | contig 17125 bp, 12 predicted proteins | sample 5400611 | NCBI WGS metagenome assembly WNGJ01 (sample SAMN13153375, study PRJNA577476) | soil metagenome | isolation source: 40 cm soil or saprolite under Garry oak tree replicate 1 | place: USA:California | collected 2016-06-15 | reverse complement strand
TTTTCGTAAATAGCGGATGTACCTAGACTTCAACGATATTAGCCTGTATTCATGCGTGTTTCAAGGGGAATTGTGATCGACGTTCCATGTACTCCCGAGCACTCCCGAGTACTCTCGGCATCACGAAAAACGCAAAGAATCAGTATCACCAGTATCAGTGCGTTCCTCACGATGTGAGGGCGTCTGAGAGATTCGAACTGCCTGGTACATGTTCAGAATGTTTCTGACAACATCCCCGTGGCCAGCAGGCACGAGTGTGCCCCGCGAGTTGGATCTCTTCCAAGCGAAATTCATCGCGGGTAGATTTCGTGCCTATTGCGCCGCCTTGCCGTGCTTGTCCAACACGTCAAAGTGAGTGGATTTTCCTTTGCGATAAAATCACGCCCGTCTCTCAATCAACCGCTTACAGAAAAATCGTCAATTGATGACATTTTTTTGTCACCAACTCGGCTCACTTACGATGGTGAGTTCTCGACCGACTCGACTGCTGTTGATAATAAGTGACTTACACGGCTTTGTGATAGGCAGCTGACACAAACCATCAAATGTTTACTAATTAATACCTATTTAAGTCGCGTATTTTAGGGGGTTAAATGGGGTGCAAGGTGCAAAAGTGTGGGTTGCCTAACTCGTCGCCTACCAACCTACGAATATTGGATTACAAGCGCCGCCGACCGCTAAGGGATACCCCCTCAATCGACGTAGGATGCCCCACCAAACGACAGAGGACGACTAGACGGCTGTGACACCCCTAACGTCCCAAGGGTGGTCGTTAAAGACCATGCCCAAAAAGGCTGCCGCCAGGATGCCCGCCCATAGGTCGCCCGAGGTGTGCCGTGTGGGAGACTCCTGATCAACGCCGCAGCCTAGTCCCGCGATGGTCAGCAATTAGCCTAACGCGCGGGACGACTCCATCTATCTGACCAAGTGGGACGGAAGTCAGTCGCATGAGTTGTTGACGAATCGCCGGTGTGCTATACGATCTGCAGTTCTCGCCGGACGGCAAGCAGCTGCGTTTTACCGCGCGTGCCCGGGACCTCGGCGCTTTTAGGAAGGGAGGGGTTGGTGGGACCGCGCTGGTCTCCCGATGGACGCTACACCTCGACATTCTCGGCAGATACCAGAAGGTGACGTTGCTAGAACTGAACACGCGAAAATGGTCGCAGCTGGCTACTGCAGTATCCGAACTGTAGTCCAGATAGCAAGTATGTGTATTTTCTTATGTAACGCTATGATCTCCCCGGATAACTTCATTATTTTGTCGTGCTAGGCAACTGCACTTCAAGCGATATCTGGGCCCTCTATCTGCTGCTTGTTCACAATCGATCATGCATGCACACGGATGGCGCTACCCTCTGGCTCCAAACTCGGGCCTTACGAAATCCTCTGTCCGCTGGGTGCGGGCGGCATGGGAGAAGTGTATCGGGCGCGGGACACGCGGCTGGACCGAGATGTAGCCAGGGAGCTACCCCATTCCAGGGCACGCCAGCTTCAAGCATGTAGACACGCGAAATGCCCTTCAGCGCAACCACGTTCTCCTTCTGCCGACTGGCTACAGAGACAGTCGATTTCGGGACCGTCACGCCCCAGATCTTCAATGGTTCGCCGCTGATCATGCGTGACGTGGGCAGCCGGAGCTGTACTCGGGAAGGATCAGAAGATAAGTTCGCGGGCAGAACTTTTGGGATTACCGCCATTGCATGCTGAGCCCGTGATAAGTCTACGCGTTTCTGCGGGAATATAATCAGCATCTCCATTCGAGCTACCACACGATAACTCCTGGATCGTCGGCAACCCTTACCTTGGGATTATTTCAGGGTTGTCCGTCATCCAGTGACCGCAAATCACCGCCGACTCGGGGTTATTTCTGGCCGCTGTCGCCATTTTCGCAATTCCTTATAGACTTTCCACAGACCGCAATCCACCGTGGGCGCAAGCCGCGCAACGACTCACATGCGAAGGTGTTCGCCGGTATTGCTGTTCACGCCGGTTTCGAAAAAGTCGGACTATAGCTCTGCAACGCGGGTATCGATAGCAAGCAGCTCGAAGAGCTGACGAGTTGCAACCCCGGCGGCAACGATTCCCCGAAGCTGCGGACCGCGTCCTTCCTTTCGGACGGGACGTACTTTGATAGGAGTTGGATGGTTTCTTCGCCGGTTCCAAGGGCCAACAACCGGGAGATCGCCTGCTCACGAACTCCATCATCGATGTCACGCGAGCGATCGTCGGTGCGCCGCGCGATCAACAGGATGGCGGAAATCGTTGCCGCCGTGAACGTCGACAACTCAAGCAGGGATTTCAGCCATTTGCCGGCAGTTTCGGCCGCGACCACAGAGTCCAGCGGCCCGTACAACGGAATGCGGGCGCCCAGTCGACCGAGCGACCACATCCAAATTGCATCAGCAGGTTGTTTTCTGATCTTCGCCAGAAGTTCACGGCCAAGCAGAGCGCGGGTGCTGGCAGGCAAGTGCTCAAGGCTAGCAACCAGGCGCCACGCCTCATACTCGAATTGCCGGTTCATGCGGGGTCTCTTCTTACCAGCGGCACGAACGCCACCGCCCAATAGTGGCGCATATTTTCGATAGAGCGCCTGCTGCTCGCTTGCGTTAATGCCGCCGGCGATCCGGCGCAACAGTATCAGCGCCTCGACCTGACATTGCAGATCGCTATCGAAAACGGACTGATTCGAGGCGATTCTCCGCAGGTGCTCCAGGCGCGCATTGTCACCCGGAACCCCGAAGCCGGGACGCAAACAGAAGCCGGACAGGTTGAGCCAGCGCACCTCGTGCCGCGGAGATTTCTTCCGCGCCTCGGCGATTTCAGCGAGCACATCACAGAACTGCCGAATAGTGAAGATCGGCCACGAGTCCTTCTTCAGGCCGAGCGCTGCTTCCATCTCGCTGACGAGACTTTCGGGCGAAGGGGTGCCGCCATCCGCGCAGTTTGCAAAAGCACTGCGAATCAATTGCGCAGCGGATTCGATCGATGTGCCGGAACTCGAAGCCCCAGATTGAGGAGCGGCCACGGGCGGCTGTGTGGAGTCGAGTTGTTGCGCTTGTGCCTCTTCGCCCCTCAGTTCGAATTGGAGTCGCCAGCGGTGCGAGCTGTCCCGCGCTTCACACCAGAGTTCGAGCGTGCCAACCTCCGTGAAACTGGCTCTGAGACGCACAATCAGGTGGACCTCGCGCATTTTCTTGCCGTAGCGCAACAAGGTCACCAGCGGAGCGTGACGATGAACGTCCGCTTCGTCCAATGCGGCGACTTCGCCTTGCGCATCGTGGCGCGTGCGCGAACTGTAAAGCATGAACGACACGGGGCGGTTCGCCAAAACCGAGAATTCGCGGTTTAATGGCGGAAGCGTGGTGCCCTCTTCGACGCCGGCAGGCAAAACACAGATGCATTGCAGACCGTCTTCCGAGCCCAACCCGATGTAGTAGGTATGCGCGCTGCCGGCCCTTATACGCAAACCGACGCCGTGCCGTACGCGGCCATAGTAGGCTGCACCGCGCGCGACCGCGCTATCTACCGCTTCATTATTAAGGAGCTTGGGCCGCCAGCCGTTTTGGGTTCCACCGAACCACGCCGCGATTGCCTCGATAATCCTCTCGCGAGTGACCGCCGGCGCGCAGAACCCACCATTAAAGAGCACTGCATCGGGTCGAGCCATTCGCGGGTTCGCCGACGAACCGTTCATGCTGACAGCCGCTTGCGTCAGAAACGCGGCCAGGTGCTTGCTGATGGCGGGATCGCTGGCATAAGGCAGCCCGAGTTCGCGCAGGGCGCTTGGCCGACGGCGCGCCGGCATATCGTCAGGCGCGCTGATTGGCAGGAACCCGTCGGTCAGTACCTGCAGGACTTCTTCACGCGTTAGGTCAATGCTAAGCGCATGTCCGATAACGGCCCGGCCGGTACCCAATACTGTGACCGCCACGCGCTTCAACGACGCATAACTCAGCAACCGCTCCTTCGCCGCACAGCAGGCCCGGCGTAGCGCGTAACGCTGTCGCGCCGTGAGCTTGACATCCTTGAGCTTCTCTTCCACGCAGCGGGCCAGTGCGAAATCGAGATTGTCGCCGCCGAGCAAAAGGTGCTCACCAATGGCGGTGCGCTCAAACTGCATCTCGCCATCCACCAAACGAGCGCGCACCAAGCTGAAGTCGCTGGTGCCGCCACCGATGTCGCAGATCAGAATCATTTCTGCATCGCGGAGGTCTTCACCGTTGCGGTCCAGCGCCAAACTCGGGCCGCCTGCCTGCGCTTCTCGAGGGGCTGCGATCCAGGCATAAAACACAGCCAACGGTTCTTCGAGCAGAGTCACGTTGTTGAGTCCGGCACGGCGCGCGGCTTCGACCGTCAGCTCACGCGCTTCCTCATCGAAGGAAGCCGGCACGGTCAGGACGATTTCCTGATGCTCAAAACGTGCTTCTACTTCAGTCCCGATCGCGCCATTCCAGGCATCGCGCAGATGCATGAGATAGCGCGCGGCCGCCTCGACGGGGGAAATCATCGGCTGGGGCGGTTCCGCTTGCGCCGGCAGGATCCTAGCTCGGCGATCCACACCGGGATAGGAAAGCCACGACTTGGCCGACGACACTTGGCGGCTCGGTACCAGCGCTCCCTGTTCACGCGCGAGCACACCCGTGACCATGGGCGGATCCTCATCCCACGTGGCGCTCACGGCTCCGGCAGACAACTCTTCTTCGGTCGGGAAGTAGAGAAAAGAAGGAAGAGCGGGAAGCGTGCGGACTTCCCCGTGCGCCACCAACTGCGACACGGCGAACACGTGAATGGTCGAGCCTGAATCGGCGGCTGCCTGAGTATCGATATACGCAACGACAGAATTTGTCGTACCTAGATCGATGCCAATCAGATAACGAGCAGGCACCGACAAGCTCACCTCGCGGTCTTTTCGCGAATGTTCAGCTCAAGCTTCCAGCGGTTCGTGCCGTCGCGGGATACGCACCAGACCTCGAGGGTGCCGAGTTCGGTGACACGAGTCTCGAGCCGCACCGGTAGCACGGCCCCCTGCTGGCCATCCAGTTTGAGCGTGACCTCCAGCGGTCTGAGTTCCTCGAGCTCGCTACCCCAATCTTCCAGCAGGCTGCCGGCCCGGTCCTGCTTGCGGACGCTGGAACTCAGGAAACGAAATTCGGCTGGTTCGCCAACTACGAGGCCAAACTCTTTGTCGGGAATCCTGGCCTCGGTGCCCTCCTCCATGCCAAAGGGAACGACGCAGAGCGCCTTGAGCGGAGCTTCCATGCCGGGCACAGCAGGCATGGCGCTTTCAATTCCGATGTAGTAGGTCCGCGAAGCGCCACTGCGGATACGCACGCCACGACCGTGACGCGCCTTGCCGTAATAGGCCGCTCCGCGCGCAACGGCGTGCTCCAAGTCGGGGGCTTCGAGGATCTGCTCTGCCTCGAGCGCGTCCAGCCCTTCTTGTCGCAACCAGTTATTGAGCACCTCGACCACCCGGTCGCGCAGCACTGCCGCTTTCATCACCCCGCCGTTGAACAGGATGTGCGTGGGACATGCCAGTCCGCTGCGGCCGCGCCGGATGCCTGCCGCCTCGGGACTGTTGCGAACTTGCTCCGACAGAAACCGCGCGAGGTGCTTGGTGATGGCTGGATCGGCCGCGTACGGCAGGCCCAACTCCTGAAACCCGAGACGGCGTTGCCGCGCGGGTAATTCGTCGCTTGCTACTTTGGGAAAGAATCCTTCAACCAGCACCTGGTCGAGGTCTTCGCGCGCTAGTTCCGTCTTGATGGTGCCGCCGATGAGCTTCGTCCCCTTGCCCAGCAACGTAACCGGGTGCTTCTGCTTCTTGCGCGATTCGAAAAGCTTTTCCTTGGCGATGCGGCATTGATGCCACAGGCCGTGCAACTGCCAGGTATCGATGCGGTGACCTGAGGTTTCAAGGCGTTGCTGCAGAACGCGCGCCAGCGCCAGATCCATGTTGTCGCCGCCCAGCAGGATGTGATCGCCCACGGCGACGCGTTTCAGCGTTAGTTCGCCGTTCTCCTCGGAAACCGTAATCAGGCTGAAATCGGTCGTGCCGCCACCCACATCGCACACTAGAACGAGGTCGCCGACCTTGATTCGCCTCCGCCAGCCATCACCTTGGCTTTCCAGCCAGCCGTAAAAGGCTGCCTGGGGCTCCTCCAGCAACGTGACCTGCTGATAGCCACCCTGTTCGGCGGCGCGCCGGGTCAACTCGCGTGCTTCTTCGTCGAACGAAGCCGGTACGGTGAGCAGCACGTCCTGTTCCGCGAGAGCGAGTTTCCGTTGCTCCCCTTCCTCGCCGCTGTCCCACACGGCGCGCAAGTACTGCAAGAACTGTGAGGACGCTTCCACCGGCGATAGCTTAGGCACCTCCTCGGGTGCTTGCCACGGCAAGATCGGCGCAGTGCGGTTCACCGCAACGTACGAGAGCCAGGATTTGGCGGAGGCGACCAAGCGGTTTGGACTCTCCGCGCCACGTTTGCGCGCCAGTTCACCGATGACGAGTTTCGGATCCGCGTCCCATGGCAAGGCCAGGCTGCCCTTGGGAAAATCGAATTCGCCTGGGATGTAGAGAAACGACGGCAGCAAGCTGCGTTCCGCCACTTCGTTCGGATTCACAAGCTGCGGAATGCTGCGGACCTCAATGCGGCTTTCCTCGCTAGCAGTGGCGTCACACCGCGCCAGCGCCGAATTTGTGGTCCCCAGGTCGATGCCAACGATGTATTTTGCCGCCAATGAAACTCTCCTCTTTATATCCACACCTGTTGCGCAGATGTGGATCACGGTTACGTGAGCTCGACCTCAGCCGGCGCAAGCACCATCCGGCCGGCACCCTGCGGCAACGGCGGCAGATTCATTTCCTTCACGCGCCAACCTTTGTGGCGTAACACACCGCGAACTGGCGGCCCTCCCGCTACGTTGCCGATCAATTTGATGGCTGCCGGGTCAAAGCCCGCTTGCACCGTCACAGCTTGCTGCTCTTCGGAGTTGAGAATCGGCTCCAGCTTCACGTAACGGTCGAGCACCTGCCGGCAAGTTTCGTGGATGGTGCGGACAGCGGCTCCCAGCTGTTCGTCGGGATACGGGGCGATGTCCTCCGCCAGGAAATCGATGAGGCGCCCATCGCGTTGCAGCAGAGCAAGCATCTGCGCGGCGCGATCGAACGTTCCCAAAGGCAGCCCTTCAACTTCCCTCAAGCGCGAGACGGAAGGTGCAGCAGTGGATGCCGCCTGCGCAGGCTTCCCCAGCTTCTGCGCAATGTCCTTGGGAATGTCAGCGTGGAACAGGACTGAAAAGAAGCACCGAAACGCAAAAGCTACTCGTTCCCAGAATCCGTTCATAGCTACTCCGGATGATCAGAAAGCCAACGAATTAGAATAATTCAGCGCCACTTGCGCGCGCCGAGTTCGGAGATGATCCGACCGGTTCGTAAGCATGATACCAATACGGGTCAGAATGCTCGTGATCGCGGGCGGCGGGCTAGCCGGCGTCGTCATTTTGTGAGCAAGTCGAGGGCGCCAGCGCTTTTTCTGGTTTCAGGTTGAGCAAACGGGCAAAGATCAGCGGGAGAAGAACGCAATTCACTGACGATGATCGCGGGTCGAGAGACGAGCTGAGCCGTCGTTCTGAACGGATTGTCAGGAAGTAATTCGTTAGTCTCCGGGTAGCCCGCGACTCGGAAGGGAATCTTCAAAATGCAGGGCGAACACAACGACTGCCCCGAGACCTTCCTGATCATCATCTTCCGCTCCAGATGGAATTAGGATCGTTCCCCGACATACCAGGGCGCAGTCACCGCAAAAACACGCTCATTGCCGCGGGCGAGAAGCACCCATTCCAGAAGCCGGCCACGTTGATTGTGAAGGAAGTATTCGTACCATTTGTCTTCCACGAGCTCGGGTATGACCACGATGATGCTGCGATCGGGACGTTTTTTCGAAAGGTCGAGAATGAACTGAACGATGGGAATGATGATAAAGCGGTAGGGTGAAGGCAGGACGTGAAGCTGGGGCGGCTCCTTGCCTGCGGCGCGGAAGGGTTGCGCAACATACTGTTCCCAGTCGTCTTGAAGCAATTCGGAATGTTCATTGGGCTCGACGTGCAAAGCGATCACTTCCGGGGAAAGCCGGGCAGCAAATTCAATTCCCTGGCGGGTGATGTTGCTCCAGCGATCGATGGCAATGATCGCAATGGGATGCTGGCTGAGACCTGTCGCGTCTACGGGAACCTTGCAGGTGGTTAGCAGTTTCACGGAATGATAGTGACGGCGCACAAGGGTGAAGAAAACAATCGTCAACGGAATGAAAAGCAGGGTGATCCAGGCACCTTCCACGAATTTCGCAACCAGCACGACGACCGTGGTGATGCCGGTGACGAGGGCACCGAGCCCATTCACGAGTGCACTCTTCAGCCAATTCGGCCCGCGATTTTTCCACCAATGCATGACCATGCCGGATTGTGAAAGCGTGAAGGCCAGAAAAGCGCCGACATTAGGAACTTTGTAGACTTTTGCATCTCAGATCAGCTACGAACGCTATGTTCAGTGCCCCCGAGGAATGAAAGGCTCGTAGGAATGAAAGAAATATCGCTGCTGCCCGACGGAAGACGCCGAGTAGCAATTGAAAGCGTTTCGCCACAAATTGATTGTGGCCGATTCCCGATCAAACGCGTGGTTGGCGAAGCCGTAGTTGTGGAAGCCAACGTGTTTGCAGATGGTCATGACCAGGTCGCTTGTCAGGTGCTTTATTTGCGCGAGGGCGACAAAGAATGGCAATCGTCACCCATGACACCAGAGGGTAACGATCGCTGGCGAGGTGCGTTTTCGGTCCCAGAAGCGGGGCGTTACGAATACACCGTTGAAGGATGGATCGATCGATTCCAAACCTGGCGCGATGGTCTTGCCAAGCGAATTGACGCCGGACAAGACGTTCATGTCGATTTGCTAATTGGAGCCGAGTTGATCGAGGGTGCCGCACGGCGCGCCAAAGGGGAAGAGGCCGACCTTCTGAGAAAGTCTGCGCGCAGAGTACGCGAAGAAAAGGCGACGGCTGGAACTGGACCTTGGAGGAGCGCGCAGGACCGCGGAACTCCATCTAGCGCTAGCTACACCTACAGATGATCCTGCATTCGCACCGGAGGCACTGACTGATGCGGATCTTAACGCACAACTTGTGGATATCCGACAGCACGCCTCGACCATCCTGGACATGCTGCAGGAGCGTCTGCCGTACTTGCCCGATGAAGTTGTCGAAGTTGCGGCTTCGGTGCTCGGCCGTCGCCGTCAGATTCTCGATCGCTTCGTTCCACTCAACGGTGATTTCCCGCCGACACAACGAATCCGAATTCACGGAGACTACCACCTTGGACAAGTACTTCGCGTGAGAATGGATTTTGTGATCCTCGATTTCGAAGGCGAACCGGCCCGGCCGCTGGCGGTTCGGCGATCCAAGCAGTGCCCACTCAAAGATGTCGCTGGCATGTTGCGTTCCTTTGGTTACGCCGCCTATGCTGGTCTCAAGAACTATGCCGCTCGGCACCCGGAGTATTTGACCCGTCTGGAGCCCTGGGCGCAGCTGTGGGAACGATCGGCTGCCGCGGAATTCTTACGCGCATATTATGAAACCGCGCAAGGTGCAGCTTTTATGCCGCCTGGGAATGTCGATTTCCGCAAACTCCTAGACATCTTCCTGCTAGATAAGGCACTCTACAAAGTGCTCTATGAATTGAACAGTCGCCCCGCGTGGGTGCGTATCCCCTTGATGGGGATTATTTTACTTGCGCCGTGACTCACGCCCGGGACATCCTGGCGAGCGAGTAGCTGTTTTCTACCCATATAAGTTTAGATTAGCAATGCAACCGGAAAATTCGCGTATAGGCGCGTTAGTGGAATAGACGCAATATTGCCGTACCTCTCGGATTCGACTAGTTCACCAGTCAATAAATTCTCAAATCGAGTCTCTAGCGCGGGGAGAAGTTCGATTCGGGTATCTCCCCAAATACTACGATTGTCGAGGAGATTTAGTTTGCCTCCGAGGAGTTCGGCACAGAGTCGCGGCACCGCAGTTATCAACACTCCGTCCACTCCTTTCCGCGCAAAAGCTACCACGTGCTTCGCTTTCTCGCCCGTGGCCCGCAATGGAATATATTCGCCTTCGCGAAACAACGCGGGCCTGTGCTTGCGCAGCCCAAGCACTCTCCATAATGTGTACAACTTAATTCGACCATCTTCCATGTTTTGCGCCAGTTCACGAGCTTTCGGCCCAGTGGCCTGATGGTTTGATTCGAAAGTGGTTTTGAGCAGCTGCAAGGCACGGCGGCGCGCATTGTAACCCACCGGGCGGCGGTTATCAGGATCCACCAGACTAAATTCCCAGAGTTCGTTGCCTCGGTAAATGTCCGGGACGCCAGGTGCCGTCAGTTTGATCAAAGTTTGCGACAGGCTGTTCAACATTCCAAAGTAGGCCGCTTTGCGCTGGAACGGAAGGAAGATGTCACGGAACTCTTCGGATTCCAGAACAGATTTAACGAAACGCAAAACGGCTGATTCGTAATCCTGATTTGGATTTGCCCAATTCGTTTTTTCCTTCGCCTCCCGAATGGCTTTGCGCATGAAGTCGCAAATACGCTCAATGAAGTTCTCGCCCGGGTCTCTGGCACCGGTACCGAACGGCCAGGTGCCGATGAGAGTTTGATAAAGCAAATATTCATCGTTTGCTGCCGGAGCTTCGATCCCATTGGAAAGAGTTTTTTTATCCCGGTTCAACTTCCGCCAGCCTCGCACATGCCGATGCCAGGCGAGCGGCATCTCGGAAAGCACGTTGATGCGAGCACGCACGTCCTCGGAACGCTTGGAGTCATGAGTGGAAGTTGCGAGAATTTCGTTCGGCCATCTCTGTGCTGCGTGCTCCATCTTGCGATGAAACTCTTCCGCAGTGATGCCGAAGCGAAGTGGATCCCCGCCAACTTCGTTAAGCGAGATCAGGCGGTTGTAACGGTAGAAGCTGGTATCTTCGAGTCCTTTCGCCATCAGGGCACTGGTGTACTGTTGGAATCTCATTGCGAAATGGCTCACAGAACGCTGATAGTATTGCGGCCGTCCATCAAGTCGGCTGGTCAAAAGAATCTCACCAATGAAGTCATACACGGAAGACTCCACAGCCTGGCTTTTCGCTTTCGCGCAGCTCACAGCCTCATTGATGTAGGCGCGATCGCTGGCGGAGATGTGTTGCTCAGTCACATAGGTCCGGTACACGGGGAAACAAGCCACGATTTCGGTAAGCGCATCGCGCAAACTCTTAAGCGTGAAGTCGCAGGTGTGGCGGTCCGCAAGCGCGATGCGGCTTAAATGATTGGCCATGACATTCAACTCACTATTGAGCGAGCGGTCCATGACCAGCTTCTTGCATTGGTACACCAATTCTTTGAAGTCGTGTTCACCAATGAACAGGCGATAAATCCGGTCCATTTTTCGTTCATTCGCCGTGTCGACAAACAAGCCGTTTACCAGGTTCGAAAAGTTGTAGCCGGTTGTGCCTTCAATCGGCCAGTCCTCCGGGATCGTCTCTTCAGATGTGAGAATCTTTTCGGCGACGATGTAGTGGCGTTTGGCGCCGCAGTCTTCGCCCCCAGAGGAATCACCGCCGCACTGTAATCGCTTGAGATACTGTTGCGGATTGTAGAGGCCGTCCGGATGGTCTATTCGCAAACCATCGATCTTTCTTTCTCGCAGCAACTGCAGAACTAATTCATGGGTCTGATTGAAGACATTCTCATTTTCCTGACGCAGCGCGGCGAGATCGTTCACGTCAAAAAATCGTCGATAGTTGATGTCATCGGCAGCCACTCGCCAATAGGCGAGGCGATAGGCCTGCGCTTTGATGAGCTCGTGAAGAGCATCGAAGGAACCAGAATTACTCGCGTTGCCATTCATCTTTTCGACGACCTGTTCGAGGAATTGCGTTACATCACCAGAACGGGCACACAGGGCCGCCAACCGGCGCTTGTGAATCTCTTTATCACGCAGACGCTCCGCACGTTTTTCAGGAGCAGTTTCCTCCCTCCCAGGCAGATGATTGAAGGCTGAGATCAAGCTTTGGAGCTCCAGCAGATTCTCGTTGTCTGCGCCGAGGCGCTGCTCCAGGGCGTCGAGGCGAAAACTAAGGATTCGCGGGTATTCCCGTGGATTCACTGGAAAGCGGTGCTTGAAATAATGAATGCTGAATTCGCCCCTTTTTTGATCAAACGTGAGGCGCAGTTCAGCACGATCGAGGATGATCCCATACTGGTCGCCGAGAACGGGGACCAACACTTTGCCCTGCAATTCGTGTTTGAGCGGATACCAGTCAATATCAAAGAAGTCCGCATAGGCAGACGCTTCCCCATTCTCCAAAACATCAAGCCACCAGGCATTATCGCTGCCCATAATTCCCATGTGGTTGGGAACGACGTCGAGAATTTGTCCCATACCATGCTGATGCAGGGCCGCAACGAACTCGTCGTACTCTTCGAGAGTACCGATCTCCGGATTCAGTTGATGATGGTCAACGATGTCGTATCCATGCATGCTGCCGGGTCGGGCGCGCAAATAAGGCGAGGCGTAACAATGCGAAATACCCAGCTCAGCGAGATAGGGGACGAGCTCGGCGGCTTGCAAGAATGTGAAATTGCGATTGAACTGCAGGCGATACGTCGAAACAGGTATCCGCGGTGGGTTCATGTCTTCAGGAACCATGTGGCTGAAAATGGCCGGGCCTGCTCCAAACTTGGGGTGTAGTTCGTATCAGTCGTGTAAAGCAATTGCCCGTCCGGTTTCTTTCGAAGAACCATCGAGTTCTGACCGAGATTTGCAACTAACTCGAAGCTGCCACCTTTGGCGAGTCTCCAGCGGATATGAACAGCACTCGGACCTAGCACATCATAGGTCGCCACTCCGGGTACTATACCTTCGATTTGCGGGACGATTTTTTCGCGCCTGCATATCAGCAATTGTCTATAAAACCGCAGCCACTCGCGATGGGACTGCTGTTCGAGAGAAACCCAGTCCAGTTTCGAAGCAAGAAATGTTAACAGATCATTGGGGTCGGGAATCCGGGCTTGCGCTTCCGGAGAACGAAACTGTTCGAACCGCGCGAATTCAGCGCGACGCCCATTCTTCACTTGATCCGCTAGTTCGGAAGTAAAGTCGCAGAAAAACAAGAAGGGTGTCTGCGCCGCAAACTCCTCTCCCATAAACAATAAAGGAGGACAGGGTGCGAGCAGTAGGATCGCCATTGCAGCCCTCACGGCTGCAGGATTACTCAAGCTTACGATTCGCTCTCCCAGTGCACGGTTTCCTATTTGATCATGGTTCTGCAAGAACGAAATGAAGCACGTCGGCGGAAGGTCACGGCTGGGCTCTCCACGCGATGCACCATCACGAAATGCTGATGCTTCTCCCTGGTAAGCATAGCCTTCGGCCAGACAGCGCCCCAAGCGTTGCGCAGGATCATCGCCGTAATCGGAGTAATAGCCGTCGGTTTCTCCTGTGAGGAGCACGTGAAGAATGTGGTGGATATCGTCATTCCACTGGGCCGTGTACCGGCAGGGACCGCCATGGGCGTCACGGCGCAAATAATGTGCCGCGTTGTCGTCATTTTCGAGAACAAGATGGATCTGGCGTTGATCGGCGAATTTGCTACGAATTGTTTCAGCTAGTTCGGTGAGAATGTGCGGACGTGAGTCATCTGCAATTGCATGGACTGCGTCAAAGCGGAGACCGTCAAAGTGATATTCTTCTAACCAGTAAAGCGCGTTGTGAATGAAATAGTCTCGCACCACCCGGCTGCTTGGACCGTCGAAATTGATCGCCTGACCCCACGGAGTGCGATGGCGATCGGTAAAGAACTGCGGCGCGTAGAGCCACTGATAATTCCCATCAGGGCCAAAGTGGTTGTAGACCACATCAAGGAGCACCATTAAGTTTTTCGCGTGCGCGGCGTCGATGAAGCCCTTGAGATCTTCCGGGCGACCATAACACCGCGCGGGAGCGTAAGGCAGGACGCCATCATATCCCCAGTTGCGCTCACCCGGAAAACTGGAAAGAGGCATCAATTCAATCGCCGTAATGCCGAGATCAACCAGGTAATCAAGTTTTGCTTCCGCGCTGGCGAACGTCCCTTCGTTAGAGAATGTCCCGAGGTGTAGCTCGTAAATCACGGCTTCTTTCCAAGGTCTCCCATTCCACTCGCTGTCCCGCCATTCGTAGGCAAGGGGATCGATTACCCCGCTTGCCCCGTGCACACTCAATGCCTGGAAGCGAGATGCAGGGTCAGGAACAGCGTGCTGGTTGTCGATATTGAACTGATATTGCGTACCTGCGCGAGCTTCTGTCACCAGTTCGAACCAGCCGTCCTGGAGTTTGCACATGCAAAACTCGCGTTCCGACTCGTAGAGGCGTACTGCGACTGAAGCAGCGTTCGGTGCCCAGAGCCGGAATCGGACAGTGCCATCCTGACGGCATTCTGCCCCGAAAGGCATTTCGTGTTTGCGTTTCATGCGGCGGGGTTGCGTCTCCGGTCAGGCCCACGCACCCGGTCAGAGGCGCGTTCGACCAGCAGCGCCAAAGATCGCGCCTGCAATGGGTAGGAAGACCTCCCGACAAAGAACCTGTTCGCATCGCCAGATATTTGACATGAAGTGTCAATCAGAGCGATCCAACCAGCACCCAACGGTGGTGCCGGCAACGTGAAGTGGATTTCCTCAAAATGCGCATTCATCAGGAGCAAAAAGTTTTCGTCCTTAACGCGCTGGCCACGCTCAGTCACCTCATCAATAACGGCGCCGGAGAGTGCGACCCCCAGGCAGCGTGCGAAGTCCTGGTTCCACTCTTCGTCCGTCATTTCTTCCCCGTCAGGGCGTAGCCAAACGATGTCTTTGATTTCTGCGCCTTTGATTTTTCGCCCTTGGAAGAATTTGCGCCGCCGAAACACCGCGTGCTCCTTGTGCAGCGCAATCAATTGCCGAACGAAGCCCAACGTGTCGAGGTCCATGTGTTCCGGAGTCCAATCGACCCAGCTGATCTCGTTATCCTGGCAGTAGGCATTGTTGTTCCCGGCCTGAGTGCGCCCAATCTCGTCGCCAGCGAGCAGCATGGGAACGCCTTGCGAAAGCAGGGTCGTTGCCATAAAGTTCCGCTTCTGCCGTGCTCGTAGCCGATTCACCTCGGGATCATCAGTCGGCCCTTCGACGCCGCAATTCCAACTTCGGTTATTGTCGCTTCCATCGCGATTCTCCTCGCCGTTGGCTTCGTTGTGCTTGGAGTTGTAGCTCACGAGATCGTGAAGAGTAAAACCGTCATGGGCGGTCACAAAATTGATGCTGGCGTAAGGCTTGCGGCCGCTGCGCGCGTACAGATCGCTCGAGCCAGTTATCCGATACGCGAGTTCGCCGATCAGACCGCCGTCCCCCTTCCAATAAGAGCGAACAACGTCACGATACTTGTCGTTCCACTCTGCCCAGCCAACAGGAAATTTGCCGACTTGATATCCGCCTTCGCCAAGATCCCAGGGTTCGGCGATGAGCTTTACTTGAGAGAGGATTGGATCCTGATGAATGATGTCGAGAAATGCGCCAAGGCGATCGACTTCGTGCAACTCGCGTGCGAGGGTCGCCGCCAAATCGAAGCGGAAACCGTCAACGTGCATTTCCAAGACCCAATAACGCAGGCTGTCCATGATCAATTGCAGCACACGCGGATGACGCATGTTGAGTGTGTTGCCAGTGCCCGTGTAGTCCATGTAATAGCGTGGATCATCTGGAACTAGACGGTAGTAAGCAGGATTATCGATCCCCCGAAACGATAATGTCGGGCCCAAATGATTGCCTTCAGCCGTGTGGTTGTAAACCACATCGAGGATGACCTCGATTCTCGCTGAATGAAGGGTTTTTACCATCGTTTTGAAATCGTTGATGGTGCCTGTTGCGCAGTAGCGGGGTTCGGGAGCAAAGAAGCCAATCGAGTTGTAGCCCCAGTAATTGCGCAGCCCGCGCTCGATCAAATGACGATCGTCGACAAATGTGTGCACCGGCATCAGTTCTACCGCGGTGACTCCGAGTTGGGTTAGGTGATCGATCACCGGCGCGGTGGCAAGAGCAGCGTAGGTCCCGCGCAATCCCGCCGGCACTTCGGGATGCCGAATCGTAAAGCCTTTGACGTGCACTTCGTAAATGATGGTGCGATGCCAGGGGGTATGCGGCGGACGGTCTGCTCCCCAGGTGAAGGCAGGATCAACGACGACGGCTTTGAGCATGCCAGGAGCACTGTCACGGCGGTCAAACGAGAGGTCCTCATTACGATGCCCAACTCTGTACCCGAAATGTGAGTCGTGCCACTTCAGGCCGTTTTGAATCTGCTTGGCATAGGGGTCGAGCAAGAGCTTGTTACGATTGAACCTGAAGCCCTTGGTTGGCTCATAAGGTCCGTGCACGCGGTATCCGTAAAGCAGTCCGGGACGCGCTTCCGGCAAGTAACAGTGCCAGACCTGATCGGTTTGCTCGCGCAGCAGAACGCGGTGAATTTTCCCAGGAGGCCCCAAGTGGATACGGTCGCCCAGGCCAGACAATCGGGTCGGTTTGCCTAGTCAATAGAAGACCTCAGAAATGAATCGGTGCGTTGTAGGAGTTCGTGTTCGCCGTCGTCATAAGGGTTAAGCTTTGCTCCTTGCGTCGGATGACAATTGCAGTATTTTGGGATGGCCGAAGTGCACGCTCTCAGATGCAAATCGGAGTCGATGGACTGACATCGCAAGTACGAAAGGAGCACTCTAAGACATCACAAATAGTGCGGAGTAGGAATCTGCGAGCTCAACGCTGTATCGTAGAGACGCGGAGATGAACTATGCCGTTTGTTGCTCGAAGAGAACCAGGTCCACCGGTTCCTGGGCCAGAACCGCCGCCGAAACCGGATCCGGAACCGCAGCCTGGCTCCGACCCCGACCTCATTCCTCCAGCCGGTCCTGAACCTGGGCCGGATGATGTTCCTCAGCCAATACCTGAACCCGAGCCGATGCCGATGTAGTTCCACACGATGTTCGACAGACTCTGCGGAACGTTCCGTGCTGGTCAAATTGCGCATCTACCATTCCGA
>WNGJ01004165.1_pt1 | contig 17127 bp, 11 predicted proteins | sample 5400611 | NCBI WGS metagenome assembly WNGJ01 (sample SAMN13153375, study PRJNA577476) | soil metagenome | isolation source: 40 cm soil or saprolite under Garry oak tree replicate 1 | place: USA:California | collected 2016-06-15 | reverse complement strand
ATATTCTAGAACAGCTCAGTCCATTATGTGCTGACGATGCCATGATACAACTTCGACTTGAAGGCGAGCTCACGCGCAGTCAATATCATCAACTGAATCTCAATCACATACGGCAATACGGTGAAGAACATTGTTTCGCCCTGGCTATCGATGACAGCGCTCTTACGTTCTTGCCCGAGCAAGAACTCATTTCATCGGCCCCTGGGCAGGTGAGTGCACTTAGCAGAGGTGAACGTCTTTCTCCCCGTGAAGAATTGATTGCCCTTGCAGATGAATGGATCGCTAGCTCCCCTGATGAACAGGAACAGGCTGCTTTGCAAGCCACCAAAGAAGAACTTTTGGCCGTTTGGAGTAAAAATGTATGATAATTCTTAAACATCTGACAGTCGAACGTTTCAGGCTCTTACGAGAAATTGACCTCCACTTTCCGCAAAGGGGCAGCATCCTGATTCAGGGCCCAAACGAAGCAGGCAAATCAACCTTATTTGAATGCATCTACTTTGCTCTTTACGGTGAACCCCTCGCCTCCAAACGAAAAAAACGCTTGCAAGGCGAGGACAGCCGCTATGACGAGCTCATTCTATATGGCGAAACCCAGGCTACCATTACCCTTATGCTCACGATCGGCCCTACGGAACTCACTATCACGCGTAGCATTGAGCGTGGTAAAGGCCAGGCTATTGCTCTCAATGTTCGTAAGCTGGGCATGCCGGCAGAGGAGCTAATTACTAACCTCGATGAAGCCAATGCGCGAATCATCGACGAGATGGGGCGCATCGATGGAGCAGTACTGCGTAACTCCTGCTTTATAGAGCAGAAAGCATTGAGACGTTTAGAGCACCTGGGTGGCAGAGAACGTGAAGCCACCTTGCACAAACTGCTTAGGCTCGATAAACTTACCCACCTGGCCGAGCAATTCAAAGTGACCGATGAAGATGAGCGTCTGCTTGCTGAAAGCACTGAACTCCTCCAACTAGCTGAAATACAGAATCGTATACCTGACTTGAGCACACAATTGGGCGAACTCGAGGCAGCCCTCGACGCTGTAACGATTCGCGAATATCTCGACGAGGTTAGCCAGCAAGAGGCTGAGATTGTGGAACAAGAGCTTGCGCTTGAACAAATTCAGCACAAACGCGCAGAGCTCAAAGAACAACAGGGCCGCATACAACAACTCAGAAAAGCGCAGAGCATACTTGAGGATATTATCGCTGCCTATGAAAACATCGCCGAAGCGCAGCGCGAGATTCCTAAACTTGAACAGCAGTTTGCCGATATCGAGCGGCGCGAACGTGAAGAGTTACCCGCCCTTGAACAACGAGTGCGTGAGCTATCAGAACTGACTCGCTCCTTTGGTACTCTAGAGCGCATGGCTACAGATTTGCTTGCCGCCGTCAACACCATTAGAGAACTCGAGCGGGAACTCAAACAGCTTGAGCATACGCAGGAAGAGCTTGCCGACCTCGATGATCAGATCTCGCATACGCGTCTACTTGTCGATGAGATAAAACAATCTCAACAAGAACTGGAAGTGCAATATCGCTCAGCACGACCACAGTTGGAAGCACGCCTCCAACGTCTACAAGGCGTATGCGCCCGACTCACCGCTCTCGAACAGGCTGAGCAAGCGTATGCCAGCAAGCTTAGCGAGCGTGCAAAAGCTGAAGAAAACGGTGCCGAACTTGCCAAAGTACGTACGGAACTGCAAGAGACCGAAAAGAAACTCACCCTGGTCGAACGTGAAGCGGAGCAGGTCCAGCAAAGCACCGAGGCTATCGAAAAGCGCTGGAGACAGCTCAGCATCCACCGCCAGCTCGAAGAATGGCAACGCTTAAAAGGGCTGGCTCGGGGAATCGTTGAGGCTGAACAGCAGGTTAGGGCTGCCCATGAGCGGCAGGAGCATCTCACGCTCGCGGCCCTCGCTTTGCGTCGTGCTGCCACTATACAACTCGGCATATTTGTTGCCTGCGTCGTCTTGCTTATCCTCTGTGGCGGAGGTGCTCTAATTCAGGCGCTGCACCAATCATACATCTTCGCAACCCTCGCTGGAATGGCTGCCCTCTTGCTCCTCGCTGGCACAGGATTTAGCCTGCAAAACTACAGCAAAACTCGCGAGAAGGAACAGCAAGCTAATCAACAGATGCAGGAAGCAATCAGTCGTGTTGGTAGGATGGTCGCTGCCCGCGAAACCGCTGCCCGCATGGGTGATAACCGCAAGGCTCTTGCTCAGGTTGAGCATGAAATTCGCTCCCTCGACGGTAGTGTACCTCGCTCCACTGAAGAGGCTAAATATCTTCTCGAACAAATACCGGTTCAGGATGAAAGCCTGGCTGACCTTGAGCAGCAACTGACTGATAGCCGTAATCAAGCCCTTTCTGCTCACAGCCAGGTCAATGTCAGCGAGGAAGCGGTTGCATCGATGCGTAAGCAACAAGCACAATTGCAAGACCTGCGCCAGGCGGAGGGTTGGGATGATCTCGATGAAAAAATACGCGCCGACCAGGAAAACGCCGAGCGCTTGCGCGGTGAGATAGCTACCGCTGTGGGTGAGGAAGGCTTACCCATTTCACTGTTGCTTTCGCCTGTTGCACCTGCTATGGAGGATGCTCCGTCTTCACCATTGACCTCTATGCCTTCTGATGGGCAACTACGTACCCATATTGAGGAGGCTATCAAATCTACTGAGCATGAAATTGCTGCTCTCGATGATAAGATGGATGCGCTTCCCGAGCTTGTGGCACAGATCAAGGCCCATCAAGACGCTCTGGATCTCCTCATTGCCCGTAAGCAGGCTACTACGCAGCAATATGAGCAATTGCAGGCCAATAATCCTCTTCAACAGCTCGAACGCGCACGGCAACAACAAGTTGCCTTGCGTAATGTCTTGCGCAGCTTGCAGGATTCCTTACGCCAACGCGTCCAGCCACTAGGTGTCTCCTTCGGGCAGGCCGCTATCAGCACGGCCGAGACTGCGGCACGCAAACAGCTAGAGGTGTTGCATATCGCCCTCGATCGTAAACTCGAAATCCAGGATCGTCATAGCGCCCAGGTTACTATGCTTAAAGGGAGCCAGGAATCACTCTCAGAATACTACCGGCAGCTTGCAAAGTGCAGTAGCTCCCTCGGCAGTTGGGTTATTCCGCCCAATCCCTTTGCTGAAGCTTTAAAAAGCTTGCTTTCTCGTTGCGAACGAGAAATTCAAGAGGCTAACGAGCCAGGTATCCTGCGTGAACTCGAGGATCTCAAAGTGCAGGAAGGGGCCTCTCAAGCTAAAATAGAGCTGTGTAAGCACGAGATCGAGCTGGCTCATGAACACATTGCTTCTATGCTCGCTCAGCGAAATCGGCCATTTGCCAAAGCTTACACACTTACAGATATCGCTGCCGTCTGGCCACTCGTCAGAGAGAATACCCCTGAAGACCGCTCCCGGCTGGAAGAGCAACTTGACGCCGTTGGGCAGGAACTGCGCAAGCTTGAACAGCAAGAACTGGAAGCCAGTACGCGTCTTGAAACAGGTAAGAAGAAACTTGACCTGGAGCAGGCCTACAAACGTATGCAGCAACAGGAACGCAGTTATGAGACTAAAAAGCGCGGTGGGTTGCTGATCAATGCTACTATTGAACGACTCATGCGCAAGATGCTAACACGTACCGAGTATTACATGCTACAGCTCCTGCCTCTGCTCACTCGAGGACGCTATCATGACGTATCCCTCTCCACTGAACCTGAAGAGGGAGTTGCCAGCGGTGGAGAATTCCAACTCAGTGTCTGGGAACCAGCTGCAGCTGAGTATATCCCGCGATCAGCCCTCTCAAGTGGTGCCTCTGATCAAATCTCGCTTGCTTTGCGACTGGCCTTCGCCATCGCTGCACTTCCAAGTGAATTGAACGCTGCTCCAGGCTTCCTCTTATTGGATGAGCCGTTGAGCCTGGCTAGCCATGATCGCATGCAGGCCCTGGTCGAACTCGTCACGGGCGCCTTACTCTCACAGCATTTTGAGCAAACCTTCTTTATCTCCCACAGCAGCGCCTTCAATCCAACCATGTTCCCTTACCATATCTACATTGAAGATGGCCTGATCATACGAAGTAATCTCCCGTCCATCTCTGCTTCCTCGCTGCTAGAGGCACTGGACGGTAACAATGGCAACACTGCCGTATCGGCGAATCCTGATGCGGATCTCAATTCATCAGAATCTGTTCGTGACTTGCGGGAACTTACGATCTAGCGTAAATTGGGAGTGCTAGGGTAGGTTCGATCCAGGGCATACCATAGGTGTCACGTTATGGGTCTGATCTGAGTGGTAGCCACACCTACAGCGTTGATCAGAAAGATTGAGCCTTTCATAGGGTAAAACAGAGAGGTGAAACGTGTCTGTGTGAGGCTCTTCTCTTGAGAGAGGGAGAAACTATCCCTATGTGTTAATGAAACGCTCGTATTCGTACACAACGGCTTCCTGTTCAGGAACCTCTATTGAGCCAGGCCTCCACTCCCGAATGACGATAATGGCATTGTTCGCAGGCATTTCCATCCCAACCAGATAACAGGCGAGAATAGTGCCTGTCCGTCCAAGTCCTGCTACACAGTGAACCGCGATAGGCAGGTGTCTGTCAAGGCAAGAGGAAATCATGGCAACAGCCTGTATCACCTGCTGAAGAGTCGGGGCTGTAAAGTCAGCAACCGGGATATGTTTGGTGAGCAGACCGATTTTATGGGGAGCCTCATAAGAGAATGGTGTCTCAGACAGATTGAGCAGAGCCCTAATTCCTATCCGATATAAGAGAGTAAAAGCATCTTCCGACTCTGGATAGGCCATAGCGGCCAGTTTATTTTCGAAGAGCCAGCCAAAATTCGGGAGGATAATCTGCCGCTTCTCATCTTCGCTGAGGTCATACTCCTGCAAGAATTGTAATGGACTCCTCATGAGTTGCTCTCTAAAGGCTGGCTCAATGTGTGCTCTGACTTTTATGAGACGCAACACCTCAATGGACATGTAATTACCCCCAACTGATTTTGTTACTGAACTATATAGAGTATATCATGCAGGGTTCTCTCAAAATGGCTCAAGGTTTCTGAATACCGCGGTAGGATGTTATGTATGGTACTTTCGTACCCCTACTATCCTAGCTTCGCAAATATTTCCGTTTTACAAAGATGGAACGCCATGAAACGTTATGGAATATTGACGATTGAGTAATCACTGTAACAATGATTCGAGCCTGTCAAAAGGGATGAGAAGTTCTTGCGAACGAAGGAATTTGTAGATGTCGAACAAGCTTAAGTTTAGATTGATTAGTATTCTCCTACTCGCAATGGCCTCTCTTGGCATGTTCTGGTTCGATCCTTTCAGCTCCTTCGGGGTACATAAGGCAGGCATGGCTGTCCGCGCGGCATCTCTGCCCTATAATAAATATGCGAGTGGTCCCTATAAAGTGCAAGGCAATGCTATTCTAGGAGCAGACGGCAAACGCTACTTGTTTCATGGTATTGGGCGTGATAGCCTGGAATATGCCTGCAATGGAGATGGATATTTTGATGCCCAGCATCTTGCGTATATGGGCCCTGGAACCAATACCTCCGAAGGAACCTATTGGTACGCAAACACTGTCCGGCTTCCTCTCAGCGAGGGCTACTGGCTAAATGGGCAACCATCCCAGCAGTGTACTGCCGCACAGTACCAGGGACTCGTCAAAACGACAGTTGATAAGCTGTCTTCGATGAAGCTGAATGTCATTATTGATTTGCAATGGACTGATGCCGGCGGGCAAGCAGCAGGTGGAGGCGCAGCCTGGCAAATGCCTGATGACGATAGTGTCACGTTCTGGAAGCAAGTTGCTAAGATTTACGCAGGCTACTCCAATGTGCTTTTTGAGCTATTCAATGAGCCCCATCCGGAGTCGTGGTCATGTTGGGATGCGCCATGTACCATCACGAACGACACCTCCTGGGTGAGTGACTGCTTATGTACGCAGACCTTTAGCTACCACAGTGCCGGTATGCAGGCTCTGGTCGATGCTGTGCGTGGCATGGGCGCAACCAATCTTGTACTGGTGGCAGGTATGAATTGGGGTTTCGATCTCAGCCAGATTACCACTTATCACCTTACAGGCACAAACATAGTGTACGATACGCACCCATATCCCTACAATGAAAAGCTGCCACCCAGTTGGGATAATGCTTTTGGTAACATCAGCAATACCTATCCGGTCATGTCTGCTGAAAATGGGGAGTACGATTGTGGCACGAGCTACATGAGTCAATTGCTCTCGTATTTCGATGCGCATATGATCAGCTGGATGGCCTGGTCGTGGGTCTCGGTAGGCTCTGCTTGCGGCTATCCCCAGTTAATTACGGATTACTCGGGTATGCCATCTGCCAATATGGGAATCTTGATCTATCAGCGTTTGCGGGGCTACGCTTCCGTACCGGCACCCGTACCTTCACCCACACCTTTACCATCGCCCAGTCCGACGCCGCCGCTTTCTCCAGCAACTGGCCCGGTCAATAAACTCTGGTATTTTGCAGAGGGACGCGTTGGCGCCGGCTTCACAGAGTTCCTCACCCTGGGGAATCCCACAAATAACGACTGTCAAGTGAATATACAATACCTGTACTCCCCAGATAGAGGAAATGCGCAAACTAAGACGGTTTCGGTGAAAGTCCCGGCTGCCCACCGTGTGACCAAGGGGGTTGACAGGGATCTGGGTACTCAGCAAAACGGGCCTGGTATCTCTGACTCTGCTATTGTTAAGGTTGATACCAACTCCACACCCAATTGTAAAGGGATCGTAGCAGAGCGGCCAATGTACTTCAACGCCCTTGGGGTCAATAGTGGAAGCGACGTGGTTGGTATTACTCAGACGGGTACAATCTTCTATTTTGCTGATCTCGCAGCAGGGAATCAGCCAGGAGGTGGAAGCTATGCTTCATTCCTGCCCATCTTGAATCCTGGCTCATCTCCTGCAACAGTAACAGTCAGCTATTTTGCCAACGGGCAGCAGATTGCGATGCAGCAATTGACAGTCGCGCCCAATACTCGTGGGACGATCTTCCCTGGCAATGCGACTCCCAGATTGCCAGCACGTGTTTCGGTAAAGCTTACCTCGAGTCAGCCTGTGGTGATCGAGCGCCCTACCTACTTTAGCAATCTTCATGCTGGTAACGCAGGTATCGTCTCCGGCGCAGCGGATGTCGTGGGAGCGCAGGACCTGGCGAATGATTGGCTCTTTGCCGAAGGCTATACGGGCGGTCACTTCCAGGAGAATTTTGTCATTGCGAATCTCGACCCGAGCAATTCACAGGCAATCGTAACTATAAACTTAGAGTATACCAATGGTGTAAGGCGTTCTTACACCGTCACAGTGAACTCTCAGAGCCAGCTTAACTGGAATGTTAATACAAAGGGTCTCAATCCAAGCTCCCCATCCGTTTCGGCGGAGATTACTTCGACTGGAGCCAAAATCGTCGTAGAACGTGAAATGTTCTTCAAGTATAATCATGTTGCCAAAAACAGGACACTAACAGCTACTGGTGGGACAGATGTGGTTGGCCAGATAGGACCAGCAACTACCGATGCCTACAGTTTTGCCGAGGGATACGCAAATGTGGGGTATGACGAGTGGTTGACTATGCAGAATCCCACGGCGAACACGGAAACGATCAAAATTACACTGGCTAACGCAAAAGGTACGGTCTACACATTCTCGGTCAATGTGCCTGGACATAGTCGTTATACAGTCGACATTGTAGGGACGGTTATAGGGCACCTCTATCACAAGAACGATGGCTATGAAGGCTACGAGGTCTCAATAGCTGTACAATCTACTAATGGCCCCTTTGTTGTTGAACGTCCCATGTATTGGAATGCTTCAGCTACGCAGGGTGGCAGTGATGTGATTGGGTATAGTGGGGGGTAATCTACAAGTCATTGATTTAAAAACCTACTCACCACCACCACCGCTTTCTCCACATCTGCCCCCTCCACCCACACAATCCTTTTATCTTTGCGGAACCAGGTCAATTGCCTCCTGGTAAAATCGTGGATGGCGTACTTCAGCCTTACCACCATCTCGTCTTCGCTCTTAAATTCTCCCCTTAGCCATCGACTGACATAGCGGTACTCCAATCCAAGAGCCTCAAGCCGCTCGTAGCTCACTCCTTCATCCAGTAGCCTCTGTACCTCCTGTACCATTCCCTGGCGTATACGCTCATCCACCCGCTTATCGATTCTCTCATACAGCACATTGCGGGGCCACTCTATGCCCAGCAACAAGGATTGGTAGAAAGGCTCTGCCAGCTTGCGCTGTTGCGAGAAAGGTTTGCCTGAGACGAGGCAAACTTCTAATGCCCTTATCACCCGGCGGGGATTGTGACGATCAATCGTGGCGGAGCTTTGGGGGTCTAACTCCTCCAGTTGCGCAAGCAGTTCTGCCAGCGGGAGTTTCTCGAGTTGCGCTCGCAGTTCGGGTTGCGGTTCAATACGAGGTATTTCCAGGTTGTCTACCACTGCCTGGATGTAATGAGGTGAGCCGCCGACCAGGAATGGTTGATGGCCACGCTCCAGGATGGCGCTGATAGCAGTGCTGGCATCTCGCTGGAATTGTGCTACCGTGTAGGCCTCGTGTGGGTCGGCCACATCCAGCAAATGGTGGGGAACGAGTTTTTGCTCTTCCACCGTTACTTTGGCTGTGCCGATATCCAGGCAGCGATAGGCCTGGCGCGAGTCGGCAGATACGATCTCTCCACGAAAACGCCGTGCCAATGCGATGCCTAAACTGCTTTTACCGGATGCGGTCGGCCCCAGCACTACTACCAATTTTGGGATAGAGTTGCTCATGGATGAGGTAGCTTCTGTTTAACCAGGCGATCAATGCGCAGCACCAATGCCAATGCAACGCCAATGCCCAGCAGCACACCAAAGGGTGTGAAGCAGCCAAAGGCGATACCGCTTGTCAAAGCGAAACCAAGACCACCGCCGAACAGTACTGCCAGCCCAAACATCACCCAGCGCATATGCTGCATGGACCACATGCCGGCGTTTATTATCGAATTGCTCACCCTGGGTGCAGTTCCGATGGTTGCTCCAGCTGCAGTCAGCAGCAACATTACCACTAAATGTAATGGGGGTGCAGCCCCTCTAAACAGATTCTGCCAGATCGCCTCGCTAAGCCCTAGCGCTAGTAATGCCGTACACGCTCCTGTACAGGCGCGACTAATGGTCTCTCGCGTTTTCCATGAACTGCCCCAATTGACCAGGATGGCTCCCGCCGTGGTGAATGGTACCAGGCCAACCAGTACTCCTATAAACCAGGGATTGGGAGGTAACAGCGATGTCTGAGCAGATGAAGAGATATGTGACAATATAAGGTAGAAGAGGGCAGCAAGCATACATGAAGCGAAGAAAGTCAGGCCATATTGTAGCCTTGCTGCTTGCTGTGGTGAAGTTTGCAGCGCCTTCCAACCGCCGCTGCCTGGTAGTCCATATTTTGCTTTGTATTCGCTGTCTTTCGCGCTGGTATAGGGTTGATTAACCTGGGTCGACGTACCCGATGTACCTGCGGTACTTGTCCTGACGCTCGTCATTGTCGTAGGCGCGGCCATCGTGTTTTTTTGCGTCGATGTTGCGCTTTGCCGGTATACCCGATCATCCTCATCATCTACTACCCCTTGTGAGTATGCTGTTTGTCCAATGAAACTCTGCCCGCTGAACGTGGTAAAACCGAGTACGCTCAGTTCCACCTTCACGGCGATATCTTGTTCATTGTTATCAGGTTTTATCAGAATAGTTCCCGTATAATGGGTGGAACCTCGTAAACGTGTACTGTCTGCTCGCACGCGCACAGGTGTGCTCATGCCGTCAAAAGCCGTCTGATCTAATACAATCCATGACTCAACAGGGCGAATTGTCCCACTGACCAGGGCGCCTTTTACACCAGAAATCGTCAGTAAGATTGGAGCAGAAAGGCCTGGATACACTTCACCGAAATCGATCGCTTTCGGCCGAACAATCACAGCGTTGGCTGACTCACGTGACCGGCCAGGCCGGCTGATACGGGAACCAGATGCACTCACTCGAACGTTGGTACCCGTCTGACCGCTATTGCCATTACCGGTGGTTGGGGTAGCAGTGTAGTTGCGCGTCTGGGCGTTTGGTCCCATTACTGCCTGCAAAAACCTGTTGACGCCCATTTCGGGATCGCCAACAGTTGCGCGAATACGTTTCGTTGTTCTCGCCAGGTCGGCCTCGCCAATCTCCGTCAGCCAGGACTCGACCTCACCTGCGAACAAATATTCAGCTGCTTCAGTTGGATAGTGGGCACATAGTTCAGCCAGTTCTTCAGGAGTCGTAGCCTCGCCCCCACTTTCAAAGCGAAACGCACCGACACCAAGCAGAGCGCGCCGGAATACCTCGATGCTCTCATAGCGGTCTTCGATTCGCAGCGAGGTGGCTTTTTCAAGTGCGCGGGCTACCGGCGATGAGATATGCGGGAAGGTCGCGTGTAGATTGGTCAGGCCGAAGCCATTTTCAGAAATCGTATGAGTTAGCAGGTAAAACAGCGTCATTGCCAACGAATAGATATCCGATCTTTCATCCGTCTGGGCGCTGCCATATTGTTCTGGGGGAGCGAAGCCGGGTGTACCGAGCAATTGCGTGTCCTGTGAGCCGCTTGGCCGGAAGAGGCGAGCGATGCCGAAATCGATCAACTTGATGCGGCCAGTGCGCGTCAACATCATATTGCCGGGTTTCATATCACGGAAGATCACCGGTGGCTGCTGATTGTGCAGGTACTCCAGGACATCGCATAGCTGCCTGGCCCAGCCCAGCACGCGAGGCTCCGAAAAAGGTCCGTTATTGCGTTCCAGCAGGTCTTCGAGTGTGCTCCCATCAATAAATTCCATCACTAGAAAATGGCGTGCGCCTTCGGTAAAAAAATCGGTAAAGGCTGGAAGATTGGGATGGTTCAAACGCGAAAGAATCCTGGCTTCCGCCAGGAAATTTTGAATGGCCTGGGGACGCTCATTGGCGGGAACAGTTGAGAGGCTCATCTCTTTGATAGCAACGATAGTTCCCCGCTTGGTATCGTTCGCTTGATACACTGCGGCCATTCCCCCATGTCCAATCGTGCGCAAAATTACATAACGCTTATGCAGCAGGGTACGCGGGTCTAACTGTCCCGTTTGTGTATTTCCTTTGTCATTATTATTCTGTCGGCTAATGATACCTGGCTCCCCTCTCTCAAATTACCGATTGTTTCCCAGTATAGCATACTACCAATGGGAGATACTACCTAGATAAACGTGATTTGGGGGGTAAGATCACATTCATATGCTACAATCGATTGTTGACGATATGGCCATGATTTCGACATGTATACATAATTAGACGTTATCTGATGTTTATTATAGAAAATAGATGTGATGAATGCACGCTTTCTTCTTTAAAGGGTTACAACATCAATGGCTAATGCCGGATGATAGGAACTGTAAATGAACAATAAACAACCGAAACTCGTTGGTATTCCCAAGGCGTTCTGCAACAAATTTATACTGTTTAGCTTTACAATTGTTTTCATTTGCATGATCGTTGGATTGCTCTTCCAAAATCTGAGGGCGCAGTACAATTCCTCAGTTAAAGCTACTCCGGCTGGAGATTTGAGCATTGTTGGTCAACCATCATTGCCTGCTGCAACCGTTGATGCAATATTTAAACAACTGGGTAGCCCCATGGCTGGTGCAGGTCAGGAAGTAGTGCAGGCTTCCCACAAGGCAAATATCGACGATGCTTTTGCCCTTGCTGTGTGGTGGGTCGAAACCAATGATGGTGCTGCTGGCGTTGGGTTGGCTGACCGCAACCCAGGTAGTGTACGTGGCAGCGTCGGCTATCCCTCGGCCTTCGATGGCTACACTATCTATCCCTCCTATTCAGCTGCGATTGTTTACTGGTTTAACATGCTCAGAAACATCTATGTCGATCGGGGTTTGAGTACTGTCTATGCCATCTCGCATCCCTATGTGGGCACCTCTCGCTCACCGGTATGGGCCGGCAAAGTGGTAGCGCTCATGTTGAGATATCGTGGCGAAGCGCCAGCCGCTCCCACTGTGGTACCCAGCCCCACCATGATATCGGACGGTAAAAGAGTCGCTTACCCGACGGCAACTGTCCATACTAATACAGCGCCTGTTGCAATCCAGAAGCAAGTGCAGACGAACAAAACATCCAAGCAACATTCTATCATAGTGCGACAGGTAAATGCTTCGCTTGCATTACCTCTCCCAATTGAATTTGCTATAGTCTTCTTTGCTCTGCTACTTGCCCTGAGTATTGTTGTTTGGACGCTCTGGTTGGATAAAAGTCAACCGATCCAAAGTATGCAAGACGAGGATACGGGGGATAAGATTAGGCTGGACGAGGTTGTACAGGGCGGGGGCAAGCCCCGCCCCTACATTACAATGGACAGTGGTGATGTTTTGTCCATGTTAAGGGTGGGACTTGTCTCTGCACAAAATATGGACGCTCCGAACACGGAGGCCCTGGGTACCTTCGGGGACATTGTGGAAGCTCCCAATACGGATGCTCTGGGTGTACCAACCCTGAATGCGAATCTGCGGCATATAGTTGCCCTAGATACAACGCCTCTACCTCATATCACTGCTAGATCCTCTTCAGGAGACATGGCTACTACTCATTCAGGTTATACGTTTACGCAGAGCACAGGCACGAGCTTCCGTATACGCCGCACAATCTTATTGCCTTCTCTCCCTCTTTTTGAGGCACCAGAACGAGGAGAATCACCTGCTGCCATTAGTCCAGGCGCGCGTTCGACAGGGCTACTGAGTCGCTATGGTGAAACGCACCAGGAGTGATATCCTGTTTATATCCAACAGGTACCTTGCTTTTTTTCTCTCTATACTTATCATTAGTATATAAGGAAACGCTCAGGCCATCGCGCCGTTCCATTGTAACTCGTAGACGTATGTAACTTGTAGGCGTTTCTTATCTAAGCTCCCTCAACCGCATTCATCCTATCTATTCAGGGCGCAGGTAGATGGGAGCACGGAGGGCAGTGGTGGCTGCAGAGTGGCGAAGCCCCGTCCCCTGCCCTGTGTGTCCCGCTTGCCTGTTGTTTCTACCTTTGATCAAGGTAGAGAAGGAGCAATTGTATGGCAACCGAGTCCCAAACTTCCTCATCTGAGCAAGCAACGTTACGCCGCAATGCAATCGGTCTTCCTGGGGTGTTGTTCCAGTCAATCACAACCATGGCCCCCGCCTCTGCTGTGGCGTTCAGCCTGGGTGCCGCCATCCCATTTGCAGGTGGAGCCTTACCGCTGGCTGTTCTTATTGCACTCGTTGTGTGTGCATTGATCGCTCTAAACATTGGTGCAATGGCAAGGTATCTGCCATCTGCAGGCGGCTTATTTACCTATGTTGGCCACGGCCTGGGAGTCCAGGCAGGCTGGATGACGGGCTGGCTATTCAGCCTCGCCTATCTCCTGGTCGTCCCCCTACAGTTACTTGTATTGGGGCCGGTGGCAGACGGCTTCGTCAATCAATACTTCCATCTCTCATTTGGGCCAAACGGGTGGGCCGTGTGGGCGATGATCTTCGCCGTGATTGTTTTTGGCCTCACCTACTTTGGTATCAAGATATCCGCGGACGTAGGTGTTGTATTGGGCGCCATTGAAATTGGTGTCTTTATATTACTTTCCGCCTGGCTGATCGTCACTGCTGGCAGTGGTAATACAGCGGCTACCTTTAATCCTGCTTCCAGTCTAGAATCTGGCAATGTGCTCGGAAGCTGGCAAGGCATCCTCCATGGTATGATCTTTACATTTCTGGCTTTTATTGGCTTTGAGTCGTCAGCACCATTAGCGGAAGAAGCCCTTCATCCACGTCGCACGGTACCGCGCGCCATCGTATTGGCCGCGGTCTCTATCGGGGTCTTCTACGTGTTCTGTTCGTATGCTGGTGTAGTCGGCTGGGGTTTCGGCAAGATCAGTACATATAGTAGTAATCCGAATCCCTGGGGAACAATGGCAAACCGCGTCTGGGGTGAATTCGCATTTATTGCCATATTTGCTATTCTCAATAGCGCCCTGGCGAATTCAAATGCTGGCGTGAACGCTGCGACTCGTGTGCTCTATGCGATGGGACGTTCCAAGACTCTCCCGGGACCGCTTGCTCATATTAACCATCGCTTTCGCACTCCCGATATCGCAATCATCTTTACGATGATATTAGGCGTTGTCTTGACCCTCTGGCTTGGCTTTGTTTATGGGCCTACAATAGCGTTTGCCTTAATAGGAACGGTCATTACCATTCCGATACTGATAGTATATATGGCTGCTTGCCTTGCCGTTCCATTCTTCTTTCTTCGTGAACACCGGGATCGTTTTAACGTGGCGCTGCATATTATCTTACCTGCGATACCTTTTGTTGTTTTGATCTTCCCTGTATTGGCACAGTTTATACCTGCTCCTCCCGCGCCACTCAACCTGGCTGGCCCTCTTTGTGCCGCCTGGTTCGTACTCGGCTTGATTGTCCTTGCCTTCCTGAGCTTGCGTAGGCCAGCAGCTTTGGCCAGCAGCGACAAGCTCTATCTTGAGGGGTAAGGAAAGTCATCCTGGACTGTGGTTCTTTGAATTGAAGTGAACTATATCTTTGAATGAAAGGAGTGACCGATGGCAACTCATCATCTCGACGACACCCAACCTCATGCTTTTTGGGACAATTCTTACCCGCCACGCCTGCGCATCCAGCCTGGCGATACTGTCGTATTCGAAACCCTCGAAGCATCAGCGGGACAGGTTGGTCCTGATTCCGCGTCAGAGGTGGTCAGAAACCTAAACTTCGACCTCATTCACCCGCTCACTGGTCCAGTATATGTGGAGGGAGCTGAACCGGGTGATGTCCTTGTGGTCGATATCATCAGCATCAAACATAAGGGATGGGGCTGGAACGCTGTTATACCAGGTTTCGGCTTAAGACTACCTGTGAATTCAGACCCGATATTCAAATCCCCTACGAGCCATTCTGCGGTGTAATGGGAGTTGGTCCGCGTGAATCGGGTCGATTTAATACCATTCCGCCACGTGAGAATGCGGGTAACATTGACATCCGCCATCTTACTCCTGGCTCGAGAGTGTTCTTTCCGGTCCTGGTACCAGGCGTGCTGTTCTCCTGTGGGGATTGTCACTCGGCACAGGGTGACGGCGAGGTCAACGGCACTGGCATTGAAACCAAAATGTCTGTGACGCTGACGTTTAACTTGCAGAAAGGTGCAAACATACCAGAACTGCGTTTCATCACACCAGCAGGCAAAAAGCTCACGGTCGCCGATGAGGGTGGCTACTTCGTTACTACAGCGCACGGTCCTGATCTCTTCAAAGATACCCAGCAAGCGATTCGCTATATGATCGATTACCTGTCCTCTAAGCACAACATGACGCGTGAGCAAGCCTATTGCCTGTGCGGTGCTGCAGTGGACTTAAAGATCAGCGAAGTCGTGGATGCACCCAACTGGATCGTGTCAGCGTACCTGCCGCTGAGCATTTTCAAGTAATAAGGATGTGTGAAGTCGGGGCGCGATGTATCGTGTCCCGACGTCTCTTGGAAAGAATGGGCAAGAGAAGAATGTACGTTGGGCACAAGATTATGAATTATAATAGGTGCCTGCGAGAGGACTCGAACCTCCAACCAATCGAGTGAAGTAGATAGCTGGTGCGTTACCTTACGGTCCGCCTTCAACAACCCCTTCCCGAACCGGACGTGCGGCTTTCACCGCATCCGGCTCTCCAGGGCTATGCGTTACAGCCCCTGCACCCCTTCCCTATTTAGATAGGTACTATGAGTGCTCCGTCACCATGAGGCTTTTACCTTTTAGGTGATCCCGCAGTTCTCTTGATAACCTGGTCCGTACTTAGGTTTCCGTTCGGTGTTTTGCTCGTTTGTTACGAGTGCCTACAGGGGAGATGTTTAACGACCCTCTTAATCTTATTCAATCGTTAACCCTGTACTTACGCGATGTATCTCACGTAGGGGCTATGGTATACCAGCACACCTCGGATTCGACAAACCCAGTCTAACCATATACGGCCTAGCTGCACAGGTCTTGAGGCAAGTGATGACCTCTCACCGTACTTTTCCGTCCATGCTGCTGTCCCTTATCCCTTTCGGGTTCAGGTAAGGAGGCGCTTTAACCACGTCCATCCCAGTGGTGTTGACCTTCGTCAACAAGGTTATCAAAAGCACAGCGGCGCACTTAAGAGTCGACTGCTCTGCCATTGAGCTACGCAGGCTTGACGGCGTCAGTATAGCATAGGCTGCCTGAGAGTGCAATACCAAAATCGCCAGTTCAGAACTCGATTCTCTGGCAGCTCACTCGCCAGCCGCAATACTTTCCCAAAGAAACGATTTAGACTCCCCTTGCTTTTTGGCCATCCAGATGGTATTATATAAATAAAGATTTATAAAAGTTTTGTTTATGTAAGAGGGGTGTATGATACCAGATGAACGAATGGCGTGAACTTAAAATCATGATGAAGGCGTTAGCTGATATGGCTCGCCTAACCATTGTGTATCATTTGGTGCAGCACAAAGAGATCACTGTTACCTCTTTGACAGACCTGCTGGGGCTGAGCCAGCCACTTGTCTCATGGCATCTGCGCAAACTCCGGCGAGCCAATTTGATTACTACTCGCCGCGTTGGTCGCCAGGTCTACTGTTCCCTGAATATAGACCGCTTTGAACTCTGTGTCCAATACCTGCAGGGTCTTATTGATCCAGCCAACAGCCTGGAATCCTTTCCGGTAGGCGCAGCGTTGGTTGAAGCGGAAATGAGCTTAGAGGACTAGTAAAAGGCGCCGCTCACAATGATGAAGAAGGCATAGATGGGTGCATCGTGGGAGGTTCCCGTTTGCCCTAGTAGTTTAGAAAGAAGTATTTAGAAGAAAGAGCATGATTACGAGTAAACAAAGTAAAGCGATTGGAAGCTCCGAGAATGCAGGCGTAGGCACTGCTATGTTGAAAAAACGCAGGCAGATGACCCAGAGCCAGGCACATTACGCAGGTATGTTAGGCAGGGCCGATTTGCATATGCACAGTACTTATAGCGACGGTATTGGCACTAT
>WNGJ01003060.1_pt1 | contig 17127 bp, 12 predicted proteins | sample 5400611 | NCBI WGS metagenome assembly WNGJ01 (sample SAMN13153375, study PRJNA577476) | soil metagenome | isolation source: 40 cm soil or saprolite under Garry oak tree replicate 1 | place: USA:California | collected 2016-06-15 | reverse complement strand
CATTATAACATATTCATCACGAGATGGGCAGTGGGGCAGAAGACAGCCACAGTGCGACGCAAGTCACAAATCCCAGTGCTTTTTTTGTTCCTAAAAGGTACGTGAGGGTACTTTCTTGCTCCCATCCGGGTCAGAGTCTGGAGCCACTCCCCATGACGATGCGCATAACGCTTTCATGACACTTCCTCCTTAATATTAGCATCAGAGAGGACGATATGCAGCCGGTTGGGTTGGGGACGATAAGGCACCCACCACAGGTGGGGGTCTCAAGATTTATATACCAATGGAGGTATAGCTATGGCTTTCCAAGAGAGAGAAAGACAACACGCAACTGGGACAACACACTCACCACGCTCTTTGCCGGTGTCCTTTATTGCAGCCGTGGCAGCAATAGGCGGATTTCTGTTTGGCTATGATACAGGAGTCATCTCAGGCGCACTGTTGTTTCTGAAACAAAGTTTTGCGCTCAATGCAACCACACAAGAAATTGCTGTCAGTGCCGTCTTAGCCGGCGCTATCGTTGGGGCCATCGTAGCCGGGCGGCTCAATGATGCCTTTGGGCGCAAAAAGACACTTCTCTTACTTGCTGTGATCTTTACTGTTGGCGCCCTGCTCACCGCAATCTCCCCTACCCTGGTGTTTTTTCTCGTTTGCCGTGTCATTGTGGGTCTAGGTATTGGCGCTGCTGCGAGCGTCGTGCCTGTCTACATTTCGGAAATAGCCCCGGCCCGGCTGCGGGGGAGGTTGGTCACCCTTAACCAATTAGCGATCACCGTGGGGATCGCGGTCTCCTATTGGGTCGACCTGGCCTTTGCCCATGCAGGTTTGGCATGGCAGCCTATGTTTGCCAGTGCAGCGATCGCCGGTATTGCTTTGTTCCTGGGGATGCTGCTCTGTCCCGAATCTCCGCGTTGGCTGGCCAGTAAAGGGCGATGGGATGAGGCCCAGGCGGTGATTGAACATATCAAGGGAGCACAGCCGGAGCAGGAACTGGCTGATATCCGTCGTTCGTTGAGCGAGCAGCGACAACAGCGCGGCGTACGTGAACTCTTCACACCGCGCCTGCGAGGGGCCCTCATCGTGGGCGTGGGCCTGGCCGTCTTCCAGCAATTTGTCGGGATTAACACCGTGATTTATTATGCTCCCACCATCTTTCAACAAGCTGGGTTTTCGAGCGCATCCAGTGCCATTCTCGCCACGTCGGTTGTAGGCATCGTGAACGTGCTAGCGACGATTGTGGCTATCTTACTCGTTGATCGGCTAGGGCGGCGTAGGTTACTGCTGGGAGGCTCTATTATTATGGTCGTGGCGCTCGTCATGCTCGGCATTATCTTCGCCCACAATTCGGGTCACATTGGAGGCTTGACGCTCATCGCCTTGATCGTCTATATCCTGGCGTTTGCGCTCAGTTTTGGCCCCGTCTTCTGGCTGATGAGTGCGGAGATTTTTCCGACACGAGTGCGTGCCTCCGGGGCGAGCATCAGCTCGTTTGCGAACTGGGCTGCTAACTTGCTAGTCAGCATCACCTTTCTCTCTCTTATTGGAGCCCTGGGCGCTCCTGCAACCTTCTGGCTGTACGCATCCTTTGGGGTTCTCGCCTTTATCTTCAGCTGGTTACTCGTTCCGGAGACGAAAGGGAGAAGCCTGGAGCAAATTGAGCGCTATTGGGAGAACGGGCGTCATTGGGATAAGGCGGCCTGAAGAAAGAAAAGAGGGGATGAAGAGTTGTGTTCACAATTCAGGCCTATCCGTCACCGCGTTGGCATGGGCCGGAAAGCCCTCATACTCTGCCAGCCGGCGCGTAGTCTCGCTTAAAGAAGCGTATCCTGCAGGTGTCAGATACGCGATACCCGTGCGCTTCAGAAAATCATAGACTGTCGTGCACGAGGATGTATGTGCAAAGCCGCCCGTGGGCAAGACCGCATTTGTGCCGACGCTATAGTTAGCCATACTATATGGCGTACGCGAACCCAGCAGAATCTCCCCAGCATTTTTCAGCTCTGGCAAGAGAGCGAAAGGCTCGCGTACCTGCACTCCGAGATGTTCAGGCGCGTATGCATTAACAAATTCAATGGCTTCCTGCATGCTTTGCGCCAGCACAACGCCACCTGTGCCCTCTGGAGCCTCAAAGACCGTGCGGACAAAGGCTTGCCGCCATTCCGGCAGCGCAGCCATTTTGGCAGGCAACAAAGCCATGACACGTTCGGCCAGGCTACGGCTATCCGTCACCAGCAGACTGGATGAATCTGGCCCATGCTCTGCCTCGATCAGCAAGTCACGCGCCACCAGTTCAGGACTCGCGCTTTCGTCAGCCAGGGTGATGGCCTCACTGGGACCCGCCCGCAGCCCCACATCTACGGTTCCATACAGTAGTCTTTTAGCAGCCGCAACAAAGCCGCTGCCTGGCCCGGTAATTTTATGCACACGTGCAATACTCCCGGTGCCATAGGCGAGCGCTGCAATAGCCTGGGCGCCACCTACGCGGTAGATTTCGTGCACGCCACACAGATCAGCAGCAACCAGTGACGCGGCATCGACTTCACCCTGCGGCCCGGGGGGAGTGCAAACGACGATACGCGGAACACCTGCGATGCTGGCAGGAGTGGCCAGCATATACATGACAGAGGGAAAAGCTCCTTTACCGCGTGGGACATAGAGTCCCACGCTGCTAATGGACGTAATCTTCTCCCCGGCAATCACGCCAGGGGCAACCTCTGTAAACCATTGCTCATGCGGCATCTGGCGCTGGTGGAACGTGCGGATATTGCGTATCGCTTGTTCCAGGGCCGCGCGCACCGGCGCGTCAAGCTGGGCGTGAGCTTGCTCAATCTCAGCACGACTCACGCGCAATTGATCGACAGTGAGCTGCACGTGATCAAAGCGCGCGGTTAATTCGATCAGTGCATCGTCACCACGATTTCGCACATCCTCTACTATCGGGCGTACGCGCTCAACCTGTTCGTCTATTCGTATTTCTGCACGGCGCACCAGGCGTGCGCGCTGCGCACTATCAATGCTAGAGAGTTCGTAAAAATGAATCATACTAACCTACCTTCTTAACCAGCTTATCTGCCTCCTGCGCAGCCACCACATCAGCTTTCATCCAACGCGCACCAGTAATACCAACCAGGCCAGCAATAACCAGCGCAGGTGTACACGTAATTAAAAGAGCCTTGGCGAGGTCTTGCCCCCCCACGTAGTTTGCAAAGTGCAGGCCATGCGTCGGGTCAAATGCTGTAGCCAGCGTGCCTACCAATGAAGGAGCAAAAGCATCACCGAGCAGATGGGCAAACAGCAACGTGACAGCTACAGCCGAGGCACGCAGGATCGACGGAACAACATCCTGGGTCGCTGCCGTGCTGGGACCGGTGTAAACGGTGAGTAAGAGAGCTGTCAGCACGAAGAAGACGGTGAAAACAGCAAAACTATGGGTACTTACAGCGACCGCAAAAGAAGGCGCGCCCAGCAGGAAACCTATGCCGCACACCAGCACACGCGCCCCCTGGTGCCTGCGGTTAAGCCAATCCGCCATGTACCCGCCGAGTACAGTACCAGCAAGCCCAGCCAGCACGATGATGACACCTGAGTAGATTCCCGCTTGACTTGAACTCAGGCCATAGATGTCTTTTTGTTGCAGAAATGTGGGCAAGTAAACCGTGTTCACCCCCAGGACAAAGTAGGCGAAGATCTGCATGATTATCAGAACCACCAGGGTTTTGACGCGTAGTAATGTGCCGAATTGTGAGAGCACATTGGGCGAAATCTGCATCGCCTGGTGTGGCTCTTCAATCTCAGCCATGTCGCCCAATGTATATGGATAGAGTGCTATCTCCTCTTCATCCGCCTCGTTGCGCCGCGGTTCGCGCAGTTTCCAGGCAAGAAATGCCAGGATGAGACCTGGAATACCTGTGATGAGGAAAGCCAGCCGCCAACTTCCAACAAATAAACCCGCAACCACGCCACCTATCACAAAGCCCACGAGGATACCTACCAGTTGACCCACACTCCACCAGCTCATGATACGCGAACGCCTGGTTCGACTGAAGTAGTCGCTCATCAGCGCAGTACCGGCAGGGAAATATCCTGCTTCACCTATGCCTAGCACCATACGCGATAAGAAGAGTGTGATGAAGTTGGTTGCCAGGGCAGTAAAGGCGGTTGCTATGCTCCAGATAGCGACAGTGATAGCTACCACGTTTTTGCGTTTCGCGCGGTCCGCCCAGATCCCCAGCGGCACCGTAGCCAGCGTGTAGACGACAAGAAATGCCGAGGCAATGTAGCCAATGCCATCAAAGCCAAAGCCCAATTCATGAGCGACTACATTGGCAGCGCCCGTCAATACATTACGATCGAGGTAGTTCAGGAAGCTGATGAGGAACATTATCCAGAAAACAGCCATAGGTTTGGATATTTCCCAACGGCGCGTTGATGGGGGAGGTTCTTTGATTTCCATACTCATTTGCACCTTTCTGACCTAAAACCTGCTGCTCAGGTGGCCCCAGCAATCTCCTTTTCAGGACACCGCTGACGTATTATATCATCTCCCCTGGCGTTCAATTTGCAGAGATTAATCTTCCTATGTACACGCTTCTCACCAGCTAGACTTTAGTACTACCCCCAAAACCACGTGGCCTCCTTTAATCGTGTCTACTTAAAGGACCAGGTTGGCAATGCTCGACGAGTAAGCAAGACAGGAGTACAACAGTGGGCACATTGATGTATAACGGTGAATGGAACAGTTTAGAGCTAGACGGCTATGAGCTGCACAGCGGGGAGAGCCTGGAAATCTCTGTCTTCGGCTATTGGATCCCCGGACAGCTTGTTGTGGACCCGGCCGGCTGGCACCTGCTCACCCCTGACCAGGTGGAGATTCCCCTGCACAGTGGCTTGACCGCCCGTCGTGGCGCGCCAGGGAGCTTTCCTCCCCCTGCATGGCACCCCGTGGAGATGAACGCGCCACACATCCTGCTGGTTGACGACGACCCGGCGCTGCTGAGCGCGCTTCCACAAACCATCGCTCTGCGCCTCCCCCAAGCCACGGTCGATACCTCCGACTCTGCTCAAGAAGCGCTCGAGCAGATTCAAAAGTATCACTATGATACTATCGTGAGTGATGTCAAGATGCCTGGGATGGATGGCCTGCAACTGATGGCGCGCATCCACGAGCTGCGGCCAGGGACGCCCACCCTCTTAATCACCGGCCACGGCGATCAGGGCATCGCGATCCAGGCCCTGCGCGGGGGAGCGTATGACTACATCCTCAAGCCGATTGATCGTGACTACTTTATGGCCGCCCTGCGTCGTGCCCTTCAAGCACACCACCTGCAGCGGCAGGTGGCCGAGCAACAGCTGGCGCTGGAACTGCATGCCAAGTTGCTTGAGGGCCTGGTGCAGCAACGCACGCATGAGCTGTTCGATGCGCAGGCCGCCAAGGATAAGCTGATCAACGTGGTCTCGCACGAGCTAAAAGCTCCACTGACGCAGCTCAAGGACATGACGCAATTGCTGCGCCTCAAACTCGAAGGTACAGATGTGACAGAAATGGTGAGCCAGGGCCTGGTCAGCATCGATCACTCTATCGAGCAAACGGAAAGGCTGGTGCAGGAGTTGCTGCAAACCTCACATATTGAGACAACGCTGTTTCTGCTTCACCGGCAACGCCGCGACCTTGTTGAGCTGTGTCGCCAGGTGCTCGAGGAGGATGCGGCAAGCACTGGTTGTGCTCTGATGTGTGAAAGCCTGTGCGCGCCCATCGAAGTCGAGGTGGATGTGGACCGGATGAGTCAACTGATCATCTCTCTGCTCGCCGATGCGCGCAAGAACTCGATGCCAGGGTCCTCAATCACGGTCAAGTTGCACCAAACAGGACCGAAAGCGATCATCACGGTGAGCTATCAAGGTGAACCTCCAGCATTGGGGCTGGAGTTCTACGTCTCCCGTAAAATCGTAGAGCAACACGCTGGGCGTCTCGAAGTCCAAAGCTTCCCAGGAAACAGAAACAGCTACTTCGTCATGCTGCCCCAACGGATCGATCCTGCAGAAGAGCAGGCTGATACTTCGAAGCATACACAGCGCGCACAAGCGCTCTGGACGGTCACTGCTTAAACGAAGATTTGCGCACGAGTCCTCTCCATTGTTGAAGGCGAGATGAGTATCCATTGACTACACTGCGACCGGAGCTCCTCGAAACACAAGATTTAAAGGAGTTCGCTGCTCCGCACGACACCTTCACGGCGTGCGGTTGAGCATCTCCAGGAAGCTCCAGGATTTCAGGTCGCGTTCCAGGTGGAAGCGCAGCAAGTCATGCATGACTGCCTCTAATTCGGCCTGTAGTTTAGTGTCAAGACGCAGGTGTGAGGCTTCGATCCATTTGCTGCGCTGCAAGAAACGCAAGACTTTGAGAGCGTTCAGGGAGAGGCGGCGTTCCCAGAAACGTGAGCACTGGGGGCAGAGTACCCCCCCCAGCGAGGCCCTGAAGCCGTTCTCCTCTGGGCGCAGTTCGTTTCCGCAATGGGCACAGTTCTGCAGAGCTGGCTCGTAGCCAATGGAAGAAAGCAAGTGTAGCTCAAAGTAGCGCAGCAGCAGGCGCGTATGTTCATTCTCTTGCTCACTGCTGATAACGCTGCCCTTCGCCTGTTGTTGCTGCAATGCGTTTGCGTCGGCATCCAGGTAACGCAGGGTTTCGAGCAGCAAGGAGTAGATATCCCGGTGCGGGGTTGAATCTTCAACGAAACGATCCACCAGTTCGGCCAGGTAGAAACCACAGGTCATGTGCCAGAGTTCGCCGCGCAGGTGCAGGAAGTTCTCGCGACCCTCGGCCTGTGTGACGATATCGAGGTTGCGACCAAGCGCCAACTGTAACTGGCTGCGATTGAGCAGATCAAGGTGTCCCGCCTTCTTGCTGATGGGACGACGTATGCCCTTGGCGATGGCATGTAATTTGCCCTTGGAAGGTGTAAACAGCGTCATGATCCGATCAGCCTCACCGAAGTCGGTGCGCTTAAGTACAATGGCCTCAATGGAGTAGCTATGTTGCTGTCGCATGGGGAACACCTTACGAGTGAATGAAAAAAGACGTGACTTACAAACAAAATCACGTCTCGTTAGGAGGCGACGAGCGGATTCGAACCGCTGGTGCAGCTTTTGCAGAGCCGTGCCTTACCACTTGGCGACGTCGCCACATGCATACGCGAGCGTCCGAGAGGCTAGGATGGAGCGGGAGACGGGGATCGAACCCGCGACTTTCTCCTTGGCAAGGAGATGCTCTACCACTGAGCCACTCCCGCTTATGCGTTACTTTCGTGACATTAAGATAGCATATCAAAGGCGATTTGTCAACAGCTTAGAAGGCCTGTTACTCAACAGTAAATCCGCGTTCCCTCAACAACTCTACCACCCGCTCCAATGCCCCTGGATCTACTCGCACCAGGCGATTCTCAAAGGGAACTTCTGTCCCAAGCAGTGGGCCTAGTTCTTCGTCAGTCTGGATGTCTTGTAAAGCCTGGGCAGAGAGACTTAGCAAGGGCGCACGTTCGACTCCAATACTGTCTTGCCGCTCATATCCGCCACCCCACAACTTGAGACGAATCAAAAAAGATGTAGGCACCCCTCCTTCGCAGTAATGCTGCAAGAAGCGAATAATAGGTTCCAACGGAAGCCCGGCACTGCGTGCCTGTTGAATCGCCGCCGGTGTGACCTTCCTCCAACCTGTTGCCTCGTCCAGTTCAGTGATACGTTCAACTTCTGCCTCTACATACAGATCCAGCACGGCATAGCAGGGCTGCAACAGGCCATTTTGTTGTAGCCGCCATTGGGGTTCACGCATTGGCAGACGCCCGCTCTCCAACAGGTTGTCATGCACAGGGGCAGAACCAAGCGCGGGCAGGTAGTCTCGCCGCCAGAGAATTTCCTGTATTGCTGGCAGTTGATCGGTAACGACTTCCGCAAGCAGGGGGGCAAGACGCCGGCCAAATAATAGACGCGTTTGCTCATCGCTAAAGAGCTCATCGAGCAGGGCAGCATCATCTACCTCGAGCAGTGTGACACCGCGCCAGAGTTCGACGCGCCGTGCCTGGCGCTCCCATTCCACCAGTGAATACTGCACATTCTGCGGAATGGGTCCCCTCGCGGCCTGTTCCAATACTTGCTGAATAGTCTCAGCGTGTAGTCCCATTTGGATGGCGCGTGTGACACTGGCCTTGGTCAGCCGATATTGCGCAATAAGCTCGAGCCGGGTGCATTCTGCGAAACGATCCAGGTTGACGAGCAGCGCCTCGGAAACAGGGGCCAGGGCTATTAATTCAAAATTTGGTTGCACTACCAGGCGCCCCCAGGCGGGTTCCTGTATGTCTGGAGGCGTTTCGCCGGTAACGAGCCCTACATCTTGGACTATACGAAAAGCATCGGGGTGCTCATCATTATCCACCTCCACCAGGCCTAACCAGTGCAGTGGGCCGGAGAGTATAGCTCGCATGAATCCGCCCTCTACCAGGTACCAGCCTTCGCGGGGCGTTAACCAGCCACGCTTAAGGCGAAAATCCCAACCATACGGGTTATTGCCTATCGAATAGCGCTCCGCCCTCGAACCATACTGGCGCGGGAAAAGCAGATAGGGAACATATAACTTGGTATGAGCAATGAACGTTAGGAACTCATGCCATCCTCCCACTTGTTCATGCAGCAGTCGTTCTATCACCAGCTTACGCGCATGCACAACCTCTTCATGAGCAGGCTCGAGGGGAGCCGGGCCCGGATGCGCAGCCACGTCTGGTAGATAAGCCAGTTCGTTCCAGAACGCGCTATCCAGCCATAATTGGTAACAGCGGCGCGCCCGCTCTAACAATGGCAAGGAGAAAAAGTCATCGGCCGGCATAGCACATATCGCACCACGCTGCTCAGAAAGCAGGCCTAATTTCATGAGCAGCAACCTGGTGAATAGAAGTTGGGGAATGTCCGCTTCCGTACGCATTTGCTCCAGTTGCGAGCTTCCCGTTGGACTCAATTGATCTACGGCCTGGCGTAGAAAGGGGCGAGAAAGCAGCCGGTTATTCACCAGTGACAACCCCTCGCGCATAGTTGCTACCAGTGACCAGTAGCGGTAGAGGGTGCGTTGCAAAGTGCTTATCCCTGCGCTTACACCTCCTGTTATATCATCGACCGCTTTACTCTCGCTGCTATCTTGCTGAGTAGGTGAGACATGTGCACTGCCCTCTTCATTTGCATGCCAAAGCTCATTCGCGGCCTCTAGGACGGTTTGAGACACAATCAGCACGCCATCATAAACACCGCTTGCATAGTCTCGCCCAACAAAGCTTGTTTGTTTGCCCCAGAAAATCAGTCCAAGCAGCAGGAGACGATGTAACGCCTGCTCAAAAACACCATGTGGATGTGGCGTAGGATACTGCGGTGGCACTCCCTGGAACTGCATGTGGTTCCTGGATGATACATATTCAGAATTTATTGTTGAGGTAGATGTATTCTCCTTTTCACGCTTGAGAGGCATATCTACAAGGCTGAAATACAGAGCCAGGTCACGGCTGTTCGCGCGCCCGCCGCACGCCACAAGTTCACGCAGGATCAACTGCTCTATCTCATTCAGACTGCGTATAGCATCACGACAAGAACTAGCATCGAAAAGAAGTCGCGCGATTTCTGCAGTGGTTCTTGCGGAGTCTGAGGGTGCGTTGATATTTTGTCCTTTGAATGAATATGCTAAATGTCGCGCTTTTACCAATGCCTGCAGGTGATATGGCGGCACGGTCTGTAGCAGGTAAAGGTCACTTTGTTCCATATCCCTCCTCAGGCCTGGGCGCAAAGAATGGGGGCTCTACAGCTTCATGTAGCAGAGGTACCTGCCCACGTCGCTTCAGCTCTTCTAAAAGACGTTCGACAGCCGATCTTTTGAGTAACAACAACGTGGGCTGAATTGGCCGCACAACTTGCTCCTGTAATGAAGTAGTGGCATTCAGTTCGCGCAAAACCAATTGATCGGCAGCCTCCAGCAACGAGGTATCTGTATACAAGCGCACACGTCCATAGCTTGCTACACGCCGTTCAAGCTGTGCTAGCAAGCGGGCAAGAGGACTGTCAGATACCAGCGTGTGTTGATCTTCCACAACACGGCGCATGAGATCAAGCAGCGCGCCGGGTGACTCTCCACGACTGAAGGCATCACTGAGTGATTGTGGGGTCAGCCTGTAGCAGAGTTGCCCGGCGTGGACGCCGTGTACTTCAGCAAAGCGCTCGATCCGTTCAATCAAAGGCCAGTTAGCGAATGTGCAGGCAATTAACAGGTCGCCAGGTTCTGCAACATCAATGGCTGCTGGAGTAGCAAGCCCGGCACCGGTTGCAGTGGATTGCGCCCCTACTGGTGCCTGGCGCAAGAACGCATCTGCCCAGGGTGTAAGCTGGAACGCCAGCAAACGTTCGTCAGCGGATAGTACCACGTCGCAGACGCCCCACCAGTGCAGCGGACCTTGCAAGAGTTGCGCGAGATATCGCCCCTCGGCACGCAGCCAGTCATTCAACTGCGTTGGGCGCAGAGCGCGTCCGTCTTCTTGCTCTAGCCACCAATGGGGAGAAGAAAACTGGCGCTGCCGCTTCTGCATGAATGTAGGATTCAAGCGATAGACAAAACGCGCAAACGCGGAAAAAGTGATCCATTGACCAGCAGGAGCCTGCTCAAGCAAGCCAAGCAGTGTCTGCCGGGCCTCCCTGTTTTCGGTCTCCAGTTCACCCGCTCGCAGCGCGGGCAGATTCAACGGCGTGGCGCGACAGCGCAGACTCAAACCCTCCTCTTGCAGATCAAACAATTCTTCATAGGTAGGCTGGTTCAACCAATGCGTAAAGAGTTCATGCGCGACTTCGGTGTGCCTCGGGCCAAGTAGTAACACGGCAGCATTAGGCAAGACACGCAGACCAGGCGTCCCGGCATCATCCCTATACAGGATGCCCGCCAACTTCAACAGGCGCATGGCAAAGCGTAAGAAAGACAAAGGGCGTGGAACGACGGCCTGCAAAGTCTCTAGCAGCGTCTTTGTGGGCATATCATCGGGAGGAGGAAGCGCAATTGATCCATCTACAGGCAGTGGATTGAGCGAACGGCCCGTGGTGCCCGTCCTGGCAATGCCCTCGTTGCGTTTTTCTTCGTGCTCAAGTCGGCTGCCATCCAACGCACGTGCCACCAGGAGCAAGTCTTCCAGCAGGCTATACGGTTCAACCTGCCATACTTTTGGCGCATCAACGTCCTGGCCACCGCCTGCCTCGACAGTAAAGGGTGTGATCGGTAAAGTAACATGCAATGCCGCACGCACTTCTGATGGTATATGCCAGCTTACTTCAAGTGCAGATCCACTCAGCCCCACACGCTGCTGCATAGAGCTATTCAGAGCGGCGCGCACAATCAAAGCTTTGGCCTGCAGTATGAGCAGCATGCTCTGTAACTGGCCCGACCCTCCAAGAGAAAAGCGTTCTGCAAGGCCGCGCAGATCTTCATCGTTCATGGAACCGCCTGCAAGCGTGAGTGCTGCCAGCAACTGGCGCTGTTGTTTCTCCAGCGTCGCTACTACACGGCGTACTGCATCGGGCTGTTTGAGCGCCTCGACTACGGCTTCGGCAAGCTGTTGCTTGTTTAAACCATTTGTGACGATGCTATATTCGCGAGCTATACCGCGCAGTTCGCTCAGCCCTGATTGAGCAAGCATCCCAGCAGTGTTGCTCGCCGGAACAATGAATTGCACTGTTCTCGCCTGTGGGACAGGCCACGACTGACTCATCTCAAACGCCGCGTTGCCTGCTCGCTCTTCTGCAGGCACTGGTTTTGTAGCCTGCTGTTCAAAAGGTTGGAATGTTGTGGAAAGGGGCGATGTGGGTGAAGTTCTAAATGCCATGGGATGAGCAATCCAATAATAAAGAAGGGCGGCAGCATGCTGGCAAACAATAGACGATTGAGTAGGAGATTGGTTACAGGTACAGGTGACTAAACATGAAAATCGATCACGCATCTCGACTTCAACGTTATAGCGACCTGGAGTAGATGGTTTTGCTTCTTCTGTCTCTTTTGTGCTAATTGCCGTTGATGCTTCCTGGTTGAAGGGTATGTTGGGTACTTCAACGATGCCGGAGAGTCGTGCCCCCCGGCGTTTCGTTGCCTGTACACCATCTATACGACAATACTCTTGACCCAACGACGCTGCTGTTAGTCCCGCCATACTGACGATATCAGCTTCACGTAAGCGTTGCAGTGTACCAGGTACAACATCATACATAACAATACATTGCCTGAGAAGGTTAAGCACTCTGGAAAGATCACATGTCGCATTATAATAGCATGTAAGAGGTACTAGGGTCAATCAGGATTCGAGCCTCTATTGTACCTCATTTATAGTGAGGTACAATACAAACAACGTTTTACACGTATTTTTTTCAGGAGAAGATTATCCATGAACCAAGTAACGCAAACCATTTCATACCAGTCTGGCGCTCGCCAGCTCGATGGCTACCTGGCACGCCCCGCGGGAGACGGACCATTTCCCGCCGTCGTTATTATCCACGAGGCATTTGGCCTTAACGAGAACATCAAAGACATCGCCCGCCGCTTTGCCGGTGAAGGCTACGTCGCTCTGGCGGTCGATCTATTCGCTGGCCGCAACCGCGCAATCTGTATGTTCCGCTTCATGAGCGGCATGTTATTTAACTCGCTCAATAATGGGACTGTCCACGACCTGAAGGCGACATTGACCTACCTGTCCGAGCAGCCGGGCGTCGATGCGTCACGGCTGGGCGCGGTTGGTTACTGCATGGGAGGTGCTTTCGCCATTGCCTGGGCCTGCACGGATGACAGGTTAAAAGCGATTGCCCCTTATTATGCCATGAATCCGCGCCCCTTGGAGGCCGTAGCCCGCCTCTGCCCCATGGTCGGCTCATACCCCGACAAGGATTTCACAACATCGAATGGGCAGAAGCTGGACATCGAACTGAACCGCTATAATATCCCACACGATATCAAAATCTATTCCAACTCAAAGCATTCGTTTTTCAACGACCGGGGAGGGCACTATAACGAAGCGGCGGCAAAGGATTCATGGGGACGCGTTTTGCGGTTCTTTGAGGAGCATATTGGGTCAAAGACCGGGGCGGATGTCTAATGATCTAATTCATACATTACATTCGCTACCGCCGCCAGCGCCGCGGTCTCTGCCCGCAGAATACGCGAACCCAGCGATACCACCTGCACTCCACGCCGCTGCGCCAGCGCAACTTCTTCAGCCATCAAGCCTCCCTCGGGGCCGATAAAAAGGACGACGGTTGTATATGGTTGAGATACCTTTGCTTGCGCGAACATCGTCCGGTCGACCGCCAGGGTCGTCCCTACATTTACATCGACCTGGGCGCTCAAAACATCGCGTAGAGTGAGATTGTGCTCCTCTTCCCAGGGCATGATGGCGAAGGCACCGGCGGGAATGTCGTTGAGGGCATGCATGAGCGGGCTTATGGGCAGCAGTTCGGGTAGGCGCGAGCGGCCAGATTGTTCAGCTGCTTCCTGGATGATGCGCCGCCAGCGTTGCTGCTTCGACGGGCCTGCATCCTCTAAACCCGCCATTGAACGGCGGCACAGTATAGGGGCGAAGACTGATACGCCTAGCTCGGTGCCTTTTTCCAGCACCTTCTCGAAACGAGCCGATTTGAGCAGACCCTGGCAGAGTATAATGCGCACGCCGGCTTCGCGTTTACCCGGCCTGCGTTCGAGCAGGCGGACTTCGACTCCAGCCTTAGAGATTTTGGCGACTGCTGCCGACACCTCGTCACCGCTATTATCGAGCAACAGCAGGTGTTCACCGCTATTGAGGCGCAGCACGTCCCGCACCTGGTGAGCAAGTTCTTTCGGAAGCGCGACATCAATATCGCTTTTTTTAAGCAGTTCCGGCTCAACAAAAAAACGGTGCATATTTTGTATAAGCAACCCCCCTCACCTTTGCATTATCAAAGTGACCCAATCATCGATCATCACCTGCTCGACCAGGTTCAAGCCGGCATCCAAAAGAGGCTGTTCGGCTTCGTGACGGCGCTCCTCAATAATGCCACCGGCGATGAGTATGCCGCCTGGCGTCAGCACCCGGGCAAGATAGGCAGCGATCGAGCCGATGACACGAGCTATGATATTTGCCAGTACAAGGTCGAACTGTCCCGCCAGCCGTGTGGCCTCAGCGTCATCGAGCACGCCCAATACCACGCTGACGCGCTCGCTCAGTTGATTGATGGCCGCGTTGGCAGTCGCGCTTTCAACGGCTACGCTGCTGTTATCGATGCAATAGACACTCGCTGCACCCAGCTTGGCTGCGGCCAGCGCCAGGATGCCTGAACCAGTACCGGCATCAAGTACGCGCATACCGGGCCGCACACGTTGCTCGACCTGTTCAAGACACATGCGCGTAGTGGGGTGTAGACCGGTGCCAAAGGCCATACCGGGATCAAGCTCAATCACTACCTCGTCATCTCTAGGAGTGTAGTCCCGCCACGATGGGCGAATAACCAGGCGCCGGCCGATATGCGTAACATGGTAATAATCTTTCCAGGCATTGGCCCAGTCCTCTTCATTCACAATTCGCGTCTGCAATTCGCCAACAAATTGCGGTCCCAGGCTGGACAGGTGCCACAGGCCCTCGGCCACACGTTGTCGTACCTCTTCCTCCTTGCCATCAGTGGGCAGATATGCGCGTACCTCAACGGGTTGCCCGCTCAATACGCGATACTCCTGCCCCTCGTCCAGCAGCTCGATCGGCTCTTCGATTGCCACCCCGCCGGAGGCGTAGCGACTTAAAAGTTCACTCACAGATTCTACGGCTTCCGGATGCGCCTGCACCGTTAGCTCTAACCAATGCATCTCTACAATTCTCCCTCTACGAAACCTCGACACCAAAATAATCGTAAGTATTATCTCACACTCACATCCTGACCCGCCCTGATGGCTCCCCCACGCTGGCCTCTAAACGTTCCTTCAAGCGCCGTAGATCGCCCGCGAAGCGTTTCCGCAGACTGGCAGCCATCAACGGCTCCAGCAGCCGGTAGAAGCCCCTCAGTTCTACCGTTGCCTGGTAGGTAAAGCGGGTCTGCTCACCCATGGGCTCGACCGTACGCCTGCCCGAAACGCGGATCTCATCCGCCATCAGCCCGGCGAAAGCGACCTCCCGGTTAGGCTCACACTTCGTTACCTCGCCCGGAGTTACCATCTTTCTTCCAAAGAAACGTCCCACCTCCCGCGTCTTCGTCCCAACCTGGGAACGACCCGGCGGCATCTGCATCATCTCGAGAACGCCTGTCCGCCATCGTGGATCACGCTCGTAGTTGCTCACAAACTCGAAGACCGCCTCAACGGGGCGTGCAATGACAATACTTACGCTGATATCCATGGCACAATGCCCTAACGACACACTCCATGTCCGGCTAAAACACCGCGGGTTCCATGTATTCCCCGAAGACCGCGCGGAAGACATCCATAATCTCGCCCAGGGTCGCGTAAGCTCTAACCGCTTCAATAATGGCGGGCATGGTATTTTCTGTACCCTCGGCTACACGGCGCAGGTTCTCCAACGTGCCTTTGACGGCGGCGTTGTCCCGCTCGCGGCGCACGCGGTTAAGGCGTTCAAGGTGCGCACGCTCTCCAACCACGTCGATATAGAGCGTGGGAACCTTGATGTCCTCTTCCATGGCATAGTCGTTCACACCCACGATCGTACGTTTGTGCTGGTCGATCTCCTGCTGATAGCGATACGCGGACTCGGCAATCTCACGCTGGAAGAAGCCATTCTGAACACAGGCCAGGACGCCTCCCAACGCATCGATACGTTTCAGGTAATCCATTGCCGCTCGTTCGGTCTCGTCCGTCAGGGCCTCGACAAAGTAGGAACCGCCCAGGGGATCAACAGTGTTGACAATACCACTCTCACTGGCGATGACCTGCTGGGTGCGCAGGGCGATCAGCGCGGCCCTCTCTGTGGGTAGAGCCAGGGCCTCATCCAACGAGTTGGTGTGAAGCGAGTTGGTGCCGCCAAGGGCCGCGGCCAGGGCTTGAATGGTAGTGCGCACGATGTTGTTATCAGGCTGCTGGGCGGTCAGGGAGACCCCGGCAGTCTGCGCGTGACAGCGCATGAGCCAGGAGCGTGGGTCCTTAGCGCCATAGCGTTCGCGCATCAGTTTGGCCCACAAACGGCGGCCGGCGCGAAACTTCGCGATTTCTTCAAAGAAGTCATTATGTACATCGAAGAAGAACGAGAGGCGCGGCGCGAATTCGTCGATCTTCAGGCCCCGCTTTAGAGCAGCATCGACGTAGGCCAGGCCATCAGCAATAGTGAATGCCAGTTCCTGGACAGCGGTTGCGCCCGCCTCGCGAATGTGATAGCCGCTAATGCTGATCGTGTTCCAGCGCGGCATGTAGCGTGTGCCGAATTCGATGGTATCCGTTACCAGGCGCATGGATGGCTCGGGCGGGAAGAGAAATTCTTTCTGGGCGCTATACTCCTTAAGTATGTCGTTTTGCAGCGTGCCGCCCAGTTTTTCCCTGGCAAAGCCGCGCTTCTCCGCGTTGACGATGTACATAGCCCAGATCACGGATGCTGGACTATTAATGGTCATCGAAGTGGTAACCTTGTCGAGGGGCAGGCCATCGAATAAGATCTCCATATCGGCCAGTGAAGAGATGGCGACACCACATTTACCAAACTCACCTGCTGCAAGCGGATGGTCGGTGTCATAGCCATAAAGCGTGGGCATATCAAAGGCCGTTGAGAGACCCGTCTGACCCTGTGAGAGCAGATATTTGAAGCGCGCATTCGTGTCTTCCGCAGTGCCAAAACCCGCGAACATACGCATCGTCCACGGTTTGGCGCGGTACATAGTCGGCTGCACACCGCGTGTATAGGGATATTCGCCAGGAAGCCCGATGTCGCGCGTATAGTCCAGGTTCTCGTTATCCTGCGGCATATACACGCGATTGATAGGGACGCTGGAGGTGGTCATAAGGTTGTCGCATTCGGGCATACGTTCCTGCGACTCCCGCACGCTGGTATCTTCCCAATGCCGCCGCTCGACCTTCAAGCGTTCCAACTCTGCTTTATCAAAAAGTGTACCTTG
>WNGJ01003058.1_pt1 | contig 17128 bp, 15 predicted proteins | sample 5400611 | NCBI WGS metagenome assembly WNGJ01 (sample SAMN13153375, study PRJNA577476) | soil metagenome | isolation source: 40 cm soil or saprolite under Garry oak tree replicate 1 | place: USA:California | collected 2016-06-15 | reverse complement strand
CGGCCGGGCCGGGGGTCAGTAGGCGGCTAGGGAGCGGATGGCGGTGACGACCTTGGCGGTGGTGGGGATGACCTCTTGCTCTAGGGCGTCGGCGAAGGGGAGGGGGACGCAGGCGGCGGCGACCCGGCGGATCGGGGCGTCGAGGGACTCGAAGCCCTCGTCGGCCACGACGGAGGCGACGGTGCCGCCCCAGCCGCCCTGGTAGGGGTTCTCCTCGACGATGATCAGGCGCGAGGTGCGCCGCACCGACGCCAGGACCGTCGCCATGTCCAGCGGGATGAGCGAGCGAAGGTCGATGACCTCGGCGGAGATGCCGTCGGCGCCGACCTGTTCGGCGGCGGCTAGGGCGAGGGGCACCGTGGAGGCCAGGGCGACCAGGGTGACGTCGGTGCCGTCACGAGCCACGGCCGCCTGGCCGAGCTCGACGACGTAGCCGTCCGGGGCGGGCGCGCCCTTGCTGGCGAACAGGCCCTTGTGCTCGAAGAAGACCACCGGGTCGTCGCTGCGGATGGCCGCGGCCATCATGCCCACCACGTCGGCGGGGGTGGCCGGGGCGGCGATCTTGAGGCCGGGGACGGTCAGCGCCCAGTTCTCCACCGCCTGCGAATGCTGCGCGCCGAAGCCCAGGCCGCCGCCGTTGGCGGTCCGCACCACCAGCGGGACGGTGACCTGACCGCCGGTCACGTAGCGCACCTTCGGGATCTCGTTGGCCAGGTAGTCCCAGCAGCAGGCGAAGAAGTCGGAGAACATGATCTCCGCCACCGGGCGCATGCCGGTCATCGCCGCGCCCATGGCGGCACCCAGGATGGCCTGCTCGGATATCGGGGTGTCCCAGATGCGCTCCGGGCCGAACTCCTCGAACAGCCCCGCGGCCGTCTTGAACACGCCGCCGGCCGCGCCGATATCTTCGCCCAGGCAGACGACCGCGGGGTCGCGGCGCATCTCCCTGGCGATGCCCTCGGACACCGCCTCCCGGTACGTGGTCAGGTCCGCCATGCCGAGCCTCCGTCCGCCCACACGTCCGTGAATGCCTCGCCGGGATCCGGTGGTGACGCCGCCTTGGCCTCGGCCACCGCCGCGGCGACCACCGCCGCCGCCCGGTCGGCCGCCGCCGCGACGTCGGAAGCCGATACCTCTGACGAGGCCAGCCGCTGCCGAGCCAGTTCCAGCGGATCCCGGGACAGCCACTGCTCGACCTCCTCGGCCGGGCGGTACTTGGCCGGGTCCGTGCGGCTGTGCCCGAAGTGCCGGTAGGTCAGCGCCTCGATGAGCGAGGGCCCGCCGCCGGACCGGGCCCGCGCGGCCGCCTGGGCCACCGCCTCGGCCACCGCCACCACGTCGTTGCCGTCGACCGTCGCGGCGGTCAGCCCGTAGGCGGGCGCGCGGTCCGCGGCCGGGCTGGCCACCGCGGTCACGCTCCCGATCGGGGTGTACTCCATATACAGGTTGTTCTCGCAGACGAACAGCACCGGCAGCGACCAGATGGCGGCCAGGTTCAGCGCCTCGTGGAAGGCGCCGATATTCGTGGCGCCGTCGCCGAAGAAGGCCACGGCGATCTCGTCGGTGCCGCGCAGCTTCGCCGACCAGGCGGCGCCGGCCGCCATCGGCAGGTGCGCGCCGACGATCGCGTACGAGCCGAGCATGCCGGCCGAGGCCTTGGTCAGGTGCATCGACCCGCCCTTGGCCTTGCAGATTCCGGTGCCCCTGCTCATCAGCTCGGCCAGGCATTCGGCCGGGGTGGCGCCGCGGGCGATGGCGTGGTGGTGGCCGCGGTAGGTGGCGAAGACGTAGTCCCCGGGCCGCAGCGCCGCGCTGGCGCCCACCGCCACCGCCTCGTGCCCGGCGGCCAGGTGCGTGGTGCCCTTGACCAGCCCGGCCAGGAACAGGTCGTGCGCGGCCTTCTCGGTCCGCCTGATCACCTCCATCTGCTCGTACAGGGACAGCAGTTCCTGTTCCGTGATGGTGATCTCCGGTGTCTCGGTTACCGTCATCCGGTGCTCCTCTCTCGGGGAGTCAGTGCATTTGCTGGCCGCCGCTGACGTTGAGCGCCTCGCCGGTGATGTTGGCGGCCGCGTCCGACGCCAGGTAGGCGCAGGCGTGCCCGATGTCCTCGGCGGACTGCGGGCGGCCGAGCGGGATCCCGGCCAGGAACGCCTGCCAGCCGTTCTCCCCGTCCAGCTCGCGCAGGATCCCCGTATCCGGGTCGTCCCATAGCGGGGTCCGGACCACGCCGGGGCAGACGGCGTTGACGGTCACGTCGCGGTCCGCGACCTCCCGTGCCAGCGACTGGGTGAGCCCGATCACGCCGAACTTGGTCGCGCAGTAGTGCGCCAGGTTCGGCAGGCCCTCCTTGCCCGCCATGGAGGAGATGTTGATGATCCGGCCGGTCCGCCGCTCGAGCATCGACGGCAGCACCCGCTGGGTCACCACGAGCACGCCGCGCAGGTTCACCCCCATGAGCCGGTCCCAGTCGGCGTCGGTGATCTCACAGAACGGCGCGACCCTCGAGATCCCGGCGTTGTTGACCAGCACGTCGACCGGGCCGAGCTCGCGCTCGATACGGTCCATGGCCTGGTCCACGGCGCCCCGGTCGGTCACGTCCAGGCGAACGCCAAGGCTAGCCCCTGCTACGGCAGCCGCAGCGTCCTCGTCCAGGTCCCCGATCGCGACCCGCGCCCCCGTGCCGGCCAGGACCCGCGCGATACCCGCGCCGATCCCCGACGCGCCCCCGGTGACCAGGGCGACCTTTCCGTCCAGCGACGCGCTCACGATGCCGCCAGGGCGGGGAGCACGTGCCGGGCGATGAGCTCCAGCGAGGCGGTGCTCTGCTCGATCGGCATGCCCGGCGGCCGGGCCCAGAAGACCAGCTCCTCGTAGCCGAGCCGCTGCTGGCTCTCGGTGATGGCGGCCAGGACGTCGTCCGGGGTGCCGACGTAGTAGTGCTCCGGGTTCAGCACCGACGGGTCGGTCAGCTCGTCTCCGTGGGAGTCGTCGTCGCCGGCCGCGGAGAACCACTGCCGGTACGCGTTGAACTGGTAGAGGAAGTAATCGCCGCAGATCTCCCAGGCTTTGTCCCGGCTGCCGGCGGCGAACAGAACCCGGTTGGTGCCCAGCCGGGGCGGGACGGTCACGCGTGTCCGGTAGGCATCGTAGATGCCCTGGTCGGCGCCTGAGTCAGGCATGAAGCAGGTACCGTACCTGGCCGCCCGGCGGGCCGCGGCCAGGCTGCTGCCGCCGACCCAGACCGGCGGGCCGGGCTTCTGGACGGGCGGGGGCGCCACGATGACGTCGTCGAAGCGGAAGTGCTTGCCCTGGTAGGAGAACCGCTCGCCGCGCCAGGCCAGCTGGAGGATCTCGATGGTCTCGTCGGTACGCGCGCCACGCTCGCCCTTGGGCACGCCGAGCACGGCGAATTCGTCCGGCTTGTAGCCGGGCGCGAGCCCGACGTCGAGGCGGCCGCCGGACAGCTGGTCGACCACGGCCAGGTCCTCGGCCAGCCGCAGCGGGTGGTGCAGCGGGGCCAGCAGGACCGCGGTGCCGAGGCGGGCCGCGGAGGTTCGCATCGCCAGCGCGCCCAGCGCGGCGCTCAGCGACGGCAGGTAGCCCTCCTCGCTGAAGTGGTGCTCGGACAGCCAGATCGAGGAGAAGCCGAGCTGTTCGGCGCGGGCGGCCTGGTCCAGGGTCTCCCGGTACAGCTCCGGCCAGGGCCGCCGCCACCGGGCCGGGTTGCGGAAGTCGTACCAGACGCCGAGCCGGGTCACGCCGCCACCTCGATCAGCACCTTGACCTCGCCGGTGCCCCGGGTGATCAGCCGCTCGAACCCGGAGTTCACCGCGGACTCCAGCGGGACCACCGAGCTGATCACCCGTTCGGCCGGGAGCCGCCCGCTGGCCACCAGGCCCGCCACCCGGGGGAAGTCCTGGATCGGGTAGCACCAGGTGCCGATCAGGGTCAGGTCCTTCAGGGCCAGGGTTTCGGCCCGGATCGAGGCCGGCCGGATGTGCAGCGCGGTCTGCACCACGGTGCCCGCGGGGCGGACCGCGTCGATGCACAGGTTCAGCGCGGCCTCCACGCCGGCGCACTCGACGGCCAGGTCGGCGCCGATCCCCGCGGTGAGGTCGCCGAGGATCTCGGTGACCGGCTCGTTGACCGGGTCGGCGGTGATCACCTCGCCGAGGCCGTCGCCCAGCGCCGCGGCCCGGGCCCGGCGGGCCGGGTCCGGCTCGGACAGCACCACCCGGCGGGCCCCGGCGGCCAGCGCGTACAGCGTGGCCAGCGAGCCGATCGGCCCGGCCCCGGTGACCAGCACGGTCTGCCCGGGCTGCAGCCGGCCCCGGTCCACGCCGTAGGCGGCGACCGCGGTCGGCTCGATCAGCGCGGCCTGCCGCGGGGTCAGCGACTCCGGAACCGGCACGACTTGCCCGGCCGAGACGATGGCCAGGTCGGCCAGGCCGCCCCAGGCGCTGCTCAGCCCGGTGCACGCCATCGTGCGGCACAGGTGTCCCAGGCCACGCAGGCATTCGGGGCAGCGGCCGCAGTGGATCAGTGGCATGACCGTGCACAGGTCGCCCGGCCTGACGTGGGTGACGCCCGGGCCGGCCGCGGCGACCGTGGCGGCGAACTCGTGGCCGAGGATCTGCGGCAGCTCGGCGCCGGTCAGCGGGTGCGGGCGGGCCGGGGTGACGATCGGCCCGTCGGTGTACTCGTGCAGGTCGGTGCCGCAGATCCCGCACATCAGCGGCCGCAGCAGGACCGTCCCCTGACCCGGCGGCCCGGGCTCGGGGACCTGCTCGACGTGCAGTTCACCGGCCTTGTGGAAGCGCAAGGCGCGCATGGTCACCCTCTTTCCCTGAGGTACCGGGCGATGCCCTCGGCGTGGCCGCCCGGCCGGTCGTAGGCGTTCTCGACGAGTTCCAGCGGGTAGCCGTCCGGGTCGGCGAAGTACACCCAGCGCCAGCCGGCCAGCACGCCGTCGTCCACCACGTTGACGTCGGAGTAGAAGGCGACGCCGTGGCTCTCCAGCTCGGCCTTGGCCGCCTGGATGTCGTCAACTACGAAGGCGACGTGGCTGGCGCCGAGACAGTGCGAGAGCAGCGGCCGTTCGGTGTCCGACGGCGGCGTCCGGTACTCCAGCAGCTCCAGCATGGTGTCGCCGAGCCGCAGGCAGACCTGGCGCAGCGCGGCGCCGGGCACGCCGACGCCCTGGCCGAGGCCGGGCTCGTCGAACCAGGGGCTCGGCTCGGTGCAGATCTCCAGGCCGAGCAGGTCATGGTAGAAGCGAACGGATGCGTCGAGATCCCGCACGGTGATCCCGACGTGGCTCTGCGCCCGCATGGCGATGCTCACCAGGTTCCTCCTGCGACGTCGACGACGATCTTGCCGGTGGCCTTGCGCTCGGCCAGCGGGCGCAGCCCGCCCTCGACCAGGTCGGCGAGCGGAATCACGTCGCCGAGGACGGTGCCGGCCAGCGGCGTGCGGGCCAGCAGCGAGACGGCTTCGGCCAGGTCCTCGCCGCACACGTGGGCGAGCGTCCCGTGCAGGTCGATCTCCCGGGTGGACACATCGAAAAGATCGATACCGAACGGGCGGGCCTGGAGCCCCACGAACACCACATCGCCGCCCCGGCGGACCATGCTCAGCGCGGCGCCGGGGCCGTCCGGCGCCCCGGACGCCTCGATGACCACATGCGCACCGTCTCCGCTCGTCGCGGCCAGCACGGCTGGTACCGCGTCTTCGGCCCGGGCCGTGTGGGTGGCGCCGAGCGCGGCGGCGGTGTCGAGACGGCTCGTGGCGACGTCGACGGCGATGAGCGGGCTGGCGCCGAGTGCGGACGCGGCGGCCACGATGAACGCCCCGATGCCGCCCGCGCCGATGACGGCGCAGGAACCGCCCGGCCCGACCCGGCCGCGCCGGGCCGCGTGCAGCGCGACGGCCAGCGGCTGGGCCATGGCCGCGCCGGTGTCGTCGAGGCCGTCGGGCACTGCCCGGCAGATTCCCGCCGGGGACAGGACGAGTTCGGCCAGGCCGCCGTCCCGGTGCAGGCCGAGCGTCTGGTAGCGGGCGCACAGGTTGGTCCGGCCCGCGGCGCACCAGTCGCACCGGCCGCAGGAGATCCCGGCCCCGCTGACCACCCGGGTGCCGGGCGGGAACCCGTTCGTCTCCGGCCCGGCGGCGACCACCTCGCCGGTGAACTCGTGGCCGAGGATCACCGGGGGGCGGGCCAGCAACGGGCCGTGGTCCCATTCGGCCGAATCGGTGCCGCACAGCGCCGCCTTGCTGACCTTGATGAGCAGGTCGCCCGGGCCGGGCGGCGGCGGCTCGGGCACCGACTCGACCCGGACGTCGCCGGGGGCGCGGAAGACGGCCGCCCTCACGGGGCGACCTCGATGTGTACCTTGATGTTGCCCGAGCCCAGGGACGCGGCCTTGAGCGCTGCGGGCGCGTCGGCCAGCGGGTAGCGGGCCGTCACGATCGGGGTCGGGTCGACGACGCCGCTGGCCAGGAACCTGATCGCCTGCGGCCAGACGCCGGCCGATCCGACGATGCCCTGGATGCGCAGCGACCGGGCCTGGATCAGGCCCAGCTCGGCCGGGACCGTGCGGCCGACGTCGATACCCACGTAGACGACCCGGCCGTGGTTCCCGGCGATGGTAAGCGCCTGCGCCATCGCCTCCGGGTGCCCGGCCGACTCGATCACCACGTCGAACAACTCCCCGCCGACTTCTGCCGGGTCGAGGGTGGTGGAAACACCGAGCTCGGCGGCCTTGGCCCGGCGGTCGGGCCGGGGCTCGATCAGCGTCACGGCCGCGTTGCGGCCGACCGCGGCCATGGCCGACAGCAGCCCGATCGGGCCGCCGCCGAGCACCGCGACCCGGTCGCTCGGGTCGACGACGCCGGCCCGGACCGCCGCGTAGGCGACGCTGAACGGCTCGACCAGCGCACCCTGGGTGAAGGTCAGGTGTTCCGGGAGCTTGTGCAGCCACTCCGCCCGGGCGGTGAAGTACTCGGCCGCGGCGCCGGAGATGGAAAAGCCGAAGTGGTCGCGCCCGCCGGGGCCGACCACGCACTCCCCCACCACCGGGTCGCCCGGCTTGAGGTCGTCGACGCCCGGGCCGGTCTCGGCCACCTCCGCGGCCCACTCGTGGCCGGGGGTGATCGGGTAGCCGATCGGGATGATGTACCGGCCGGCCAGGAGCTCCAGGTCGGAGTGGCACACTCCCACCACCCGGGAGCGCAGGAGGACTTCGCCGGGGCCGGCAGTAGGCCGTTCGGCCTCAATGACCTCGGCCTGGTCCGGGGCGGGGTATATCAGCGCGCGCATCGGATCCTCCGGTGTCTAGGCGGTTACCTGCGTCAGATGGCCGGCCCGGGTCCTGGCCTGGGTGTAGATGCCCACCGCCACCATCACCAGGACGCCCTGGAACCAGTACTGCCAGGCCTGGGAGAGCTGCAGGAACGTAGTCACGTTGAGCAGTTCCTCGACCAGCACGGCGCCCAACAGCGCCCCGATGAAGGAACCGCGGCCGCCGAAGATGCTGGTGCCGCCGAGTACCACCGCGGTCACCGAGGCCAGCGTGTAGTTCACGCCCTGGGTCGGGTCGCCCACGCCGATCTGCGCCATCAGCAGGACCCCGCCGACGCAGGCGAACAGGGCCGAGGCGACGTAGGCGCCGACCACCGTGACGCCGGGCCGGACGCCCAGCCGGAATGCGGCGGCCGGGTCGGACCCGATCGCCCGGATGCTCCGGCCCCAGCGGGACCGGCGCAGCGCCCACTCCATCGCGACCGCGACCGCAACCGCGGCCAGGAAAGCGATGGCGACAGGCCCGGCGCTGCGGTTGATCGCGTTGAGAATGGAGAACGAGATGTACCCGCCCTGGAACGGGCGCAGCACCAGGGACACGCCCTGCAGCGCGATGTAGGTGACCAGCGTGGCCACAATCGGGGTGAACCGGGCGAACCTGACCATGCTGCCGTTCAGCACCCCGACCGCGGCGGCCGCCGCGAACATGATCGCGAACCCGGCGATGATGACGATGACGCTATGCCCGCTGTTCTCGAAGAACGAGCCGATCACCACGACCAGGCCAGCCAGCGGCCCGACCGACAGGTCGATGCCCCCCGTCAGGATCACGCACTCCTGCCCGAACGAGATGAACGCGGTCGCCGCGATCAGCACGGTGAGCGAGCTCAGGTTGAAGTTGGACAGGAACCGCACGTTGTGCACCTGGGTATACACGGCCAGGACGACGATGGCCAGGGCCAGTACGCCGGCCGACGCGTAGTCGCCGCGGGCGACCCGGCGCAGCCAGGCCCTGGCTGTGCCTTCTGTAGCCGGTCCGGCTTGGGCGGGCCGGTCCGCCTGGCTGCGGCGGCGGGTTGAGGTCAGCATGGCGTGCGCGATGGCATCCTCGGTGACCTGCTCGCCGCGGAGTTCGGCCACCACCTGGCCGGAGGAGAAGACCAGGACCCGGTCGCAGAGCCCTTCCAGCTCCCGGGTGTCGGAGGAGACGATGACCACGCCGGCTCCTCCGGCGGCGACCTGGCGCAGGATGCGGTAGATCTCGGCCCGGGCGCCGACGTCGACGCCCTGGGTTGGCTCCTGGGCGAGCAGCAGTGCGGCCCGCTGGTTCAGCAGCGCCCGGGCCAGCAGCACCTTCTGCTGGTTGCCGCCGGACAGGCTGAGCACGTTGGCGTCGATGGAGGGCGCCTTGATGGACAGGTTCTCGCGTTGGCTTTCGACGGCCCTGGCCTCGGCGCGCTGGCGGACGACGCCCCAGCGGCTGAACTGGCCGAGCACCGAGACCAGGGCGTTTTCCCGTACCGAGAGGGAGCCGAACAGGCCCTCGCCGAGCCGGTCGGCGGACAGGTACACCACGCCCGCGTCCAGCGCGGCGTCCGGACGGTTTGGCTTGAGCGCCTTCCCGCGCAGCTCGGCCCGGCCGGTCGCGTGCTCCAGCCCGGCCAGGGAACGGAGGAACTCGGACTGGCCGTTGCCGACGATGCCGGCCAGCCCGACGATCTCGCCGGCGTTCGCGGTCAGCGACACGTCGTGGAAGGCCCGGTTGGACAGTTGCTCGACGACCAGCACGGCCGTCTGGTCTGTGATGTGCGCCTTGGGCGGGAACTCGGCGGTCACCGCCCGGCCGACGATGAGCTCGAGCAGCTGGGCGTCTTCGACCTCATCCACGCCGAAGCTGCCCCGGACGGCGCCGTCCCGGAGCACCGTGACCTGCTGGCACAATTCACGTACCTCGGCCAGCCGGTGGGTGATGTAGACCACGGCCACCCCGGCGCCGGCCATCCGGCGCAGCTCGGCGAACAGCGTGGCGGTCTCCTCGGCACCGAGCGAGGCGGTGGGCTCGTCCAGGATCAGCACGGACGGGTCGGCGGCCAGCGACTTGGCTACCTCGAGCAGTTGGCGCTGGACCACGCTCAGGCTGCCCACCCGCCGGCTGAGCGCGGCGGTGCAGCCGACCCGGGCCAGCTGGGACCTGGCCCAGTCGTCGGCCTGGCCCGTTTGCCCGGCGTGGCGGAGCTGATCGGGCAGCCACATGGCGATGTTCTCGGCCACGGTGAGGTCCGGGACCAGGGCCGGATGCTGGTAGGCGATGGACAGCCCGCGCTGGCGTACCGCCAGCGGTGACGCCCCGCTTACCGGTTCGCCGTTGAGCTCGATGGCGCCGCGGTCCGGCTCGAGCGAGCCGGCCGCGATCGCCATCAGGGTCGACTTGCCCGCGCCGTTCTCGCCGAGCAGGGCGTGGATCTCCCCGGCGCGGGCCTCGAACGTGACGCCCTTGAGCGCGTCGACCCCGTCGAAGCTCTTCCACACGCCGGCCAGCCTGAGCACCTGCACGCGCTGCGCGGTGGCTGCCATGGCGCCTTCCTTCCATCCTTGGTGCCGGGGAAGCGGGCGGGCCGCTTCCCCGGCATCGCGGCCTAACGCAGTGATTCGAGGCTGGGGATGACGCCCTTCAGTGCCGCCTGCTGTTCGGCGGGCGTGAGCCCGCTGGACATGATGGCGGTGGCCGGCAGCGACGAGTTGCAGACCGGCTGGTTCGGGCTGCCGCTGACCGAGTTCTCGTAGTTCTGCTGCGGGACCACGGTCGACGACGGCACCGTGCCCTTGGTGGCCAGCGCGATGGCGTACCGCATGGCGTACTCCACCATCCAGGTCTGCGAGGACACCGTGAACAGCTTGAAGCCCGGGTCGGAGGCGTGCATCGAGGCGTAGTCGCAGCCGAGCGAGTTGCCGTCCTCGGTCGCGATGACCGGGATCTGCCGGCCAGCCTTGGTGAACTGCGGGAAGGACGCGGCCAGCGCCGTGCCGAAGTCACTGACCACCGCGTCGATCTTCGGGTACTTGGACAGCAGCGACGCCACCACCTGCTGCGTCGTGGCCGGGTCCCAGTTGGTCACGTTGTAGGGCTTCTGGCCGATGATGTGGATGCCGGGGTAGCTCTTGAACACGCTCTGCAGGCCCTGGTACTCCTCCAGGCTCTGCGAGTTGGCGGGCGGGCCGCCCAGGAAGACCACGTTGCCCTGGCCGTTCAGCGCGCTGGCCACGTCCTTGCCCCACAGCACGCCGGCCGAGGTGAAGTCGGTGGATAGGTAGGCGTTGTAGTTCTGCCCGGCCGTGCCGCCGGGGAAGACCCGGTACGGCACCACGATCGTGCCCGCCTGGTAGGCCTTGGTCAGCACCGGGAGCATGGCCTTGCCCGCGTCGGGGAAGTCGACGATCCCGGTGATGCCCTGGGCGACCAGCGAGTTGATGTCGGAGATCGCCTTCTGGGTGTTGCCCTCGCCGTTGGCGTAGACGTACTTGGTCACGCTCGGGCACTCGGCCGCGATGGTGACGGCGGAGTAGCGGGTCAGCTCCCGCCAGGTGTTGTCGCCGAATCCGTCGGCCAGCGCGATCGAGGCCTGTTTAGGGCCGCACCACGGGTACTTGCTGTTGACCGCGCCGCCTCCGCCGCCTGCGGTGGTGCCGCCCGCAGTGGTGCCGCCGCTGCTGCTTCCGCCGCTGCTACACGCCGCCATGGCGAGGGACAGGGCGGCCAGCGCCGAGGCCCCGATGATGCGGCGTGACCTGCGTCTGATGCTTGATGTCGGCTTGTGTCTCATCTCGGGTCGCTCCTGATTTTCGCTCTAGGGCACTAAGCACTGAATCGGTGGCCAGGTTTGCGTCCTGGCCGGGTGATGGGGTGTAGGAGGGGCGGTAAGGCCCTAGGTCACGGGAGCCCGGTGATCGTCGGGCCGTGGGTCTGCGGTCCCGTCACGGGACTGGGGTGCGGCCGGCGGCCGGGCCCGCGCCCGGCTCACCAGCCGACCGGGTCCCAGCCGGCCTTGACGGAGCCGGCCGGGACGGAACCGCAGGCCGTAGACGGTGACGGCGAGGGCCAGAGCACCCGCCTGGACGAGGTTCTGCACCGCCGCGCTGGCCCCGGTGGCCAGCACGAACTGCTGCAACTGGCTGAGGAACAAGGCACCCATGGCGCTGGCGACGACGCTGCCGACACCGCCTAGGAGCGAGGTACCGCCCAGGGCCACCGCGGCCACCGACGGCAGCAGGTAGTTGTTGCCCTGGAACGGATCGGGCTGGGACACGATCCCGGCCAGCAGCACGCCCGCGGTGCAGTACAGCAGCGCGGCGCCCAGGTAGGCCGAGATCTGGTACCGGTTTCCGCGCAGGCCGGCCGCGCGGCTGGCCGCCGCGTTGGCCCCGGACGCCTCGAACCGGCGGCCGAACGCGGTGCGCTTGATGGTGAACTCGATGACGATGACGATGACCACGGCGATCACAAGCGGGAGCGGGATGCCCGCGAGCGAGGCACTGGTGAAGGACTGCATTTCCGCGGTGGTCTGGGTCGGCGTGCCCTGGGAGATGCCGAGGTCGATCCCGTACAGCACGGCGTTCATGCCCAGGGTCTGCACGATGGGGGTGATCCCGACCCGGGTGACCAGCAGCCCGTTCACCAGCCCGGCGGCCAGGCAGATGGCGTAGGCGAGCAGGATGGCCGGGACGAGCCTGGCCGCCTTTCCGTCCGGGACGTGCGTGACCAGCACGACGGTGAGTGAGATGAACCCGGGCACCGATAGGTCGATGCCGCGCTGCTGGACCACCAGCGTCTGGCCCACCGCGGCCAGGATGAGCACGGCGGTGAACGGCCACAGCGCGGCCAGCGCGCTGGCACCCAGGCTCTTCGGCTGGAAGACCGCGCTCAGCGCGAAGAGCAGCCCGGTGGCCACCCAGACGCCGGCCGACCGGCGCCAGCGCGCCATCCCGAAGCCACTGTTTGCCATCGCGCGATCCGTTACCTGGGCGGGTAGCGCAGTTCGTAGCCGGCTTCGCTGCGCGAGGCGGCCCCGGCCCAGCCCCAGATCATCTCCGCCTCCTCCGATCTCGAGGTGTTGCGGAAGCCGTGCCAGGCGCCCTTGCGATGGAAGACCACGTCGCCGGCTGACACCGGAATCTCGTTGTCACCGTCGAGCACGATTCCCTGGCCGCGCACGATCAGCGCGAACTCCTCGGCACCCGGGTGGCGATGCCACTGGTGCTCGGCCTGCCCGGGGGCGAACACCGCCCGCCCGAACACCACGTGCTCGGCGCCCGCACCGGCCTCGTCGACGAGGAACTGGACGGTCATCCCGACCCAGCCCTGATCCGGGCCGAGGCCGGGCACGGCCGGGACATCCCCGATGCCGACACGAAACGAGTCCGCCATATCTCTCCTCATCGAGCGTGCTGCCATCGCGCCCGCCGGCCGCCAATGTTCACCATTGGCATACGCGGTGTTTAGTGAGACTAACGCGACCGTCCGCCGTGCACAAGAGGTAATTAACTACACGGTTCGGACACACTCAGGTAACGGAAGCGACGGCCGCACGGGAAGGCGGGTGGCGCGAGGCTCCGGGTCGCGGCGGGCTTGGGTCGCGGCGGGCTTGGGTCGCGCGGAGCTTGGGTCGCGCGGAGCTTGGGTCGCGCGGGGTCAGCTGGGGTCGGGCGTGTCGCCGGCGGGGAGGTGCGGGCCGCCGCGGTGCAGGATCCGGACCGGGCGTTCGCCGGGCATGGTGACCCGGGCGGCGTGCGACTCGGGGGTGAGCCTGCGGCCGAGCACGAACCAGATTCCCTCGGCGGGCTCGGAACCCTCGTTCACCAGCAAGTGCGGCTCGGAGGAGTCGAAGGCCAGCGCGTCGCCCGCCTGCAGCACGTACTCGTCGAAGCCGACCTGGATCTTCAGCTTGCCGCGGAGCAGGTAGGCGAATTCGGTGCCGGTATGCCGCATCAGCTTGCCCGACGAGCTGGACCGCCCGCCCGGCTCGTAGGTGACGAACATGAAGTCGACCAGGTGCGGCAGCAGGTCGCTGAGCAGTTCCCAGGTGACCCCGGACTCCAGCTCCAGCTTGCGCCGGTCCTCGGGCCTGACCAGCTGGCAGGCCAGCTCATCGAGGGCGGGCGCGCTGGCCGGACCGCGGCGCGAGCCGGTCATGGCGCCGCCGGTCACGCCGCCTGCGCCGCCGGTCGCGTCGCGGTCGCAGTCGGAGAGCAGCCCGTCGATGGATATCCCCAGCTCAGTTGCTATCGCGTAGATCGTGCTCACCGACGGGCGGGTGCGGTCGGTTTCCACCTGGGACAGCATGCTGGCCGAGACGCCGACCCGGCGGGCGAGCTCGCGCAGCGAAAGGCCCTGCCGCTGCCGCTCCCGCCGGATCAAGCTGCCCACATTTACGTTCACGGAAGCGTGCCCTCTGCCGGGGAGTCCTGGTGTTTAACCAGCACTATACATGCCTTGTGCTGTTCAGTGACTCTTGACAGTCGGTGTTCATCAACGGTAATACAGAGGGCACCCGCCGGGGGCCGTGAGCGCCCCGGTACCTGACTGCGGAGGTGGGCCCTCGATGGTGGCATGGAACGGCAGGCAAGCTCGATGAGGATCGCCCAGACCTTCGGCCAGAACGCTGTCGACTGGGAGAACCGGGTCGATCTGGGCAGGCTCCGGACCGAGCGGCTGGCCCGGCTGAACGCGGAGTTGGAGCGGTCCGAGCTTGGCGCGCTGCTCAGCTTCGACTTCACCAACATCCGCTACATGACCTCGACCCACATCGGCACCTGGGCCATGGACAAGCTGATCCGGTTCGCGCTGCTCCCCCGCGGCGGGGAACCGATCGTGTGGGACTTCGGCTCGGCGGCCCGCCACCACCAGCTCTACAACCCGTGGCTGGACCACACCGACGGCCCCGCCTCGCCGGACGGGGCAGCTCGCACCGGAGCGCGGGCCGGCATCTCCACCCTGCGCGGCGCCTTTCACCCGGACGCCGGGATCGCCGAGGACGTCGCAGCCAAGATCGTCGCGGTGCTGCGCGAGCACGGCCTGGAGGGCGAGCCATTGGGCGTCGACGTGGCCGAGATGCCGGTGCTGGCCGCCCTGGCCGCGGCCGGCGTCACGGCGGTGGACGGCCAGCAGGTGTTCATGGAGGCCCGCCGGGTCAAGACCGGCGACGAGATCAGCCTGCTGGCCCAGGCGTGCTCGATGGTGGACGCGGCCTACAGCGAACTGTACGAGTTCCTCCGCCCGGGGATCCGCGAGAACGAGTGCGTCGGCCTGGTCAGCAAGGTCCTGTACGACCTGGGCAGCGAGTACGTGGAGGGGGTGAACGCGATCTCCGGCGAGCGCTGCTCGCCGCACCCGCACGTGTACTCCGACCGGCTGATCCGGCCGGGGGACCCGGCCTTCTTCGACATCTTGCACAGCTACCTCGGCTACCGCACCTGCTACTACCGGACGTTCGCCGTCGGCAGCGCGTCCCGGGCGCAGCGGGACGCCTACGTCCGCTGCCGCGAGTACATGGACCAGGCCATCGCGCTGGTCAAGCCGGGCGCCACCACGGCCGACATCGTCTCGCTGTGGCCGCGGGCGCAGGAGTTCGGCTTCGCCGACGAGATGGCCGCCTTCGGCCTGCAGTACGGCCACGGGGTCGGCCTGTCCATCTGGGAGAAGCCGATCTTCAGCAGGCTGGTGTCGCTGGACCATCCCGAACCGCTGGAGGAAGGGATGGTCTTCGCGCTGGAGACCTACTGGCCGGCCAGCGACGGCTGGTCGGCCGCGCGGATCGAGGAGGAACTGGTCGTCACCGCGGACGGCTGCGAGGTCATCACCAAGTTCCCCGCCGAGGAACTCCTGGTCGCCGGGCAGAAGTACTGGACGGCCGGCGGATCGCTGGACACCTTGCGGGAGAGCCAGTCCCACCGGAACACGCCCGCCGGGCGCGGCGAGACCCGGGTCGCCGGAGATGAGCCGCCGGCGGTCCTGGCGGGGTGACCATGGATGTGGGATTCGCCGGCCTCGGGCACATGGGCCTGCCCATGGCCACCCGCCTGGCCGGGCACGGCTTTCCGCTTACGGTCTGGAACCGGACCGCCAGCCGGGCGGCCCCGCTGGCGGAGCCAGGCGTCCGGGTAGCGGGCTCGCCCGGGGAACTCGCCGCGGCCAGCGATGTCATCATCACCATGCTCGCCGACGGCGCGGCGGCCCGGGCCGTCTGGTGCGGCCCGGACGGGCTGCTGGCCGGATGCCGGTCCGGCTGCATCGCGGTGGACATGAGCACGATCGGGCCGAACGCCGCGCGGGAGATCGCCGTCGAGGCCGAGCGGCACGGCGCGGACTTCCTGGACGCCCCGGTGTCGGGCAGCACCGCGCTGGCCGAGCAGGGCACCCTGACCACCATGGTCGGCGGGTCGATGACCGCCTTCGAGCGGGTCCGGCCGGTGCTGGCCGCGCTCACCGCCCGCCAGCTCTATCTCGGCCCCTCCGGTGCCGGGGCGGCTATGAAGCTGGCCGTCAACATCATGATCGCGGCCACCAACCAGGCCGTGGCCGAGGCGCTCGCGCTGGCCAGCCAGGCCGGCATCAGCGCGGACAGCGCCTACGACACGCTGACCGCGAGCGCGGTGGCGTCTCCCTTCCTCGGCTACAAACGCGAGGCGTACCTGACCGCCGGGGCCGCCCCGGTTTCGTTCACCACCGCCCTCATGGCCAAGGACCTAGAGCTCGCCCTCGATATCGCGACCGGCGCGGGCATGCCGCTGCCGGTCACCACCGCCGCCCGGCGGTTCCTCGGGCAGGCCTGCGCCGAAGGCTTCGCCGACGCCGATTTCGCCTGCGTGGCGGCGTTGTTGCGAGGCGAACACGGCGGAGAACCCGGCGTCCCCATGTTAAGCAGTAATTAACTAACTAGATCGTCAATAGCGGACACCGGAGGCCGGCGGACAACCTAGCTGGGCGCTTCTGGATCGACTGGACCGAGTTCACGACAGGCTCCCGGTCTGCGGCTGCCGGTTCGGTCCACCCTCCGATGCGCAGCGGGCTTTGCGATCCGGCGCTCTAGGCTGGGTTGCCCATTACGCGACGGACGCCTGCCGGTCTGGCCGTTCCCAGCTCGGCTCGAACGGGTACACGCACCATCCGCACGCCCAGCCCCTCTCGCCTTGGGGCCAGATACGTATGAGTGTGACACTATGCACGAAAGAGTGTGCAGGGTGTCACGCTCATGACAATTCGAGGGGCCGCTGACCGGGATCCGAGCGGGACAGGTGAGCAGGCTGAGGCTGGGGAGACGAGCGGGCGGCCTGAGCACGGGAGCCTGAGCACGGGAGCCTGAGCACGGGAGCCTGGGAGCGGGGGGCCTCGGAGCCGGCGGCCTGGGCGGGCAGTTTGGGGCGGTGGGTTGGAGACCGATGGGTGAGGGCTAGGGGCGGCAGGCGCGGCGGATCAGGTCCTGCCAGCCGCGGGCGATGCGCTCGGCGGACCGGGCGGCGGGTTCGGCCAGGTCGTCGGCGGACAGGTAGAGCAAGAGCGGGCCGTCCAGGGCGGCGTTGAGCTGGACGGCGAGCACGTCCAGGTCGGCGGGGCCGAGTTCCATCTGGCCCAGCAGCACCCGGATGTGCAGCTGGGACATTGGCGTGCGGGATCCGGCCGGGATGGGCTCGCTGCCGTCCAGGGTGGCGCGGGCGATGTCCCGGTGCTCGATCAGGAAGCCGATCCGGGCCCGGCCGTAGGCGACGAGGCGGTCCAGCGGGGGCGCGCCCGGACCCAGCGGCGGCGGGCCGGTGAGGACCAGCTGCTGGAAC
>WNGJ01027028.1_pt1 | contig 17131 bp, 16 predicted proteins | sample 5400611 | NCBI WGS metagenome assembly WNGJ01 (sample SAMN13153375, study PRJNA577476) | soil metagenome | isolation source: 40 cm soil or saprolite under Garry oak tree replicate 1 | place: USA:California | collected 2016-06-15 | reverse complement strand
CGATTCGTGCACACCGCGTGTACAGCGAGCGTTGAAAAATCTAATTCCTTTCGCTCAGAGTCTGCACCCACGAACCTGGGTAACTCCGGTTAGCGACAACACGTCCGACAGCAGAGAGTATTACCTTGGATTACTAATCCCCAGAATCGCGCGGCGTTTGACTTCCACCACGTCCATTGTGGTCCCGTTCAATTGAAGCGGGTCCGACACCATTGAAATCTTTTGGTGGTCTGGAACGTGGTCGAGAAAAACCGGATCGTGATCTGCGCATCTGGCATACATTTCGTCCTGTCCGTAGCCTGCAACCGTATACACGATGCAGTCTTCTCCCAGGTAATGAAAACCGGTAACGTCTTCAGTCACTGTTTTGCGAAGGAACACGCCGCCACGCACGAGATATTTGGGTTTTCTTCCACCTAACCTATGCACGGATTTTGGGCGCTGTTGAAAGTCTGAGGAGAGAAACATTTGGGGACCCTGGGAATCCTGGTGTAAAACCAGTGAGGCCGTGAATTGTCACTTCACGACCCAATTCCCAGGAGGTCACCCAAATGGTGATTAGCGCCAATGAGCGTAGCGCGAAAAAGCCTGCCAAACAAGGGATCGCAGAGGATACTCCCGAGCCTATAAAAATCAACGGATCCACACACTTTGACTTCGAGGGAAAGAATTTGACGGCCTACGGCGGCCTGTTACCGGTGGCCACGATGCTGGAGAAGCTAAAGTTTCAAGAACTGGTCGAAGAGACTCTCACAGTAAAACGGGTAACTCGAGCGATGCCCTGGTATCAATTCGTGCTGAGCATGGTGCTGGCTCTGTACGTGGGATTTTCGAGACTCCATCATCTGCGATTTCTGGCCCGCGACCCGCTGTTGGTGGGGATCTTACAGGTACTGCGGTTGCCACCGCAGTGCACGTTCTGGCGTTTCTTGGCTTCGCTGCATTTGACCGTGGCGCAGCAGTTGCTCGAAGTGCAGCGACAGATGCGGCAGAGAGTATGGGAAGCGGCCAACGTCAAACTGACGTCGGTGACTTTGGACACCGATACGACTGTGCACACGGTCTACGGGAAGCAGATGGGAGCACGGAAGAGTTACAACCCGAAGAACAAGGGCAAGAAAAGTTTTCAACCCATTCTGACCTTTTTGGCGGAGACCAAAGAGTTTGTAGGCGGAGAACTGCGCAACGGTGATCGTCCCACCGGGACGCAGATCGCCAGGCATTTGGAATCGGTGATGACCAGCGTGCCCAAAGGCGTAAGCGTGATTTACGGGCGAGCCGACTGTGGCTTTTATTGCTGGCAAGCGGTACAGGCTTATGAGAAATACAACTGCCAGTTCATTGTGGTGGCCCAAAAAACACCGCGATTATTAGAAGAGCTGAAAAGGGCCGACTGGAAGCGGTCTCCGCGCACCGATGCCGACCAGCAGTGCGAGTTCCGCTATCGGCCGCAAGGGTGGGGCCGCGCGTATCGCTTCATCGCCCTGCGCTATGAGAAGAAACCAGAACCTAAAAAGCAGGAAGAGCCCGAGCAATACCAGTTGTTCGAGACTTCGGAGTACACCTATCGAGTCTTTGTGACCAATAACCGGCCAATGTTTCGTCATTCTTCGAGTGTGGCGATCCGATCCAATTCTGAGGCGACGGCCAGGAGGCGTCGGTCCAAACGCCGCAGCTTGCGCTTGGTTTTCTCATCGCTCAGCTGACGGCGATACATATCCAAGAGATGGCGTGTCGCCGCCAGCGCCTGACGGATGCCGGGGAGATCGGCGCTGGAGATGTCTTTGGGGAGCGCGAGCGTGGGCAGACGATGCGGATGGGCCGCATTCTGGTGGGCCTGGTGGAATTCGCGCTGCAAATCCTGCTGCGTGACTTCCGCATAGCGCAAGGTCATGCGGATGTCTTTGTGGCCGAGCAACCGCATGAGCGCCGGGAGGCTGACCCCGAGCCGAAGCATTTCTGTGGCGAAGCTGTGCCGCAAACGGTGGGGCGTCACATGGGTGGTGGAGCAGCCGGCGCGCTGCGCAGCCTGGGTTAACGCCGAGGAAAGGGTCAGCCGCAAAGGGCGAGCGGTGCCGCGACGCGGCAGCAGAAAGCCTTGCGATTTGGCTAATTGCGCGGGTGAGGCCAAAGCACGCAGGGTGAGGATTCGCTCCACGATCTTCCGTACTTCGTCATCGGCGGGAACCAAGCGCTCGGTATGCAGCTTGCCCAGCGGAACGTGCAGGGCCAACTGATCTGTCCCTACCTGCCGCAAGCAGTCGAGAGCGAGATGGATGCATTCGCCGATGCGGATTCCGGTAGCGCGGAGGAGCAGGAGGGCATTCGCGGCCAGATCATCGGTTTGGCGCAGTTCCTGCTGCACGAGTTGGTCCTCCTGGAGGGAGAGAGGTCGGGGCAGATAGCGAGGTTGCGGAGGGAAGTCTTCGCGACGAATGAGATCGGGCTGAACGGGGTGGCCGTTGGCGGCCAGATCGTCCAGCAGCCGCCGGAGACAAAACAGAGAGCAGATGCGGGTTGCGTTGCTCAGTGGCGGTTGTTGTTTCGAGAGCCAACGGAACCAGCCCAGCAGGTGGGGATCGCGCCGCAGTTCGGAGAGATGGTGAAGCTGCGGGAAAGCGGCGCGGAGATAGGCGAGGAAGCGGCGGGCGGTGGATCGATAGCCCTCCACCGTAGCGGGCCGCAAGCAGAGGGCCAGCGTTTGGATCTGTGTTTCAAAGATCTGTTCGAGATGGGGTCGGGATGGCTTCATGAGAGGTGCTCCGATCCCAAACGCTTGCGCTTCTCGATGGCGCGGGCGTATTCACGCCAGACGTCCTGCGGGGCGAGTTCGACGTAAAGCATGGTGGTCGCGATTTGCGAGTGGCCCATCAGTTGTTGCAGGGCGGGCAAGGACATCCCAGCGCGCACCATATCAGCCCCAAAGCTGTGGCGAAACCGGTGGGGATTGGCGTGAAGGACCTGACTCCGCACCCGATGGTGCCGGAACAGCGAGCGGAGCCCCGCGGCAGTCAGGGGCTGGCCGCGCTGTCGGCCCTTGAGAGAGACGAACAACGCGGGTGAGTTGGTCAGTGGCCTCTCCAGGCGTAAATAGTTTCCGAATACCTGGAGGATTTCCGGGGGCAGCGGGACGAGACGTTTCTTGTTTCCTTTGCCATGGACGCGCATCTGGCCCTCGGCAAGTTGCACGTCTTCCAGTTCCAATGCCAAGACCTCACAGGAACGCAGGCCGTCCAAAAGCATCAAGCCGACCAACAAAAGATCGCGATAGGTGCGGAAGCTTTGCCAGAATTTGGCGACTTCTCCGGCCGAGAGAGGCACAATGACCCGCCGATCTTGTTTGAGGTGGAGGCCCCGGGCTATGGCGCGGCGGGGTCGGCCGTAGCCGAGCGGCGATCGTTTGGTGTAGCAGCGCTGGAAGTGGACCTGGCCGGCGGGAATTTCTTGCCCAGTGTGGAAGCGATAGCAGCAGCGCACCGTACCCAGGCGATGATTCACCGTCTGCGGGGTCGGTTTGGGATCCTGCTCGAGTTGATGACGAACATATGCGACGAGCGTGGACTCGGTGATCTCGGCAAGCGGCTGATGTAGCGGTTCGAACCAGCGGGCGAAGTCCAGAAGGTCGTAGGCGTAGATGCGCAGCGACCGGGGAGAAAGTTGGCGGAGGCGCTGACCGTCCAGGAAGGCATTCGCCCAGTCGAGTTCTTCTCCCTGGTTGTCACGCACTCGATACGCGGAGGTGCTGGCGGGTACAGAAGGCTGATAGACCACGGAGAGCTTCATCGACGGCCCCAGCCCCAGCGTTCTAATAACTGCTTGACGCTCTCCAGATCCGAGGCCGCCTCGCGCAGTGCGGTTTTGCGAACGGGTGGGAGAGAGGAACTCGAACGCAAAGCGGGGTCGGCCGGCGGTGGAGAACAGTCACGCCCTTTCCGGGGAGAGCAGGCGGGCAGGTCCAGCACTTGGTAAATTCCGGCTTCATAGGCGATCAGGTCCCGGGCCACCAGTTCGTTGCGAGCCGCTTCCAGTTCGTGGGGAAAACGGATGTCCAACAATTCCGCCAAACGCGCTTCGGAGTAAAAGCTGACTCCGTCTTGATTGGAGACCGCCACCAGCACGAAGTAGAGCAACTTCTCCAAACGAGTGAGGCCTTGATCGAACCCTTCGCGCAGGAAGCGGTGATCAATCCAGCTGAAGGAACCGCGAATGGAACGTCGGCGATCGGTTCGGGGCGGTTGGGGTCGGGGCTTCGGCATTTTCATTCCTCAGCGGGGTCAAGGTAGGGGCAGAGGCTTGGGAAAAGCCATCGAATCTTGTGGGACTTACAGGAGACCTGCCGCGATACTTTCCCGCAACCCTATGAAGTGTCGAGAGTTACGAAGATATCGCGGCTTGTGTGACTTACCTGGGCAATGTGGAGGGAAGTCCTTTCGGATTCGATAGTTACGTGCAGATCAGAACTTGTGTGACTTACAGGCGCCGATCTCAGCTGCTGGCGACATTTTCGGACGAAAGCCGTGTTGCGCCGCACGTAGTCGGGATGCTGCTGACGGTAGCGGCGCTTGTAGTCGGAGCGCGTTCCGTACTTTTCCTTTTGCAGCGGGTAAGCACCGCGAGAGTAATCCGGGTGCTCCGTCCGCCATTGTTGATTGAATTTCCGCTTCTGTTTTCGGCGACAGTCCGCCCGGCCACAGGTCCTTTGCCGTTGTTTGAGCCGCGGATGGGGATGAAACCAAAGACGACAGAAAGGACACCTCCGTCTCGAGAGCATATGTTCCTCTCCCTCCCACAGTGAACATCTGGAGGAGAAAGCACCGAGAAGGAGGGGAAGAAAAGGAAAAGAGAAAGGCTATAGAAACTGACTTCAAAAGGAAGGCAAGTAAATCAGACGGAAGAACAAACAAAAATTCAGAACAACGTAGAGAGTCGAAGTCCGATTATTGGCCGGTTAAGTGACCAACATGGACGCTCCTCTCGACGCGCTCGTATGGTTTTATCGTCAGCGTGCCACCGCGGAGAACCTGATCAAAGAAGCCAATAACGATGCGGGGTTGGCCGCGCATCCCTCGAATCGCTGGACCATGAACTGCATTCATTTCCAACTGGCCATGCTGGCTTACAACCTGAATTGCTGGCTGGTGCTCTTCAATCGGGAAAAGACAGCCGACGCAGCGGAGGTGAAACACGTACAACTGTCGACGACACGACTGCGTTTTCTGTTTCTGGCGGCCAAGATCTGGTGCCATGCTGGCCGAGTAGGCGTCAGCTACAGTGACCATTATGAGGAGAAAGGAATCTTTCAACGGCTGATGGATCGCTTGCGCTCCATCACCGATGGCGCCAACAAATTCGCACCTGTCGTACCCACAGCTCTACGTTGCTAACGAAAATTGTGCATGATTTTCTATGCACAGCAAACCAAGCAGCTCTAAACAACTTACAACATAGGGAGAACGCCGACAGAGACCATCAAGGGAAAACTCGAAAAAGATCGTGGCAGCCGAAGCTGACTGCACCGTCACAAGGCCAAACGAAAATGATGATGACGAATCCGGTCAGAGCCGCAACCGCCCAGAGCAAGAATCGCAGCCAGCGTTTCATTACCTGATCATAACGGGTCCAGGAGGTGGTATCCACGGTAAGTCGCGCATTGTGGGCGGCTGACGGGGGAACTCGGAAGTAATGCCACTTGCTTGGTCGCCTTATCGGGAAAAGTGGTTTTGGACTAATTTTCACTTGATTTCATAAGAATGTCGCCCCTCGACCCGAGTAAACTTTGGTTGCTTGACGACCAAAGCTCGGGAGGAAGGAGCCGACATTCTTATGAAATCAAGTGGCCGGGCAGATATTCCACGTCTCCGGTAACCGCCTCACACGTCCAGGTGACGCCATTCAGAGAAAATCTCTTGCTTTCGAGGTGCTACACTGCGCTATCGCTTGCTCAGGAGGATTTCGATGCCAGAAATGGAACGTCGCTCCTTTCTCGGATTAGCCATTGCCAGTCTTCCGCTCACTCTCTTTACACAATCATCCCAAGTCGAAGCACTAGCGAGCGGGGCTCTCGTACCTGCGGGCGAGGACAGGTTTGCTAAAATTCGTCCAATTCCCACCGGGTCATCCACTTTCAAAGTTTCCACACAAGACAGCCAAGGCGGGCTCTTCGTGATGGAGCATAGCAACCAGAAAAAAGGCGGCCCCCCTCGCCATCTACACCACAACGAAGACGAGTGGTTCTACGTGATTCAAGTCGTCAGTGCATCCACAACCGATACTTTCCTGCCCTGGAGGAAGTCGTCGCTGCCGTGGAAACACAGTTTGGATATTGGGCTAACGGAAACGAGGCCTTGCGTCGGTTATGCGCAATTACTTAAGACGCTGCGTATAGCATACGCTCCGGCAGGGAAAATGGAAGCTTTCTTTGCTGAACGCGATAAGCATGGAGGCACCGCCTACTCGACCGACCTTGCTTTATATATGGCTTGTGACATGGAACTTCTCGGACCGCCACTACCTTTGGACTGAGGACAGGGCTCGGCCTCCTGGGAAGCATTCCCGACTTACGTTCCATATTTGCCGAACGTGTCGCGGAGGGTTTCTACATCAACGTCGAGGTCAATCGCCTCGAAGCGGCACGTTATGGGTTGACCATTAGAGGTGTCCATCGTGCGGTGACCTCTAGCATCGGCGGCGAAAACATCGCTGAAAATGTAGAGGGACGTCAACGCTATCCCGTAAATGTTCGGTACAGCCGGGACTTTCGGGATGGGAAATTTGCGCGCGTCGCTCCTCTGGCTGAACGTAATCGTTTAGCGCGCGGATCAAGGAAGTCACTGATGCCTGGTCCTTGCGCACTCTCTTGATGCGCAAGCGAGGATACTCAGTCGTCCGCTCCATCTGAGGGTGACGCCAACCGCGTCGTGCCCACAAGTGCCCCGTCGGGTTTGCGTCGGAATCCACATTGACGGTCTATCATCACTAGCCCCCGGCCGGTGGTATCCTTGTTTTCGTAGTATCTGTTTTAATCTGAAAGCCTCAGGAATCTAGATGTAGTAAACTTCTGTTGTTGGACCGCCAAAATGGGAACCTTGGTCACGTTCTGCTCTAGCACCTGCTCTGTCCTGATCCTTGCAGCAGCAATTGGACTTCCGAAATTCGTCGCTCCGAATTTCTCTGATCTCGCTATCAAAACGCGGCGCACATCTGGTGACTGGCTGTCGCAAGTGAATACGCTTTACCTGAAAGGTGCACGGCAACGGACTGAGACCGTAATTGAGAAGATGGCCGGAGCCGATGCGATTAGTTGGGCGGTGATTCGGCGATGCGATGAAAAGCGGGTTTTCAACCTTAATGAACGAGACAAAATCTATGCTTCTTCCGAAATCGAGGATTGGTCGGAGCGGTTAAGGAAAGCACGTCCTGTCAGCTTGACTCAGACGTCTGGAACTGAAGTGATGATGACAATTGACTCCATTGATACGGGTGAGCGCCGACAGTTTGAGCATTACGCGGCGCGTCACGTCAGAGTCAAAATCCGATTCGAACCTAGTCCTGGTGCTTCAACGCCTGCAAGTGTAGAAGAAACAGACGGGTGGTACATCGACCTGCTAGGACTCGGGTGTCAAGAGCAGGCATCAAGTGGCTTTGGCTTCGCTAGGCTCTCTGTTAGCACGGGCAACCGCCAAGATCGATTGCAAATCAAGTGGCTTGGTAAGGCACCTCGAGGATATCCGATCGAAGAAAACTCGCTCATAACCGAGAGGGGACACAAGACGATTAGCAAGGTAGAACTACTGGAGATTTCCGAAGCGCCTCTCAATCCTTCGATCTTCGAGCTGCCTGCGGGATACAGACGGGCATTGCAGACGGGGAATGGCGGTGCCGATCTAACAAAGCCGGACACTATCTCTAACCGCGCGCAGTACTACTGGACGAGGCTTACTTTCTGGGTGCGCGGTTTATTTCGCGACCCGAACCAATCCTAACTCCCCGTAAGTCCCGTCCCATTACTTCACATTCTACATTAACCAGGTGACAGTGAGTCCGACTAGCGGGCGGGACGCGTCTCGAGCGAAGCTCGTGGGCGCGATTGCAGACGCTACGGTCAACTGAGTCGAGATGTCTGCGTCTGCTTTGTTCACTTCGCTATGAAGTACAGCAGCGTTCCGTGACCGTACGGAGCGCCGTCTTCTACGGCTATGAAGTTTCCCGCCCAACAGAATTGTGCGTCTCGCAATTGCAGCGGCTCCATTGGCTTGTGCTCAAACAGGTCCGTCTGCGTCGGCCCAATGTCTTCTGGATTGCTCACCGGAACGGTCCAAGCAATGGGCACGCCGTTTCCCTGTGCATCAAAATAAACCAGACGGCCGGCATTGGAAATCAACAGACCTCCTCCCGTAGTGGCGTGATCTAGCTTCACGTCCCCCGTCGGCGGGTGCCGCACCCAATTCACCTCGCCCGCTTGCGTATCTAATCGTACAAGCTGCGGCCCGTTGATCGCGTACAGAAAATTCCCTTCTCCCAGAATCATGTTTGTATCAAAAAGTGAATTGAGGCCTTTTGTCCAATACGGCATCGGGAGCGTGAAATCCCGCTGGCCGGACGGACCAATGCGGCTCAGGCGCGCTTCGCTGAGTATATGACCACCGCTGTTATCAGGCGAAAGGTAAGTCCACGCTGCCAGAACCCCGCCGAAACCATCTGGAATCGTCTCTCCTGCAAACACCCGAGGCTGTGCTACCATGCTCCCCTCGCCATCAGCATGGATGTGCTGAAACGTTTTCCAATCTGTCTCACCTTCGGGAGTCACTCGCAGCAGCGCAAGGGTGTCGTCGAACGAATACTGTTTGTTTTTGCATGCCTCTACCAGTAAAGACTCAATGTGAGTCTCTACCTGTACATAGATGTTGCTCTCGGTGGAGGTAAAAACCGAACCTGAAAGCGACGGTCTGAAACTTTTCAGGATGTTGCGCTGCGGGTCGATGCACCTATACCCGTCAATCGTGCTGGATGAAACTGGAAACGGTATACGAAAACGAACCTGTCCCGTCTTGGCATTGAGAATTAACAGGGCGGAAGATGCGGGCTTCGCTAGTGCTTCGACAATGCCAACATCCCCGTTCCCATTGGCCGTCCAGTTTTTGGCCAGGCGCCCTTCTGAACGATAGCGCCACAACTCGCTGCCGTCTGCGGGGCTCAAGTCCACAAGAGAATCGCGAAAGCGCCCGCGTTCGAGAAGGATCATGCCACCAGAATCTTCGCCTGAAGCACGAAGCAAGATGCTCTTGCCGTCCATGGGAAGACCATAGGAACTGGGATCGGTCGCGTTGTTCTGGGCAAAGCCACTTTTCTCGCCGATGATGAACTTCGAATGGTCGCTGACTAGCGCCTCATTCTGGAAAACTTGGCCCGGATCTGGCAGCGTGTGTTTCAGCGTCAACGGACTCGCGCTCGAAACAAGATGTGTCATCCATATCTGCTGCCCAGATTCGCTTATAGCACGCACAATCGCGTTTGCCGAACGGTTCCACTCAATGGAATAAAAGGCGGGGCCGCTTCCCGCGGGAACGCCTTGTATTACCAGAAGCGTCTGAAAACCAGGCATTGGTTGCAGCGACCAGCGCACGGTCGCGGGCGCAAGCTTTTCTCCTCCAACCACAGAGACGACCGCCGTAGCGCTTTGGTTGTTGGCCGCTGCTGTCAGGACCGCGAGCCCCGCTTGCTTGCCCACAACAGTTACTTCTCCATTTTCCTCGTGCAAATCGGCAATCGAAGGGCTGATTGACCAACGCACCCTGGAAACAGGCCTCCCAGTTTCGTCTACGGCCAGGAGTGCAGAACTATCACCCACAAGAAGCACCGCGGTGGTAGGCGTTACCACCAGGCCAGGCACACCGCTAGATTGCGGCTCCGAAAATACCCGGTTTGCAAACAGAAGAAGGGCGGCGACCAGGCAAGTCGCAGTTGCAGAGATTGCGCGCCAGGCGAACGAATTCGACAGCATTCTCGTGTTGTGCATCCTCATCGCAATGACCTCGAAGAAAACGAAGCGGCGCTCTTTTTCCAGTGTTACCGGCTAGCCAGTAACTGTCCAGAATGCCGAGGTACAGGTATGAACAACCTGTCACGGTACGCTCGTTCGACTGTACGAATAAAGCCCTGCGGAATGGCCCTATTATTGACCGACCAGCATTGGCGAAGGATTTCCGTCGCTCAGTTGGATAGAGCGTCTGCCTTCCTAAGCGCTCCTTCCGGCTCCAACAACTCCATCGAATATTTCTAACTATCACTCTTTCCAACAAATCGGGGCATCGCTGAAAGCTAACCCCAATTGATCGAAAAGATAGAATTTCTGCACAGTTATTGCACAGTGCCAGTTGGAGCCGGAGCGTCTGCTTCGGGCGCAGGCAACCCTACGTACGCACAGACGACGGGTGCTTGCCGGAGCCGCATGATGGCGAGCCGCGCGGCCTCCAAATCATTCACGTCGGCGGTCAAGAACCTCCACTTCTTCTCGGGGACGCGGATCAGGGCGAGGGCCGAGGCGAACGTCTCCTGTCCAGCCCGCAGCATCTCGATGACTTCGCGGACTAAATTCTATTCGTGACGCAAAGCAACCACAGGGTCGACACGGATGGCCTTTCGGGCTGGGAGCCAGCAAGCGAGGGTTGCAACGGCGCAGAGTAGCAGGGAAACACCTGCGAATGAAAACGCGTCGAGCGCACTGAGCCCGAAGAGCACAGCAGCGAGCACGCGTGAGATAGCGACAGCGGTGGCAAGGCCAATGACGAGCCCAACGAGGACGGACCGCATTCCATCGCGGAGGATTAAACGGAGGATTTGGCTACGTTCCGCGCCGAAAGCTACGCGGATGCCGATCTCGCGGGTGCGTTGCTCAACGGTGTAAGCGACCATGCCGTAGACGCCCATACATGCAAGCAATAAACCGAGGGCGCCGACAATCGCGGCACTGACCGGGAGATTAGCGTCCACACGGCGGAGTTTGCTGCCGAGCACCGGGAGAAGCGGCGCGGGGTTTCCCACTGTGCGCACGAGCAAAACGCTGCTCCATTGACGGTTCTGAGAGAACGGTAGATAGAGATACGATTCATCGAGTCTGCTTAGATCCATGCTGCGGACATCGCGAGCGATGCCGACCACTTCGCTGCTGGCGATGAACGGATCGCTCTCACCGGGCAAAGACACAGTTCCCCGCTCTGATCCGATCTTCAATCGCTTGCCGATGGGATCTCCGTTGGGCCAGAACCGCCGACCTGTGGCCTCACTTATGATTACAACTGGCGCCTTTCCCTCCGCTTCGAGAGGCGTGAAGGTGCGTCCTCGAACAATGGGAATACTTAGAGTTTCAAAGTAGTTCGGCGTGACATAGCTGTAGCCCGCGCTCGCCGGTTCGCGCCCGTCCGAATGTGAGGCGGGAAACGTTGTGCCGATCGGTGCAACAGCCACCAAGCGAACGTCACCAATGGGGCCGCGAGTGGCCTGCGCGACGGTGCGCACGCCAGGGATGCTGACGATCCCTTGAATTAAGTCTCGATTGAGTTGGAGCAAGCGCTCCTGGGAATAATGCAGGTTCGCAGGATTGAAGATTTCCAGATAGAGGACACGCTGACTCTCGTAGCCGGGATCGACGCCGAGGGCCCGTTGCGAACCGCGGAGAAGAAGTGCTGAACTGATCAACAGGACAAGGCAAGCGGCCAATTGGCTCGCGACGAGCAGGCTGCGCACCGACAAACCGCTCAATCGTTGACCGAAGGCAGTGCCATCTTCTTTGAGTGCGGAGTTAACGTCGGCCTTTGAGGCTTGCAAGGCCGGAGTGAGGCCAATGGCGACTCCTGCTGCGAAGGAAATAAACAAGGTGTAGGCGAAAATGCGAATGTCGGGAGTGATCTCCAGAGCAATAGCGCCCCAGAACGATGGGATTACTGAAGCGATCTCAACGATCAAGAGGTGAAGCGCCCAGCCCGCCAGGGGCAAGCCAACCGCCCCGGCGAGAATTCCGAGCAGAATGCTCTCGGTTAGCAACTGGCGTAGCAACCGCCAGCGGCCCGCCCCGAGAGCGAGGCGCGTGGCAATTTCTTTGCGGCGGGTGACAGCCCGGGCAAGTAAGAGGCTGGCCACATTGGCACAGGCAATGAGGAGGAGCAAAGCGACGGCGGTCATGGCTGTGATGACGACGGCCCAGCTATCATGATCAAGCCCAGAGAGGTTGTTGCGAGAGGAGACAACGCGCACAGTCACGTTGCGCTCAGTCTCAGGGTAGAAGGTCCGCAGCTGGCCTGCGAGAACGCTAAGTTCGGCTTGAGCGTCGGAAAGCGAAACTCCCTCCTTCAAACGCCCTCCGGCCAGCCCGGCAATCACGAGGCGATCCTGTAATCCCTCGCGGGTCGTTTTGCCCAATGCTATTTTTGCGATGATTGGCGCCCAAAGATCGGGCACGGCTGGGGCAGTAGCACGATAGTCGAGCGGCGTCACGCCAACGACTGTGAAGGCCACTCCGTTCAGGTGGAGGACGGACCCAATCACCTTCGGGTCGGAGTGAAATTGTCGCTGCCAGAAATTTCCGCTCATCAGGACAACCGGTGGGGCATTGGGCTGGTCGTCCTCAGGCTGAAGGATTCGGCCCATGAGTGGCACCGCGCCGAGCATTTGAAAGTAGTTGCCGGTGTAGAAATAGCAGCCAATAGGCTGAGCGGTGCCTTGAAGAAGTTGCGGGAGGTGAAAGCCGACTGCTCCGGCCAATCGGGGTGCGGGCTCCGGACGGGCTCCGGGCAGATCGCTGGACGTGACCGCCGTGCCGAAGGCAAACAGTGCGAGGTCGGAAAAGGATTTATTGTGGTCGCGATAATAGACGTAATCAGGGTAAGAAAATCCGCCTTGACGTTCGTCCGGGGTGGTGCGCGAAACAGATGCCAAGCGGTCGGGATCCTTCACCTGACGAGGACGCAAGACAAGGGCATCAAAAGCAGTAAAGATCGCGGTGTTGACGCCGATGCCCAGGGCGAGCGTGAGGATGGCCACGGTAGTGAAGCCTGGATTCTTGCGCAACATGCGCACGCCGTAACGTAGGTCCTGCCAAAGGATCTCCAATTAGTAGCCCTCCCGCCCTCTGTGGCAAAGCGCCAGTCGTACAGAATTGCACCGAAGAACCCTCGCAAAATTATAAGCTTCTCGGAGACTGTAGGACTGCGCGGGTTTTTTTTTGCATTTCTCTTTTGACACTAAATCAGAGTTGAGATCCAAACTCGCTGGTGCTCCTCAAGGACACTACGGCCTCAAGGACGTAGATTTTCGAGAAGTCCAGGCATCAGGAACTGATTCACAGGCGCGTTGCAATTGGGCAACTAAGTGGCGTAGTCAATAAATCTCTCCAAACAGGCCGGAAGTCCGTTCTGGGAAGCTGCGAGCGAGCAACGCTACGTTATCAGGGTAGCGTGGTTAGGTCTTACAACAGCGATTTGTCGAGGCGGCAAAAGGCGGCAATAAGAGCCTCACGGGTGGCACCGACGGCTCCGGACAGGCGTGCAACGATCACGTGCCCTGTTTGAGAGTACGCGCTGTGAGCAGCGTAAGCGTACCGTCTATCATGTCTCCAGACTTTCCACAACGGTTCCTTGATGCGAACGGTGAACGTTTCTGAACTCTTGGCAGTCTACACGCAAACAGCGGACATCGAAGCTCAGCAACCGAATAGCACCGCCCGTTGCTACTTTGCCGACGGCTTCTCGACATGATCGATGAAGAGAACCTCCCCAGGGCCATTTTGGGATTCAAGGTTCAGGCCAAGCTGCTTCTGGAGCGCCGCGAAAAGCGAAGGCCTCGAAGAATCGCCCGACGGCGTGCTATCACTTCCTTGTTGGCCGCCAGTCGGAGCTTGGCTCACGCCTGGCGTCCATTGCAACTTGAAATCATAATTGCCCTTAAGGCCGGTCTTATCCTCGATGATGCTGCCGCCGAATTCTCGCGATAACTCCCGCGACAAATGCCGCACCAGGAGCGAGACAGGAACCGCTTGACCTGTCAACTCGCCAACTCCAAATCTCATCATGGCTGCTCCTACACGGCCGTCAGGACCTTTGAATCCGTTGGGGTAAATGTCGCCAGGTATTGCCTCCTGAAGTTTGGGACCGTTCTGCGCGATCACCAGCTCATACACTCGAAGATGGTGGGTTTCGCGGTGGAGCTTCAGTCTGAAACGATCCGCCAAAAACTCCTGAAATATGTGCTTCCGCTGACGCAGGCGCTGATCCTCGCTGAGCTCCTGCAGCGCATCAAGCACAGATTTGTCCATCTTCGCTTCAATATCGTATCTTTCCGAGTTGAGCCAGTTCGGTGCTCCCGAGATTTGATTGTCTTCGACTCCGTACGCCTGTCGAATGAGCATCTGCAGAGTCAAGTTGGTCGCCGTGAACCCATCGGGGTTTTCCAATAACCTCCCACTGATCACACCTACGCCACCTTTGCTTGGTTTGACCGAAGCGACGGCGAATACAGGCGGAATGTTCGTCGTGTTTTGAACCTGCGGCTCGGAAGGCCTTTCGGCATTGTCGATGATGAGAACCTCAACCGGAGCTGTTTGAGGTTTCAATTCGAGGCCTAGCTGCTCCGGTAAGACTGCCAAAAGCGAACCGCCGCGTTCCATGAAAGCCGTGTGACAGTCTAGCGTGAAGTCGTAATTACCCTTGAGATTCGTCTCATTCACAACGCTCCGGCTCAGCCGTTCCGACAAAGCCCCCACTAGGTCCGCGATCGGGACCCCTTGACCTACTAACTTGCACGGTCCCGGCTGCAATAGGGTGCGCGCACCTCGTGGGCGGCCGTGAGGGTCTTTGAATCCATCGGGGTAAGTGTCTCCAGGTTTCGCTTCCTGAAGTTTGGCGCCATCTTTCGCGATGACCAGCACGTATGCTGGAACCTCTTTGGTTTCGTGGTGCAGCATGACCTTGAAGCGGTCCGCCAGAAGCTCCTGAAGCATGTGCTTCGACTGAAGAATGCGTTGATCCGGGCCAAGCCTCTGCAACTCATCAACTACAGATTTTTCCACTTTCGCATCAATATCGTATCCCTCAGAGTTGACCCAGTCTGGCCCTCCTAGGATTTGGTCATCCTGCACATCGTAAGCCTTTTGAATGAGCTTATGCAGCGTGAAGTTCGTTGCCATGAACCGGTCGACCTTCCACGTAATCCTGGCGAAAGGCTTGCCAGCGATGGAAAACCCGGCCATAGGCGTGCCATTGTTTGGTTTGATCGAAACGGCTTCAAACGCGGGGACAATGGCGCCTGTGCTTTGGGCCGGGGACTCAGCCCGAGCTGGTGTTGCTTGTAGCCAACCAAATAGTATTGGCAGAGCGATGGCCGCCAATGCGAGCGCGCTGAGCAACAGCTTTCTGCTGAAATCCAGTCTGCGCACAAAACCTCCAATCATGATACGGGCGATCCGTTTCTTGAGGTCGGCGCCCGTAACTCCCGACACAAAAGCCAGCGGAGATCCCACGCAGAATTCGCAGATCTTCAAAATACTTTCCGCATAGACCTGCCGGTCGCTACCCGATTCCAGGACTTCTTCGTCGCAGGCGCGTTCGCGCTCCTCCATCAGCCGCGCCTCCAACCACCACACCAACGGGTGGAACCAGAAGATGGCTTCCACCACCATGTGGAGCGCGGCGGCCAGATTGTCGCGACGGCGCACGTGGCACAGTTCGTGTGCGAGAATGGCTTCCAGGTGCGCATCTTCAAGCCGTTCGGAGATTCCTTCGGGCCACAGCAAAACAGGCCGGATAATGCCGAAAATGCCCGGTTCCAGAGAAGTCCGCGACAATAGTATTTCGGTCTGCTTCCACATGCCTCCCTTACGCTCCAGACGGCGCAGGGCTTGCACTTCGCGTCCTTCTCGTAAGGGCACCCCTTTTCGGATGGCCGCGGAAATCCGGCGCCATCGGAAGTACCATTGGAAAATCACGACCAGGAATCCGAAGAGCCACAAGGCTGTCAGAACCGTAGGAAGCAGATGGATCAGACCCGGCGAGGCATTGCCCTGAGGAATCATAGACACTGTTGGCTGAGTAAAGGGCTGGCTGACCTCCTCCATTGCAAAATAAAAGTTACTTTTCGTTCCTGCCGCATGGTGTGACCACGGCAGATAGCTCCCAATGCCAACCAGCAATGAAAATGGAATTAGAAATCTCACCGAAGCTGACAGCCAAAGCCAATAGCGAACTCGCGCGTGGTTCGTCCGCAGGATCAACGTCAATAATCCGGCCATGATGGCGAATAGCGTCGACTGCCATACGTGATTTCCCAGCGCTGGGGCGAGAGCTGCCCACGTCGCAGACCAATGGTTCCGGGTCATTTCGATTTGTCCTTTCTCTCAAGCTTGCGGAGAATTTTCCTGGCTTCCTTTACATCTTCGAGCGTGAGTTTCCCGGATTCAATCAGGTGCGCCATTACAGGTTGTGTGCGCCCACCGAAGAGCGTCAGCAGGTCGTCGATCAACTTCCGCTGCGCGGCATTGCGGGAGACCGCAGCTTCGAAAATGTGAAAGTTACCCACCTTCCAGACGCGACGCACAGCATTCTTCGCTTCCAGGCGATAAACGGTTGTCTGGATCGTTGTCTAGGCCGGTCTGCCTTTTTCGGGGAAAGTCTCCTGAATCTCGCGGATGGAGGCCTTGCCCTGACTCCACAGCACCTCCATGATTTGAAGCTCGAGCTTGGTTAGTTTGGGCTCGGCCACTCGGTCTCCTACTACTGACGTGTGTTACCCTACTATATTCATATGTATTGTCAAGTCTTTTCTTGTGGGCAAGGTTTGGTGAGATTTGAGAAAACATTAGAACTAGCGAAATCTATGATTGCTGTCCCGAAGTCTCGATCTGGGAATATCGACCACATGCGTGGGGGGCCAATATCGTCGGTAGTGCCAAGGTGAGACAGCGACGCTATATCTTTGCCTTGACAGAGGGGCAGTTTGCCGAAACTTAGTGCTCCGGTTCATATGTTCGGTCACGTATTTTCTAGGCAGCCTTTGCCAGGGGGCGGTTCAATTTGTGAAGCAATGCGTGGAGATCTTTTCGTGTGAACCGCCACTCGAAAGGTTTAGCGATAGTTTGGTAGTGCCG
>WNGJ01013917.1_pt1 | contig 17133 bp, 10 predicted proteins | sample 5400611 | NCBI WGS metagenome assembly WNGJ01 (sample SAMN13153375, study PRJNA577476) | soil metagenome | isolation source: 40 cm soil or saprolite under Garry oak tree replicate 1 | place: USA:California | collected 2016-06-15 | reverse complement strand
ACCTGTCCTTTTCGGCCAACCGCGGTGAACCGGCCGTTTTCAACGACGAATGCGGAATCCGCCACGGGCGCGCCGCCGTCTCCGGTAATGAGACGCGCCCCTTCGAACACTGTCGCGGACGGCGGCTGCTGCGCCTTAATTACCTGTGTTAAGTAGCCCGCCGCCAAGAACAGAGTGATCAAAAATATTTTCCGACTTACGCATCGCATAGAAACCTCCTCACACGGTTCCCCGAGTCTCGGGACTGGATGCAGTATTATCGTGCAACAGCCGAACGCTGTACAGGGAGCACAATGAAACGCGCTCTCGTTCTTCTCTTGCCGAACATCGCGTCCGTGGTCAACTGACCGGTACGCGGCGCAAATCGCTCGGCAGGATCGCTATCGGTGATGATTCTAGCAGGAGCAAAAGACGCCGTAAATTGAACATTATCCTCATCCGCCGATCGTCATGCACTTTCAGTTGCGTCCGGACCCCCTCGCCAAGTGACGTCGGGCTGATCATGAATGCGGACAATACCCGCCGTTTCGTAGATGTATCGCGACTCTTACCGTGACAAGCTACGTGCTCGCAGACATGCCGGGCGCACTTTGACACAAAATCCGGCTGATCGATTTTCGTCGCGAGCCGGGACTGATCAGCCGGATTTCGTATAATAGGCAACACCAGAAACAACGGGAGGATGTCATGGAACGTACGAATGTTGTCAGCCTGGCCCTCATTGCCGCGCTCGCCGTGTGGAGCAACAGGCCTGCGCCTGCAGCCGAGATCACCATTTTGGTCAATCAGGGCGCGCTATCGGGCGTGCGCGATCTGGCGGCCGGCTTCGAGAAGGCGAGTGGGCACAAGGTTGTCATTGATTTCGTCGGCGTCCCGGAGCAGGCCGAAAAGATCAACACCGACGCGCCGGGTGACGTGGTCGTCAATTTCATGCCCGCGTTCGAGGACCTCATCAAGCGCAACAAGGTGGTCGGCAGCGTCGTCGAGTTCGCCCGTGCCGGCAATGGCGTCGCCGTGAAGGCCGGCGCGCCGAAGCCTGACATCAGCACGGCCGAGGGCTTCAAGCAGGCGATGCTCAACGCCAAGTCGATCGGCCACAGCAATGCCGGCACGGGCCCTTACAACACCCGGCTGTTCCAGAAGCTCGGCATCTACGACCAGATCAAGGACAAGATCAAAATCATCCAAGGCAAGCCGGTTGCGGTCGCAGTCGCTGACGGCGAAGTCGAGATCGGCATCCAGCAGACCAACGTGATCCAGCCGGTCGCCGGCACCCAGTATCTCGGCCCGCTGCCGCCTGACCTTATCGAATACGGCCACTTCGGCGTCGCCGTCCGCAATGTGTCGAAGAATCAGGATGTGGCTCGCGAACTGATCAAGTTCATGACGTCGCCCGAAGCCGCGGCACTGCTGCGTAAGACCGCTATGGAGCCGCCCGAGCGCTGACGGCAGCGCAGGGCATCAGCCCTCAGCCAGGATGCGAAGTGGCACGTGACGCGCAATTAGAGTGAAATCACGATCCGTTGTAAGAAATTCGAGATCATGTCCAATCGCGAGTTGGGTCAAGAACGCGTCGATCGTCGTTATCTGAATTCCCTTCCGTCGGCAGGTTGTTTGTATCGTTGCTGCCTCGATGTGGTCTGTGAGATCGGGGACAATTAGCGGTAAGGCCGAGAAATGTTCAATCAGACGTTCACGCTGTTTGGGTCCGCGGAATCCCTGGAGCAGTTCCTGGACAATGATTCCTGTAGAGAATAAGACGTCCTGGCGTTCAAGACATCGAGCAAGGATTTGAGTTTCTCGGATGTCTGGCGGCGCATCGCGACGAAGTGCCAGCGACCAGACGCTGGTGTCGACGAGGACGTTCACTTTCGTGATCGATCCTTCTTGTAGTCGTAGGTCGCATCCCACTGCAGCTTGCCAAACAGCTTTGCAACCCGTTTCTGCTCATGTCGAGCAACGAATTCTTTCAAGGCTTTCGTGACGGCCGCCTTTTTCGTCTTCTCACCGCTTACACGCAAAGTTCTTTCTAAAAGGTCGGGGTCCAAAGAAAGATTGGTAGCCATGTGTCAGTCTCCACACACAATTCTACACAGGAAGGTCAGTGTCGTGAACCTCTAAAGTGAGGCAACTGTCGACGAATTTGTAGACGTGAAAGCATCCAACTTCAACAGAGTTCAACGAATGTCGGCCCCGAATGAGCAACAGCTTCACCAGAATCAGTTAGAAACGACGGATTCCAACAAGTTTCAATAACCTAACTTGATCTGGTTCGGGACCAGGGGGCCGGAGGTTCAAATCCTCTCGCCTCAAAGCGGGAGCAACGAGGTAGTACCCTGCGAGAGACCACAAACGCGAACTCATGAGCTCACGGACGTGCGGCCGGCCGGATACACAAACTAAGGATTCGTATCCGGAGTTTTGGGGGCATTCGCACTGCGACCCTTGATGGTTCCAAGGACATTGGCAATCGCGGTAACGGCTGCTCCAAGGGTAAGAACATAACCGATCGCGCCTTGAAACAAGTCCTTCTGCGCATAAAACAACCATGCCGCGAGTCCAATGATGGCGGCGATGAGACTGAACTTCAGAGTGCGCCAGGAACTCTGCTGACCCTGCCTTTCCCATTCGGAGATTTCGCGCTGGTCCTGAGCTTTGAGGATAAAACGGCGGAAGCTCTCATTCATAACACGGAACATCGGGAGGGGGCGTATGAAACCTTTTCGCTGAAGCTGCCATATTTCCTTGTCGTTTTTGGAATTTGCCCACCCGTCTTTAGCCAGTTGATACAAAGTAAGCCGCTCGTTTGCGGTCAAGGTGGACCAAAGCAGGGAGTAGTAGTGATCGGTGCGGTCCGCCAGTTCATTGCGGAGCAATAAACCATCGAATAAGGGCACGCCCCGATGCTTCTGAAACAACTCCCGACCGATGCCGCGCAAATATGCCATCGGACTGCATTCGTCCTCGATCCATCGGGCAACTTGCTCCTCTTGAGGGTTACTGAATTTATGCTTCAGTTCTCTGTCGAACGCAGCTTCGTTCTGGTCCAAAAACGTAACCATTCGAAAGGCGCTCATCACCTTGGTCCATCGGACGAGAGATTCCGTTGCGGCTTGCGCGTCAGCTGAAAGAATTCCGGGATCAGCTTCCGAAAGAAAGTAAACGGGATCCACGTAGGAAATGAGCACTACACGGCAGCGGTCCTTGTAGACCAGCCGCTCCAGAAGCCGGAGTCGGCTCTGGTTGTGGAGCTTGTTGTCCAGACCGAAATCGAAGTGGTCCAAGACCACGATCGCATTCTCGTGATAATGTTTGGTTCCCTGATTATCCATTTCAACCCGAAAGTCAATGCGCTGAATTCCTTCCACTGTGGAAATGCGGCCGCTGTTTCCGAAGTGAGGCTCGCTCAACACCAGGTTATTGCCGGAGATGTTATCAATGGTCTGCAAGTTCACACGCTCCAAGGGAACTGGATTCTGACTGTCGGGCGAGAAGATCTTCTTCATCAACTGGAAGAACCAGAGGCCGACTAGGACCCAGAGCGCACCCAACCAGAACCAGCCGCCGACGCCAATGCCAGTCCATTCGGAGAATGTGGAGTCCACGGGATGTTCACTCCCAATCTGGACACGGAAGTATTTGTTCTGAAATTCATTCCATTTGGTGTGAATCGAATTTGAGGAATCGAATTGGAGCATGCGCATTTCGTTTCCTAATTTGTTGGAGGGAAACAGGCGCGTGACCCATGTCAGCCATTCGTCGAACCAATCCTGCATCGATAGCGCATGCTTCTCGCTTTCAGGTGTCGAGTCGTTGGGTGTTGTGAAAGTTTCATCGTTGAAACTCAGAAATGTGAGTTTTATATCGTCGTATCGATCCAGTTTGGAATCCTTTCGAAACTGTGCAATGTTCATCGGCGCTTCAAGCATCTGGTAATAACCGCTGATTCGGTTTGTACGATCGGACAATTCATTGAGGATTGTCAGTTGTCCGTGCTTAGCCGCAAGTTCGCTCGCAGCATCGTGGGAAAATTTGAAGAACCCAAGACATGGAACCAACGTCATCGCAACGAGCAGAGACACCGCAGCAAAGACGTACGTGAACTTGAAGCACGGCTGAAGCCTCTTGCCCCACTTCTCGTTTGCAATCGCCAACCGCTTCTTTTTCAGCAGGAAAATGGTGCCGAGAATTGCGAGCAGCAGAATTCCCGCCGTGAAAGCAAGTAACCTGAGTTCCCATAGACGGAAATAAGATAAGAGGAAAACGGCAATCAATGCGGTGTTCAGAAGGAAAACAAGAGCATATCGGACAGAATTGTTCCGGTGGGGCCAGATGATGTTCGGAGGATACGTCGCACCCCACAACAGATCGAAGAAGGCAATCACCAGAATGGTAATCGTGTAGATACCCATCAGTACCGAGACGATCAGAATAATGGCCAGATTGACCGTGCGGTTGATCTCCGTCTTGTGAAAGACAACGAGCGTCAATGGCTCGGGTCCGAGGTATTTAATTTTGGAAACGAGTGCTCGCCTGTCATCGCCACTGTAAACAATATCCAGGAATTGCTCTGAATCACTGAAGACTGCCGATCGTATTGCCGATTGGTCCTTACATTCTTGGTAAAAGTCTTCCGAAAGATTGCGAAGGGGATTGTCGTGAAACAGCACCGTTCCATTGGGTGCTAGAACCGCATAGCCGAACTCCGGCGGCAGAACCGGGTTCACCAGGGACAGTGGATGAAACACAAGCGCCTGAAGTGTGATTTTCGAATGATTCCTCTTTTCATATGGGGCTGCAATTATAGTTGAAAACAGCCCCGTTGTCGTGGATACGAGCGGATGAAGACTGTACCGGCGGCCATCTAAATCTGCAAGGAGTGGGGCGATCGAACTGCCGGAAGCCACAACATCCTTATAGAAATCGCGATCGTTGACGGGAGTTTGTGGCGTTGATTTCTTGTCCACCGTAAATTTGGCAATTTGCTTTCCATCTTTGTCCGTCCAGAACGCGATATCGAAGTAGGGATAGCCGAGACTCTTCGTGCTCAAAATGTTTGGCTGGGGAGCCCATTCGCCACTCGCAAGTCTTTCAACGTCCGGGTCCTTATCCAAGGCGATTAATTGATCGTAGGCCTTGCTTACTTCCGATTTGACATTCGCCTTGATAGCGACCGATAGCTCTCTCAAATCATGGTCGATAGCTTCAGAGACTTCCGAAGAATACGCCGCGTTGAGCACAATCAGCGTTCCCGATGTGGCGCCAAGGAACATCGAGAGCACCAGCAACCAGCCGTCGGTCCGGCGCAGTCGCTCGGTGCGCCCCATGTAGCTGATCTTCAGAAAAGGCCAAGCGAAACTTCCGGCCGCGGCACACAAGAGGCCAAACCAGATGACAGCTGAGTATGGAAGGGCGAAGCTATCCGAATGGAGGCGATCGGTCCGCCACAGACCACATATAACAAGATCCCCGCTGTCCGTCACGTCGCCTTCGGTTGGAGACAACCGGAAAGGTTGCATGAAAAGTTTGTAATCATCGCCGGCAAGATGAACATCCACAACATTGCTGAATGCCGAAAGCGTCGTAAACGAAGGCTTATCGCGCGGTGGAGCCGGATTTGTATTGCCGGCGACTGGCGGGGTGGCCACTGTCGCCGGAGGCGAAGCAGGCAACAAATTATTGAGGTTGGTGATCTTCTTATCAAGCGAACGTTGAAACAAGACATCGCCACTGGTGTTGGCAATTAAAACGTCAGCGAAGTAGTCCTCTCCAATTCCGGCGATGCGTTTCCGGACGGCGTTGTCGATATGGACACGGCCACCAATTGGAACCTTCTTGAAGGACCGCCCGAAACCTGTCGCTTGAGAGCCGAACTCCACCGAGAAGGAATTCGCCGTCTCCGTCAGTTTGTTCATTACCAATTCAGTGGATGCTATCCATAGATCGGGAAGAAAGTCCTCGAGATACTTCGTGTAGACCGATTTGGGGTCTGGTTTCTCATCAGACGCTTTATTTGCAGTGCTCACCGTCTTGCTGACGGAGTCGACGAAGGAATCGAGTTGACGGCCCACAGCGGCAAGCAGTCCGAAACCATGTTCGGTGAGATACGCTTCCCGCGACGTAACGTAGTAGCGCTGATAGATCGCAAAGGGAACTAAGAGCACAAGCCACGTGACAAGGGGAACAATCAGGCTGTTGAATCGTCCCGAGGACTTTGGCACGGTGCCTCCAGATAGCGAGCCACGATTTCACAAAACGAATTCGGAGAATCCAGCCCGCGCCAGTTAGGGGCGATGGCATTATCGATTCCGGCGAGTTACAGGCTATAGCCCTAAAGCAGCTCGCGTGGAGGGGCCAACAACCCCATCGTCTTTTAGTTGTTTTGATTGTTGGAACTTCTTGACGAGGACCTCCGTGAAGGGGCCAAATAGACCATCTTTACTGTTGGTGAAACCCGCGCTATTCAGAGCTTCCTGAACCCGGTGTACCTCCTCGCCACGCATGTAAGGCGTGGTCAATCGGAGAACCGGCCGCACCGGGGGATCACTTTGATCTATTGCCGCTGCACGAACGATAGTTATAGGACCTTGTAAACCGTCCTCTGTGATTGTGACTCCGTGCACACTTATGGGCAGAGGTAATTCCCATGCCCCCTCGTCGATTAACTTGTTGAACGAATCCATCCTATAAACGGTCTTTGGCAACGGATCGCTGAGTCCCAACAGCCATTTCTTTCGCGCTTCGACATACTGCTTCACCCATGCGCGTTCATCCACTCCGGCCTGTCCGACGCTGACGCCGATCTGGGGCCGAATCCTGCCGCTGTGAACGTAGCTATCGTAAACAACGGCCTGTCCGAGTGGAAGAGTCACGTCTTTTGCCGCAGCGGCTCTGCAGGCAGGATTAAAATAGATACGATCGAAAAATAGATCTTGTTCGGCTTGCATGGCCGGATCGTCCCCCGCGTCTCGCAGTAATTGCCGAAGTTGGACATTGGAATCCAACGCAAAATTGTTGGCGGCGAGATCGTCGAGGAATGGCTGGAAATCGGTGGCGCGAGCCGCATCGGGCCGATCACAATAACCTTTGATCAGCAGAAAAAGGTTTCCGCTGCCAAGCGTGGTCTGGCTCCGTCCATAGGTCAGGTGGCCGGCATCTCCTTTCAGGACAGTCACGGATCCGTAATCTCCGGCGACGCGTCCCGTTTCGAAAATATTGACGATGGCTTTTACGGTCTGCTCTTGCTGCTCTGTCACGATGATCTCCTATTTCAATTCAAAACCAATTTCGGATCGTTGGCCATCCAGGTTCTGTATCGAGAAATTCTTCTTTCCCGGCGTTTTGAACCACTGTTGGTACAACCGGAAGTCGGAGTCCTGGAGTCTACCGGCATCAATGGTGAGTCTTAAAACAACAGCAAGATTCGGATCGTCCGGTTCGCGAATTGCTATTTCCGGAAGGTTCTCGCCATTAGCATCGGGGTTGGGCAATAACATTCTGAATGGCAAACCGACGCCGCCGATCGAAATGAGTCCCCTATTGGACAAATTGCGGCCACGCAGTTCAATGACACGCACCAACGAAAAAACGTTACTGTCTTTAGGCGCCAGAACACTCATCCCGGATAAAACGGCAGCGTTCAAATCATGAAGAGCTCCCGTGGCTTTCTGTGCAATCTCGGCGGCGCGCTGGGCATCCGGCTGCGAGCCTGGCAAGGCAAAAGCGTCCGATGTTGCTTTTGCGTGCTTTTCCGCTTCCGCCACGAAACCTGCCAATTTCGGTACAGCGGCCTGCGCATCGGCTATGGTCTTGGCCTGGGACACCAAGGCAGTACCATCGGTCAACGCCTTAACGGCCGCTTGCGCGTTCAGCGGAATATTTGTGAACGACTTTAAAACAGTTGTCGCCTGATTCACAGGATCCGAGAGGTTCGGTGGTGCGGGGGGTGGAAGTGCTGATGCCTTACTCAGGGTATCGTCCGATTCCTGGGGGCTGACTTGAATGTCGTTAAGAAGCGGACCTCCCTTGCGAGCCAGCTTTCCGCCAAGATAGCCGAGAGAACTGAGTCCCATCATATACAGGATGCCGGTTGGGACCGGATCCAGGTCTTTGATGAATCCAGGTTCGTGTCCCAGCACCGCCATGCAAAATACGGCTACCCCAAGGATCGTCCAGACGAGCATCTGAACGCGGTCCGGGGCAGCCGCGCCTCCGCTGGTGACGAGATCGCCGAGACTTGGCTCCTCCGCGCCGCCTCCTTTCGGTCCTTGAACGCCGCTCGCGATTACCGCTCCTACCGACGTTCCCGCTCCAATCCCAATGATCGCCGGGAGACCTCCGGGCATATCCGGCCATGATTGACCCTGCACCAACATCTTTCCGATAACCAGGTAGGAATAGCCAAATAGAGCGGCCGCAGTCCACCAGTAGAATTGAAATTTCGAAAGACTGTAAGTATTCGTCTCCTGATCCAGAATGATTCCTACGGACGCAGTTCTCCATTGGTAGAACCGAAAAGGCCAGGTTTGAGTCGGAGCCAGGCCGGCCTGCGTGACTGCTAAGCGAAGTACGTTGCTATCGGGAACCGGTATCCCGCACAACTCGATACGTCCTTGATCGACCACGTGTCCATGTGTAAGGTTTTGCCGTTCCAGTGGACTTTTCGAACCCACAGTATTCAGGTCCGTTCTGGAGCAGTCATTGTCCCATTGCACCGGCCAGGGTTTATCATCCAGCAAGATTGTGTTCTCGCCTTCTTGCGTACCGGTCAGGAATCCAGTGCCATTCAACGTCAACCGCACAGTGTTCTGCGAAACAGCATTGCCGGAGCTATCTTTTGCAGAAACCTTCTCCCCTTCGTATGTGCCGGGCGGATCGAACTGAAAGAGTTTCAGAACTCGGTCTGGTGTGACGGTCAAAGTGCCGCACGAAATCTCCTTTTTGTCCTTGTCGGGTGTCAGACTCACCGTGTAATTACCGGAATTGAGCGTCCGTGGGACCTGCCCGATTTTAGGATCCTTGTCGAGAGCGACGGTACTTGTAGGCGTCTCCCCGGGATTGCTCCCTTTAAACGCCAATGTGCCCAGAGGGGCGCTCACGCCAGTCACGGTGACAGTGAGTGGGTCTCCTTTCATTGCTGTCTTGGGGTTCAATGCACATTCCTGCGCATGGAGATTCCCGGCTGCCAGCATGGTCATGAAAGCCAATGTTGCTATCCGCATCCTCTACTCCTCGCGTCTGAGTGGAGCCCTGCCGCAATGCGGCGAGGGCCGGTGTTTATAAACTCACAGTGCGACAACGCGGTCTGCAAACGCCAGGTCATCTGGCCTTACCTTTCCATCTGAAAGGAGCTTGTCCGCATCAAACTTGCTATTGGATTTCAGGAACTCCAGATTGAGCATGGCGTTGGTCTCCGCAACCTCCGCCGCACGGACTGGATCCAACGCTCGCGAAGCATCGAGAAAGACCCTGGTTCCCAGGGCTTGTATGCCTGGTCCCAATAATGATGTGATATTCGAGTTGAACGCTTCGGTCAGCTTGGCTCCAAACTTTTCGAGAGCCATGACCGCATCGGAGGGCTTGTCGTTATGCAGCGCTGCTATCTGCAAGCCACCCTCGAATGCGTGCTTGATTACTTCAGCCTCAGAGAAGAACAGGCTATTCAAGACTGGATCATCGGCATTAATTGAAGCGAGAATTTGTGCCGCGTCTTTCTGTCTAAAGAACTGCGCATCCGAATCACCCGCCAATACGTCTTCTGCCCGAGCCAGCAGGACCTTCATTCTGTCCAGGGTTTGCATCTTGTCCAGCATGTTTCGCCGTTCTTTGCGATCGACGAAGTCCCAGAAGGGGAAATCGGATTTGCCGGTGACTCTTTCCGCCCGTGGAATAATCGCGCAATATGCGATCACCATTTGCGCCGTGGCTATCGCATTCGTGTACGCTTCCGGATTCGAGAACACGCACTCGTGAATATTGCGTTTCAGGGAGAACTGAATTGCGTTCGACACGTCGACATAAACATCGGCTTTTCTATCTGTGGGCAGGGTCAACCACGCATGTCCCGCGTTCGATGCCGCAGCGTTGGATAGAGAAATCTGTAGCGAAATCAAGCCGTTGCCCAGGACATTGGGACCATTTGGTAGAACCTCCTCGGCATGACGGTCCAGGAAATCCAGGAAGGCCGGAATATTCGGAATCTCGCTTTTGAAAAAAGTCAGCGCCGCAGGCCCAACCTGAGCACGGACATGCTTGAGTTTCATGTCGCGCTTGGCGAATAGAATGGTGTAGTTCATTTCAAGAGAATCCTGGTGGAGGCGGACTCCCGTACCGTCCGGATTTGATTTCGACAGTCCGGCTACAAGCGATAGGGTGCTCTTCCGCTGATTGCTTGCCGTCACCGTGTCGGAAGACTTCGACTTGAACAAGAGACCGCCACTGTTCGGCGCGGCCTCAACCGATGCGAGAGATTCGTTGAGATGAGACTGCGAGAAATTGAGGAACGGCAGGCTGACATCGATGTGCGTTTGGCGTTTTACACCATGCGAAAGTTTACCTGCGGCGATACTCACCTGAGGTGGCTGGTTTGCCAGGAGAACGTCGAACTGACCTCGAACGGCTTGCTGAAAGAAATTAGAAACTGACGCCCCATCATGACTGAAATCGAACGTGGCATCCAGAAGGGCATGGTCGGTTGTCGTGGATTGGAAAGCCGCGTTCAAAGAGAAATTGTATTTACGATGCAGAGCCTCGAGCGCCTTCTCATAATATTCCTCGCGTTTCTCCATCAGGAGATTCACAGTCTTGCGGACTTTGTCCAAATCCTTCAAAACGATATTGTCCTGTCCGAGGAAGTTCGAAAGCTTACGCTTCAGAAGAGCATCCAGGTTGGCGAAATCCGTCTCGCTGACAACATCGAGAATTTTGTTCAGGTGAAGCTGCGTTTCGACGAACGTCTGAAACTTCTGCAGTGTTTCCTCCACCGTACTTCCGTCAAGCACTGCACTGGCCTTCTTTCCGATGTCATTTACTTCTTTGATGGGCTTGGCCAAAAGGCCCAGTACATGGTCATCCGCGACCGATTCCAGGAGACGTCCGACAGGCGTATGAAAAAAATCGATGCGGTTGAGTTGAGTATCCAGCAGTGTACGTAACTGGTCGCTATCGATCGTGCTCAGACGATTGGCGATATTCCGTACTTCAGTCAGGTCGACCTTTTCCTCGACCAGCTTTAGAATTGTCGAAGAAACAGTATGGGGTAGTTCATGCCATTTCTGAATGAACGAAACTGCCCTGTCATGAACTGCATCAAACTCCTCCTGAAGCTTATCCGATGTGACGCCCGCAAGGTCTGCGATCAGATTCTCCGCCCCGTCAACACCTGCGTTTGCCAGCAGATCGGAAAGCTTGGTTTCCGGATTTGTCCATTTCTCGATGACTTGGATATCTTTCAGGATCTGCTGGCCGTGTGTATCGAAAACAGCAGATATGAAGTCGTCAATTTTGCCGGGCAGCAGTTTATCGACCGCTTCAATGCCGAGGCTTGCGTCCAGTGAGAGATCGAACTCGCGCGTCTTCAGGCGAAAGAATCGAAGACGGAGATTCTTTTCATCGGAATCCCGGCTGACGACTATGGCGCAACGCCCGCTGGCAGAGAAGCCGATAGCGGCGTTGATTCCCATCTGTAATCGGAGGCCGATATCTCCGGTAAGCCCGCCAAGTTTGGCTTCTCGGACCCAATTGAAGTCGTACCCTAACTGCGCCCCCAGTTTCACACCGAATCCGCCGATAACTTCCGCGATGAGCCACGTGCCCGGTGCTACCTGGTCAATTGATGTAATCTGGCGTGGCAGCATCCAACTATCGACGATTTCCTGAATTACAACTCGGGCCCCTGTGGTGTCGGGCAGACGGCGTATAACCGCAAAGAGTCCTTCTTTATTGCCGGACACATTGAGCGTTGCGGTCCCCACCGCGCCGAGAGCCAAAGCGCCATTCGCCTTTCCTTCGGCTGAGAATCCCCATCGCAATACTCCGAACAGAGAACTGGCGTCACTTCCGAACTCCAAAGCTTCAAGCGAGAAGTCATCTGCTTTCTCTCCGAGTTTTCGCAGAAGTGAATTTCCGTTTCGATACACACCGAGGCCGGCAAAGGCACTCGCCGTGGCTGTGAAACTAACCTTGTCGCTTCCACGTCCGAACTCAATCGGAGCGCTGGTGCTTGCCTCCAGGCCAATTTCGGCCAATTCGATGTCACGCGGTGGGAACGCATCGGATTCAGATTGAAGAACGGCTAGCACATCAGGCTGAAGATCACCCGAGACCCGTAGCCCGAGGGATGCCCCCTGATTTAGAAGTGAGAGATTTCTCTTAAAATTGAACTCCTTTGGTCCGGCAGCGGGTGCTGGAGATGACATTACGATGATCCTTTCACGGTTGAACCATTTGAATCGCTCTGAAAAAAAATTGTACCCGCCGCAAGTTTGCATGCTCTTGCGGTGGCTTCGATCTGACGATGTTGTTGAAATTGGCGGCCCATATACTGACGATGAGAAAAACTCAAATAACATTTCAATGATTGTGCGGAGAACTGAACGCAGGGGCAGCTTGAACATAGGTATTCCAGGAAGAGCTTCAATTTGCAATTGACGCTGAAGCGCTTTGAATTCAATTCCCACGTCGTTAACGTGTGCTGTCCTGTATTACTTTCTTGAGCCGCACCGTTAGGACAAGTTCGTCCAATAAATAGTTGAGGGCGTCGACGCGGTTGTGCCGAAATCGATGGAATACGCTTTTCCTTACAAAAAGTTTCGATCCGAGAATTGCGTGGCAGGAGTGAAACGTTTTCTTGGTGACAGTCATAGTACTTGGAAGAGGAGCCGTTCATGCGAGCCATGGGTTTAGGTTTTTGGCGGCCCGAGAGAGAGGAAAGCGATGAACATGCAAGCCAGTGGGACCATGGTCGGCACTGGGCTAAAAGATCGCAGCCGTCAAGGAGTTTGCGGTCAGAGTTGCGCGTGCAAACTGCAATGTACTCGTTACTGGGGAGACCGGAACAGGAAAGGAGTTGATAGCCCGGTTGATCCACTCGCTCAGTCTGCGTGCCAAATCTCCTCTGGTGTGCTTCAATTGTGCCGCGATTCCAGACGCTCTCCTCGAAGCCGAGCTCTTCGGGCACGAGAAGGGCGCCTATACAGGGGGCTTGGCAGCGGAGCGAAGGGCGAATCGGCGAATCGCATTCCGGTACGTTATTCCTCGACGAGATCGGGGAAATGAGCCTCTCTGCACAGGCTAAGGTGCTTCGATCCATCGAGTCCGGACAGATTCAACGGCTCGGGGCCAAGGGAACTACTCCGGTCGATATCCGCCTTGTTGCCGCAACAAACCAGGATTTGGAAGGGATGGTCCGCGAGGGGCGGTTTCGCAAAGATCTTTATTTCCGATTGAACGTGGCTCGTATCGCACTGCCTCCTCTTCGGGAAAGATCGGATGACATTTTCGAACTGGCGGAATATTTCCTAAGAACTCTTTTTACCGCCAATTCAAGGACGCCCTTAGGTTTCTCGCCGCAGGTCAAGGAAGGATTCCTTCGCTATTCGTGGCCGGGCAACATTCGCGAACTGAAGAATGTTGTTGAAGTCGCGTTGGTGCACGAACCGTACCCTCTCGTTGAACTGAATCACATTCCCAAAGAGATTTGGCCGTAAAGCTTGCTCTCGATAGATTGGGCTGTCCAGACCAGAAACTCCATCGGTCGGAAAAACCAGGCGCATGGTTATGCACGCAATAATTCGTGATACTCGGTTTCGACAATTGCGCAACCGCTGATTTTGCACGGGAAACCAAGTTAGAGGGCCGGTGTTACTGGCTACAGGCGGACGAACGCGCATTGGAACTCAAGAACAGCCTGATAGGCGAGCCTCCGATTGATCCGGCTCCTCTCCAGGTGGCCGCAAACGAACTGCTTCCGCGTTTGTTAGACGGATTGTTAAAGCGGCATAGGTGACAGCCCGTCGATCACCGCGTAAGCCCTCGACGATTCCTTCGATTCGCTCTCGTCGCTTTTGGAGTACATTTAACAGTAACGCGACTAGGAGGCCGGAGGTCCAAATCCTGCTTCTCCCTTAAACTCGATACGTGCGTAAGTGCCAGTCACTTGTCCTCAACCGTTCGCGATTATGATGCGGCCTGCAAGAGGTTCCTTACGGGGACTTATCAACTGCTCTGGCCAACTCGTCTCGAATAGAGACAGCAGTATGCATGGATGCCCAACCTATTTACACAGAGATTTCAATTTCTCGCGGTCCGCGATCACGCTTGGGCTGCTTTATCGGCGGTAGCGTTGCCGGTTTGTTGTCGATTGGCTAAGTTATTGATTAAATGAGCCGTGAAGGAATCGAACCTTCAACCTACTGATTAAGAGTACTTAGGGCTGCCTCAAAAATGACTGTGCAGAATTTTCTGACATCGGTGATGGCTGAACGCACATCTTTGTTAGGTATTGCGCATCGGCGATTGCGTATATCGAAACCGCGGGGAGGCTTCCGCTGTTATGCAATCAGCAACGACCGACACGCAACCGCCAACAAAAATGTGCATTGAGCCAGTACCTATAACCCGACGGTTTGCGCAGTTATTTTTGCGTTAGCCCTTAGGGCGCTGCGGTCGCAACGGGCTGCCTGTCGCCGGCACTTCGCTGCCAACTCGAAGCACGGACCGTAGTCGTTCCGCCCGGTGCTCTTACACTCCGAAACGCCGGTCTCAAGGGTGGAAGGGTTCCGCGTAGGTTTTGCGGAGCAGCGGCGCGGCCTCCGGCGAAATCATGAACCGGATCATCGCGCGCGCGGCCTCCGGCTCCTTCGAGTTCGTCAATAGACCAACACTCGATGGGCATGGCTTGTTCAGAAAGCCGGGCAAGGGCCCGACGTAATCCGTTCCAGGCACGCCGACCATGATGTTGGTCTGCTGAATACCGATCTCGAAGTCGCCGCGCGCCAGATAGTCGGTGACAGGACCGCCTGTGGTGAAAATCGTCTTGTCCTTCAACTGCTCGGTGAGGCCGAGCTGCGCGATCCCCTCTCCGACATTCGTGCCGCTGCAGCCGCGCGAATAGCCGATCGATTTGGCCGCGAGCAACGTCGCCTTGTAGGCTTCCACCGTGCTGATGTCCGGTTTGGGCGCGCCGGCCCGCACCGAAAGCCCGAGACCCGCGAGCACGAAAGGCGTCACCGTGCTTGCCATGACTTTACCGTTTCTGACGAGCTCGTCGATCGGGCCGGGATTTCCGGTGATAAGATCAGCCGTGCCGTCGTTGAGTCTCTGTTGCAGAACGGCGTCGTCTGCCTGGATGACGGTGACATGGTGCCCGCTCGCACGCGAGAACGCGGCGGCGAGTTCCCTTACGCCCGGCGTCGCGCCCTGGTTGGTCAGGATGACGAGGTCGGCCGCCATGGCCGCTCCATGGGGGATCGGTCCGAACACTCCCAAAATGCACGCTGCGACGAATTTCGCGCAATTTCCCATGGCTTCCTCCCACTCCCGTTCGAGCCGCTACTGGGGCACCAGCTCTTCCAAAATCGGCGATCGGCCATCGCCGATCGCCATTACCTAACAAAGATCCGCAATATCCTTAGCAATCCCGAATTATTGGGCAAAGCCCCTTCCCGGGGCAAATGGTGCCTTTCGAAGTGCTCGGTTGCGCGGTTTACCGTCCTGAGACCGGCGTTAGCCCGGCCTTCAGGATAGTCGTCGCCGCCTCGGGCGATGCGAGAAAGCGGATCAGAGCTCTGGCCGCCTCCGGCTGCCGGGCCGTGCTGGTGAGCGCCCCCGCGAAGGAGACTTCTGGCTGAAGCTCGGCCGGAATCGCGCCGACGAAAGTAACGCCAGGGACGTTTATCAGCTCGCTGACCTGCTGAAAGCCAATCTCCGCCTCGCCGCGCGCGACGACGGCGGCTACCGGCTCGCCGGACGGCGGCCCACGCACCTTTCGACTCTTGCCCGCCACTTGGTCAGCGACGCCGAGCGTCGCAAACAGCGTCGTAGATAGATAGATACCGCTGGCGCTGTCGGAGTACGCGATGGACTTCACCGCCAGCAGCACTTTCCGGAACGCCTCGACGCTGCGGATGTCCGGCTTCGCGGCCCCAGCCCGCACCACCATGCCGACCAGTGAGCGGGCGAGCAGGATCTTGCTGCCGGCCTGCACCAATCCTCGCCTGGCGAGCTCGTCGGCCGACCCTCCATCCAGGATCACGACATCTGCGGCCTCACCTCGCGCCAAGCGGGTGGGAATCGCCTCCGGAGAGTCCCCCAGTGATGGACCGCGCGTCGTGATCAGGTGGTGGCCGCTCGCGCGCTCGAAAGCCGGGCCCAGTTCGGAATAGACCCCATAAAAGCCGGCCGAGATCATCACGTACACATCGGCGGCAGACGCTGCGCCTCCGATCGACAGGATGGCCGCACAAAGCGTGAAGAACCATCGAACGAGCGATCTTGGTTTCATAAACTCCTCCGATCCACTATCCGGACCTCGATCTTCGGCGGATTGCTTTAAGGCTTGCCGCAAAAATAACTTGGCAGAATGCCCGATCGGGATCTGACCAATGTTCAATTCCCAATGCGCAATTCTCAGCCGAAGTGGATGTCGGATTGCGAGTCGTTCGCTCTGTTCGGATAAGAATTGAGCATTGGGAATTGAACATTGGTCAGATCCTCGGTCTGATGTCGAGCAGTGAATACTGCCAAGTTATTTTTGCGCGAGCCCTAAGCACCGCGACGGGATAACGTCGACTCCACGGAGCCGTCCCGTGGAGTCAACATGATCCAGAGCGGGAGTTAATCAGTTTTATTTGAGCAGTTCGACGTAACCTATCCGGCCCGAAGTATTCCCGGTCCACCAGATGCGGTTCGAATTGCTCGGATCGATCTCGATCCTGCGATGATCCTCTTCTGCGTTAGCGAGAGGGAACTCTGTAAAGGTCCGAGTCGCCGGATCGAAGCGCGCAATCTGATCGGCATGTTGCTGGCTGAACCAAATCAATTTGCTTTTCGGATCGCCCTGGACGGAATACACCCCGGAGTCCTCCGTTGGAGGATCGAAGAGCGTCATCTGCGTTGTCTTGTAATCCACCTTCA
>WNGJ01003054.1_pt1 | contig 17135 bp, 14 predicted proteins | sample 5400611 | NCBI WGS metagenome assembly WNGJ01 (sample SAMN13153375, study PRJNA577476) | soil metagenome | isolation source: 40 cm soil or saprolite under Garry oak tree replicate 1 | place: USA:California | collected 2016-06-15 | reverse complement strand
GTACCGGTGCACCACCGGCGGGATCGGCGCACCGATCCCGCTGCGTCCCAGCGTCTGGTCGTACGCATGCCGCCACGTCCCGTCGGTGAACGACTGCTCCAGCACGTCGTCGAGGAAGCGGCGGAAGTTCGCATCGGTCTTTGCGAGCCCGATCCCGTACGGGAAGTCGTCCAGGGGCTCACCGACGATCTTCACCTCGGCCGGGTGCAGTGTGAGCTGTCCGATGAGGATGGCCGACGGCGCGCTGACGGCCTCGACCTTGCGAGCGAGCAGCAGCGCGACGCACTGGGAGTAGTCCGTGAGCGCGACGCCGACTGCGCCGTACAGCTCGATGTTCTGCAACGACAGCGAGCCGGTCACCGCGCAGACCTTCCTGCCCTTGAGCGTTCGCGGCCCGCTGATCTGCGTCTCGTCGGTCAGCACCATGACGGCCTGGTAGTCCCGGTAGTACGGGCCGGCGAACGACACCAACTGCCGGCGCTCCTCGTTGATCACGTAGCTGGCCACGACGATGTCCACCGCGCCGGTGCGGATCAGCTTCTCCCGGTTCTTGTTCGGCGCCGCCACCCACTCGATCCGGTCGTCCGGGACCCCGAGCCGGCAGGCGACGACCTTCGCGATCTCCACGTCGAAGCCGCTCATCTCCCCGGTGTCGGGATCGCGGTAGCTGACCCCGGGGGAGTCGAACTTGACGCCGACGCGCAGGCGGCGCTCCCGGTGCAGGCGGTCGACCGTCGACCCGGGCGGGTAGACCCGGCTGTCGATGGTGCCGCACGCCGGCGGCGACGGCTCGCGGGCCGACGACGCGCCACATCCGGTCAGGCCGAGCGCGAGGACCACGACCAGCGGCAGCCACGACCTGCTATGCACGCCGGGGATGATCCCGCCTGACCCGCCGGTAGGAGAGCCGCCGGTCGGCCCCCGCCGGGCGGGGCCGTCCGGGCTAGCGTCCGACTCCTCGGGCTCGTCGGCAGGGTGCGCGTACCGCCGGATGGACGGTCGCCGGGACGGCCGCGTCCCGCCCAGGACCCCTCCCCTACGATGGTCGGTCGGGTGGGAGGGGCAATGGCGACACCTGCGACCAGGGACAGCACGGCGAGGATCCACCGGGACCTGCGTGCCGGAATCCTGATGGGGGAGATCCCGGCTGGCTCGTCCCTCGCCCAGGCGCACGTGGCCCAGCGCTTCGGAGTCAGCCGCGGGCCGGTCCGGGAGGCGTTCCGGCTGCTGCAGCGGGAAGGGCTCATCGACGCCGAGGTCAACCGGCGGGCCCGGGTGGCGAGCTTCTCCGCGGAGGAGGTCGAGCAGCTCTACTCGCTGCGGGTGGTCACCGAGTCGCTCGCGATCGGGACCAGCGTGCCTCGCTTCACCGACGAGGACCTCGCCGGGCTGGGCCGGCTGCTCGACGCCGTCGACGCCGTACCCGTCGACGACCTGCGGGCCTTCGAGCGGGCGCACCTCGAGTTCCACCAGGGCTGCCTGCGCCACGGCGGCGAGCGGACGCTCGGCTGGATCGAGCAGTGGTCCGAGCACACCGAGCGCTACCGCCGGGTGTACGTGACCGGCGAGCCGCAGGTGCGCGCGCTCGGCGCGGTCGAGCACCGGGAGATCCTCGCGGCCTGCCTGGCCCGCGACCCCACTGCCGCGGCGTCGCTGGTCGCCCGGCACCTGGCCCGCGCCGCGCTGACGATGATGGCGATGATGTCGCCCGAGTACGATCCGGCGCTGATCCGCGCGGCGCTGCGGCAGGTCACCGCCGGGACCGTGGAGGCGGAGCTGGCCCGGCCGTCCCGCCGGCGGCACCGCCCGGCCAGCTGAGGAGGCGTTCGGACCCGCCCTGCGGCGGGCGTCCCCGGGTCCCAGGCGGGCCCGGCGGGATTGAATGGTGCGGCAGGCGGATTGTGCCGTAGAGGCCGCTCGCAACGGGCGGCGTGAGGGAGTGGGCACCGGTGCTTGACCCGCATGAGCTGTACGAGCAGGCCGACGAGCTGCCGGAGTTGGACCGGCCGGTGCTGGTGGTGGCGATGACCGGCTTCGTGGACGCGGCCGGGGCCACCCGGCTCGCCGCCGAGCACCTGCGCGCCGCGAGCGATCCCCGCACAGTGGTGACCTTCGACGTCGACCAGGTCTTCGACTACCGGGCACGTCGGCCGCTGATGCTGTTCGCCGAGGACCACTGGGAGCTCTACGAAGCGCCGCAGATCCGGATCGAGGCGATGCGGGACGCGGCCGGCACGCCGTTCCTGCTGCTGGACGGGCCGGAGCCGGACCTGCAGTGGGAGCGCTTCGCGGCGGCGGTGAGTGAGCTGTGCCAGCGGCTCGACGTGCGCGCCTCGGTCGGGCTGAACTCCATCCCGATGGCCGTCCCGCACACCCGCCCGCTCGGGGTGACCGCCCATGCCAGCCGGCGGGAGCTGATCGCCGACCACCAGCCGTGGCTGCAGCGCGTGCAGGTGCCGGGCAGCGCCGCGCACCTGCTGGAGTACCGGCTCGGCCGCGCTGGAAGGGACGCGATGGGCTTCGCCGTGCACGTTCCGCACTACCTGGCCCAGACCGACTATCCGGCGGCCGCGCGCACGCTGCTGGACGCGGTGTCACGCGCGACCGGGCTCTCGCTGGTGACCGACCCGCTGCGGGCGGCCGCGGACGCGGTACGGGCCGACGTCGACGAGCAGGTGGCGCGCTCGGACGAGGTCCGCCAGGTCGTGCACGCGCTGGAGCAGCAGTACGACGCGTACGTGGCCGGGCGGGGGAGCGACCTGCAGGCCCCCGGGGCGGGACCGCTTCCGACGGCCGACGAGCTCGGTGCCGAACTCGAGCGCTTCCTCGCCGAGCACACCGAGCGGGGCGACCAGCCGGGGTGAGAGCTGCCGGAGGGCGGGCAACGCTCGCGCCGGCCAGGGCGGGTGCGGCCGCCGCGCGCCGCCGGTCGGCGTCCATGCCCATGCGCGCCTCCGCGCGGGCAGCCGGTCCCGGGCCGCCGAAGGTCCGCGGGACACGTCCTTAAGCGGGGACGACGCCCGGCGAACTCCCCGCAGCGTCACGCTCGGCCGACGGGCATCAACCGGAGGGCGGCCCGGTCGTCCTCCGGGTCCCCCCCGTTCCCTCAGCGTTCCCCACGTGTCCCATCGGCTCGACCGCGGCGGGCGTCGTCCCCGTGCCGGAGAGCCTGCCCCGCGGGTCCGGGTGCCGACTAGCCCTGAGGCACCGGAGTTAGCCGGCCGGGCTCCCGGACTTAGCGAGATCGGCGAGGCCGCCGCGGTTGGCCACCCCGGTCTTGGCGACCAGGTTCGCGACGTGCGTCTCGACCGTGCGCGGCGAGAGCACCAGCCGCCGTGCGATCGCGCTGTTCGTCAGCCCCTGGGCGACCAGGTGGAGCACGTCCATCTCGCGGCTGGTCACCCCGCACGCCCGTAGCGGCGGCGGCACCGGGGTGTCACCGCGACCCGGGCGCGGCACCGGCTGGCCGGCCCGGCGCAGCAGTTCCCGGCAGCGGCTCGCCAGCCGGCTGTCGCCGCGCCCGGCGAAGACCGGCAGCGCCTCGCGGGCCCAGCCGACGGGGTCGCCCCACCCGCCGGTGAGCGCCGCGTCGGCGACCAGCAGCCGGATCCGGTGCCGCCACCACGGCAGGTCGACCAGGGCCGAGTCCGCGGCGGCGAACAGCCGGTCGGCGTCCCGGCGGCGGCCGCGCCGGCCGGCGTCGACCGCCTCGGCATACCCGAGCAGCGAGGCGTTCTCCCAGTTCACCGTCGAGGGCCTCGCCTCCTGCCTGGCCTGCTCTCCGTCACGGTCATCCAGCGTGCGGACCAGCGCCCACAGCCCGCGGATCGGCGTGGGGGTGGTGGTGGGGCTGCGCCGCAGGTAGTCGATCGCCCGGTCGAGGCAGTCGGCCAGCCCGGCGCGGTCGTCGGCGAGCAGGGCCACGTGCGCGCGGACCGCGCCCCAGATCCCGGCGTTGACGTCGAGGTCGTCCGGCGCCAGCGCCAGCGCCTGCTGCACGCAGCGCTCGACCTCCTCGTCGTCGCGGCGGTGTGCGTGCGCGATCGCCTGGAAGTAGACCGCCGTGGCCCACAGCCGGTCGGTTCGCAGCCGCCGGGCGATGTCGGCGCTGCGCCGGGCGTGCGCGAGCCCCCGGTCGGCATCCCGGTGCAGGAGGCCCGCGGCGATCTGCAGGTCCAGCACCGCCGCCAGGCCGAGCACGCCGGCGTCCATGGCGAGCGCGCGGGCCCGCTCCAGCCGGCTCACCGAGCCGTCCACGAGCAGGTCGACGGTACCCAACTCGTGCAGCGCGGAGACCCGGTCGACCGGCAGGCCGTGCTCGGCCGCGAGCCGTTCGGCGGCGGCGAAGGCGTCCCGGGCGGCATCCGCGTCGTCCAGCCGGGCCGCCCGGCCGACCACCTCGAGCGCCTGGCAGGCGACCGACCACTGCTCCCGCTCGCGGGCGGTGGCCAGCGCCACCTCGGCCATCTCGCGGGCCCGCTCCGGTCGGCCCCGGGCGTGCGCGAGCCGGGCGGCGAGGACTCCGGCCCGCGGGTCGCCGTCGTCGGGCACCGCGGACAGGTACGCCGCGGCCACGTCCCAGCGCTCGGCGCGCGCGGCGACCTCCGCCAGCACCAGCCGCACGCCCGAGTCCCCGCCGGCGAGCAGCCGCTCGCCCAGGGCGAGCGCCCGCTCCGCGTCCCCCTTCGCCGCCAGCACGTCGAGCAGCACCCGCTCCCCCTCCGCGCGCAGCGCCGCGCGGTCCCCGGCCAGCTCCGCCGCCCGGGTGAGCAGCAGGTCGGCCGAGTGCAGGGCGCCCCGGCGGGCCGCCTGCCGGCCTGCCGACACGGACAGCTCGGCAGCCCGCTCGGCGTCGCCGGCGGCGGCTCGCAGGTCGGCCGCGAGCGCGTACGCCTCCGGGTCCCGACGCTCGACGATCTCGGCGGCGGACCGGGCCAGTGCTCGCCGCTCCGGCGGCAGCAGGTCGTCGCGCACCGCGTCGCCGGTCAGCGCGTGCCGGAAGCGGAAGGTGTCCGGACCGTCGACCTCGACCAGCCCGCTGCGCACCGCCGTACGCAGGCCGGCGAGCACCTCCCCCCGCGGCAGGCCGGTCACCTCCGGCAGCAGCGACCAGTCGAACCGGCGGCCGAGCACCGCGGCGGCCTGCACCACCGCCCGGCCGTGGTCGTCCAGGTCGCCGAGCCGGCGCAGCACGGTCGCGGCGAAGGTGCGCGGCACCCCGGGCGTCAGCGGCCCGGTCAGCCGCCCGTCCGGGGTCAGCGCGCCGACCGTGCCGAGCCCGGTGAGCAGCTCCTCGACCAGCAACGGCAGCCCGTCGGCGTTGTCGACCGCGAAGGCGACCACCTCGTCCGGGGGCCGGCCGGTCAGGCAGGACTCCACCACCTCCCGGACGTCGTCGGGATGCAGCCGGCCGAGCGCGATCGGGGAGGCCTGGGCGGAGGCGGCGACCAGCTCCAGCAGCGCCTGCGGCGGCCCGTCCTCGTCCCGGGCGGTCACCAGCAGCAGCAGCGGCGAGGACTCCCCGGCATGCGCCAGGTAGGTCAGCACGGCGAGCGTGTCCGGGTCGACCCAGTGCAGGTCCTCCAGCACGAGCACCGCACCGTGCTCCCCGGCGAGCGCGCCGATCATCCGCAGGATCGCCTCGCCGAGCACCACGCCACCGCGCGGGTCGGCGCGGCCGGAGACCTCGGCGTCCGGCAGCACCGCCGCGAGCACCGGCAGGTACGGCCGCAGCCCGTCGTCGTCGGGCAGCGGCCGGTCCCGCAGCGCCGCGCTCATCGCCTCGACCAGCGGCCGGTACGGCTCCCCGGCGGGCACCGCGCGGCCGGTGAGCACCTGCACCCCGCGGTCCTCGGCCCGCACGCTCACCTCGCGCACCAGCCTGGACTTGCCCACCCCGGCCTCGCCGGAGACGAGCACCAGCCCGCCAGGACGGCCCGCCCGCACCGCGTCGACCCGCCGGCCGAGGTGCTCGAGCTCGGCCGACCTGCCGATCAGTCGAGTGGAGTACGCCCGCCACGGCACCGACACGACTGGACTCTAGGTGTTCCAGTGGGTGGCGCAGTAGGAGTCCCGGACCACGGTGAGCGCCTGCGGCACGTACCGGGTGCCGAGATAGACCTCCAGCCCGGTCGTCCACGCGTCCCGCTCGATCCGCTCCGCGACCGCGGTGAAGCTGGCCTGGTCGGGCGCCGCCACCAGCTCCAGCGCGTCCTGCCAGCCCTGCTCCCGCCACTGCTCGACGACGTCCATGACCAGCCTCCCGGTGCCCGGCACCGTGTCCGCCAGCGAGATCGTCGGGTCGAAGCGGCGGGCCAGCTCGGCGACCACCGCCGGGTACACCTGCTCCAGCATGGTGTTGACCGCGAGGTGGTCGTCGTGGCTGCCCATGGCGATGCGCCACAGCGCGAACGGCAGGTCGCGGCGGATGTGGGCGACCATCCCGAGCAGCGCGTCGCCGGACGCGGACACCTGGCGGCTGTCGGCCGCGGCGAACGCGAGCCGCCAGGCCGGCGGCACCGTGGCCGGGCGGTTCGCGTGCCAGTCGTCGTACGCACCCGTATAGAGCTGCGCGAACACCCTGTCCTCGTAGTTCACGGTCCTCGGCGCGACGAAGAAGCCGGGGAGGTCCACGACCTCCCCGTAGTGCTGGGTCACCCGCAGGTAGAGCATCGAGAAGACGGCGTCGTGGTCGCAGGTCGGCGCCAGCCCGTCGAACCGCTGGGTCATGGTGGCGATGGTCTTGTCCAGGCAGGACGGCGCGCCGGACGAGCACGCGTCCGGGGTCGGCCGCAGCGAGTACGCGCCCCAGATGCGCGGGTCGGAAGGCAGTTGCGCGGCCACCGTCGGGTCGACGGGCCCGACCAGGTCCTCCAGCCCGCCCGTCGCGGCCGCCCGCCTCGGCCCGGCGACCCCGGCGGCCGCCGCGACGGCCAGGCAGGCCACCACGACCGCGACCAGGACCCTGCCCGGTCCGCGGACGAAGCGACCCGCTCGCCGAGATGTGGAGCAGGTGGACATTGTCACCGTTACCTCCCCGTGTGGCCCCCGACCGATGAATCCCACCACGCCATGCGCCCGGTCGCGCCCGGCTGTGCCCTCACAGGCAGTCCACGTGCCCTTACGAGACGTAGGTGGCGGCGGGAGTATTGCAGGCCCGCGGGCGCGACTGAAGACACCATGGGACATTCGAACGGGGGTTGTTCCTGCGCTGAGCGGCATGCGGCCGAGCGCGCACGGCGGCCGGCATGCCGGCGCCGGCGGCGGGGGGTGGGGTGGTCGTGGTTCGCGCTGCTGCGCGGCCACGGGCGGTGATGTGACCGGCGGCAGGCGCCCAGCCTCAGCCGGCGTGGACGTGGACCGTGCGGCCCACGTCGTCGAGCAGGCCGCGCAGCACGTCATAGTCCGGATGGCGCATCCGGACGTACGCGTTCGCCATGTAGCCGGCGGCCACCGGCTGGGTCGGCGTGCCGGGCGGCGGGAAGTGCGCGTCGATGACCCACTCGCCGAGCCGCGCCTGCGCGTCGTCGATGCCCGAGTAGCCGGTGATCGCGCCGTCCGCATCCGGGCGCAGCGCGACGATGCCGGCCGCGTAACGGCGGGACGGAGCGGGGGAGACCGTCCCGTGCACGATCGCGTCCGCCCAGGCGCGGTAGAGGTCGAGGTCGTTGCCGGCGGAGTAGAGGTCCCAGGCGCCGACGCCCGGCGGCCGGCAGCCGATCTCGGAGAACCGCAGCCCCTTCGGGCCGAAGAACCACTCCATGTGGGTGGCGGAGGTGCCGATGCCGAGCGCTTCGTTCACCCGGTGGCCGAGCTCGCGCAACTGCCGGTAGTCGGTCACCGTGTCGACGCGGTTGGTCGCCACGAACTGCGGCGAGATCCACCGGGTCCGCATCGCCTCCAGCACGTTCGGGAAGTAGTGCGAGACGAAGTCCAGCTTCGGCTCGCCGTCGATGGACAGCGTGTCGTAGAAGCCCTCGTGTCCCTCGACGAACTCCTCGACGGCGATGGACTCGGCGTTGCCCTGCGCGCCCAGCGCCGCATCCAGCTGGCCGCGGTCGTCCACCTTCACCGTGTCCAGCGCGCCGGCGCCGGTGCGGGGCTTGAGGATCAGCGGGAAGCCGACGGCGTCGGCGAACGCGTAGACGTCGTCCGCGCTGTGCGCGGCCGTTGAGGCGGCGGTCGGGACGCCAGCCTTGCGGAGCGACTCCTTCATCGACGGCTTGTCCCGGCACAGCCACGCGGTCCGCACCGACGTGCCCGGGATCGTGCACGCCTCGCGGACCTGGGCGACCGGCAGCGTGTGCGCCTCGATCGTGGTCTCCAGCCGGTCCACCCACAGGCGGCTCTGGATCCACCGGACGGCGTCGGCGAGCACGCCGGCGTCGGTGACCGACGGCACCTGGTGGTAGTCGGCCAGCCAGCCGCGCAGCTCCTCGTCGAGCCAGTCGGCCGGGCGGTCGCCGACGCCGATCACGCTGGCGCCGGCGTCCGACAGCGCGCGGGCGAAGTGGCGCTGTGTCGGCGGGAACGACGGCTCGACGAACACGACGTTCATGCCGGGAGCTTAGGGCGCGGTGCGCCGTTCAGACCCGGCCGATAGATCGCCCGCAGGATGATGCGCAGGTACGACCGAGCAGGCGCCGGGCGGCACCCTGCTGGCGGCATTCCGTCCGCCCGGCGGAGCCGTCGCCGTGGTCTGATGCTGGGGTGCGGATCGCGCTGTTCGTGACGTGCATCGTGGACGCGATGGTGCCGGCGGCCGGGCAGGCGACGGTGGCCGTGCTGGAGCGACTGGGGCACCAGGTGGTGTTTCCGCCCGGGCAGACCTGCTGCGGGCAGATGCACGTCAACACCGGGTACGCGACCGACGCGGTCGGCCTGGTCCGCCGGCACGTCGACACCTTCGAGCCGTACGAGGTGGTCGTCGCGCCGTCGGGCTCGTGCGTCGGCTCGGTTCGCCACCAGCACGCCGAGGTGGCGCGCCGGGCCGGGGACGACGCGCTGGCCGTGCGGGCCGAGGCGGTGGCGGCGCGGACGTACGAGCTGTCCGAGCTGCTGGTGGACGTGCTCGAGGTGACCGACGTCGGCGCGTCGTACCCGCACCGGGTGACCTACCACCCGACCTGCCACTCGCTGCGGCTGCTGCGCGTCGGCGACCGGCCGCTGCGGCTGCTGCGGGCGGTGCGCGGCCTCGACCTGGTCGAGCTGCCCGCCGCCGAGCAGTGCTGCGGCTTCGGCGGCACGTTCGCGATCAAGAACGCGGACACGTCCACCGCGATGCTCGCGGACAAGATGCGGGCCGTCCTGGACACCGGGGCGGAGGTCTGCACGGCCGGGGACTCGTCCTGCCTGCTGCACATCGGCGGCGGGCTGTCCCGGCTGCGCACCGGCGTCCGCGCGGTGCACCTGGCCGAGATCCTCGCCTCCCGGGAGGGCATCGCGTGAGCGTCTATCTGGGCATCCCGACCGCGCCGCCCGGCGTGGGGCACCTGCGCGGCGACCGGCCGTTCCCGGAGGCGGCGCGGTCGGCGCTCGCCGACCCCCAGCTGCGGGCGAACCTCCGCCGGGCCACCGGGACGATCCGCGCGAAGCGGGCGGCCGTGGTCGCCGAGGTGCCGGACTGGGATGCGCTGCGGGAGGCCGGGGCGGCGGTCAAGGCCGCGACGCTGGCTGGGCTGGACCGTTACCTCGTCCAGCTGGAGGAGCGGGTGACGGCCCACGGCGGGCAGGTGCACTGGGCGCGGGACGCGGCCGAGGCCAACGGCATCGTCGCCGACTTGGTGCGGGCCACCGGGGCCGACGAGGTGGTCAAGGTCAAGTCGATGGCGACCCAGGAGATCGGCCTGAACGAGGCGCTCGCGGCCGCCGGGATCACCGCGCACGAGACAGACCTCGCCGAGCTGATCGTCCAACTCGGCCACGACGCGCCGTCGCACATCCTGGTGCCCGCGATCCACCGCAACCGGGCCGAGATCAGGGAGATCTTCCGCCGCGAGATGCCCGGCGTGGACCCCGGGCTCACGGACGACCCCCGCGCGCTGGCCGAGGCGGCGCGGCGGCACCTGCGGCAGCGCTTCCTGTCCGCCCGGGTCGCGGTCAGCGGGGCGAACTTCGCGGTGGCCGAGACCGGCACCCTCGTGGTGGTCGAGTCCGAGGGCAACGGCCGGATGTGCCTGACGCTGCCGGAGACGCTGATCACCGTCATGGGCATCGAGAAGGTGGTGCCGACCTGGGCCGACCTGGAGGTGTTCCTGCAGTTGCTGCCACGGTCGTCCACCGGCGAGCGGATGAACCCGTACACGTCGATGTGGACCGGCGTGCACCGGACCACCGGGTCTTCCGGGGAGCGCTCATCCAACGACGGGCCCCGAGCGGTGCACCTGGTGCTGGTGGACAACGGGCGTACGGCGGTGCTCGCCGACCAGGTCGGGCGGGACGCGCTGCGCTGCATCCGCTGCTCGGCCTGCCTGAACGTGTGCCCGGTCTACGAGCGCACCGGCGGGCACGCGTACGGCTCGGTCTACCCCGGGCCGATCGGCGCGGTGCTGTCGCCGCAGCTCACCGGCGTCGCGGATCCGGTCGCCGCGTCCCTGCCATACGCGTCCTCGCTGTGCGGGGCCTGCTACGACGCCTGCCCGGTGAAGATCGACATCCCGCGGCTGCTGGTCCACCTCCGCGGGCGGGTGGTCGAGGAGAAGCGGGCGGCGCACCGCGTCCCCACCCCCGAGGACGCGCTGATGACCGCCGCCGCCTGGACGATGGGTCGCCCCGAGCGGTGGGCCCGGGCGCTGCGGGCGGCCCGCCTCGGCCGGCTGCTCGGCCGTCGCCGCGGCCGCATCTCTACCCTGCCGCCGCCGGGGTCGGGCTGGACCGCGAGCCGGGACCTGCCCCTGCCACCGCCGGAGACGTTCCGCGACTGGTGGACGCGGACCCACGGGACGACGCAGTGAGCGCCGCGCGGGACGAGGTGCTCGCGCGGGTGCGGCGGGCGCTGCGCGACGCGCCGGCCGCGCCCGAGGTGCCGCGGGCGTACCGCACGCACGGCGACCTGGACACCGCCGCCCTGCTGGACCTGCTCGGCGACCGCCTGGTCGACTACCGCGCCGGCGTCCGCCGGACCGCTCCCGAGGACCTGGACGCGACCCTCACGGCGGCGCTCGCCGACCGCGGTGCCGAACGCGTCGTCGTCCCGCCCGGCCTGCCGCACCGGCCGCGCGGCGCGGTGGTCGACGACGGGCTCACCCCGGCCGAACTCGACCGGCTCGACGGCGTCGTCACCGCCTGCACGGTCGCCATCGCCGAGACCGGCACCCTCGTGCTCGACGGGTCCGCCGACCAGGGTCGCCGGGTGATCACCCTGGTACCCGACTACCACCTCTGCATCGTGCGCGCCGACCAGGTCGTCCAGACGGTTCCCGAGGCGGTCGCGCGGCTCGACCCGATCCGGCCGCAGACCTGGATCAGCGGCCCGTCCGCCACCAGCGACATCGAGCTGCACCGGGTCGAGGGCGTGCACGGCCCGCGCACCCTGGAGGTCGTCCTCGTCGGCTGACCCCCGATGCGGGCCAGCGGCGACGGCGCTGTCTGCCTGCGCGCCGCCACGAGCCCGACGCGTGTGACCGGGCCCGGAGCAGACCGCCGGGTCAGCCGAGGACGCGAACCGCAGGGGCGCACCCGGCCACCGTCGAGGGCCGCTCGGGCCGCCGGTCGTTCACGCGGGCCTGACCCCGGCTGACGGAGGATTGACCTGTGCTGTCCTCGCTGCCGTCGGCCCGGCGCCGCCTGGTGCTCGTCGTGGTCGCGGCAGCGCTGGCCGGCGTGCTCGTGGCGGTCGCGCTCGTGCTGACCCGGGGCGGCGACCGCCCGCTGGTCGCCGCCCCCCAGGACCGGCCCGGCCCGGTCCTGCTGGTGCCCGGCTACGGCGGGTCGACCCCCAGCCTGGAGGCGCTCGCCCGGCGGCTGCGCGCCGCGGGCAAGGACGCCCAGGTGGTGCACCTGCCCGGCAACGGGACCGGCGACCTGCGCGACCAGGCGGCAGTGCTGAACGCCGCGGTGCATGCCGCGCTGAAGCGGACCCGAGCGCCGTCGGTCGACATCGTCGGCTACTCGGCGGGCGGCGTGGTGGCCCGACTCTGGGTGGAGGACGACGGCGGCCGCAGCTTCGCTCGCCGGGTGATCACGCTCGGCTCTCCGCACCACGGCAGCGGCCTCGCCGGGCTCGCCGGATCGCTCGTGCCCAGCCAATGCCCGGCGGCCTGCCGGCAGCTGGCGCCGGACAGCGAGCTGCTCAGCCAGCTGAACGCCGACGAGACGCCGGACGGCCCGACCTGGGTGTCGGTGTGGACGACGCTCGATCAGGTGGTGACCCCACCGGACTCCGCCCGGCTCGACGGCGCGCTGAACATCCCGCTGCAGAGCGTCTGCGCCCGCTCAACCGTCGAGCACTCCGAGCTGCCGACCAGCCGGCTGGTGCAGGCGTTGGTGCTGGCCGCGCTGGCACCCGCCCCGCCGCCCCAGCCCACCCCGGCGGACTGCCGGCGGCTCAGCTCTTGACGTCCTTGGTGGCGAAGTTGGCCCAGGCCGCACCGAGCAGCACGAGCAGGTAGACCCCCTGCAGCGCGACCCCCCGCACGACGTCCCGCCACAGGATCGGCTGCCGGAACAGGTCGACGAAGGCCAGCCAGTAGCGAGTCGGCAGGTACGGCTTGAGCGCGCCGGCCGCGTCCAGGGTGAGCAGCAGCGACGAGGCGACCAGGAAGGCGAGCGCTCCCATCGCGGCGGCCAGCGGCGAGTCGGTGACCGTGGACAGGAACAGCGCCACCGCCGCGACACCGAGCATCGAGAAGGCGACGTACGCCATCGCCAGCAGCGTCCGCGTGACCGCCTGCTGCGCGGTCAGCGGCGTACCGGAGATCGAGGCGACCGACTGGCCCACCGGCGGCGAGCCGAACAGGCTGGTGCCGACGAAGTACGCCGTCACGGTGACCACCACGATCGCCAGCGCGACGAAGACCACGACGGCGACCAGCTTCGCGACCAGCAGCCGGGTCCGCCCGGCCGGTCGGACCAGCAGGTAGCGCAGGGTGCCGGCCTGCGCCTCGCCGGCGATCGAGTCGCCGGCGACGATCGCGACCGAGACCGGCAGGAAGAGCGGCAGCACGATGGCCAGGGCGGCGGCGGGGAAGAGCAGACCGTTGGACAGCACCGCGGACAGGAACGCCGGACCGGCACCCGGCCGCGGCGCCAGGTCGGTGATCGCGAGCAGGACGGCGACCAGCGTCGGCAGCGCGTCGATCAGCAGGATCACGATCCACGTCCGCGGGCGCCGCAGCAGCTTGCGCAGCTCCACCAGGATCATGGCGCGCACTCCGACAGCAGCCCGGGCGCCCGCGGTGTCCCGCCCGGCGTCACGGCCTCTCCTCGTCCCGCGCCTCGCCGGGCCCGCCCCATACGGGACCGTCGACCCGGTCGGCGCCGGCGGTGGTCGCGGCGAGCACGACCTCCTCCAGGGTCCGCCGCTCCTCGGCCAGCTCGCTGATCCGAAGGCCGTGCCCCACCAGCCTGGCGTTGAGCTCGGCGGGGTCGGCGCCGGCGACGACGAGCCGGTCGCCGGACCGCTCGCGGAGCTGGCCGTCCAGCAGCGCCACCGCCCACTCCGGGTCCGGCGTGCGCAGCACCACCCGCCCGGTCGGCGCCCGCAGCGAGGCGAGCTCGTCCTGCAGCACCAGCCGCCCCCGGTCGACGACGCCGACGCGGCGGCAGAGCAGCTCGACCTCGGCGAGCAGGTGGCTGGACAGGAAGACCGTCGTGCCCTCGGCGTTCAGCCGCAGGAGCAGGTCGCGGACCTCGTGGATCCCCTGCGGGTCCAGCCCGTTGGTCGGCTCGTCCAGGACCAGCAGCTCCGGCCGGCGCAGCATCGCCGCGGCGAGGCCGAGCCGCTGCCGCATGCCCATCGAGTACGCCTTGACCGGCCGGCGGCCGACGGCGGCCAACCCCACCTGCTCCAGCGCCTCGTCGATCCGCTTCCGCCGGGTGCGCCGGTCGCCGCCGGGACCGGCCGCGTCCATCAGCGCGAGGTTCGCCCGTGCCGGCAGGTGCCCGTACGCGGCGGGCGACTCGACCAGCGCCCCGACCCGGTGCAGCACCCTGCGCGCCCGCTTCGGGACGGGCTCGCCCAGCACCTCGGCGGTGCCGGCGGTCGGCAGCACCAGGCCGAGCAGCATCCGGACCGTCGTCGTCTTGCCGGAGCCGTTCGGCCCGAGGAAGCCGTACACGTCGCCGGCCGGCACGTCGAGGTCGACCGCGTCGACCGCCGTCAGCGACCCGAAACGCTTGGTCAGGCCGGCGGTGCGGATCGCCGCGGTCATCGTGTCCCCCGCGGCGGGAGCGCCGCGATCTCGGCCGCGGCGCGGTCGAGCGTGGCGGCGGTGACCGTGCCGGTGAACAGCCAGCCCCGGCGGCCGGGAGGGTCGGTGACCAGCACCGACAGCGGCCCGACGGCGAGGCGGACGGTGCCGCCGCCGCCCGAGCCGCCGGTCACGGCGCCCGGCGCCTTGGCAAGCTGGTCGGTCAGCGACTCGGAGACGCCGCCGGGCAACGGCACGGCGACCAGCACGGTCATCCCCGTGCCGTAGGTGCCGACCGAGCCGAGGCCCTCCACCCGGACACGCCTCGGCAGCCCGGCGAGCTCGCCGGGCGGCTCGACTCCCGAGAACGTGTCGATCGCCGCGGCGAGGTCGGGATTGATCTCGCCGCGGGTGCGGGCGGGATACGGCGGGTCGAACGCGAGGATCGACGTCGCCGGCGTCCGCGGGTCGAAGTCGAGGTACCAGGTCTCGACCACCGGCCGGCTGCTGCCCGCGCCGTAGACCCCGACCCGCAGCGGCAGCCCGCTGCCCGGGTCGATCCACGCGTCCACCCTGTCGACGGTGCTGCCGGGGTCGGCCGGGCGCAGCCGCAGGCCCGGGGCGGCCCGGCCGGCCACCCGCCTGGCCGGCAGCCGGCTGACCTCGGCCGGCCGCGCCTCGGACAGCAGCCGGCGGCCGAGGCCGGCCGGGTCGAGGTCCGGGCCGCGCGGCAGGCGTACGGACGGCTCGGTGGTCCGCACCGACGTGCCCCGCTCGTAGTTCCAGGTCCACAGCCCATCGACGTCCCGGTACAGCCCGGTCTCCCCGGTCGCCGCCAGCGTGTCGATCCGCCAGTCCTGCTCGCCCCGCCACCACACCCGCAGCCGGGTGCGGTCACCGAACAGGTCGGCGAGCGTGGCGAGGTCATCGGTCAGCGGCAGCCCGAGGCCACCGACGGCCTCCGCGTAGCCGGAGTAGCCGACCGCCTCGGACCGCTGCACCCGCTCGAGCAGGTCGGCGGCGGAGACGCCGTCATTGCGGGCCGGCAACAGGGCCGCGGCAGGCGGCAGCGTGACCAGGACGGCGACGCCCCCGGCGACCACGGCCCATCGCCACCCCCGCGCACGCACACCTCACCGTACGTCGGGTGCCGGCGGCCGAGCCGGGCTCAGCCGGGGTCGCCGACGGCGTCCAGCCAGCGCTGCAGGGCGTCGGGACCGTCGTGCACCGGGTCGATCACGGTCGCGGCGTCGCGAAGGCCGCCGGCCGGCGCCGAGCTCACCACCAGGACCGGCCCCGGGTGACGGCGAGCCAGCTGGGCGAAGTCGCCGTCGCCGGAGACCAGGACCAGCGGCCCGTCGTCCGGCCGGTACGCCGTCGCCAGCTCGACGTCGGCCCGCTGCCACCCCGTGGACGGCACCACCTCCGCGTGGTCGGGCCACGCGACCCTCGCCAGCGCTGACGGCCGGCCGCTGACGACCAGCCGCACCTGGCCGGCGCCGGCCGGCAGCCGGTCGAGCAGCGGCACCAGCCGTGCCGGCGGCACGTTGTCCGCGTCGACCAGGACCTGCAGCACGGCTGGCACGGTACCCGCGGCCGCGCGGGCCGGCGGTCGGCGACCGCAGCCGCTCAGGATGCCTCGACCCGCTCGCCGGTCCTGCGCACGGTGAGCTGGTCGAAGCAGTAGTACAGGGCGATCAGGAAGTGCGCGGCCAGGGTGGCCGGCGCGCTCGCCAGCGCGATCGCCACGGTGCCGCCGTACAGCACGAGGCCGGCGCCGAAGCGGCGCAACTGGCGCCGCACGACCGCCGGCTCGAGGTCCTGCTGCAGCAGCCCTTCCCGGGCCGCGGCCAGGTAGACCAGCTGGAACGCGACGCTCATGGCGACCATGGTCAGGCTGTAGATCACCGCCGCCGTCGTCGCGTCGCGCCCGCCCTCGGTGAGGTACTCCGCCAGCAGCGCCGTGGGGAACGGGATGGCGGCCACCACCATCAGCAGCAGCAGGTTCGCGAAGAGCAGCAGCCGGTCGACGCGGCGCACCTGGCGGAACAGGGCGTGGTGGTTGACCCAGATGATCCCGATCACCAGGAAGCTGACGACGTACGCGGTGTACGCCGGCCAGCGCTGAGCGAGCGCGGCCGCGAGGCCATCCGCGCCGACAGCATCCCGGCTCGGCACCCGCAGGTCCAGCGTGAGCAGGGTGATCGCGATCGCGAGCACACCGTCGCTGAAGGCCTCGAGGCGGCCCTTGTCGCTCAGTCCCGTGCGCGCCATTCCGACCCCTACACCGCAGCCTGCCGATCGTCACGGTGACGACCGGCCCGACGCGGTCGCCCGTGGCCATGGTCCTCTCCGGTGGCGGCGCGCGGTCGCAGTCACACCCCTCCGCCCCGCCGGCCGCTCGACTGCGCTCGCGAAGAGGCCGCAGCCAACACTCACAGTCACCAAATACTGCTGATCGACTCCGCATAGTGAACAATGGCGCGGGTGCCCACCCCCCCAGGTTCGCGTCGCCGTCCCACCGTCCCGCCGCTGGGGGACCTCGACGCACCCGGTGCACCGTTCCGGATCTGGCCGGTAGGCCCGGGCGCGCCCCCGCCGCTGGCCGGGCCGAGGGGGCCGGTCGGGGGTGGACAGCGCGTGCCAGCGGCGGCCCCCGGCGCCCCGTTGCCGCCGACCGGACCGAGGAAACCGGTCGGGAGCGGGGCCACCTCGGACGCACCGCTGTGGGGCCGGCGAGCCGGCCCCGCCGGCGAGCGTCGCGCCGCCGACGGCCGTGCCGATGGG
>WNGJ01003053.1_pt1 | contig 17136 bp, 12 predicted proteins | sample 5400611 | NCBI WGS metagenome assembly WNGJ01 (sample SAMN13153375, study PRJNA577476) | soil metagenome | isolation source: 40 cm soil or saprolite under Garry oak tree replicate 1 | place: USA:California | collected 2016-06-15 | reverse complement strand
GGCCGGAGCGGATACCGCGGGCCCGCTGGCTTCTCGCACGCGCCATGACCCGCCGCGATCCGGTGCGATTCGTCTATTATCTACCGGCGCCACAGACGGGGCTGCGCGTCGTCTACATGTACGACCAGGGCTATTACGACGTGGGCACCATGGTCTGGCGGGTCTGCGATGCCTGCCGCATCGGGATCATCAACAAAATCTCTGTCAGCACCGAGTGGCAGCGCCACGGGTACGGCCGCCGCCTAATACGCCGTGCGCTCCGCGACGGTGCCGGGTACCGGTGGCTCACCACCCACCAATCGCCCGACGGCCGAAAACTGATTGACGCCATCAGCGCCGAGACCGGGATCACATTCAACCCACCCGGGCAACGGGTCTGTGAGCACGTGGACTCACGCCGAGACCTCTCATCCCATCGGCCTAAACCGGTCATCGACCGCAGCATCTAGCCAGGCGATCAAACGACACCCTCAGCGGCCAGATGCGCGGAGGCCGCCGACGCGGGAGGACCTGGGACGCCAGCTTGGACGCGGCTGTGAAAAACCGGTCTCAAAGCCGGATTTCTTTAGTACAAGGAGAAATCGGCTGAGCTGGGACGTCAAAAACGGCCCCAAAATGCCGATTTCTCTAGTGTCAGCGGTTCCGGCGGCGCGCGGGACGCAACCACGCATGGTACAGCCAGCAGACCGTTCTTCACGCGGCGACACGGCCAGCCAGCCGCCTGCGGTGCTTGACAACACCTGCGAAGGCGAGCGTCCATACGACCTGCCCTGGGCGGCAGGCCAGCCAGGACCGCACGGGACGTCTCCGGCTCGTTCCGGTCCCTGCGCCGGGGCCACCGCCCGGGGTCCCGGCACGCCCGCGACCCGGTTCGGCTCTGCCGAGATCCGGGTGGCGCGTGTCGAGGCGGTCACCATGACGCCCGCCGAGTACGGCACCGCCGTCGAGGCGATCGCCGTGCTCATCGCCCGGTACTGGGACGACAACCCCGATGCCGAGGCCGCGTAACTCACGGCCCCGGCCCACGGCCCGGGAGCCACTCCTGGGCCATCAGCTCCCAGCCGCCTGCCCCTTGGAGGGACCCGTATGGCAGCTACCGCGCCCGCCCGGCCCAAACGCCAGCGCAAGCGCAGACGGGCCACCACCGGTTTTGGTGAGACCCCGGCCGGGCCGCGCCGGATAGCGATCTATCTGCGCCGCTCCACCGACGACGAGCACCAGCCGTTTTCCATCAACGCCCAGGAAACCGCCCTCACTTCGTATGTGACCACCCAGCCGGGCTGGACCTTGGTGGCCACTTTCAGCGACGACGCCTCCGGCGCCAGCACCGACCGCCCCGATCTGCAGCGGGCCTTGCGCGCGGCCAAGGCCGGGCGGTTTGACGTGCTGCTGGTCTACCGGGTGGACCGGTTCTCCCGCCGCCTGTCCGACCTTCTCGGCCTCCTCGGCGAGCTGGACGACGCCGGGGTCGCGTTCGCCTCGGCCACCGAGCCCTTCGACACCTCCACCTCGATCGGCCGCATGCTCGTCCAGCTTCTGGGGGTGTTCGCCGAGTTCGAGCGGGAAACCATCATCGACCGCGTCACCAAGGGCATGGCCAGCAAAGCCGCCAAGGGCAAGTGGCCCGGCGGCACCCGCCCGTACGGCTACTACGTGCACCGCGAAACCCACAAGCTCATCCCCCACCCCGATGAGATGCCGCACCTGCGGGAAATCTTCCGCCTCTACGTCGAAGAACGCCTCGGCACCCGCGCCATCGCCGCCGAACTCAACCGCCGCGGTGTGCGTAACCGCACCGGCAAACCCTGGTCCGGCTACACCATCGCCCGCATCCTCGCCAACCCCGCCTATGTGGGCGACATCGCCTACGGCGACGTCTACGTCGAAAACGCCCACCAGCCGCTCATCGACCGTGACATCTGGCGGCGGGCGCAGGTCATCGCCGCTGCCCGCGCCGACGACCACAGCCAGCGCGCCTTCAGCGAGGGCGACTACCACCTCACCGGCCGGATCACCTGCCCAGCCTGCGGGCACAAGTACATCGGCACCTCCGCCACCGGCCGCAACCGCACCTACCGCTACTACACCTGCTTTTCGCGCGTCCGCTACGGCAGCCACGGCTGCACCGCACCCCGCCTGCCCGCCGACCAAACCGACACCGCCGTGCTGCACGCCCTGGCCGGCTTCTACCGCCACGCAGACGGCCTGATCGCCGACGCCGTCGCCCGCGCCCAAACCCTCCACCGCGACACCTACGCCGACCGCTGCGCCGAACACGGCGCCATCCTCGCCCAGATCGCCACCAAACACGCCGCCATCGAGCACTACCACACCGCCTTCGAAAACGGCACCATGGACGACGCCACCGCCGGGCACCGCCTCAAAGCCCTACGCGGCGAGATCGAACAACTCAAAGCCCACGCCGACGAACTCGCCGACAGCATGGACCGCGAACCAGCCCCGCCGCTCCCCGGCACGATCAAACGGCTCCAGACCTACCTAGCCGACACCATCAGCAGTGGAACCCCCGCCGAACGCAAAGCCGCCATCGAAGCGCTCGTCGCCGAAATCCGCATCACCGACGAAGGAGTCATCCCCGTGTTCAGAATTCCCGCACCAGACACGCCCACCAGCAGCGACGGTGCCAGCAGCGACGGTGCCAGCAGCGACGGTGCCAGCGCCGCCGATACCACCGGACCGGTTCGCGCAATGGTGAGGTCGGTGGGGCGGCTGGGACTCGAACCCAGGACCGGCGGATTATGAGTCCGCTGCTCTAACCGGCTGAGCTACCGCCCCGAGACTGCGTGACATTACAGCAAACAGAACCTGCCGACGTCGACCCACTCCAGCAACGGGCCAGACCGCCGGACCACGGGCCCAGCCGGGCCAGAGCCTGCCGCACCGGGGACCCGTGCTGCCGGGTCGCGGTGGCAGCTATTCACCGCGCACATCGTGCCGCCAGGCCCTCGGCACACTTCGCGCTCCGCTGCCGCAAGCCTTGAGCATGGGCCACCCTGTCCCGGTCGCGGCTGTTCAGTAGCCGGGGCTCATCTGCATCGTCATCGCGTGCTCAACGAGGGTGATCAGTGTTGTCTTGGTGGACTCCCTGCTTCGCGCGTCGCACTGGATGATCGGCACGTTCGAACCGATCGACAGCGCGTCCTGGACGTCCTGGACAGTGTGCGGGAACTCACCGTAGAAACCGTTGATGCCCACGATGAAGGGTAGGCCAGCCGCCTCGAAGTAGTCGACCGCGGGAAACGAGTCGGCGAGCCGTCTTGTGTCGACGAGCACAACGGCGCCAATCGCTCCGTGAATCAGGTCGTCCCACATGAACCAGAAACGGTGCTGGCCGGGCGTGCCGAACAGATACAGAATCAGGCCCGCGTCCAGTGTCAGCCGGCCGAAGTCCATCGCGACCGTGGTCGTCGTCTTGTCCGGCACATGTGACAAATCGTCAACGTCGGTGCTCGCGACGGTCATGACCGCCTCGGTCGTGAGCGGCGTGATCTCGGATACGGATCCGACAAAAGTGGTCTTGCCAACACCGAAGCCGCCCGCGACCACAATTTTTACGGACGTCATCGCAGACCCGGTGGGAGAGCCATGAATGGCGCCATCGCCGACCCATGAGGCCGGTCTCGAAAAACCCCCCGAACTAGAGTTTGCGTAGTCCACTTAGCACCCTTTCGAGCAGGTTGAGGTCCGGGCGTCCTTCCACATGGTCGGTCTGGTGGACCCGAACCAGCCCCTCGACCGCCATGTCGGCGACGAGGACCCGGGCAACGCCAAGCGGCAGCCGAAGGACCGCGGAGATCTCGGCGACGCTGCGCCAGTCACGGCAGAAGCCGAGGATGGCCTGGCATTCCGGGCTCAGAATCGATAGATCGCGCGGCTCGTAGTGAGACGCCGCGACCATAGCCTCAATCTGCAGTTGATATTTGGGCTGGGTTCGCCCGCCCGTGACGGCATATGGCCGTACCAGTGGGCTGGTCCCGCCATCGTCACCGGCCGCTAGCTCGCTCTCAAGGGACGGCGGCACGTTCACCGGAGGGTAGCTCCAGCGTAGATCACCGCGCGGGCGCAGCTCATGCGCCCCGCCGTCCCTCGAACGGTCGTCACGGCCCTGGCCGGCCACACGTTTCTCCTGTCACTATCTGCCATCCTCCGACCACTCAGACGGGAACGCGCTGCGGAACTGCGGGGTAAGCGCGCGCCCCACACGCTCTACCAGCAACGCCATCTCGTAGGCAATCAGGCCCATGTCGCACTCGGCAGACGCGAGCACTGCCAAGCTGGAACCGTCGCTGATGGCCATGACGATGAGCAGTCCGCGGTGCATTTCCACCACAGTCTGCGCGACCGCGCCGCCTTCGAAAATTCTGGCCGCGCCCTGCGTCAGGCTCGTGAGCCCGGATGTGACCGCGGCAAGCTGATCTACTCGATCCGGGGGAAATCCCTGGGAGAAACCCAGGGGCAACCCGTCGGACGACACGACGATCGCGTGGGCGACAGCCGGGACGCGCTCGACGAAATTCGTGACCAGCCAGTTCAGATCCTGGACCGGGTGGGCTACCGGGCTCACACGTCCTCCTCGCTCTTTCCTTCCGCCAAACCTCCACCAGCGGGCGGGCCGCCGCCAGCAAGTGGCTCACCGGCGCGTGGCCCGCCAGCGGACGGCCCGCGCCGCCGCCGGTGTGCGGCGGCGTGACCGGCGCGTGCGCCGCGCTGGAAGCTGGCGAACCGCTCTCGGACCGCGTCCGCCGAGCGGGTCGGCGGCCCCGGCGGCGGCAGGTCCGCCGCCGCGGTCCCGGGCACGAGATTGGCCCGTGGAATCCGCTTCGGCAAGCCCGCCGACGTGGTGCCACCGGCGACTGGGTCATTCGCCGCCGCAGCCGCCCGCCAGCCCTCGTCGGCCGGGGACGTCCAGTTCACCGGTGCGGCTGGGCCTTGCCTGTCGCCCAGCCGCAGGGGATCGCTGCCAGTATGCCCAGTGGACCGTCCGCTGTGGCGGAACCAGTCAGATTCCACTGCTTCGAAGATGGGGAGCCTGCCCGTCCCGCCGGTGCCCGCCAGCGGCGGCACGATCGCCCGGCCCGTCTCACCAACGCCACTGCCGCCACCGGAACCACCAGAACCACTGACACGGGAGGGACCACCAGCACCAAACGCATCGCCAGCACCAAGGCCGCCACCGGCCCCAGAGCGGCGACCAGCGCCGTGACCCGGGCCAAGACCATATCCTGTGCCCGGCTCGGGCGCAGAGCCAGACCGCCCGGAACCACGCGGAGCAGGGGCTCCATAACCGCCGCCCCCGCGTCTGCCCGCCGCGGTCTCCCCCGCTCCGCCGGCCGCAAAGGCCGGGGGTGCCGCCGGATCTGGATCTGCCTCGCGCACCGGTGCGCCGAGGATGGGCTCGGGCGCCATGGGCGCGGTCCCCTGCCCGGCGGGCGCTGACGACGCCCCGGCCGGCGCCGACGGCCGGGCGGGCTCTGACGGCCCGGCCGGCGCCGGCCAACCGGTCACTTCGGCCGGCTGCGCACCAGGATCCGCCTGCCCTTCGCCCGCCCCCCCCGGCTGCTCCAGGGAGGCGGCGAAACGAGGCGCGCGCGCGGCGGCCACTGCGGCGGCCACCTTTTCCGCGACGGTCTTGGGCACCGAGCGGACCGCGCTGGCCCCCGCGGCGCCGGCCGGCGAGGTGAATCGGCGGCTGCCCGGCGCTTCGATGGTGCCCTTGATCACCAGCTCGCCCGGCAGCCAGACCAGAGCGGCGAGGCCACGATCTGGTCCGGGGCGCAGCCGTACCCGGATGCCATGCCGCGCAGCCAGCCGGGCCACCACGAAAAGACCCATCCGGCGTGACACCGCGACATCGACCACCGGCGGATTATCCAGCCGCCAGTTCGCGTGCGCCATCTCCTCGGCGCCCATCCCGGCACCGTGGTCGGTTATGTCGAGCAGCAGCGCGCCGCCGCTGAGCAGATGGCCGGCCACCCGCACCGGGCTGTCACCTGGCGAGAACGACGTCGCGTTCTCCACCAGCTCCGCCACCAGGTGCACGACGTCGTTCACGGCCTGCCCGTCCAGGGTGATACCTGGCTCGACTTCGAGCAGCACCCGGTCGAACCGCTCGATCTCCGACGCCGCCGCGCGCAGCACATCGATCAGCGCGACCGGCTGGCTCCACTGGCGCACCGTCTCGTGGCCCGCCAGCACGAGCAGGTTCTCCGAATTACGCCGCATCCGGGTCGCCAGGTGGTCCATCTGGAACAAGCTCGCGAGCCGGTCCGCGTCCTCCTCATCCTGCTCGAGTTCGTCGATCAGCTGGATCTGCCGCTCGACCAGGGACTGGGTGCGCCGCGACAGGTTGACGAACATGGCGTTGATGTTGCCGCGCAGCATGGCCTCGTTCGCCGCGAGCCGCAGCGCCTCCCGGTGCACCTGGTCGAACGCCCGGGCGACCTCGCCGATCTCGTCCCTGGTGTCAACGTCGATCGGATCAATGCCCGGCGGCACCTCCTCGCCGCCGGTCTCGCTTAGCCTGCGCACCATCTCGGGCAGCCGGACGCCCGCCACCTCGAGCGCGCCGGCCCGCAGCCGCGCCAGGGGCCGCACCATCGACCTGGCGATGAAGACAGTCAGGATCAGCGCAAGCGCGAGAACCAGCAGTATCGCAAGGCTCACCCCCAGAGCCCAGGTCATCGCCCCATGCAGGAGCGCACGCGCACGTACGGCAACCGACCCGGCCAGTTCCTTCTCGACCACGCGCATCCGGTTGATCGTTTCGGACATCGCGCCGTACCAGTCGGCTGCCGTGGTCCGGTCGGTGGCCAGCAAGCCGCCGCCGCTCACCAGTGAGATCGCGCTCCGTTCCTGGCTCTGCGCGCGCGAGGTCACCGGCCCGGAAACGGTGCCCAGGTACTTCTGGCGCTGGGCGACCGTCGCCGACATGTTGAATACGGACAGGTTGCTCTGTTCCTCCGCGGCCGCCGCGGTCAACTGGCTGAACGCACCGGGCGGAAACCGGTGCGTGGTGAACGCCACGTCCAGGATGGCCCGCTGCTGCGAAGCCTCCTCTTTCATCCTGGAGAGCAGGCCGAGCGCGCGCACCGTGTCTTCGAGGGCCGCATCCCCGCTGCCCTGGGCGATCTCGTCGTCTATCGCGAGCACGTCGCCGATCGCCGCGGCATACCTCGCGATGACGGCAAGCGCGGGCAGCGCGGTGCCCGTCGCCGCCCTGCGCAGGTTGCCGAGGCCGTCGATCCTGGTCACAAGCGCGGCCGCCCGCGCGCGCGCCTGGGTGGGATACGAGACTCCGATGCCGCGGGCGATGGCTGTCACCTGCCTGGCCGCGCGGTCGGTGGCGGAATATTCCTGCCGCAGGACGGCCCTGTCGGCCCGCGGCTTGCCCCGGGCGATGTGTCCGGCGGTGAAGTCCCGCTCGTCTTCGAGTGATTGGGACAGGGCCGTGACCGCCTGGCCGAGGTTCGCCAGCGCCTCAACCCGCTGGTAGGCCATCGCGCTCCGGCTCGCGACGACAATCCTGATACCGCTGACGACGACAGCGGTGGCTGTGGGAATGGCGATGAGCGCGAGCAGCCGGGTGCGAACGCGCCAGTTCCTCGGCCTGGCGCGGGAATGCGTGCGCCGCCGCCCGGCCTGTGCTGGTCCGCCGGCCGTGCCGGCGCGGCTCACGCCGGACGCGGCCAGCCCGCGGGCGGCGGGCTCGCCAGCCCCGCCACGGCCCTTCCCAGCCTTGGACCGCACTCTGCTCGCACCCTCCACCTGCTACCGGAACCGGGGTAAGTCGCCCAGCTCGTCACCGAGCGGTGCCCGCATGGCGTGCCCCTTCAGGGAGACAACCTCTGACACACAGATTCAGTGTGACGGTCCGGCGCCCACTCTAGCCTGATACCGGCCCAAGGCACATCAATAGCTTAATGAGCTGCAAATACCTATCTATCGCAATCTTTGCGCGGTCATCGCGCGCCGCGCGCCGTGCGCCGCCGCCGCGCCGGGTGCCCCGAACACGCCGGTCATTGACGATTCGCATTTTGCAGTGGAGACAATACGTATCGTCACCACCGGCCGTGGTGTGCGCACCGGGCGGGCGACCGGGACGTGCCCACCGGAGCCGGCCACGATCACGGCCGGCGGCCCGCCCGCCGTGGCCACGCGCCGGTTCACCCTGCCCCAGCAACGGCCGGCCCGGGAAGTGCCCGGCGGCGTCGTAGGACGTTCGGCCGTCTGCCGCGCAACTGCGGGCGCTGGCAGGCGGCGCGGTCGGCGCGGCGGCTGGCAGCGATATCGTGCCCCTCCAGTCACGGGCGTCAGGCCCGGCGCGCCCTGCGCATGATCCCAGACGGCTGCGAGGCGGCCGCCAGCGTGCCGGCAGTCCCCGTCCGGCCACCCCGCGCATCACCACACCGGAGCACAGGGCGCCCGAACCCGTCCCGCTGCGCGCTCGCGACAGCCCACGGCCAGGGTTCAAGCCCGATACCTAACGGCCGTGCAGGCTGGCGCGCCCCTTTCGTGCGGGCAGCCGGCGCCGTGCCCGGCGGCCGGCGGCGGCCACCGGGCGCCGGGTGTCCCCAGGCAGGTTCGGTGTCCGGAGGCCGGCACGCAGTTGGCTCGGCTGCGCGCCGGTGATGGCACCGTGGCTGGCGGCACCGCACGGAGCTCGGCGGCCCGCCACAAATAGGGCATAACTGAATATGTCCGGTCACCTGCCTTCGAGGCAAAATCCGCGCAGCCGTTATGATTCAGATTTCCATCCGCTGGCCGTCAGGGCCGGATGCGGGCGCCATATTTCCGCCTTTCCTGGCGCCGGCCGGTGCCGGGCCGGGCACGGAATGACCGGGCCGCACCTGGCCGCGGCGACAGAGTTACCTGGCCCGGTCCGGCGGCAGCCCAAGCTGGCGGGCGATCACCATCCGCTGGACCTCCGAGGTTCCCTCACCGATCTCCAGGATTTTGGCGTCACGGTAGAACCGGCCGGCAGGGAACTCGTTCATGAAGCCATAGCCGCCGAAGATCTGCGTCGCGTCGCGGGCGTTATCCATGGCCGCGTTGGAAGAGACCAGCTTTGCGATCGCGGCCTCCTTCTTGACCGGTTCCCCGGCGATCAGTTTGGCGGCCGCGTCGTACCAGGCCAGCCGCGCTGTCACCGCCCTCGCCTCCATGTCTGCGATCTTGAACTGGATCGCCTGGTAGGCGCCGATCTGGTGGCCGAACGCCTGCCGCTGGCCCGCGTACCGCACGCTCTCGTCCACGCACCCCTGGGCGAGCCCCGCGGCCACCGCCGCGATCGCTATCCGGCCCTCGTCCAGGATGTGCAGGAACTGGGCGTAGCCGCGCCCGCGCTCACCGAGCAGGTGATCGGCGGGGACCCGGCATGAGCTGAACGACAGTTCGCGCGTGTCCGACGCGGACCAGCCGACTTTCGAATACTTCTGCCCGACGGTGAAGCCGGGCGTGCCGGCCGGCACCACGATGGATGAGATCTCCTTGCCGCCGTCGTGGCGCTTGCCGGTGATCGCCAGGACCGTGACCAGGTCGGTGATGGAGGTGCCGGCGTTGGTGATGAAGGCCTTGGTGCCATCGATCACCCACTGATCACCCGTGAGCCGTGCCGTCGTCCGCATACCGCCGGGCACGTCCGTGCCGCCGCCCGGCTCGGTCAGGCCGAACGCGGCGAGCCGCTCGCCCGCGCACAGCGGGGGCAGCAAAGCCTGTTTCTGCGCCTCGGTGCCGAAACGGTAGATCGGCATCGCGCCGAGCGAAACCCCGGCCTCCAGGGTGATCGCCACGGACGAGTCGACCCTGGCAAGCTCGTGCAGAGCCAGGCAGAGCGCGAAGTAGTCGCCGCCCATGCCGCCATACGCCTCGGGAAAAGGCAAGCCGAACAGGCCCGTCTTTCCCATCCGTGCGACGATCTCATACGGGAACTCGCACCGCTCGTAGTAACCGCCGATCACCGGCGCCACGACCTCACGGGCGAACTCCTCAACCGTCGCGCGCAGCGCCTCTTGCTCATCGTCGAGGCGATAGCTGATCACTTCTGCCCCTTTGCAGATGGGCGCCGCGGCCCCCCGGCCGCACGCCCGCGGTAGGTACCTACGTCAGCGATGCTAGTGCCACCGTGTATGCCCGGTTACCCGCCAATTGTCCCAAACTGCCGCCGCCCGGCACGCCCCTTACAAGGCCCACCCTCCCTGGGGGCGCTGCCCTACAGTCGATTCTGGCCGGCTGTCAAGGGCTGCGGGAGGGGCGAGTCGCGTCCTGGGGACAACAGGGCCGGGCTGGGGACAACAGGGCCGCGCCTGGGATCGCACGGCCACGCCAGTCAAGCCGCGGCCGGCGGCCCCCCGACCCCCGCACCAGCGGCCCGGCGCATCCGCGGCAGCCGTTAGGTATCTGGTCAGATCTCAGCGGCAACCCGGCGCCACGCCCGCAGCGCCGCGTCGACGTCGGCGGCGGTGATGCCGACATGCGTGAGCATCCGGAGCTTCCCGCCGGCCGTCGTGACGAGGACTCCTTCTGCGGCGAGGCGCTCCAGCCAGCTCAGCGCGCTGGCGCCGGTGCCGCGCATGTCAGCGAACACGATGTTCGTCTGCACCGCGGCCAGGTCCACTATGCCGGGCACGATGCCGGCCACACCCTCGGCGAGGCGGCGCGCGTTCTCGTGGTCCTCGTGCAGCCGCGCCGGCCCCTCGGCCAGCGCGATCAAGCCGGCCGCGGCCATGATGCCGGCCTGCCGCCAGGCGCCGCCGAACAAGATTTTCAGCCTGCGGGCCTCCCTGATGAGCTCCGCGTCGCCGGCCAGCATCGATCCGATCGGCGCGCCCAGGCCCTTGGACAGGCAGAACATCATGGCATCGGCCTGCGCCGCGTAGTCGGCCACGACGGCGCCCGTGACGGCACAGGCATTGAAGATGCGCGCGCCGTCGAGGTAGAGCGGGACACCGTGATCGGCGCACGTCTTGGCGATGGCACCGACGTCGTCGACGGGCATGACGGCGCCGCCGCCCACCTGGTGGGTGTTCTCGACACAGACGAGGTCGGTCACCACGGCGTCATAGTGATCGGGTTCGAGCGCCTCGGCCACCTGCCCCACTGTCAGCAGGCCACGCGACACCGCCGCGATCTTGTGGAAGGCGACGCCGGAAAGCACCGCGGCGGACGAGGCCTCCATGCCGCACACGTGCGCGTTCGCCTCGCACACCACCAGACGCCCGGCGCGGGTGAACGCGTGCATCGCGATCTGGTTGCACATCGTCCCCGTCGGCAGGAAAGCGGCCGCCGCCTTGCCCGTCAGTTCCGCGGCCAGATCTTGCAGCCGGTTGACGGTCGGGTCGTCGCCGTACCAGTCGTCTCCGACTTCCGCATCCGCCATGGCGCGCCGCATGGCCTGCGACGGCTTGCTGACGGTATCCGAGCGAAGATCGATGTGGGCATCCATCGGGCTGGCCTCCTCGGGCGGAGATGCGGGCGGTGTCGCCTACGTATTGTCCGCCAGCCACCTGTCCGCCAGCCACCCAAGATACGTATGCCCGCGGGCCAGCCAAAAGAAATGGCCCGCCGGGCGCCATCTGGGGCGCCCGGCGGGCCATCGCCGCTGCGTCAGGCGGCCGCTGCCGTCACGGCGCCCGCGGGCTCGAGCGCCGTCGCCAGGACCTGCCGGACGTCGCTGAGCGCGTGAATGGTCAGTTCCGCGCGCACCTCCTCCGGAACGTCGTCCAGGTCGGGCTCGTTGCGCTCGGGGATGATCACGGTGGTGATGCCCGCGCGGTGCGCGGCGAGCAGCTTCTGCTTCACGCCGCCGATAGGCAGCACCCGGCCGGTCAGCGAGACCTCACCGGTCATCGCCACGTCCGAGCGGACCGGCCGGCCGGAAAGCAGCGACGCGAGCGCCGTGGTCATGGTCACGCCCGCACTCGGCCCGTCCTTCGGCACCGCGCCCGCGGGCACGTGCACGTGGATCCCGCGGTCCTTCAGGTCACCCACGGGCAGTTCGAGCTCGGCGCCGTGTGAGCGCAGGTAGGACAGCGCGATCTTGGCGGACTCCTTCATCACGTCACCGAGCTGGCCAGTGAGCGTGACGTCGGTGCCGCCGGTCTCCGGATCGGCCAGGGACGCCTCCACGAAGAGCACGTCACCGCCCGCGCCGGTGACGGCGAGGCCGGTCGCGACGCCGGGCACCGAGGTGCGCTCCGCCGACTCCGGCGTGTGCCGTGGCCGCCCGAGGTAGCCGGTCAGGTCGTCTGGGCCGACCGTGACGGGCAGCGTGGCCTCACCGACCGCGAGCCGTGCGGCGATCTTGCGCAGCGTTCGCGCGAGGCTCCGCTCCAGGGCGCGCACTCCGGCCTCCCTGGTGTACTCGGCCGCGAGACGGCGCAGCGCCGCATCCTCGATCGTCACATCGCCGCTGTCCAGGCCGGCCCGGTCGAGCTGGCGCGGGACCAGGTGGTCGCGTGCGATCGTGACCTTCTCCTCCTCGGTGTAGCCGTCGAGCGGCACGAGCTCCATCCGGTCGAGCAACGGCCCCGGGATGGCGTCGGCCACGTTGGCGGTGGCGAGGAACAGCACGTCCGACAGGTCGAGCTCGACCTCCAGGTAGTGGTCGCGGAACGTGTGGTTCTGCGCCGGGTCGAGCACTTCGAGCAGCGCGGCGGTCGGGTCGCCGCGGTAGTCCGCGCCGACCTTGTCGATCTCGTCGAGCAAGATGACCGGGTTCATCGAGCCGGCCTCGCGGATCGCCCGCACGATCCGGCCGGGCAGCGCGCCCACATAGGTGCGCCGGTGACCGCGGATCTCCGCCTCGTCCCTGATGCCGCCGAGGGAGACCCTGGCGAACTTGCGGCCCATGGCGCGCGCCACGGACTCGCCCAGTGAGGTCTTGCCCACGCCGGGCGGCCCGGCAAGCGCGAGCACGGCGCCGCTGCGGCGCCCGCCCACGACGCTGAGTCCCTTGGCGCTCCTGCGCCCCCGGACCGCCAGGTATTCGATAATGCGGTCCTTGACGTCGGCCAGGCCCGCGTGGTCGGCGTCGAGAACGGCGCGCGCGGCGACGATGTCGTAGGAGTCTTCGGTCCGCTCGTTCCACGGGATGTCGAGGACCGTGTCGAGCCACGTGCGGATCCAGCCCGCTTCTGGCGCGGATTCCGACGCGCGCTCGAGCTTGTCGACCTCCCGCAGCGCCGCCTCGGCCACTTTCTCGGGCAGCCCGGCGGCCTCGACCCTGGCACGGTAGTCGCCCTCCTCGGAGTCGGGGCGGCCGTCGAGCTCGGCGAGCTCCTTGCGGATCGCGGCGAGTTGCTGCCGGAGCAGGAACTCCCGCTGCTGCTTCTCCATGCCTTCGCGGACGTCGTTGCGAATGGTCTCCGCGACGTCCCGCTCCGCGACGTGGTCACGGGTCCAGCGGGTCAGCCGCTCGAGCCGCTGCTCGGGATCGAGCGTGTTCAGCAGCTCGGCCTTCTGCTCCACGCTCAGGTAGGGGGCGTAACCGGCGCTGTCCGCGAGCGCGGACGGCTCGGTGAGCTGCTGCAGGGCGTCGATCACCTGCCAGGCGCCGCGCTCCTGCAAGATCGTCGTGGCCAGCGCGCGGTACTCACGTGCGAGCTCGTGGGCGCGCGAGGTCGGCTGCGGCTCCTGCGCGCTCGTCGCCTCGACCCACAGCGCCCCGCCGGGCCCGGTGGTGCCAGCGCCAATCCGCACCCGGGACAGGCCGCGCACGACCGCGCCGGGCTCTCCGCCGGGCAGCCGCCCGACTTGCTCGACCACACCGACCGTGCCGATCGGCCCGTACTTGCCGTCCAGCCTCGGCACCAGGAGCACCCGCGGCTTGGCAGCGGAGCGGATGCCTGGAACGTCGGGACGGTCGTCCGCGACCGCACGGGCGGCTTCGATCGCCATCCGAACCTCGCCGGCGGACATGTCCAGCGGCACTACCATCGTGGGCAGAACGACCGCGTCGTCCAGCGGCAGGACAGGTAGCGTATACGTTTCAGCCATGAAAGGCCTCATCTTCCGTCATCCGTGTTCACTTGCAGGTGTCAAGTAGGGCGGAGCGCGCTTTGTTTCCGCCCGGCGTTCGCGGTTAGCGGAACGGCGCGTAAGTGCTGCGGACCCGCCGCTTTGCGTGCCGCCAGGGCCGCGTTACGCTCTCGGGGACGCGGCGCTGGACGCCGGCCGTCCTGGCGCGACACCCCCGCGCCTCACTGACGATTCGGGAGTAGCGGACCATGGGGACCGTGGCGGAGAACCTGTACGGGCCGGCATCATGACGCCGAAGTTGTGCCCTGACTGCGCGGCGGAGGTCCAGCCTGCCGACCTGGTCTGTGTGAAGTGCGGTGCCAACCTGACACACGTCGACTCGGCCGCCGAGGAACGCCCCTCGCCGCCGACGGTCATGCACGAGCGCGTGCGGCTGGAGGACGTGCGCGCCGCCGCCGAGCCGGGGCCCGCCGCGAGATGCCCGCACTGCGGCGCCGCGCTGCCCGAACCCGCTGCCCGCGCCTGCCCGCGGTGCCACCGGCCGCTTCGCCACCCGGCGTCGGTCACCTCGCTCGTGGTGCTGCGGCTGACGTTCCCGAACGGCAACGTCGACATCCCCGCCGGCACCTCCGTGGTGCTCGGCCGCGCGCCCGAGGAGTCCCTGGTGGCCGCCGCGTTCGACCACCACGACGACGTGTCGAGGCGGCACGCCACGGTCACCGTCGACGACACCGGCCGCGCGACCGTCCGTGACGAACGGTCCACCAACGGCACCTTCGTCAACGGTGACCGGGTGCTCCCCGGCGCGACCGTGACCCTGTCAGACGGTGACAGCCTGCGGCTGGCCGCCAAGGCCACCGCCCGCGTGCACCTGCCGCACGCCGGGCCCGACCCCGCCGCCCTGGCCCGGGAGGAGGCCGGCTAGGCCGGACACGCCCTGGCCCGCTCAGGTCACCGCAGATCCTTTACGACTCCGGCGGATCTTCCCCGTGCCGGAGGGCGAGCCCGCCCTTTGGCGTCATCCAGGTCATGATCTCGAACGTGTACTGACCCTGCTGGACGCCCGGGTCCCTTTCGAGCAACTCTCGTACCTGCTCGTGTGACCCCTTCTGGTAGATACCGAAACCGGTCACCGGCTCGTCCCCGGCCTTCGGCCGCGTCACCGGCCCGGCCGCGAGCACCTGGCCCGCGCGGCCGAGCCCGATGGTGTAGGCCGCGTGCTCGCGGAAGATCCGTTCCTGCGTCTGCTCGTCGAACTCACGGCTTCGCCTGGTCCGCCGGAGCAGGACGATCTCGTAGGTGTCGAATTCGATACTGCCAGGGTCGATGCTCATCGTGGCTCTTCCGTCCCGTTGCCCAGCCCATGGTCTCGCGCCGATACCGCGCGGTAGGTTGGCTACATAGAAGCATCCACGGGGACGGCGGCCCCCAAACCCGGCCCGGCGCGTTCGCGCCACATCGCTATAGGACACGCATGAGCTTCAACCTGGCGACCATCCTTCGCGAGTCCCGGCTGTCGCACCCGGACAAGCCGTTGTGCCACATCGCGGATTTGACCTTCACCTACGCGCAGGTGGACGAGATCTCGGGCCGCGTGGCGACCAGCCTCCTTGGGCTGGGCCTCGGGCGCGGCGACAAGGTCGCGGTGCAGTTGCCCAACCTGCCGCATTTCCTTTTCGCCTACTTCGGCATCATGAAGGCGGGCCTGGTCATGGTCCCGCTCAACCCGCTGCTCCGTGCCCCCGAGATCGCCTACCACCTGCAGGACTCCGAGGCGAAGATACTCGTGACCTTCGAGTCGTTCGCCGAGGAGGCGGTCAAGGGCGCCGCACAGGCCGACGGGCTGACGACCTACGTCGTCAATATGCCCGGCAACCAGCAGCGGCCGGCCGGCACCAGGCATTTCGACGAGCTGTACTTCGCCGACGACACGGGCGACATCGAGCCCACCGACGCCGACGACACCGCGGTGATCATCTACACCAGCGGGACGACGGGGAAGCCCAAGGGCGCGGAACTCACCCACTTCCAGCTCTTCATGAACTGCACGGTGGCGGGCGGCCTGTTCGGATTCCGTGACGACGACATCGGCGTGGCCGTGCTGCCGCTGTTTCATGTGTTCGGGCTGTCCAGCGTGCTCAACGTGTGCGTGCGTTTTGCCGGCACCCTGGTGCTGATCCCGCGCTTCGAGCCCGGCGCGGTCCTCGACGCGATCGAGCGGTACCGCTGCACGATCTTCTCCGGCGTCCCGACCATGTACTTCGGGCTGCTGCAAGCCGACGTCTCCGGCCGCGATCTTTCGTCGCTGCGTGTCGGCGTCTCCGGCGGCGCCGCGATTCCCGGCGAGGTCATCCGCGCGTTCGAGGAGAAGTTCCCGGGCGTGGTCATCCTCGAGGGCTATGGGCTGTCGGAGACGGCGAGCACGACCACGTTCAACATTAACGCCGAGCAGCGCAAGGTGCTCTCGATCGGCAAGCCGATCTGGGGCGTGCAGGCACGCGTCGTGGACGAGGACGGCAAGCCGCTGCCGCCCGGCCCGGGCAACGTCGGCGAGATCGTCATCCGCGGTCACAACATGATGAAGGGCTACTACAAGCAGCCCGAGGCGACAGCGGAGGCGTTCCGTGGCGGCTGGTTCCACACCGGCGACCTCGCCTACGCCGACGACGACGGTTACATGTTCATCGTGGACCGTAAGAAGGACCTGGTCATCCGGGGCGGTTACAACGTCTACCCGCGGGAGGTCGAGGAGGTGCTCTTCGCCCATTCCGCGGTCGCGGAGGCCGCGGTGATCGGCAAACCGGATGAGAAGCTCGGCGAGGAGATTCTGGCGTTCGTCGTGCTGAAGCCCGGCGCCGCCGTCACGCCCGAAGAGATCATCGCCTACTGCCGGGAGCGGCTGGCGGCGTACAAATACCCGCGCGACGTCCGGATCGTCGGTGACCTGCCCAAAGGCCCCACCGGCAAGATCCTCAAGCAGGAGTTGCGCGCACAATCGGCGAGGTAGCCGCCATCGCGGGGCACGTAGGCGCCGCTGACCCCGGCCGGTCCCCCGCGGGCCGGTCCCCGCGGGCCGGTCCCCGCGGGCCGGGCGTGCCCGGCGGCGACCGCCACACCCCAGCGGCGGCCACGCACAGATCG
>WNGJ01021063.1_pt1 | contig 17138 bp, 17 predicted proteins | sample 5400611 | NCBI WGS metagenome assembly WNGJ01 (sample SAMN13153375, study PRJNA577476) | soil metagenome | isolation source: 40 cm soil or saprolite under Garry oak tree replicate 1 | place: USA:California | collected 2016-06-15 | reverse complement strand
ATGGGCCATCACTGTCCTATGAAGACGGTTGATGGCCCATCCCTCTTGGCGGGCCATCGGCACCGGACGGCGGGGCCTCGGCTGGCCGCGAGGCGGGGGACCGACGGTCTCGAAGGGGGCTAGCGTGGCGGAATTCGCCGATCAGGCGGACGTCAGGATTCAGGCCGGTAACGGCGGCAACGGCTGTGCGTCGATTCACCGCGAGAAGTTCAAGCCGCTCGGCGGCCCCGACGGCGGCAACGGCGGCCGTGGCGGCGACGTCATCTTCCGTGTCGATCCGAGCACCGCGACGCTGCTCGATTTCCACCGCCGGCCGCTGCGCGGGGCAGGCAACGGCAAGCCGGGTGCTGGCTCGCACCGCAGCGGGGCCGAGGGCACCGACCTGATAGTGAACGTGCCCGACGGAACCGTCGTCAAGACCAGAAACGGCGAGGTGCTTGCCGACCTGATGGGCCCGGGAACCGAGTTCGTCGCTGCCCAGGGCGGTCATGGCGGTCTGGGCAACGCCGCGCTCGCGTCCACCAGGCGCAAGGCACCAGGGTTCGCGCTGCGGGGCGAGCCAGGGGAGCAGAAGGAGCTGCTGCTCGAGCTCAAGACGATCGCCGACGCCGGGCTCGTCGGGTTCCCGAACGCCGGGAAGTCGTCGCTGATCGCCGCCATGTCGGCGGCGCGCCCGAAGGTCGCGAACTACCCGTTCACCACGCTGACCCCGCACCTCGGCGTCGTCGAGGCGGGGGATACCCAGTACGTCGTGGCCGACGTGCCAGGGCTGATACCGGGCGCCAGCGAGGGCCGCGGCCTCGGCCTGGACTTCCTCAGGCACATCGAGCGCTGCTCGGTGCTCGTCCACGTCATCGATTGCGCCACCGAGGAGCCTGGCCGCGATCCGGTCACCGACCTCGACGTGATCGAGGCCGAGCTCACGGCGTATGACGAGCTGACCGACGCGGAGCTGGCTGACCGGCCGAGGGTCGTCGTGCTCAACAAGATCGACGTGCCGGAGGCTCGCGACCTCGCCGACATCGTCACGCCCGACCTGCGGGAGAGGGGCCTGGACGTGCATCGGGTGTCGGCGGCCAGCGGCGAGGGCCTGCGCGAGCTGGCGTTCGCGCTCGGCGCGATCGTCGCCGAGGCGCGCCGCGCCGCGCCCGAGGCCCTGCCGACCAGGCTGGTCATCCGGCCCGAGCCGATCGCGGGGCCGGACTTCGAGCTGGTGCGCGTCGGCGAGAACGCGTTCCGCATCCGCGGCGCCAAGCCTCGCCGGTGGATCCTGCAGACCGACTTCAGTAACGACGAGGCGGTCGGGTACCTGGCCGACCGGCTGGCCAGGCTGGGTGTCGAAGAGGCGCTCGCCGGGGCCGGCGCCGAGGCTGGCGCCGAGGTGCTGATCGGCGAAGAGGACAATTCGGTGGTATTCGACTGGGACCCGAAGCAGCCGGCCGGCGCCGGCTTCGGCCCGCGCGGCACCGACCCCCGCCTGGAGCACTGACCCGCTATCCCGCACCGGGACCGCCGCCAGCGCGCGCCCGTCCCGGCTCGTTGAGGGCAGGTTGGCGGGCGCATGACCTGGGGTTCGGGGGACTGGAGGGCAGTGGGGAGAGCGGCGTCGAGCGACTAAACTGTGCGGGCACTTTTCGGCGGCGAAGGGACACGCGCTTGTCGGGCGAGGACCGGGCAGACATCGAGCGGGACAGCGAGCAGGCGTACATCACCGGACTCTACGAACGGCTGGACGAGCTCAGGCGGCGAGCGTCGGACCGGCTGGCAGGGGCGTTGCGGCAGGTCGGCGGCACGCCGGCGGCCAGGACGGAGCGCGAGGCGCTCACCGTCATGTACCGGCAGCAGCTCGCCCAGCTTGACGCGGCGGAGAACGGCCTGTGCTTTGGCAGGCTGGAGTTCAACGGCGGCGCCAAGAGCTATATCGGGCGTCTTGGCATGCATGCCGACAACGATGACTACGACCAGCTTCTGATGGACTGGCGAGCCGACGCGGCCAGGCCGTTCTACCTCGCCACCGCGGCGTCTCCTGGCGACGTGCGGGTCCGCCGCCACATCAAGACCAGGGCGAGGACCGTGCAGCGCCTGGACGATGAGGTGCTCGACCTGACCGCCGCCGACCCGAGCAAGCACGAGGGACTCACCGGCGAGTCGGCGCTGCTCGCCGCCCTGACCGCGAGCCGGACCGGGCGGATGCGCGACATCGTCGAGACCATCCAGGCCGAGCAGGACCGCATCATCAGGTCCGGGCTGCCCGGCGTGCTGGTCGTCCAGGGCGGCCCGGGCACCGGCAAGACCGCCGTGGCACTGCACCGTGCCGCGTACCTGCTCTACACCTACCGGCGCCAGCTCGAGAAGCGCGGCGTGCTCGTGATCGGCCCGAACGCGACGTTCCTGCGCTACATCGGCCAGGTGCTGCCGTCGCTCGGCGAGACGAGCGTGCTGCTCGCGACCGCCGGCGACCTGATGCCCGGCGTCGCGGCGACGGGCACCGAGCCCGCCGAGGTCGCCCGGATCAAGGGCAGGCCGGGCCTTGCCAAGGTCGTGGCCACCGCCGTGCGGGACCGGCAGCGCGTGCCACACGACGGCATCGAGGTCAGTTTCGACAGGGTCGGGTACCGGCTCAGCAGGCAGGCGCTGGCGCGGGCCAGAGAGCGCGCGCGCCGGTCCCGGCGCCCGCACAACCAGGCCAGGCAGCTCTTTGTCAGGGACGTGTTCGACGAACTCGCCCGCGTCGTGGCCGGGCGGCTCGGCAAAGATCCGCTCGGCGGCAGGAACCTGATGGGGCGGGCCGACATCGACGACCTGCGGGCCGGGCGGCAGCTCACGGCTGCCGGGACGTCGCTGAGCGGGCGGGAGCGCGACCTGCTGCACAGGCCGGCCGGATCGGCGTGGACGCCCGCGGACGTGCCGCTGCTTGACGAGGCGGCCGAGCTGCTCGGCGAGGACGACCGGGCCGCGAGGGCCGCCGCGCGGCGGCGGCGCGACGAAGAGGAGGCGTACGCCCAGGGCGTGCTCGAGCTCATCGGCCGGGACGAGGAGGACGACCCGGAGATCCTGATGGGCGCGGACATGCTCGACGCGGCGAGGCTCGCTGCGCGGTTCGACAACGACAGCTACCTCACGGCGGCCGAGCGAGCAGCGGCCGACAGGACGTGGGCGTTCGGCCACGTGATCGTCGACGAGGCGCAGGAGCTCTCGCCGATGGCGTGGCGGATGCTGATGCGCCGCTGCCCGGCCAGGTCGATGACGATCGTCGGCGATGTAGCCCAGACCGGCGACATCGCGGGGACGGCCTCGTGGTCCGACGCGCTCGGGCCGTTCGTCGGGGACCGGTGGCGGCTCGCGCCGCTGACGGTGAACTACCGCACCCCGGCCGAGATCATGACCGTCGCCGCCGACGTCCTCGCCCAGATCGACCCGGAGGCGACCCCGCCGCGGTCCGTTCGGGACTCCGGCGCGATCCCGTGGCGGCTGCGCGTTGGTGACCCGGCGGAACTCGCGACGACGGCGGCGGAGGCGGCGGCCGGGCTGGCCGAGCAGGCGGGGGCGGGGACGCTGGCGGTGATCGTGCCCGACGGCCGGCTCGCCGAGATCGGAGCCGCCGTTCGCGATGCGCTGCCCGACGCCGGCGTTGGCGACGCCGGGACGGGGGAACCTGACCTCGAGCGGCCGGCGGTCGTGCTGACGGTGCGGCAGGCTAAGGGGCTGGAGTTCGACGCCGTCGTGGTCGCGGATCCCAGCATGATCCTGGCCGAGTCGACGCTCGGCCTCGGCGACCTGTACGTGGCGCTGACCAGGGCAACCCAGCGGGCAGGTGTCGTCCACGCCGGCGAGCCGCTCCCGGTCCTGGGCCGGCTCGCCGAGGTGAACTCGGTCGCGGAGGGGGTCAGCCTCAGCGCCGAGCGGATCGTCGTCCCCGACGCCGAGGTCGCGTAGCCACGCGGTCCTCCGCTGACCAAAGCACAAACCGGTACCAACCGGGCCAAATTCCCGCGCCGCGCGACCGCCGTCCAGCCCACCCGCGCCGACTTGGCACGGCTTCCAGTGACGCAAACCGCGCAAATTAGGTCACCGAGTGACTGGGGCCCGTGTGGAGTGGGCTCGGCGTGGCGAATATTCGCTGGTTTGGCGCGCCGGGGTGGCTTAGGGTGTCCGGGCAGCCGGGTTGTGGGCTGCCCGGACGCGGCCGGGCCGGCCGCCGCCCGCCCCGTCGAGTCTTGGGAGTGGCCATGGTGATGGTCATGTTCTTCCGTGTCCGGGAGGCGGTATCCGCCCGGGTGGTCGGACGCCCGGAATCCACCGCGGTCCGGCAAGCGGGCCCGGCCGCCGCGGAATCCGGCCGGCGCGCACTTCCTCACTGACCGACGGCTGATCGACCAGCTCGTGCGTGCCAGCGGAGCAGGCGCGGGGGACCTGGTGTTCGACCTGGGCGCCGGGTACGGCGCGCTCACCGCGCCGCTCGCTCGCACCGGGGCCAGGGTGATCGCGATCGAGCTCGATCCCGCGCTCGCGGAACGGCTTCGACGGCGCCTCGGCGGCGAACCGCTGGTCGGCGTCGTCGAGGCTGACCTGCGCCGCGTGCCGCTGCCCCGGCGGCCGTTCCGCGTGGTCGCGAGCCCGCCGTTCGCCCTGACGACGGTGCTCTGCCGTCGCCTGCTCGGGGACAGGAGCGTCCAGCTGAGCGGCGCCGAGCTGATCCTGGAGTGGGGCGCCGCGAAGTGGCTGTCGAACCCTGAGCCTGGTGACCGGGAAGCTGCGCGCTGGGCGGCCAGGTACGAGATGCGGCTGGTGCGCCGCGTCCCGGCCGCCAGCTTCTCGCCGCCGCCCAGGTCCGACGCCGCGTACCTGCGAATCAGGCGACGGGCCAGCTAGCAGCGGGGGGAGGCGGCCGACGAGGCTTGCCAGGTCAGCGGCCGATGGACTCCAGGGCCGTGGAGAAGGCGCTCCGCCAGGTCGCATACGACCTCGTGGGGCTCGCCGACGGCGGCTTGACGGCCTCCAGCGCGGCGAGGGCGGTACGGACGACGTCTGGCGGGCGGCCCGAGGTGACCGCGGCGTCGCCGAGCTCGAGCTCGTGCTGGAGGTTGTCCCGCCCGTGGCCCTGGACCACGTCGAGCAGTAGCAGCGGCCGGCCGACCGCGCGCGCCTCGGTGCAGGTGTCGCCCGAGCTGGTGATGACCAGGTCGCTCGCGGCCATCAGCTCAGGTATCCGGTCGGTGAAGCCGATCGCGCGCACCCGCGGCTGCCGCCTGGCGGCTGCCTGCAGCTTGTGCTCAAGGCCGGCGTTCTGTCCGGCCACGGCCAGGACGTGCACGCCCGCGTTGCCGAGTGCCTCGGCCGCGTCCGCGACCGGGCCGATGCCCCAGGCGCCGCTCATCAGCAGCACACAGCGTTCATGCTCGGGGATGCCGAGCCGCTGGCGTGCCTGCTGCTGTGATGGCGGGTCGTAGAACGCGGCTCATCGCCGGATACCGCGGCGCCAGCCGGCCGAGCGCCGAGGCGCCGGTCGCGAACACCGAGATGGCCAGGTCGACCCGGGTCGCGTTCAGCACGGCGCGCAGCCTCGGCTCGACCTGGCGGCGCGCGGCCGCATCGGTGAGATCCGCGAGCCGGCCTCCGCTGCGCAGCACCGCGAAGTGGAACGCGTCGAAGACGCCTGGCATCGCGATCATCGACCGGAACACCGCGCTGCCGATCGAGTCTCCGCCGCGGCCGAGCAGCCTCATCACGTCCAGGGTCCTGGTCGACCAGCCGTCCGCCTCGAGCGCGGCCGAGCATGCCTCGGCGAGCGTGTCGTGGCCCATGCCGATCGAGCCGGACAGCAGCAGCGCCCGCCGCCCGCTGTGGTGGTGGTGCTCGGTCACTGGCCACCTCGCTGGTCCTCGAGCCAGGTCAGGTAGCGGCGGATGCCCTCGGCGAGCGGGGTGCTCGGCGACCAGTTCAGCACGTCCTTGGCTCGCTGGTTGGAGACGCTGACCCCCTCGTAGTCCGCGGCCCGGCCGTCGGTGAACCGGATGGGCACCGGCCGGACCAGGTGCTGGACCGTCTCGGCGATCTCGTTCACCGACACCGGCGTATCACCCTCGAGCGCCAGTGTCTGGTTCGCCGCCGCCGGAGTCAGCGCCAGGACGTGGGCGTCGGCGATGTCCTCCACGTAGACGAAATTGCGCTGCTGCTCGCCGGTTCCGGCGATCATGATCGGCTCGCCGACCTGAGCCGCGCTGACGAACTTCGCGACGACGAGCGCTTCGCGCATCCGGGGTCCGTACGGGATCCCGTAGCGCAAGATCGTAAACTCCTGGTCATACATCTCCAGGTAACTGCGCATCAGCATCTCGGCGGCGAGTTTGGTCGAGACGTAGAGGTGACCGGACCTGGCGAGGTCGACGGGCGCGTCCTCGGTCCGTTCCCCGTTGCCGACAGTCGCGCCGTATGCCCACACCGTACTTGCGAGCACGACCCGGCCGCAGCGGCCGCGGCGTGCCGCGTCGAGCACCCGGGCGACGCCCTCGACGTTGAGCCGGACCGCGGCGACCGGGTCGGTGGTGACATCGTTGACGTCAGCCACGCCGGCCAGGTGGAAGGCCGCGTCGAAACCTCTGATCGCGGCGTTGAGCGCGGGTTCATCGAAGACGTCGGCGATGACATAGCTGGCCGCCGGATTGCGCCACCGGTCCTGCTTGTCGACGACCGTGACCTCGTGGCCGGCGGCGACGAGATGATCTACGACGTGCGAGCCGATGAAGCCGCAGCCGCCCGTTACCGCGATGCGCATGCGGGCTCCCCGTGGCCACCCAGCGCATCGGCCGACACCTTGGCAATGGCCTCCAGTACCTGGTCGACCTCGTCGTCCTGCATGTCCGAGTGGACGGGCAGGCAGACATGCCGCCGGCACGCATCCTCCGCGGCCGGCAGGCTCTGACCTGGCGCGTACTCCGCGAGCACCGGCTGCAGATGCAGCGGCAGGTCGTAGACCTCCCCGGCGAGGCGGACGTCGTGCCGGTCAGCGAGCTCCCGCTTGAACCACGCACGGTCCACGCCGGGCGGCAGCAGCGCGATGTACTTGTAGAAATTGCTCAGGCAGCCAGGCGGCTCGTGCAGCGGCCGGAGAAACCCGATCCCGGCCAGGCCAGCCTCGTAGCGCGCGGCGACCGCGCGCCGCCTGGCGATGAACTCCTCGAGCCGCCGCAGGTGCACCAGGCCGGTGACCGCGCTGAGCTCGTCCATACGCCACGCGTAGCCGGGCCTGACGTGCTGATTCGTGCCGAACGAGGCCTTGCCCTGGTCCCGGTAGATCCTGGCCCCGCCCTCCAGGTCAGCCGACCTGGTCAGGATCATGCCGCCCTCGCCGCTGGTGACGATCTTGGTCGGGTAGAACGAGAACGCCGCCGCGGCTCCGAAGGAGCCGGCGAACCTGCCGTCGAACGTCGATCCGTGCGCGTGCGCGGCGTCTTCGATCAGCGTGACGCCGCTGATCTGGCACAGCCGTCGCAGGTCGTCGACGTTCGGCGTGATCAGCCCCGCGATGTGCACGAGCACGACCGCCGCCGTGTTCGAGGTGAGCGCCGCCGCCAGCGTGCGGGGGCTCAGCGCGAACGTGTCCTTGTCGATATCGGCGAAGACCGGCCGCGCGCCAGCGCCGATGACCGCAGCCGCCGTCGCGTAGAACGTGTTCGCGGGGACGATCACGTCGCGGCCCGCGACGCCGGCGCAGCGCAGCGCGATCTCGAGTGCCGCGGTGCCGCTTGCGACCGCGACCGCCGCGAGCGGGTCGGGCGGCGAACTCGAGGTGCTGCTGGCAGGTCTCGGCGCGGCATCGTGGGCCGCCGCGAAGGCACTCTCGAATTGCTTGGTATACGGGCCCAAGGTCAGCGCGCCCGTCGCCAGTATTTGTGTTATGGCCGTCGCGATCTCGGCCCTGTCGGGCTCGGGAAAGACTATGCGCGCAGCTTGAACTCCCACTGATGCCCCCGTCCGTCAGACCCCGTCATCCAGGTGCCTCGGGCGCAAGATCTCGCAAGGCCACGCTGCGTAACCTGGACATGACATGATTGCAGTAATGGATCAGCCCGTGTTTGCCGACTTCAGCGGGCGTCCTAGTAGGGCATGCCTTGAGTAACGTTGCCTTCGGTGTCCTTTAATGTGCGGGAAAGGCCGTGTCTGACAAGCCAAACCGGGCCGCGATTACCCGATCAAATGCAACTCAGGCGACCGATAGCAGGTCAACCAGGACGCTGGCTGGCCGGCTGATCGCGGCGACCGCCGTGGCCGCCGTGGCGCACGCGGGTCCGGGGATCACGGCGCTGCGCTCGGTGCGGTCGTCGCTGTTTCCGCTGCTGTCCGGCACCGTGCTTTCCGAGCACGTGGCGCTGACTTTCGACGACGGACCCGACCCCGAGGCGACCCCGCGCTTCCTCGACCTGCTCCGCGAGCGCGGCATCCGCGCCACGTTCTTCCTGCTCGGCTCGCAGGTCTCGAAGGCGCCGCGGCTCGCGGCCGACATCGCCGACGCGGGTCACGAGATCGGCGTGCACGGCTGGCGGCATCGCTACCTGCCGCTACGCGGGCCCCTCGCCACCTACGGCGATCTGGCCAGCGCCAAGGAGATCGTCACGGCGGCCGCTGGTGTCACGCCGTGGCTGTTCCGGCCGCCGTACGGGGTGCTGAGCACGGCGGCGCTGGTCTCGGCGCGCCGGCTCGGCCTGACGCCCGTGCTGTGGAGCGCATGGGGACGGGAGTGGACGGCGGGCTCGACACCCGCGTCCGTGCACGCAACGCTGTCCAGCGGCCTCCGGGGCGGCGCCACCGTCCTGCTGCACGACTCAGACTGCACGTCACCGCCCGGGTCGTGGCGGGCCGCGCTGGGCGCGCTCCCGCTCCTGCTCGACGAGTGCGCGAGCCGCGGCCTGCAGGTCGGCCCCCTCGGCGAGCACGGCCCGCACTGGCGCTCCTGACCCGGCCACCCATTGGTCGGCGTGGCGCGGGCTCACGGGCGGCCGGCGCCGCCGCTGGTTGCGGTGGCGACGATGGCCGCCAGGCGGCGGGCGTGGGCACCGCGCCAGTAGACCTGCCCGCAGTCGCGGCATCTCGAGAACTCCTGGTACGTCCGCCGCGTGCCGGGCAACACCTCAGCCGCGACGGCGGCCTTGGGCACGGGATGCAGCAGGCCGTTGCAGGTCAGGCACCTGGTCCACGGGGCCAGCGGGGGAGCGAACCGGTCGAGCACGTCGGCCAGCTGATCCTCGGCGCGGTCGCCGCGCACGTACGCGCCGAGCCAGAGCTTCCTGCGCCGCAACAGCCCGCGGTCTCTGGTCAGCAGCGCGCGGCGGCCCGAGTTGGCGAGCGCGATCAGCGTGTCGTCGTCGCGGTCGTTGGCGTATGCGGTGTCGAGCCCGACCAGGCGCATCCGGCGGGCAAGGGCGCCGAGGTGCACGTCGAGCAGGAACCGCGCCTCGGGCAGCGGCTGAGGCCGCCGCACGGCCTGGACCCAGATCCGGTCGCCGGGTCGCGGCTGGTGCGACGGTCGCGCCGGAGTCCTGTTGACGACGAGCGAGCCGACCTCGGGCAGCGGGACACCGGCCGATTCGACGACATGGCCGAGCGAGGACGTGCCGTCGGCGCGCACAGTGAGGTGGCCGCCCCTGTCCTGCGGCGCCAGGAACATCCTGAGCCCGGGCGCGAACTCCAGGTCCAGCCGCGCGGGTTCGGTGGTCGGGTCCATGTCCCCAGCATGCCCGGCCGGCCGGGAACCGGACTTATGGCGTCGTGCGCCAATGCGATATATCGTGCTGCTGTGAACAGCCCGTCGCTCAGTCCGGACGAGATCCGCGCCGCCGCCGAGACCCACCGTGACCTAGGCCCCGAGTATCAGTCGGCCGTCATCGAGTCGTTTCTCGACCGGGTCGGCAGGGGGATCGACGCGCGCGTGGACGCGCGGCTGGCCGCGGCGCAGATGCCGGTCGCCAAGCCCGTCAGGCAGCACCGCGAGCGCTCGCCGATGGCGCTCGCGATCGTGTCGATTTCGCTCGGCATCCCGCTCAGCGCCATCGCCGTCGCGGCGGGCAGCCACCCGCCGGGCTTCGCCGGGCTGCTCGTGATCTGGATCGCGATAGCCGTGATCAACGTCGCGTACTCGCGGCACGACTAAGGGGGTGTCCCGTGGACACCCCCTTAGTCGTTCGGGTCCGAGTCGTCCCTGCGGGTGTTGCCGAACCTGTTCATCAGCCGCTCGCCAGCGCCGGCCGCGGAGCCAGCCATGCCGCGGACCGCGCCGATCAGCGGGTCGGCCGAGCGGTTCCAGGATTCCTGGTAGGACTTGGCCGCCGACTTGAATTCGTCGCCGACCGAGGTGTCGCGGTCGGTGTCACGGCGCGGGTAGTTGCCGGCCAGGATGTCGCTGTACTCGCCATCGGAGGCCCACCGGTCCAGCTCAGCGAACCGCACGACGGCGAACGGGTGCGTCGTGCCCTGCAGCTGCAGCAGCTTGATCAGGCCCTCGCGGACGTCGGGGACGGCGTCGTACTCGCGCGCCTGCTCCAGGAACGCGTCGTGGCTGAGCTCGGCCAGCTGCGGGCCGCCCGCCGTCTTCATCAGCGCGCGGCGCGCGGCCGCCACGTCCTGGCCGGCCAGCAGGCCGGCGCGGTCGCAGGACAGCTCGGACTTGCGGTACCACTCCTCCAGGCCCCAGATCACGGCCTTGAGCCCGACCCATGCGAACGGGACGAGAGCCAGCCGGGCGGCCAGGCGCACCAGGTGGTAGAGCATGGTCCGGTAAACCGAGTGGCCTGACAGCACATGCCCGAGTTCGTGCCCGATGACGAACCGGGCCTCCTCCGGGTCCATCAGATCAACGAGGCCGGTCGTGATCACGATGAACGGCTTGTCCGTGCCGAGCGCCATCGCGTTGACGGCCGGGTCCTGCGCGATGAACAGCTCAGGCACCCTGGGCAGGTCAAGCACGTACGCGCCGTCCAGCATCGTCTGGTACAGGTGCGGGAACTGCTGCTCGGATGCCCGGACCGAGCTGGCGAGGAACATCAGCCGCAGGCTCCGGTCGCTGAACAGGCCCGCGAGGTTGCGCAGGATGACGTCGAAGCCTGTCAGCTTGCGCAGCGCGACGAGCGCGGAGCGGTCCGCGGGGTGCTCGTAGGCGCGTGAGCTGATGTCGGGCAGACGAATGCGAGAGCGATCGGGCACAGTGTTCATGCCGTCATGCTATGCGTCACAGGGAGGGCCGACAGCCATGCTGGCAATGCGATTTGATAAGGACGCGCCGCCGCCGATGTTCGAGCCCGAGGCAGAGGCGTTGGCGGCGGAGGAACTTCCCGCCCTGCAGACCCGCCGGCTGCGCGCGATGATCGGCCGGCTGCTGGCCGCCGGCGGCCTCCAGGCGGGCCGGCTGCGCGAGGCCGGCGTGACCTCAGGGGCCGATGTCGGCCTCGATGATCTGGCCAGGCTGCCGACCACATCCAAGCAGGATCTGTGGGACGGCTATCCGTTCGGCCTGCTCGCCGTTCCGCGCGACCAGGTGGTCGCCGTGCACGGGTCAAGCGGCACGGGCGGCCGGCCCACGCTGGTCGCGTACACGAAGGGCGACATCGCGCTGTGGTCGCGGATGTGCGCGCGTGCGCTCGCGGCGGCCGGGGGCGGGCCGGGCACGATCGTGCATAACGCGTACGGCTACGGGTTGTTCACCGGCGGGCTCGGGATCCATCAGGGCGCGATCGAGCTCGGCGCGACGGTGGTCCCGGTCTCCGGCGGCATGACCGCTCGCCAGGTGACGCTCATCGCCGACCTGCGGCCGGAGATCCTGACCTGTACGCCGTCGTACGCGATCCGGCTGGGCGAGGCCCTGGCCGAGGCCGGGCTGACCAAGGGGAGCGGGCTGGCCCTCAAGGCAGGCGTGTTCGGCGCCGAGCCATGGACGCAGGAGATGCGGGTAAGGATCAACGAGCTGCTCGGGATCACCGCGCTCGACATTTACGGCCTGTCGGAGGTCATTGGCCCGGGAGTGGCGTCCGAATGCATCGTGGCCGCCGACGGGCTGCATGTGAATGAGGATCACTTCCTGGTCGAGACGCTCGACCCGCTGACCGGCCAGCCCGTGCCGGAGGGGACGCCAGGCGAGCTGACGTTCTCCACGGTCACGAAGGAGGCGCTGCCGCTGCTGCGCTACCGGAGCGGCGATATCGCCGCGCTGCGCTCTGACCCGTGCCCCTGCGGCCGGACGCTCGTGCGAATGTCCAAGGTCATGGGCCGCATTGACGACATGCTGGTGATCAGGGGCGTCAATCGGCGCATGGCTCGGGCGCGCGCACCGATGACGAGCTCCGTGCCGCGCTCGAAGACGGCCTCCGCGAGACCCTCGGCCTCCGGGTGGCGGTCGCCGTCGTGCCGTCAGGCGCGGTGCCGCGTACCGAGGTCGGCAAGGCGGTGCGGGTGCGGCGCTGGTCTTCCGGCGAGCCGCCGGTCGCCGGCTTGGCCGGCTGACGGCACGCGCGTGATCATGCCGTTCCTGGCCGACGCTACAGTCTGTCCATGACGGCAGGGCACGCGAAGCGGATCGGGGTTCTCGGCGGCACCTTCGACCCGATCCACAACGGGCACCTCGTCGCGGCGAGCGAGGTTGCGCACGTGCTCGACCTGGACGAGGTCATCTTCGTGCCGAGCGGCCAGCCGTGGCAGAAGGAAGACAGGCACCTGTCGCCGGCCGAGGACCGGTACCTGATGACCGTGATAGCGACGGCGTTTGACCCGCTGCTCACGGTCAGCCGGGTGGACATCGACCGGGAGGGCGAGACCTACACGGTGGACACGCTGGCCGACCTGAGGCAGGCGCGCGGCCCGGACGCCGAGTTCTTCTTCATCATCGGCGCCGACGCCCTGAGCGGCATCAAGACCTGGCATAAGGCGGAGAACCTGTTCAGCATGGCGCACTTCGTCGGCTGCACCAGGCCGGGCCACCCGATCGACAAGGCCGACCTGCCGGAAGAGGGCGACTTCACGCTCATCGATCTGCCGGCGCTGGAGATCTCCTCGACCGCGTGCCGGGACCGGGTCAGGGCCGGCCGGCCGATCAGGTACCTCGTGCCAGACGGGGTCATCCAGTACATTGCCAAGCGCGGGTTGTACCGGGACACCCCCTAGTCGCGGCCTGGTGGTCCGGGCGCGGGTATCGGCGGGAGGCTGGCTTGCGGCTTGACGGGGTTGCCAAGCGATACGGGATCCGCGCGCCGTGGGTCGTCAGCGACGTGAGCCTGGAGATCCCGCCCGGCGGCCTGGTGCGGTTCGAGGGCAAGAACGGCAGCGGGAAGTCCACGATCCTGCGCGTCATCGCCGGGGTGTCGGAGCCCGGCAGAGGCGCCGTGACCGGCAGGCCGGTGACCGGCTACGTGCCCGAGCGGTTCCCGCCGGCGCTGCCGTTTCCCGCGCGGGTCTACCTGTCCCACCTCGGCCGGGTCCACGGGCTCGCGGGGGATGAGCTGGCCGCCAGGATCGACGCGTGCCTGGACCGGCTCGGCGGACGGGAGCTCGCGGACGTCCCGTTGCGCCATATGTCCAAGGGCATGTGCCAGAAGGTCGCCATCGCTCAGGCGCTGCTGCCTGGCACCGGACTGCTCGTCCTGGACGAGGCGTGGACCGGGCTCGACGCCCCGGCGAAGGCAGCGCTTGACGAGGCCGTGGCCGAGCGGCTTGGCGACGGCGGCTCGGTGGTGTACGTCGATCACGAGCCCGCCAGGCTCGCGCACCTGGACGCCGACCGGTGGCGGCTGGAGGACGGCCGGGCGGTGCGGGTCTGCGGGTCAGGCCGTCCTGGGCGCCCGGCGGCGGAGCCGGGGTCGTCTTCCGGCGCGGCCGGATCTGGCGGGTCCCGGTCTGCCGCGGCCGGATCTGCAGCGGCCGGATCTGGCGCGGCCGGGCTGGCGCCGATGGTGGTGATCGAGGTGGCCGGCCAGGTGCCGGATGACGTCGGCAATCATCCCGGAGTCGTGTCGGTGCGGCGCGACGGTGAGCGGACGGTGCTGCGGGCGCGGGCGGCTGCGTCCGACGAGGTGCTGCGGGGTTTGCTCGCCGGCGCTGGCTGGGATGGCGCTGGCCGGGGTGGCGGTGACCGGGCTGGCGGCGCCAGCGGCGGGCCGGTGCGGGTCCTGCGGGTGGACATGGAACCTGCCGGTCCGGACCGCGCGGCCGGGGCGGAGGGCGGCCCGTGATCGCGCTCGCCAGGTACCAGCTGTCGTTGCTGCTCAGGTCGCACCGGTGGATACCGCCCGCGGTGCTGTTGGTCGCGGGCGTCATCGGCCTCGGCGGCGCGACGCTGCCGCACGGCGCCGGGCTGAGCCAGGGGCTGGCCTGGTCCGCGCTGATGCTCGTTCCCGTCGAGGCGTGGCTGACCAGGACGATGCTGACCGCCGAGCCGCCGGCGGCCAGGGCCTGCGTGGCGGCGGCTGGCGGCCCGCGCCGGACCCAGCTGGCGGCGCTCATCGCCGCGGCGGCGGCGGGTGCGGTATTCGGCCTGATTGGCGTTGTCTGGGAGCTCGTCAGCCTCGGCGTACCGCGATCGGGGGTGACGAACACCATCGAAACCGGCAATTTGTTCAGCACACTGGGCGGTGGCCTGGCCGCCGGGCTGATCTGCCTCCTGGTCGGCTCGGCGGTCGCCGCGTTCTTCAACCCCCCGGTGGTCTTGCGGCCCGCCGCGGCGATGCTGTGCACGACCGCCGCCGTGGTGCTGGCACTGGCGTGGAACGGATCGCCCGCGAACGCGGCCGTCCGCAGCGTCGGATACGGGGCGGAGGAGCACACCTGGCCAGCCGGCATCGCGCTGGTGACGGCGCTCGCCCTGGCGGTCGCCGCCTGGGTGATATCGGCACAAGTCGCCGCGCGCCGGGACGGCTAGGTTTCGGCAATGTCAGCCAGGCGGGATACCCTGAACGTGCCGCTGTGGCGTTCAGTACCGGGTCGTTGATCCGGTGGTCCGGGAGGTCGCAGCTTGAGCCAAGGAGGACACGCCGCACACGTGACTGCTACCGAACGGGCCACCGAGCTCATCAGGATCGCGGCGACCGCCGCGGCCGACAAACTAGCCACCGACATCATCGCTTACGACGTCAGCGATCAGCTGGTTATCACTGACGCCTTCTTGCTCTGCTCGGCCTCCAACGACCGGCAGGTGCGCTCGGTGATCGAAGAGATTGAAGAGAAGCTGGCCAAGGCCGGGGCCAAGCCCGTGCGGCGTGAAGGCGAGCGCGAGGGCCGCTGGGTCCTGCTGGACTACCTCGACGTCGTGATCCACGTGCAGAACTCCGAAGAGCGGGTCTTCTATGCGCTGGAGCGGCTGTGGAAGGACTGCCCGCAGATCGAGCTGCCCGAGACGGTCACGGCTGGCCGGTCCGCCAGGGACCGGCACTGAGCGCCGGGAAGAGGCCCGCGGCTGCGGCTTCGGCGGCTGTCGGCTCCATGGCTGCGGCCTCAGAAGCTGCGGCTGCGGCGGCTGCGGCCTCAGATGGGCCGGTCATGCCGGTCGTCGCCGTCTCCGATGGCGGCGTGGAGCGGTCAGGGTCCGCCGGGTCCAAACCGGAGTTCAGCGGCCGCCTGAACCTGCTCCGCCTCGTGCTGTGGCGGCACGGCCAGACGACTTACAACGCCGAGCACAGGTTCCAGGGTCAGCGCGATGTGCCGCTGAACGCGCTCGGCCGGGCCCAGGCCCAGCGCGCGGCGCGACACCTGGCCTCCTTGTCTCCTGGACAGATCTGGTCGTCCGACCTGGTCAGGGCCAGCGCGACGGCCGGCTGCCTGGCCGAGATCACGGGCCTCGAGGTCCGCCTGGAAAAGGACCTGCGCGAGCGGCACGGCGGCGCATGGGAAGGCCTGACCACCGAGGAGATCAGGCAGCGTTACCCCGATGACCTCGCGGCCTGGCAGCCGCCCGGCGGCGAGACGTCGGAATACGTAGCGGAACGGACAGCGGCCGCGCTGACCAGGATCGCCGACGAGTCCGAGCCGGGTTCGCTGGTGGTCGTCGTCGGTCACGGAGCGTCGCTGACCTGGGGGATGTCGCGGTTGCTCGGCCTCGACGAGCGGGTCACCGGCGGCATGGGCAACTGCTGCTGGTCGGTTGTGTCGCGGCGTATCGACGGCGGTCGCTGGCGGCTGCTGGAGTTCAATGTCGGCGCGCTGCCGGAACCGGTCGAGGTCGCCGAGCTCGGCGACGACGTCTGACGTTCAGCGGTCGGCTGCCACGCGGTGGAGTTGCGCTACTTTCTTGTACACTGGCGTGGCGCCGGGGCACGGTACGGTTGGCCGGCCGGCGCGTCCCAGGGGCTATAGCTCAGTTGGTAGAGCACTTGCATGGCATGCAAGGGGTCAGGGGTTCGAGTCCTCTTAGCTCCACCCCAGGTCAGAGGCACATTCACGTCGTCACACCAGCGGTCTTGAGCAGACCATGTCGGCCAGGCTGTCGGCCATTCGCCTGAACCAACCTGCCACCTGCTGTCCCGTCGGGCTAGCCTGGCGGCGTGGCGGAGCGGCGCGGCTGGGCCGAGGACAGCATCTACTGGAGTGAGCAACGGCGCCGGTGGGTGGGCGTGATATCGCTCGGCTACGGCCCAAACGGCATGCGCAGGCGGCGGCAGGTCTCGGGCCGAACGAAGCGAGACGTCCAGGACAAGCTCAAGGCGCTGCACGAGGAGCTGGACGCCGGGGTCAAGCCGAAGGCCGGGTACACGGTGGATAAGGCCGTCGCCGACTGGCTCGCCAAGGGCCTCAGCGGTCGGTCGTCCAAGACTGTGGCCATGAACAGGCAGATTCTCCAGCCAGTCCTCGCGCAAATCGGCAGGAAGCCAGTCCGGCAGCTAACCGCGGCGGACGTCTATGCGGCACTGGAGAGAGCCGCCGAAACCCGGTCCACCCGGACGGTGGTTCTCACTCACAACGCGCTGGAGCGGGCTATTCGCCACGCCGAGGCGAACGACCTCGTCAGCCGCAACGTCGCCTCGCTAGTGACTCCGCCCCCCGGCCAGGAGGGGCGGCCATCGAAGTCGCTCACCGCCGATCAGGCCGCAGCGGTGCTCCAGGCGGCGACGCAGTACCGGATCCACGCCTACGTCGTGCTGTGCTTGCTGACCGGAATCCGTACCGAG